>ERZ1026814.609-NODE-609-length-18058-cov-6.764821_pt1 | contig 18058 bp, 11 predicted proteins | sample MGYA00520871_ERZ1026814 | MGnify/ENA primary metagenome ERZ1026814 (study PRJEB33270, sample SAMEA104284478) | anaerobic digester metagenome | biome: Anaerobic digester microbiome; feature: mesophilic sludge digester; material: Anaerobic digester biomass | place... | reverse complement strand
TTTGATGCACGTGAGGGTATCAACGGCTATGAATGCGTTGTGTAGGTGTAGAGGTGTTCACGTCGTATCGATGCACGTTGTGTGTTTGTTTTTTTTGTTTTTTTTTGAATGCTCCGGCGACCACCGATATCTACACAGGGTAGATCGTCGGCAGCGTCAGATGTGTATAAGAGACAGGCCCGGATCGTCCGCGCCTCGGCGTACGCCCCCACCGGCTGGCAGGCGTACGCCACGCGCTGGCCTGCCCGCACCTCGGACACGCCCTCCCCCACCGCCTCGACGACCCCGGCCGCCTCCATCCCGAGCCCCGATGGCATCGGCAGCGGATACAGCCCCGTGCGGTGGTACGTGTCGATGAAGTTGACCCCCACCGCCGTGTGCCGGACCAGCGCCTCACCCGGCCCCGGCGGAGCCACCTCGACGCCCTCCCAGCGCAGCACCTCCGGCCCGCCGGTCGCATGGAAACGGATCGCGTGCGTCATCGTCGCCTCCTCGCTCGCAGCCTACCGTACCCAGCACGGCACATCACCCCGTTTTTGACGTGGTCGCAGACGGGGTCATGGCCCGCCCCCCTCCCGATCCAGATCGAGGCCGGGGACCCGGACCGGGTTTCTGACGGGAGCAAGAGAAGGCTACTCCCCCACCGCGTCCTTCAGCTCGGTGATGCGGCGGTTGACCTCGGCCATCGGCAGCGCACGGAAGCGCTCCGGTAGGAACCGCGAGTCGGTGCACTCCTTGACAGCCAGCAGGTCCATCAGCTCGAGCCGCTCGGTGTGGGCCGAGGGCCGCACGTCCGCGACCACCTCGGCCATCACCTCGGGGAACCCTTTCTTCGGCAGGTCCTCCGGCTGGGTCTCGAACAACCGCAGCGCCCGCACCAGGATCCCCTCCATCTCGTTGCCGCCCAACTCCTGCCCCTCCGGCAGCTCCGGCAGCTCCTCCGGTTCGATCTCCACCTTGAGCTTGCGCGCCATCGCCGCCAGGAGCGCCCGCCGCCCCTCGGCGTCGCCCGGCGGGAACAGCGGGATGTGCACGTCGAGCCGCCCCTGCCGCTTGAGGTCCACTTCCAGCAGGTCCGGCCGCGAGGTGGCGAAGATCCAGATGATCTTGCCGCGGTTGCGGGTGTCCGACATCTCCTTGGCCATCATCGCGTAGATCCGCCCCGACAGCCCCGAGTCCCCGTCGCCACCGCCGCGCTTGCCCATCGCCTGGTCCGCCTCGTCCACGAAGACGATGACCTGCCCGAGCGCCCGCAGGATACCGAACACCTTCTCGAGGTTGCCCTCCGTGGCGCCCACCCATTTCTCACGGAAATTCTTGAGCTCCACGCACGGGATACCGACCTCTCCGGCCAGGCACTCCACCAGGTACGTCTTGCCGGTGCCGATCCGCCCGGTGAGCAGGTACCCCATCGGGATCGCCATCGTGCGCCCCTTGCGCAGCAACACCGCGTCCTGCCGCAGCCACGCCTTGGCCTCGACGTGACCCGCCACGTCGTCGAGCGTGCGGTCGGTCTCGAGGAACTCGAGGCGCCCGAACGCCTCCTTCTCGATGATCTCCTTCTTGAGTCCGGTCAGGCACTTCCCGGTGATCATCTGGCGTGAGCTGATGGCCCGCTGCAGCAGGTTGCGGACGTTGACGCGGGACAGCCCCACGAGCCGGTCGGCCAGCGTCTCGCGCGCCACCTCACTCACCGAGTCGAAGTCCGCCACCGAAGCCGTGATGTCGGCCACGAACTCCCGCAGCTCTCGGGCCGCCGGCAGCGGGATCTGGATCTTCGAGCTGTAAGGGTTTTCCACCAGCACCCGGTTGAGGTCCGCGAGGTTCTCCGAGACCAGCACCGTCGCCACGTGGGCGCCGGTGATCGCAGGATCCGCCGCCCAGTCCACGAGCTGGATGAGCGTCTGCGAGAGGTCGGCGATATACGACGGCTCCCCCTGCGGCGCGACGAACTGTGCGTACTCGATGACCACCGCCACCTTGAGCGGGTCGGCCACGAGCTTGCCCTCGACCTGTCGCGTGCGCGCGAGCGCTCCGCGCAGGAAACGGTCGCACAGCTCGAGGGCCCGCTTGGGGTCGCGCGGCAGCAGGTTGCCGAGGTCGAGCGTCTCCAGCTTGTCCGGCCCGACGTCCGGCAGCCCCGCCCACGCCGTCCCCTGGAACGTATCGAACGTCTTGAGGAAGCGGTGGAAGTGGTCGCCGCCCTTGCGCACCCGTAGCCCCTTACCGCGGTCGAACAGGATCACCACGTCGAACCGCGCGAACATCACCTCCCCGAGGAACCGGCGCAGCGGCAGGTACGTCCGCCCCCCCTTCCCATCGTCGGCCGGCACCAGGTCGAAGACGTTCCCGAACAGCACGAACTGGCTCGTCGTGCCTGACCGGAAGATCTCCCGCATCTCCGCCGCCCACCCCGGAAGCTCGTATCCCATGGACGCCTCCGCCTGGAAGTGTACAGGCACGCAGTGCGTGCGCCGCGGCCCCCGGCTTTCGGGCGGACCACCAGGCGGAGGACGGACCGCCGGTCACCACCAGTTGGTGGGGTCGCCGGTGATGTTGTCGACCATCGAGACGTACGCCCAGCTCCGGCCCTGCACGCCGTTCGGCGTGTCGTCGAGCGGCAGCACGGTGAGACCGTAGGTGCCCTCCGCGAAGCTGTCGAGCGGCCGCCCCAGCATCGTTTCCAACCGCTCCTGCACGCTCGCGTGCGGCGCCAGCGTCGCCTCCCGCTCGGCCACCTTGGTGCCATCGGCGGCGTACAACGTCAACCGGTGGCGGATGGCGTGGTCCTTGTTGCCGTTATACAGCCCCAGGTTGAGCCGGAACCGCGGGCCGATCTCGATCCCCGCAAAGTGCTGCACCGGCCACCCGTACGGCGGGTAGAACGGCATCATCTCGCCGTACGTCCCGCCGTCCGCCCGCGTGGTGTAGGTGCGCACGTACGCCCCCATCCATGAGGATGCCCGCAGATCGAGGGCGCCCCGCACGTTCGTCTCGTCCGCACACGCTGGCAGTTGTCGCACGACGTCCGGCACGATGCTGCGGTACCCCCAGGGGAAGGCAAGCGTCACGGGTGAGGGGTTCACTCCGATCAGGTGGCCGGCAAGCCCGCTCGCCGCCCCGGGCCCACCGCAGCGGTCATTCCACGCCGGGCGGAAACGGGCAATCGGGGTGTCGTAGTAATGGACGCCCCACTCGCCTTCCTCCTCCCGCGCGGTGACGTATAGGTCGCTGCGCCAGTGGGTGTCGTTCGCTCCCGGCAGGTGGGCCACCGCCGGTGTCGCCACCTGGCTGTCGCGGTCCCCGACCATCCACCACAGGGAGTACGGCACGTGCATGCCGTCGCCGGTCAGGTTGTCCACCATCGACAGCCACAGCGCCACCGGGCGCTCGCCCGTGACGGCGATCTGCGACGGCAGCCCGGCCCGCACACTGGCGGGAAACAGCTCCTCGAGGCTCACCATCTTCACGCTGTGCGCCGGCACCTCCACGACCTGTTGCTCCCCCGCCCGCGGGTACCCCGCAGGGAGCGGCGCGATGTCGTAGAAGGCCACCATCCCCCACGACAGCGTCACGCGTACGGGCTCGTCCCGGTCGTTGGCCAGCCCCAGGTTGTGCCGAAACCGCCCCGGCTCACGGTGATCGACCACCAGCATGGCGTTCATGCCGGTGAACGCATCGGCGGAATCGAGGTCTCGGAAGTGGTTGGAGTACCCGGCTGTGCCGGGCACGGCCGGCACGCCCTGGCCCATGGTGCCGCCGCGCACCCGCTCGCTGGGATCCAGCGCCGGGGTCCAGACACGCGAGGTGGCGACGACCTGCGCACCCCACCGGTACGGTGAGGTGAGCACCAGCGCGTCGTGGGTGACACCGTCCCCACTCGCCCCGCCCCCGAGCCACGCCAGGGCGTCAGCGACCCGCAGCGAGCCGTGCGCCGGCAGCTCGACGGTCCTGGCGACTGCCGGCTTGACGACGCGCCGCGCGGTCACGGTGGTGGGCTCAGCCGAAGGGTTGTATAGCCACAGCTCGGAGCTCCACCACGTGCCACCCCTGCCTGACGCCTTCACGACGATAGGGATGGTCTGCTCGTAGGTCGTCGGAGGCTCGGCCGGCAGCCGCGCCAGGGTCCATGGCATAGGGTCGCGTCCCGAGTAGTACTCACCGGAAAGGAGAACACTCGCATCCAGACTCTCGGCATCCACGGCCACGACGGCATTCGTTCCTTGTCCGATCACGCTGACAAGGAGCTCATCCTTGGTGACGTCGAGGAATCCGAGGAACACACCTCCGCTCACGGACTGGACATCTGCCCTCCGCCGCCACGCTCGCGACCAGTCCAGCCCGGCAGCATCGGCTGGCACGAATGAGATCATGATGCCCGTCACGGAAGCGGGGCCGGCTGCACCGTCGACCATCCAGAAGCCACCCCGTCGGGGATCGAACGAAAGCCTGTTCGTATCCCGAAACTCACCCTCTGGCTGTCCTGCGAGTCGCGCGAACGCGACGTACGAGGGGGCACCGACGGACGCCCAACTGATGGTCTCAGTTGACCAACCGTACACGCCCTCTTCAATGCTCCACCGTGCTCCATCTTGCTGGGCAACGAACGGGCCGGAGTCACCCAGAAGCGGTATGACGGGAGTAGCGGCTCTTGCTGCCCCTGGAGGCACCCAGGCGGGCTGCTGCATGCGTCGCACGAATCGGCCGGACGCCGGGTCGATCTCGATCCAGCTCTTGAAGCCCTGGAAGAGAAGGTTATCGTGCATTGCGGTGAGGTACGACCCCCTCCCCCACTGCTCGATCGAGGACCCGCCCCGGCACGAGTAGAAGAACGGCGCAAGACGACTCCACGACCCGCTCTCCAGATCGAATCGCCAGATACCCTGGCGGGCGTTGACCGCCGGTCTGCTGCCGCGGTACTGGTGATACAACACCGAATACAACGGCGAACGCACCTTTTGCCAGGAGGGCTGCTCTCCACGCACCGGGCTGAACGCTCCCGATGCGAGGGCGACAATCACCATAGCGAGAAGAGCAACCACGACTCGTTGTGGGTGAACGCTCTGCATTGTCGCTCCTCTCATGGTCCCGGCGGCAGGTCCGGGCATATGCACTGCAGATACTCGTCATCGCCCCCGTAGCCGATTGCCTCGAACGCGGCGTTGACGGCCATCTGCTGATACAGCGCAGGGTTGCTATAGTCCGGGCAGAGCCAGATGGAGCAGTTCCTGTAGAGATCGAACGCTGCAACCTTGCCGAGTTCGGCGAGATCCGTCCATCGCGTATTGCGCGTCGCATACCGCGTGAGCACCCGCATCAAGATCTTTGACGCGGCCTGATAGCCGAGGCCCGGCACCTGCACAGCGCACCCCGCCGTCCAGCCGGGCTTGCCGCCTCCCGGCGTACCCGGGCAGATGGGGTTCTTGCCACCTGATGCGAGGAGGTAGAGAGCGACCGAAAGTCGATGGCCGCCCGTGTGCGAGTCCGGAAAATCGCACCTGCTGGGCAGAGGCCCCAACAGCGGGTTAAGGTGGTCCGCGTGGAAAGAGTAGCAGGAGCCGATCGTAGAGGGTGCCGGACGATACACCAACCAATTCGGATGCCGCGAATGCTCGACGAACTGATCGGCTCGACTCCACGAGCTCGGGCACTCGGCGCCTGAAGGCCACGAGGACGTATAGTGATCCTCACCGAAACACCAGTCCGCCCGCTCATAGCCCTTGCCCGGCGCCTGGTTCCACCACTCCACGCTGTGACCGAGCACATTCGCGAAACCTTCATCTAGCTCCATCGCATCCGGGCTCGACTTGAAGCTTTGCGCCGGCGAGTGCATCACGACCGCGTGCCCCCACTCGTGACCCATGACGTCGAGGCTGGCGCTCCCCGTGTAGGGGTAGCTGTACGGAGGCGGCTGGGATCGAGCGGTATCCTCCTTCTTTCTCGACACGGCCACCAGGCCCGGGCCCAGCTCGTGGTGGCGATCGAGGTAGGCATAGCCAAACATCACGCCCGCCGGCTTGTCGACCAGGAGATTCGCGACGCTGCTGCACGTTCCGTCATACCCACACCAGCCGAACTGCTGCTTGAGGGTGTCCATGACGAGCATGGTGTGGAACATGGCGTCACCGGCGGCGCATCCCGTCCCCTCCACGAGCGGGTTGGGGTCTCGCTGCGTCGTGTCGTCGGCGTACTGCGGGGGATCACTCGGCCCCCCTGGCGCCCGGCGGTTCAATGCCAGCAAGGCGTAGTCCTTCTGCGGGCAGGTGTTGGGATCGCCCACACCCCACCGCTTGTAGACGTCGATCTGCGGACGCTGCTTGTTCACCTTCGCCGCGTGCGCTTCGTGGCTCCACCCCGTCCGATCGCTGCCGAGGTTGGCGCGCACCGACCCCCGGTAGATCCCCGGCCCGCTATTCTGCGGCACGACCGCGGCTGTTTGCTGATTTGGGCTCGCTGGCGGCCCGCAAACCGGTTGGCGCACCGTGCTGCTGAGCTCGATCAGCTCGCCGGTCGAGGCGTCGAGCAACGCCATGTGAGCCGTCCCGTCCTCATCTCTCACAGGGACCTCCCACACGAAGCGGAAACCCTCCGTTTCTCCCGCCCTCAGCGCGAGCCGAGTGGCCGCAACTGTGGCCGCGCGCTCGTCAGCCGAAGCGACCGACCACTCTGCCGGCCGGAAGTCTCTCCAGGAGCGTGCCGCACTGTGGGCGAGCTCTACGGCGACATGCGCATCCGCCACCGCCGGTAGGGCACCGATCTCGACACGACGTGCCTGCCTGCCGAACACGAAGTACGGCACGCCCTTCCCATCCACATGCACGCCGATCTCGCCGCCGAGCACGGGAATCCCCTCGCTTTCGTACGGCGCGCCAAGCCAGCGACCGAGGGTCTCGCCTGGCATCAGTACCTGCTGGTAGAAGGTGTGACGCAAGCCCAGTTCGTCGGTCATGTCGTGATAGATCTGCCACACCACCCGCGATCCCTCGCGCGAAACGGACTCCACACCACGAGTACCTGGAATCCCGGGCCCCACGACGACGGCGTCGAGCTGCGCCACGGCGCCGCCGCCACGCAGCAGCACCCTCTCGGTGGGAGGATCCGCAGCGGCCCAGCCCGCCACCGGCAGCAGCACCCAAAGAGACAGGACTAGGAAGGAAGGAAGGAAGGAAGGAAGGAAGGAAGGAAGGAAGGAATAAGCGTTTGCTGCGTGGATGGGGGGTCATACGCATTGCCTCCTTGGTCCTGGCTTGTACAGCCTCGGCTCGCACCGTGTCAAGCGGTGTGCGGTTCCGAATCTCAGAACGTGGTCGATGATGTGATCGGGATCACACAGCAAGCAGGGTACCTCCCGAATGGAAGACGCGCGCACGCCGGGCATGTGGTGACGGAGCGCGCGGCCGCCGGTTGCCGGCGCGTACGCCGCCCTCAGCTCGTGGCTCGCGGACCGCCGGGTCACCACCAGTTGGTGGGGTCGCCGGTGACGTTGTCGACCATCGAGACGTACGCCCAGCTCCGACCCTGCACGCCGTGCGGCGTGTCGTCGAGCGGCAGCACGGTGAGGCCGTAGGTGCCCTCCGCGAAGCTGTCGAGCGGCCGCCCCAGCATGGTCTCCAACCGCTCCTGCACGCTCGCATGCGGCGCCAGCGTCACCTCCCGCTCTGCTGCCTTGGTGCCATCGGCGGCGTACAACGTCAGCCGGTGGCGGATGGCGTGGTCCGGGTCGCCGTTATACAACCCCAGGTTGAGCCGGAACCGCGGCCCGATCTCGATCCCCGCAAAGTGCTGCACCGGCCACCCGTACGGCGGGTAAAACGGCATCATCTCGCCGTACGTCCCGCCATCCGCCCGCGTCGTGAGAGTCCGCCCGAACCCGCTCATCCACGAGCTGGACCGCAGCTCGAAGGTCCCGCGCACGTTCTCATCCTGCGCGCAGGCGTCGAACAGGTGCACGACGTCGGGGAAGATAGTCCGCCAGCCAACCTCATACTCGTAGGTGGCCGGCGAGGGACGCACGCCAGACAGGCGCTTCGCCAGCGGCCCGCTCTGCGCGCTGCCTCCGCAGCTCGTGGGCCAGGCGGGGGCGAACCTGCCGAAGATGTCGTCATAGCCGCCGATGCTGTGCCCGACCTCCTCCTTCGCCGCAATGTAGACATCGGAACGCCAGACAGTCCCATTGGCGCCCGGCAGGTGGGCCATGGCCGGCATCGCCACGTGGGAGGCGTCGTCCCCGACCAACCAGAACAGGCTGTACGGCACGTGAATCCCGTCCCCGGTGCGGTTGTCCACCATGGAAAACCACAGGGCGATCGGCTGCTCGGACTCGACCTTCACCTGCGAGGGCATCCACGCCTGCACGGCAGCCGGGAACAGGGTTTCGAGGTTCACGATCTTGACGCTGTGCGGCACAACCGTGATGCTCTGCTTCGCCCCTTCGCCTGGCCAGCCCGTTGGGAGGGGCCAGAACAGGCCGATGGAGTACCCCCAGGTCAGGTCGATGGTCACGGATTCGTCGGAGTCGTTGGCGAAACCCATGTTGTGGCGGAAGCGCCCTGGCACCCTGTGGTCGAGAATGTAGGTCGCTGGCTTTCCAGTCAGATACTCGACGTTTCCGAGGGATGGGTCGTCGTCGGTCAAGGGCCCGAGGTGGTTGCTGTACCCCGTGTCACCGGGCACGGCCGGTACCGCCTGGCCCATGGTTCCGCCGCGCACACTCTCACCGGGATCGAGTGACGGCGTCCAGACGCGGGATGCGGCGACGACCTGCTCGCCCAGGCGATAGGGCGAGGCAATGACCAGGCCGTCGTGCGTCGTGCCATCGCCCGACGAACCCCCACCCAGCCAAGTCACGACATCCGATACTCGGTACGACCCGTGCGCGGGGAGCTCGATGGTCTTGCTCACGCCTGGCTTGACGATCCTCCGCAAGGTCACGGTGCTGGCACTCGCGGACGGGTTGTACAGCCAGAGCTCGCTCGACCAGAGCGTGCCCCCCACCCCTGGTGCGCGCACGACGATCGGGACCAACTGCTCGAACGTCGAGGGCGGCAGCTGCGGGAGACTCGCAAGCGTAATCGGGATCATCGCTTTGGGGTCGGAGTTGACGAAGGTCGTGCGTGTCAGGTCAGTGAGATCGACCTTGAAGAAGCTCGACTCTCCCAGTGGATCTGACTGGCTCACGTAGTACATCGCGTCGTCCATTGGGCTGTACTGGGCGAGCTTCACGTAATCTCCGACCAGACTCGGGGGCAGCGTCCGTCGGCTCACCGAGGCCATGTCGAGCACCCCGTTGCGAACCGGAAGGAACACGAGGGCGGTGTTCCGATTCAAGTAGCTGGACAACCAGAAACCACCTCGCCCTGCGTCGAAGCTGAGCACCCTCCCCCAGGAATTGTTGTCGAGCAGCGTCTGGTCTGGTGTCCCTCGGAGATCGGCAAGCTGTGTCTCTGGTCCCGAGGGCTGCGCCCAACGAAACAGGACTGCGAAATCACCCGAGACCTTGGCTTCACTGGGCGGGATCGCCAGCGGCTCGCACAGCTCAGCCATCGCGGAGAGCTCTTTTCGAACGCACCTCGGAGGACCGAAGACACCCTCAGCCAATCCGAGCCCGGCCCCTTCCGCACTCCCGATCGCCGGTCCCTGGACCTGCCAGCCCCCGACGCCCCTGAAGAACCCCGGCGTGTACCTGCGGACGAACCTCCCCGAGGCCACATCGACCTCGATCCACACGCCAAGCCCCTCGAACAGCAGGCGGTCACCGGTCGTCGTCAGGTAGCTGCCGTGTCCGGAGTAGTGCGACGCCGGGTACCCCAGCGCGTTGTAGAAGAACGGCGTGAGCCGGCGCCAGGAGTTCCGTTCCGGGTCAAACCGCCAGATTCCCTGGTGCTTCTCGGCCCCATGGGTGCCGTCCGTCTGCCCCCAGAACCACTCGTGGTAGTTGACCGTGTAGGCAGGGGTGCGGAGCCCCTCCCAGGTGGGAACCTCGGCGGCGCCGAACACGGCGCTGCCGACAACAGCTATTGCCACGGGGACCACCTGCCTGATCTGCATGACCTTGCTCCCTCGACGCTGCGCTCCCGCTCTACGGTTCCGGCACCGCCGGGCAGATGCACTCAAGCAATGAAGGAAAGAGCGTCTACGTCGGGTTGGGGGGTGCATCGCTTTTCCTCCTCATGCACCGAGGCTGCCAGGCCAGCGCAACAAACGTCAACGGATTGTGGCATGGTGCGAAGGATCGGGCGCTGTTTCGGTGATCGTCGTCACCAGCCGGTCGTCCAGAGCCTATATGGGTGATGACACGGGAGGGGTCGCGTGGTTCGTGCCGCGATCCCGACCATCATCGGTCTCGTCGGAGAGCTGCCGCTCGCCTGCCCGGACGACATCGCAGCTGCAGGGAGTCTTTCGCACCGTGCGCCGTGAGGAAACGACGGTGATCGGAGGGGTCTCCTCCGATCACCGAGCACTGACCACCGTTCAACGGCGGTGGTGGTGCGGCAGGGGCGGCAGTGGGGGCGGCGGCAGCACGAGGGTCAGCGCGCCGAGGTCGAGCACCACATTACCCCGCAGGTACCGGTCGCGCTTGTGCCGCCGGTGCTTGTCGTGACGCGGGCGGGCGTGCGGCCGGTAGGGGTACCTGTGCACGCGGTCCACGTTCGGCCGGCGTGAGTCGTGCCGGCGATCCCGCTTGTGGGAGCGGTGTCCCTCCCCGGAACCCGCCAGCGCCACGTCCGCCATCGCGGTGAGGCCGAGTCCCAGGCAGGCTGCCATGATGGTTCGAAAGAGCTTGTTGTGCCTCATGATCCACCTCCTGGCGGGGTTCTCGATCCGCCGCACGCGGAGGCGAGGCAAGGGCGATGCCAACGTGTGCACCACTCGCGGTCAGCTGCCGGGGATGCCCTCCTTGCGAGTGTCACTCGAAAAGGACACCGAGCGAGACGCGACCCGCCCCTGCGCACGGTCGAAGCCAGTACCTTCGCCCCTCACCCGGCTCGCAGGTCGATACATTTCCATGCTTGCTCCCTCGCCCCCGCGCCAGCGGGGGAGAGGGCAGGGTGAGGGGGCGCTTTCACCACCCTCTCCCCGCTAGCGCGGGGCGCAAGGTCGAGGCCGATACCTTTGGCCCCTCACCCGGCTCGCTGCGCTCGCCACCCTCTCCCCGCTGGCGCGGGGCGAGGGAAGAGCAGACCTCCGGGGCGGGAGGGGGGAGAGGCCTTGCCCCTCCCCCCGGGAGTGAGCCAAGAATCTGGCTTCGCGTCAGTCGGTCTTGACCGGCGTCGCCGCCGACGGCTCGGGTAGCAGGCCTCGGTTGCGCAGCAACGGCTCCACCGAGGGGTCCTGGCCGCGGAACCGGCGGTACGCCTCGGCGACGTTGCCGGTGCCGGCGCGCTCGAGGATGTTCTTGCGGAACGCGGTAGCTGTGGCGCGGTCGAAGATCCCCTTCTTCTTGAACGCCTCAAAGGCGTCGGCGTCGAGCACCTCGGACCACAGGTACGAGTAGTAACCAGCCGCGTAGCCCCCGGCGAAGATGTGGCTGAACGCTGGCGTGCGGTGGAACGAGGTCGCGTAGCGCGGCAACCCCATGCGCTCGAACGACGCCTTCTCGAACCTCTTGGCGTCCACCTCCTTGACGTCGCCGAGCGTGTGCCAGTCGAGGTCCAACAGCACCGTCGCGACCATGCCCACGGTCCCGTACCCCTGGTTGAACTTCTCGGCTTCCCGGATGCGGAGGATCAGGTCGTCCGGCAACACCTCACCGGTCTTGTAGTGCCGCGCGTAGGTCCTGACGACCTCGGGCTCGAGCACCCAGTGCTCCATGATCTGCGAGGGCAGCTCGACGAAGTCCCACGGCACGTTGCCGAGCGAGGCGTAGCGCACGCTCGTGAGCAGGCCGTGGAGGGCGTGGCCGAACTCGTGGAACAGCGTCATTACCTCGCCGCGGGAAAGCAGCGCCGGGGTGTCGGCGGTCGGCGGCGTGAAGCTCGCGACATTGGTGACGATCGGTCGGATCTGCTTTCCGCCCCGCACGCAGGCGTCGCGGAGCGAACCGGACCATGCGCCGCCGCGCTTGCCGGGGCGCGGAAAGTAGTCGAGTACCAGCACCCCCACGTGGGTCCCGTCGGCCTCCTTGACCTCGAAGGTGCGCACGTCGGGGTGGTACTTCGGCAGGTCGGTCCGTTCGGTGAACGTCAGACCATATAGCTTGGTGGCCACGCCGAACGCGCCATCCCGCACCTGCTCGAGCGGGAAGTAGGGCCGCAGCGCCTCCTCGTCGAAATCGTACCGGGCCTTCTTGACCCTCTCGGAGTAGTACCCCCAATCGTACGGCTCGATCTGTGCGCCGGGGTGCTTCTCGTTGAGCAGCGCCTGGAACGTCTTCGCATCCTCGTCCGCCTTGGCGACCGCGGGCGCCCACAGCTTGTGCATGAGGGCGTACACGTTGGCCGGGGTCTTCGCCATGTAGTCGGCGATCTGGAAGTCGGCAAAGGTCGCGTAGCCGAGCAGCCGAGCCCGCTCGGCGCGCAGCACCGCCATACGCGCGGCGATCTTGTTGTTGTCGTGCTCGTTGCCGTTGTCGGCGCGCGCCTTGTAGGCGGCGAACAGCGTGCGCCGCAGCTCCCGGTTGTCGGCGTAGGTCACGAACGGGCGCATCGAGGAGGGTTGGAGGGTGAACACCCACTTGCCCTCGAGGCCGGCTCGCTTGGCGGTTTCCGCCGCAGCGGCGACGCTCTGAGGCGAGAGCCCCGCCAGGTCCTCGGCCTTGTCGATGACGAGCTTGTACGCGTTGGTCTCGGCCAGGACGTTGTCGGAGAAGCTGGTCGACAGCGACGACAGCTCCTGGTTGATCTCGCGAAAGCGCTTCTGCTGCTCCTCGGTGAGGTTGGCACCGCCGCGCACGAATCCCTTATAGGTCTCCTCGAGGAGCTTGCGCTGCTCGGGGTCGAGCGTCAGCGTCTCCCGTGCCTCCCACACCTTCTTGACGCGGGCGAACACCCGCGGGTCGAGCGCCACGTCATCCTGGAGCGCGGCGAGCTTCGGCATCACCTCCCCCTGGACCTTCTGCAGCGCCTCGTTGGTGTTGGCGGAGGCGAGGCTGAAAAAGACTCCGGCCACCTTGTTGAGCAAGAGCCCGCTTTCTTCGAGCCGGACGACGGTGTTCTCGAACGTCGGCGGCTCGGCGTTGGTGGCGAGGGCGTCCACCTCCTTGCGCTGCTCGGCGATCGCCCGCTCGAACGCCGGCATGAAGTGCTCCGGCTTGATGCGCTCGAACGGCGGCATCCCGAACGGCGCCGTCCACTCCTCGAAAAACGGGTTGGGCTCCGGCACCGGCAGTGGGGCCGGTGCTGGCGGCTGCGCCGCCAACGGCAACGCCAGAACCACGATCGAGCCGAACGCTGTGCACGACTTCCGCATCACTAGTCTCCTCCTCGTTGGGATCGCCCGCAACAGCACGCGGCCCCCGGCTTTTTGTACGCAGCCTACGCCCGAGCGTTGCGTGATTCCAGTCAACCGAGCTGCCGTAGGCGGGTGGCGAGCCGGGCCACGCCGGCGCGAAAGATCGCAGCTTCCGGCAGCAGGCTCAGCACGAGGTGGCCGTCGCGCAGGAAGTCGAAGTAAAACCCGGGCTGCACCGCCACCGAGTCGCGCTCGATCAGCTCGACCACGAGGTCCTCTTCGTCGATCACGGCGGGGAAGCGCAGCACGGCGCTCCAACCGCCGCCCGGCTCCAGCACCTCGAGCGAGGGGTGTCCGCGCACCACCTCGCGGAGCGCCGCCAGGTTGCTCCAGCAGCGGGCGGCGATCGCCGCGCGTACCGTGCCTCCTCGCGCCAGCAGCTCGGCGGCGGCGAGCTGGACAGGGGTCGCCACCGAGAGGAAGGTGTCCGCCAAGTACTCGAGCCGCTCGAGCGCCGGTCCGAGGACACCATCGGGGCCGCTGGCCGCGATCCAGCCGAGCTTGAGCTGCGGCAGCCCAACGCTTTTCGACAGCCCGCCGAGCGCGAACGTCAGGCAGGTCGCGCACCCTGCGAGCGAGCGGGCGCCCACCGCCGTGAGCGGGAAGTCGAGGAACACCTCGTCCACGATCAGCGCCCAGCCGCGCTCGGCACACAGCGCCCGCAGCGCCGCCGCATCCTCGGGGTCGAGGTACGAGCCGGTGGGGTTGTTGGGGTGGACGACGACCACCGCCCGTGTGTCGGCCGGCGCCGCCGCGAGCTCGTGAGGGTCGAGCCGCCAACCGTGGTCGGGGTCGAGGTGGTACGGCTCGGTCCGCACGCCCTCGACGCGCGCGAGGTGGTCGCACAGGGGGTACGAGGGCACACCGATCAGCACCGCTTCGCCGGGCTCGCACAGCAGCTTGAAGAGCAGCGCGTACGCCTCGCTCGTGGAGGCGGTGAGCACGAGGTGCTCGACCGGCACCGCCACACCCTGGCGGGCGTACTCGCCGGCCACGGCCCGCCGCGCCTCGGCGAGCCCGCGTGGGTCCGGCCGGTAGACGAGGCCGGCCGGGTCGGCGAGCGGCTGGAGCAGGTCGGGCGGGTAGGGGATACCACACCGCGTCGGGTTGGAGACCGTCAGGTCGTAAGCCGGCGGGTGCGCCGCGCGGGCCTGGGTGATGCGGTTGGGGCCGAGATCGGCAGGGATGCGGGAGGAGAAGTGCAACGCCACGGCGGGATTGTGCCTGAAGACAGGTAGGAGGTGAAAGGCAGGAGGCCCGGGGAGCGGAGAAGCGAAGGGCGGCCCCAGAGGCCGCCCCGAACCTGGGAACCTGTGCCCAGAAGAAGGAGCTCGACGTTCGCTGTCTCTACTTTCCCCTCGCCGCTCGTCCCTTGCCCCTGCCCGGGCCGCCGCGCATCGTCGTGCGGGCCTCGAGATAGGTCTCGAACTTGACGCGCTGCTCGGGGGTCAAGACGCTCACCGTCGCGTCGTGAAGCTTCTGGCGCTCGGCGTCGAGCGCCTCGCGGCCGGCCTTGACCTTGAGCATCGCCTCGCCGATCGCCTTGGTGTCCGGCGTCGCCGCGTCCAGCAACGCCCGCAGCGCCGCGCGGTTGCTCTTTTGCTGCTCGCGCAGCGCCTGCAGCTGCGGCCTCGCCGCCTCGGCGAAGCTGCGGATCTGGTCTTTCTGCTCCTGCGAGAGGTCGAGCTTCGCGAGCACCGCCCTGATCCCGGGCCCCATCCGCCGTCCCTCGCGCCCGCCCCGCGGCCCGAACGCCGCGAAGGCACCCGTCGCCACCAGCATCGCCGCCGCCCCCACCACCGCCATTGCCTTGATCGCTCTCATCGTCCACCTCCGTTGTCGCGGCACCTCCTCCGGCGCCCACAGCACAAGACGACGGTCCAGATCGCAGGTTGACATCCGAGCGAAGCAGCCGCCGCCGCCACCCTTCGGCTCGCGGCCAACAATGGCGAGGATGCGACCTTGCTCCTACGCCAGGTTGGGGCTCTCCCGCCGGTGGTGGACGGCCTGCCGGTCGTCGTGTGGCCACTTCCGCCCGGGTTCTACTCGGTCGCAAGCGGCATGCAAACCCTGCGGGTCGAGGTCCGCTCGGCCGAGACCGCGCAGGTGTCGTTTCGCTGAGCCGGGCCGCGCCATCAGCTCCAGCGGCCGGACGGGCGGCGCAGGGATGCGCTACGCTTGCCGCGCATGATGGGTGACCCGAATCTCGACGCCTTCCCGCCCATCGAGCGGCGGATCTTCTGCAACCGCACGCTCAACTTCCGTGGCGTCAAGGCGGTCGGCTACGACATGGACTACACGGTCGTGCACTACCGCGTCGAGCCGTGGGAGCGGCGGGCCTACGAGCAGGTGAAGGTCAAGCTCGCCGAGCTCGGCTGGCCGGTCGGCGACCTGCACTTCGACCCCGAGCTCGTCATCCGCGGCCTGATCATCGACACCGAGCGCGGCAACCTCATCAAGGCCAACCGGTTCGGGTACGTGACGCGAGCCTCGCACGGCACCGTGATGCTCGACTTCGAGCTGCAACGCAAGGTCTATGGCCGCATGCTCGTCGAGCTTTCCGACGAGCGCTACGTGTTTCTCAACACCCTGTTCTCGCTCTCCGAGGCCTGCATGTACGCCCAGCTCGTGGATCGTCTCGACGAGGGCCGGTTCTCCGCCGCGCTGGGCTACGCCGACCTCTACCGTCAGGTGCGGCGCAGCATCGATGAGGCCCACATGGAGGGGGAGCTCAAGGCGGAGATCGTCGCCAACCCCGACGTGTACGTCGAGCGCGACCCCGACACCGTGCTGGCGCTGCAGGATCAACGCCAATCCGGGAAGCGCTTGCTTTTGATCACCAACTCCGACTGGGCATATACGAGCCAGATCATGCGCTACGCCTTCGACCCCTACCTCGAAACGGACGGGGGCTGGCGCAGCCTCTTCGACCTCGTCATCGTATCGGCGCGCAAGCCCGACTTCTTTTCCCAGCGCATGCCGCTGTTCGAGGTCGCGACCGAGGACGGGTTGTTGCGCCCGATCAACAACCTGCGTCGCCCCGGCGTGTACGTCGGCGGCGACGCGACCGACGTCGAGCAGTACCTCGGGGTCTCCGGCGAGGAGATCCTCTACGTCGGCGACCACATCTTCGTCGATGTCCACATCTCGAAGTCGGTGATGCGCTGGCGCACCGCACTGGTGCTGCGCGAGCTCGAGGACGAGCTGCGTGCGATCGAGGAGTTCGGCGCGCAACAGGCGACGCTCGCCCGCCTGATGGACGAGAAGGTCCGCCTCGAGTACCGCTTCTCTCAGGCGCGCATGCGGTTGCAGCGGCTGCAAAACGGCTACGGCCCAGCGACGACGGCGACCGCCGGGGAGCTGCGCGAGATCATGTCCGAGCTGCGCACCCGCCTGGTCGCGCTCGACGAGCAGATTGCCCCGCTCGCTCGCCGCTCCACCGAGATCCTGAACCCGCGCTGGGGGCCGCTCATGCGCGCCGGCAACGACAAGAGCCACCTGGCACGGCAGGTCGAGCGCTACGCCGACATCTACACCTCGCGGGTCTCGAACTTCCTGTACGAGACACCGTTCGTCTACCTGCGCGCGCCGCGCGGCTCGCTCCCTCACGACGACGCCCGGGTTCTGGCGTGAGCGGCCCCCCAACCGGTCGACGGCCAACGGTCGAGGGGCGAAGGTGCGCCCACCCTCCCGACGGCGCGCGAAAGGGCGGGTACACTGAAGGCAGCGACACGGACCACGTGCCGGGAATTCGGGGAGACCGCCCATGCCGCGACTCGACTTCTATACCGACTTCAAGCTGTTCGTGAAGCTCAACCTGCAGAACAAGGACGTGATCCTGGGCCGGGGCCCCGGCTGCGCCGTGCAGCTACCCGACAAGCGGATCTCCCGCCGGCATGCCGTCATCCGCCACCGCAAAGGCGGGTATTGGCTCGAGGACCAGAGCACCCACGGCACCCGTCTCAACGCCTCGATGCTCGCCACGCCCACCAAGCTCGAGCCCGGTGATCGCATCTACCTCGGCCCGTACATCATCATCTTCCAGCCCGACGAGACCCCCTCCGAGGACCTCTCGTCGGAGGTCACCGCGCAGTAGCCAAACACCGGCCCAGGGTTTGGACCCAGGCTCCCGCCGGGGTTCCGTCTGGTCTGGCGACGGCCGGGCGGCGGTGAGCCGGACAGACCCGGGAAGACACCACCCGACCGGTATCCGATGCGCAGCGGCCCGCCGGCCGTCCCGCTGCCGCCACGTGCTGTCGCCCTACCCCGAGGGCGAGCCCAGCGCGACGGTCCGCGTCGAGCGGGTGGCGTGGAGTCCGTATTTCGGGCAGCTGCGGGGATGACGGGGTCGCGGCGCGCCGCCCAGGGCTCTGTCTCTTATACACATCTCCGAGCCCACGAGACCGTACTAGATATCGTATGCCGTCTTCTGCTTGAAAAAAAAAAAAAACAAAAGCACACAATGCATTACTTGAAATTCACTTTCTCCCACTAATTACGTCCCCATTGCCTCACATCAACCACCACCTTTATATCCATCATTCACCACGACCGTCTACACATATCCTAACTCACTTCCACACAACACATACTACCATTATCACTCACC
>ERZ1026814.607-NODE-607-length-18067-cov-7.199387_pt1 | contig 18067 bp, 14 predicted proteins | sample MGYA00520871_ERZ1026814 | MGnify/ENA primary metagenome ERZ1026814 (study PRJEB33270, sample SAMEA104284478) | anaerobic digester metagenome | biome: Anaerobic digester microbiome; feature: mesophilic sludge digester; material: Anaerobic digester biomass | place... | reverse complement strand
GGTTGTGTTCTGTGCTGCTGTTGTTTTTTTTAATGATACGGCGACCACCGAGATCTACACAGTGTAGATCGTCGGCAGCGTCAGATGTGTATAAGTGACAGTCCTTGCCCAGCGGCAGGAACGCGAGCTCGGCTTCGTGCGGGCGTTCCACGCTGCGTACCTGCGGCTGCTGCGCGGAGCGATGGCGCGGCCGCGCCTCACCGTGGCGTTGGCTTTGGCGTTTTTGGCTGCCTCGCTCGCCGTGGTGCCGCGGCTCGGCACCGAGTTCATCCCCAACCTCGACGAGGGGGCGATCGCCATCAACGTGGTGCGTCTCCCCAACGCCTCGCTCGAAGGCTCGGTCGAGGTTTCGCGCCTGATCGAGGAGCGCGTGCGCCGCTTCAGCGAGGTTTCGACCGTGGTGAGCAAGACCGGCCGGGCCGAGATCTCCGAGGACCCAATGGGTCCGGAGCAGACCGACGTCATGATCATGCTCAAGCCGCGCTCCCAGTGGTCGAGCGGGCGTCGCAAGGAGGAGCTGGTGGCGGCGCTCGAGCGCGAGCTCGGGGCGATCCCGGGGCTGCGGCTGGCGTTCTCGCAGCCGATCGCGCTGCGCGTCAACGAGCTCGTCTCGGGGGTCAAGAGCGACCTCGCCGTGAAGATCTTCGGGCCCGACCTCGCGGTGCTCAAGCGGCTCGCCGACCAGGCCGCCGAGCGCATGCGCGGTGTCGAGGGAGCGGTCGACCTCAAGGTCGAGCAGGTCGCCGGTCTCGCCGGGATCGTGGTCACGCCGGACCGCGAGCCGATGGCGCGCTGGGGGCTCAATGCGGCTGACGTCAACGATATGCTGGAGCTCGGCGTGGCCGGTCGGGCGGTGACGACGATGGTGGAGGGGCAGCGGCGTACGGCCGTGCTCGCCCGGCTGTCGGAAGAGGCCAGAGACAACCTCGCGGTGCTCGGCGGGCTGCTCATCTCGACGCCTGGCGGCCAACGGGTACCGCTCGCCCAAGTGGCCGCAATCTCGGTCGACGAGGGACCGTCGCAGATCAGCCGGGAGCAGGGGATGCGGCGCGTCGTGGTCGAGGTCAACGTACGTGGCCGCGACCTCGGCCGCTTCGTGAGCGAGGTGCAGCAGCGCCTCGGCCCGCTCGCGCAGGAGCTGCCTCAGGGCTACTGGATCGAGTACGGCGGCCAGTTCGAGAACCAGCAGCGGGCGATGCGGCAGCTCGCGATCGTCGTGCCCGTCGTGCTGACGCTCGTCGTGCTGCTGCTGGTGAGCGTGCTCGGTACCTGGCGCAACGCGGTGCTGGTCGTCCTCAACCTCCCGTTCGCGTTGGTCGGCGGCGTCCTCGCCGCGGCGGCGTTCGGCATGCACCTGTCGGTGTCGGCGGCGGTGGCGTTCATCGTCCTGCTCGGCGTCGCGGTGCAGAACGGCGTGGTGCTGGTGGCGTTTTTCCGTCAGCTCCGGGAGCGTGGTCGCGACGTCGCCACGGCCGTCGTCGAAGGCTGCGATGCGCGCTTCCGCCCGCTGCTGATGACCGCGCTGACGAGCTTCATCGGCCACCTGCCGATGCTTTTCGCCACCGGCTCCGGGGCCGACATCCAGAAACCGCTCGCTGTCGTCGTCATGGGTGGGATCGTCACCTCGACCCTGCTCACGCTCATCGTTCTGCCGGTCCTCTGGGGCCGGCTCGAACGCCGGGTGCCGAGCGCCGAGCACGCCCGCACGGTGTAGAAACTCCCTGCCCGGCGCGGCTCCTTTCAGCCCCTCACCCGTCCCTCGGGCCGATCGACCTCCGCGCTTGCCCCCGCAGGCCGATCCACTTCCGCGCTTGCTCCCTCACCCCCGCAGGCCGATACGCTTCCGCGCTTGCTCCCTCGCCCCCGCAGGCCGATTCATTTCCGCGCTTGCTCCCTCGCCCCCGCAGGCCGATACATTTCCGCGCTTGCTCCCTCGCCCCCGCGAGAGCGGGGGAGAGGGCAGGGTGAGGGGGTAACGAGGGTCGCGAGGGCGGAGATGCGCTCGGCAGGACCGCCACCCCTTCATGGCCGCGTGGGCTCAAGCGCGCTATGCCGGGCTGGTGTCCGACGCGTCCACCTCGTGGCCCTCACGGCAGCGAAGCCGGCACGTACCGTGCCGCATCGGGGCTGATCAATGCTCGCGTGACCTCGATCCCTCACCGCGCCGTTCTCGGTCGCATCACTGCGCACAGCCCCGCCGCGCTCGGTGCACCTTGGCCCGTGCTACACTCGAGTGCGTCAGGCGTCACGCTCGCTCAAAACCGGACAGACTGCGGAGGCGCCATGGTCTTCTCGGACGGTCTCACGAAAGCCAATCGTCTGATCGAGCTTGTCTTTCTTTTTCACCGCAACCCCGGCCGCACCCTCACCTCCAGCGAGATCGCGGCGACCCTCGGCATCGCCCCGCGCACAGTCCGGAACTACCTGCTCGATCTCTCCTCCACTGGTCGCCTCCCGATCGTGCGCCACCACCGGGGCTGGCGCCTGGCCGAAGGCGCCCGGTTGCAGGTTCCTCCCGTGCGTTTTCACCTCGAGGAGGCCGCGGCCCTCTTCCTCGCCGCCCGACTCCTGCTCGCCGAGGCCGACGAGCCCAACCGCGCCGTCGCCGACGCCCTCGCACGCTTGGCTGCTGTCATGCCGCACGAGGTCCGGCCAGCCTTCGCCGCTGTTGCTGCCCGCGTGGCGCACGGCAGTGGCGCCATGGCCGAGATCTTCCGCACCTTCGCATATGCCTGGGCGCTGCGTCGCGTCCTGAGGGTCACCTACGCCGCCCGCACCCGCGGCGGCGCCGTCAAGCAGATCGAGTTCGAGCCGCACCTGCTCGAGACCGTGCCGGCCAGTCGTGCGGTGTACGCCATCGGCCGTGCCACGCCCCCCGGCGAGCTGCGCGTCCTCAAGCTCGAGCGTGTGCGGGGCGTCGAGCCCACCGGCGCGAGCTTCGACCCGCCCGACCTCGCGCCGCTCCTCGACCGCCTCTCGACCGCCTGGGGCGTGTGGCTCGGCAGTGAGCACCCGGTCGAGGTGACCTTGCGCTTCGCGCCCGAGGCCGCGGCGCGTGTCCGCGAGACCCGTTGGCACCTCAGCCAACGCCTCACCCCGAACCCCGATGGCACCGTCGACCTGACCCTGACGGTCGCCTCCACCGTCGAGCTCCTCCCCTGGATTCTCGGCTGGGGCCGGCACTGCCGGGTCCTCGCCCCCGCCGCGCTCGCGGAGGAGGTGGCCGCCGAGCACCGCGAGGCGTGGGAGGTGTATGGCGGGCGGAAGGAGGTTCCAAATGACTAGCGCGGTGTCAAGAGCACAACTGCCGCGTAGTCTCGCGCTATTGCGGACCGGGCCAGTACGACGGGTCTCCAGCAAAGTCCCTAATCGTGTTCCAATTAGCACCATGGGGCTGAGCCTTACCTTCGCCGTCACAGCCCAGTGCCGTTGCTTGGGTCTCGGCTGGGGCCGCCGATGCCTCATTCCTGCACCGCTCAACCTCACCGCGAAGCCCGTCTCCAACCACGTCGCTGGGACCGCGGCACACCCCGATGCACCAGACCCGAGAGGAAGCGGCCCGTAGAAGGCCGTAGTAATCCGGAGATTGGGAGCCGCGACACGTGTTTTCGCCCAACCGCTGAGCCAAGGAGGAACGAATGGCCGAGAATCCCGAAACCCTCACCCTGGGAACCCTTCAGCAAGCCGTTGCCGGTACTGCTGCCGCGTTCAGGTGTATCACCGAACATCAGCCGGCTGGCGGTCCAGGCGACAAGGTCTTTCCCCCAACCTACGAAGGGGGGAAGTACGCAGTCGAGACACGGGTGATCAACGGCCAGCGTGTCCAATGTGTTCTGTTGGACTCTGTGCAGTCCCAGGCCAATCGTATGGAGCTGGCTCTCCTGAATGCTGTCCGCAACAGGCGCATCAAGCTTCCATTGCTTGTCGCGAAGTTCGATGACAAACAGCTTTTGAGGAAGTTCACCGTAAGCAGCCTGGAGGCACCACACCGGATCGCGGATGCGATCTTTCGCGACAGCCTCTACAAGGGTGTCATCTTTCGGAGATCCGAGAAGGGGCAACTCCTGGATACCGCAGATCTTCGCAAGGCGACCGGTCTTTTCGGGCTATGTCCGACCGCGCTTCTGCTCGGTCTGTGGGACTCAACTGGACCCCGCGGTGGCCTCGGGGCCAAATTCCAACGTGCTCTGGTCTCCGAGATCGTTGGAATTGACGCCGAACCTGGCAAGAAGACGAGCAGTCGGATCGACCCGGCACAGGTCCTCTTGGATGCCGGGCCGCTCCATACTCGGAAGAAGGAAAGCGCTCAATCACCGGATTGGACCCTTGATTCAACGCTAGGTCCGAAGCTCGGAAAGGAAGGCAAGCCCTCTGAGGCGAACCACGGCAACGTCACACCCGGGATCAGCGACGGCGGCTTCACCTTCAGATACGCCCTGCAAACAACCGTGCTATCTCTGCCAGCCCTGCGCCGCCTTCGTTTCCCACTGAACGGGGCGGAGGAATCAAGCTCTCAGGTGGACGGAGCAGCCCGGACGGTCCTCGTGGCGCTGGGCCTGCTCGCGGGGGTCTTGGCCAGAGAGGATGGCGCCGACCTGCGTTCGCGCTGCCACCTCGTGCCACAGACCAGTCCGATCTGGGAGCTACTGGATACGCCGGGCGATGTGCCTAGGCGTTTTGCTGTAACAGGGAACGAGGCGGTCGAACTATTCAATACGGCGCTCATTGAGGCACAACAAGCAGGTCTCCCGTGGGAGGAGGAAATCGAGCTGGAGCCCTCTGCTGACCTCGTGGAATTGGTCCGCCGCAGTCAACAACTTGCTGCTGAGCGGAGGGAAGGAGCTGATTAATGTTCGCCCTCGGTATTCGCTACCTCATGGGGTGGGCGATGGCGGCGGCGGACGGAGCCAAAAAGGAGCAGGCGGAATGGCCGCCCCATCCAGACCGAGTGTTCATGGCCTTGGCAGCTGCGTGGTTTGAGACCGGCCAGGACGAGGCCGAGGGTGAGGCCCTACGCTGGCTGGAGGCTCAAGACCCGCCGGGAATAGCGGCCTCGGATGCCTTTGATCGCCAAGTCTTCAATGGGATAGGACCGGCTATTAGCTATGTCCCGGTTAATGATTCTCGAGTTGGAAGGCTGCCCGTCGGCAGCGACCCTGTCAAGCTTAAGGAAGCAGGCTTGTCGTTGCTCCCTGAATTTCGGCCCCGCCAACCACGCAGCTTCCCGCTTGCTATCCCAATCGACCCCGTTGTGCACCTCGTTTGGCAGAGTGCTGACTCTGGCGAGCACCGCGTAGCACTCCTTTCCCTCGCACGAAAGGCCACTTCTCTCGGTCATCCAGCGTCCCTGGTCCAGATATGGGTCGCCGATAGTGCCCCAAAGGTGAGTTGGGAACCCGTACAGGGCATAGCCACACAACGCCTTCGGGTACCCACGCAAGGGCGTCTCGCCTATTTGGAACGGCGCTACAACCGTGCCGCGGTCATCGCTCACGCAGAGCTCCAGGCTGCACTCAAAGGGGCCACGGGCCGCAACAAAGCCCTCCTCAGAGCCGAGTTGGAGAAGCGTTTCCCCGGGGGAACCCCCGTCAGCTTACGCCCCGGGCCGGGTCGCTGGCAGGGGTACGGCACCCCCGAACCGCCGCGAAGGGAAGCGCCCGGGTCGGTCTTCGATCCATGCCTGGTTGTGTTGGCGCTTTCGGGCAAGCGTCTTGGTCTTACTTCTACTCTGAGGCTTACAGAGGCCCTTCGCGGGGCGCTCCTGGCCGAATGCGCGGAACCAATTCCGGAATGGGTCTCAGGGCATACGCCGGATGGGGCAGCCACCACACGGCCGCATCTGGCACTCCTCCCCCTTCCCTTCGCCGGGAGTAGGCATGCAGATGGCCGACTGATGGGAGTAGCGGTTGCGTTGCCGCGCCAGCTCGACCCAGTCGAAGCCTCCCGAGTGCTCGAGCCTTGGCTCTGGACACCGGAAGGGGCACCAAGGACTCTCAGGCTTTTCGACGGCCAGTGGCTCGAGTGCCAGGCCACACTCGAAACCCGCGAGGCTCGACCGTGGAGCCTGGACGTCGAAAGGTGGGTGCGCCCGTCTCGTTGCTGGGCCACGGTCACACCGGTGGTGCTCGATCGCCATTTCGATGGACCGCGTAAGTGGGACAGGGCAGCAGAGACAGTCGCGGATGCGTGCGAGCGCATTGGCTTGCCTCGGCCGAGCGAGGTTCTTCTTCACCCAGTCTCACTGGTAGAGGGCGTTCCCCGATCCAGCAACTTCCAACCGATCACTCGGAAGAATAACGGAGGGCGGATGCACCATACCCACGCCGTGATTGTCTTCGACTCACCCGTGACTGGGCCGGTTGCTGTCGGGGCGGGTCGCTTCCGCGGCTATGGCCTCTGTCTGCCAATGGATAGGGAGGCGGGCGGTGAGTGAGCTGACCAGCCAGCAGTTCGGCCAGTTCTTCGAGGCTGCATGGAGCGAGCCAGGGAAGTCACCGCGGACGCCCTTTGCCTGGCAGACGAGCCTGGCGGAACGCCTTCTGCGCGATTCGAACGCCGCTTGGCCAGAGGCCATCACGCTTCCTACCGCTGCCGGCAAGACGGCCTGTATCGACATCGCTGTCTTCACCCTGGCAGCCCAGGCGGCACGGTTGGGGGACGGCCGGCGCATCACGGCTCCCCGCCGCGTATTTTTCGTCGTGGACAGGCGAGTGATCGTCGACGAGGCTTTTCAGCGGGCGCGAGCACTGGCCATCAAGCTGCGGGAAGCCCAAACGGGGATCTTGCGGGCGGTGGCTGATCACCTCCGCCAGCTCAGCGGGAGTGAGGAGCCGCTCGGGGTGTTTGAGCTCCGCGGCGGCATGGCGCGATCAGAGAGCTGGGCCCGGTGGCCGCTCCAGCCTCTTGTAGTTGCATCCACCGTAGATCAACTGGGCTCGCGGTTGCTGTTCCGGGGTTACGGCGCGCGACCAGGGATGTGGCCGATCCTTGCAGGTCTGGCCGCAAACGACAGCCTCATCCTCCTGGACGAGGCCCATTGCGCGAAGCCCTTCATGGAGACCCTACACGCAATCCGCAAGTACCGCGGGTTCGCCAAGGCGCCGCTGGCCGCACCTTTCCAGGTTTCCATCTTGTCGGCCACCCCTCCCCATGGGCTCAACGATGTGTTCCGAGACGAGTCAAACCAGCCCCGCAACCCGGACCACCCGTTGGGCCGCCGACAGCTAGCGAGGAAACCCGCGAGGCTCGTTCCGCCCGTCCCAGCCAAGAAGCGGCCGAATGAGCTTGCAGGTTCGCTGGCCCGCGAGGCCGAGGAGATGGCGAGAGCCGGGTCCCGCGCGATTGTCGTCTTCTGTAACCGCGTGTCGACCGCCCGAGCGGCCCATCGATTGCTCTCTGCGGCCCACCAACGCTGCGCCGTGTTGCTGACCGGTCGCATGCGGCCGCTAGACCGCGACGACACAATCAGCGACAGGTTGAGGCCGCTCGCATCTTCGTTTTCAGAGCACAGGCAACTCGCAGCACCTGTGTTCGTGGTGGCGACACAAACGCTGGAGGTCGGCGCTGACCTCGACTTCGATGCGCTCGTGACCGAGTGCGCCAGCCTCGACGCTCTGCGGCAACGATTCGGGCGGCTCAACCGGATGGGACGACCCATCGGGGCTCGCGCCGCAATCTTGGTCCGAGCCGATCAAGCCGATCCGGACTCCAATGCCGCAGAGGACCCCGTCTACGGCATGGCAATCGCAGAAACCTGGAAATGGCTCAATGAAGTGGCCATCGACAATGCCGTCGACTTCGGGATCGCCCATTTGGAGGGGTGCTTTCCGGCTCAGGCCGAGCAACGCATTGCCCTACTCGAACGGCTTAACGCGCCAAGTCTTTCGGCACCAGTCATGCTCCCGGCCCATATTGACTGCTGGGTCCAGACTGCTCCCGAGCCTCTTCCCACGCCCGATGTCGCCTTGTTTCTTCGTGGCCCAAGTGGTGGGAGCGGTGATGTGCAGGTCTGCTGGCGGGCCGATATCGAACTGACAAATGAGGAGACAGAAGGGGCATCTTTGGATGCCGTAGTCCTGGTTCCGCCGGCATCCGGTGAGTGTCTTCCCGTGCCGTTGGGCTACTTTCGGCGCTGGCTGGCAGGAGAAGATGGGCTAGACGACAGCGCTGATATCGAAGGACCAACCACTGACTCCGGCGAGGGTTCGAGAGGGGTGCGCCGGGTCGTGGTTTGGCGCGGGCGTGAGCTGGGTTCAGAGAAGACCCACGTCACATCGGACCCAAGGGACATCCGCCCCGGCGACGTCGTAGTGATTCCTGCGGCTTCGTTGGAATCGAGATGCCTGGGTGATCTCCCCCTGGGAGACCGGGACGCTCCCGTCCTGGATCTCGGGGACCGCGCACAGGCCGAGTCCCGAGGCCGGGCGGTCCTGCGGCTGCACCCCAAGGTCCTTGGTCAATGGCCACCGGACACGGTCGCGGCGAGCCTCCTTCCGCTTGCGGAGGACGGTGCTGAACTCATCGAGGAGGACCCCGAGCAGGTTATGGGTGATCTTCGATCGGCTTTGAGCGAGCTGGCAGAAAATGGCAACACCGAGCCATGGCTTGCACGGGTTGCCGGGCACCTTGCGACAAACCAGTCAAAGACCAGAATGATCCGCCATCCTCTCGCAGGTTTTGTCCTCACCTCCGCGAGGCCACTACCCCAAGTGGCCGCTGACCTGGAGGGCTTCAGCGACGAGGACGATGCAACAAGCTCCAGCCTACCCCGTCGGGTTAAACTCGACGATCACCTTCGTGGCGTGGCAAAGCTCGCCCGACGTTTCACCGCCTCTGCGGGTCTGCCTGACGATATCGTCGAGGCAGCCAGTCTAGCGGGCGCCTTCCACGATCTGGGCAAGGCCGACCCCCGCTTCCAGGCTCTGCTGCGGGGTGGCTTTCATTGGGTTCGAGGGGAGCTGCTGGCAAAGTCGAATGACTGTCCGCAAGGTGCTGAGGCGTTTCGGCAGGCCCGGCAAGTCGCCGGCTACCCTGAAGCTGGTCGCCACGAGTTGCTCTCAGTCCGGTTTATCGAAAGCGTGTCGTCCCTACTACCTGCCGACTCTATTGTGCGTGATCTTCTTCTGCACCTCGTTGCAACCCATCACGGCCGTTGTCGTCCTTTCGCCCCGGTGGTATTCGATGACAAGCCCGTCGAGGTCCAATGCGAGCTAGAAGGGCATCGGTTCAAGGCCTCAAGCTCGACGAATCTGGAGTGTCTTGACTCGGGAGTTGCTGACCGGTTCTGGCGGCTGACACGCCACTACGGGTGGTGGGGCGTGGCCTGGCTGGAAGCTCTTGTTCGGCTCTCAGATCACAGACAAAGCGAGTGGGAGGAGAGATCCGCCAGCAAGGGGGCGCACCATGTTGGGACGTGAGATGGGACGCGGTCTGCTCTTGGGAGCCATTGATGGCGCAAATCCGCTTGGTTTCCTGGCAAGCCTCGGGGCAGCAGTAGTCGCTCGCGTGACTCACCCGAACTTGAGAATTGGGTGGCGTTTCGTTGCCGCAGCGTGGCGCCCCCTGCTTGTCGGCGCCGGGGACGATGCCTCGCGCTTTGTTAAGGCCCTTTACGGATCGCTAGTTGACATGCCCGTAGACCATCTCGAGATTGACAGGGGCCTTCCATTCGATGCGACGAAGTTCCGGACGGCCCTTGAGCGGGCCAGTCAGCAGGCCACTGCAGACAGCCGGCACCTTGTGGACCATCTCGCTGCGTTTGGCAGCGAAATGTACCCAGATGAGAATACCTTCCAGGACACGAAGTTCCGGATGGTGCGCCGGGGGGATTCCGCAGGTCAAGGTCTACCAGCCTATGCGCTGGCGATCCGGAAGGCAGTGACCATGGGGGCCCTCGATCGCGCGTTGTTCGGAGCCTGGGACTACCTGGACGAAGGGTTCAGCCTTCGCTGGGATCCGATTGAGGATCAAAGGTATGCCCTCCGCTGGCGGAACCCAGCTCAATCGAAGAAGGGGGAAGGTCCAGGCACGATGCTTGGCGCAAACAACCTCGCCCTCGAGGCCCTGGCTTTGTTTCCGACGGCTATGGTTGGGTCTGTGCTGGCGACGACTGGTTTTCGGCGCCAGGGGAAAAGAGCGGCATGGTTCACATGGCCGATCTGGGAACAAGCCGTCGAGCTGGATACGGTGCGCTCGCTTCTTGCCCTGGCCGAGCTCCAACGCCCGATCCCGGATCGGCGACAACTTGCTGCCATGGGCATTGCGGAGGTCTTCCGGAGCCAGCGAATAGCACAGAACCAGTACTACAGCAATTTTGCCCCCGCAGTCCCTGCTTAGAACCATGGCTCATCAGCGCTCACCGGCCGAAGAAATCTCAGCCCGTCCGGGCGCTCCGGCACAAGCGCCGCAGCTGTGGGCGGCACGTCGTGAAGTCACCGGAGGCAGCAGCCGAACTGATACGAGTGTTGCGGAGGTTGGGCACCAGGATGGCGATGCGATCTCGCGCCGTCTTCGGGACCATCGCTGCCGCCAAGTCGGCTGGCACGCCAATAACCAACGGGCAATTACCGTGACGTACCTGCGCCGAGCGACGCCCCAGAGACCAGGCTGCCCCCAAGGCGCCCCAGAACTTCGAATCTGGGGCGTGCCGTCTTACCGCGCGAACTCGCACTTTTTTCCCGCCCGAGTGGCGATTTCCAGGTTTTGCAGTGGCAAGGCCGACGCTTCGCGGCAACAGGAATGGGACGGACCGTGATGTCACTGGCATCGGTGGAGCCCAGACTTCTCCCCGTCCGCATGCTCAACGAGTATGTGTACTGCCCGCGGCTGTTCTATCTGATGCACGTGCTCGGACAGTGGGGGGACTCGGGCGACACGGAGGAGGGGAGGTACCTGCACAGGCGGGTGGATCGCCCGCCGCGGCCTGTGCCGGACGCGGACAAGGTCGAAGAGCACGAAGGGAGCCGGTACCGGAGCGTCACCGCAGCGTCCGAGCGTCTCGGGCTCATCGCTAAGATGGACGTGATCGACATCGAAGGCGGGCGGGTTGTGCCGGTCGACTTCAAGCACGGCCGTCCGCCTGATGTCCCGGAACGGGCGTGGCCGCCCGAGCGTGCCCAGGTGTGCGCTCAGGTCCTAATACTCCGCGACAACGGGTATGCGGTGGATCGTGGCGCTATTTACTACCCGGCGACGAACCAAACGGTTGACGTCTGGCCAACCGATGAGCTGGTCAGCCTCGTCGAGAGTGCCACGGCAGGCGCGCGAGCGCTCGAATCAGCTCCCGGCCCGCCCCCGCCCCTCGACGGGAGCCGCAAGTGCCCCCGTTGCTCGCTCGTGTCACTGTGCCTGCCCGATGAAACACGCTTGCTTGCGGAGGGGGTGCCAGAAGGACCCACCGAGGACGGCACCGTGCGTCCCTACGCGCCACCCTCCGACGATGCGCTGCCGTTGTACCTCGCGACCCAGGGCGCGACTGTCGGCGTGGAGGGCCAGCAGCTCGTGGTGCGGGTCCCCAACGAGGAGCCGGCACGGGTCAAGCTCAAAGACGTCAGCCACGTCTCCGTGTTCGGATTCGTCCAGCTCTCCACCCAGGCGGTGCGGAGCGTGATGATCGCGGGTAAGTCGATCGGCTATTTCTCGACCGGCGGATGGTTCTACGGCATGGCAACCCCGCTCGGCGGCAGCGCGGCGCAGCTTCGCCGCCGCCAGTACGCGCGGTCGCTGGATGAACGCTGGTCGCTGGCGCTCGCTCGCACCTTGGTGGCAGCGAAGATCCGCAACAGCCGCACCCTTTTGCGGCGCAACGCGGGCGGCGTCGAGGAGTCCACGCTCGATGACCTCAGCGGCGCAGCCGAAAGGGCTGCCCGGGCCAGCTCGCCGGACGTGTTACTGGGCATCGAAGGGGCCGCAGCCCGCCTGTACTTCGCGTCGCTGCCCCTGATGCTGAAGTGGGACCCGAGCATGCCGGGGTTCGACTTTGGTGGTCGCAACCGCCGGCCGCCGCGCGATCCGGTCAACGCCATGCTCTCGCTCGCGTACTCCATTCTGGCGCGTACCTTCACCGCCAGCGTTGCCCTGGCCGGCCTTGACCCGGCGCTCGGCTTCTACCACGAGACGCGACCAGGGCGGCCGGCGCTGGCTCTCGACCTCATGGAGCCGTTCCGGCCGCTGCTGGCCGACTCCGCGGTCATCACCGCGGTCAATACCGGCGTTGTGACCCCCGGCGACTTCGACTACGGTGGCACGGGCTGTGCCCTGCGGGATGCAGGCCGGAAACGGTTCATTGCGGCGATCGAACGCCGCCTTGACCAGGAGGTGACTCATCCTGTGTTCGGATACCGGATCAGCTACCGGCGGGTGATCGATGTGCAGACGAGGCTGCTCGCCCGACACTTGTTCGACGAGATTCCGGCCTATCCCGGTTTCGTAACGCGCTGACGATGAGAGGCGTCTTCCTTGTGAGCTACGACATCGCCGACGAGAAGCGGTTGCACAAGGTCCAGAAGACGGTCGTGGACTTCGGGCGCCGGCTGCAGTACTCGGTCTACGAGTGCTGTCTCAGCCGCGTGCAGCTCGCCCGGTTACAAACGGCGCTGGCAGGGTTGATCAACCACGATGAGGATCAGGTCCTGTTCATCGACCTCGGCCCGGAAAAGGGCGAGGCGGTCGAGCGGATCGAGTCGCTCGGTCGACCGTACATCCGCAAGGAGCACCGTGCCGAGGTGCTGTGAGCGCCTCGGGGGTCTTTGAAAACTGACGACGATTGCGAGCGGTTGGCTGGGGCTAGAAGGGTGGCGGCCGCTCGGGACAACGATGGCATCGAGCTTCTCGGCGCCAGAGAAAGTGGTTGAGATGACGTGCTGCGGTAGTATGGGCCGACCGTCTCGCGGACCGAACTCTGGTTCGTTGACAGCGTTGAGGTTCGAAACCTACTGTTTCCGTGGGCACGAGCCCACGGCCTCATTGAAGCAGGTTGACGGGGTTGTCGCGGTACGCGGTGGCCTTGTTTCCGTGGGCACGAGCCCACGGCCTCATTGAAGCGTTCTCTCCTCAGGCATGGCCTTCCTCGCTTTCCAAAGGTTTCCGTGGGCACGAGCCCACGGCCTCATTGAAGCAACCCATCTCGGAATGGCGCGCAGCGCCGCGGCTCGTTTCCGTGGGCACGAGCCCACGGCCTCATTGAAGCCAGATCCTGCAGCAGATCGGCTCGATCCGCTCGGGCATGTTTCCGTGGGCACGAGCCCACGGCCTCATTGAAGCAGTCTGATCGATGCGAGGATCTCGCTCGCCGCGTTGGTTTCCGTGGGCACGAGCCCACGGCCTCATTGAAGCCCGTTGTAGTAGGCCGGGAACGCCAATTCGTGCTCGTTTCCGTGGGCACGAGCCCACGGCCTCATTGAAGCGGCGCCAAACGTCGTCACGTCCGAGAGTCCGGCCGGGTTTCCGTGGGCACGAGCCCACGGCCTCATTGAAGCGATGACCTGTTCAACGGCGCCGAGCTGCCTGCCGCTGTGTCCGTGGGCACGAGCCCACGGCCTCATTGAAGCGATGTGCCGACTTGCACCTCGCGGCCGTCCGGGTCGTTTCCGTGGGCACGAGCCCACGGCCTCATTGAAGCTACGCGTCAAACCGAACGGGGATGTAGTGTGTCTGGTTTCCGTGGGCACGAGCCCACGGCCTCATTGAAGCATTTTACCTCCCTACTTCCGCTCAGCCAGCGCGACGGTTTCCGTGGGCACGAGCCCACGGCCTCATTGAAGCTATATAGGCCAGCACACGACTGCTCGCACCCCATCGGTTTCCGTGGGCACGAGCCCACGGCCTCATTGAAGCATCTTCAAGCGGACCGCCGGCGCACAAAAGACGGAGTTTCCGTGGGCACGAGCCCACGGCCTCATTGAAGCTGGCCAACGGGCTATTGTTCTCTCACGGTCGCGCGCGTTTCCGTGGGCACGAGCCCACGGCCTCATTGAAGCCGCAGTACCCGCTCAAGCCGGTCGCGCTCGAACCATGTTTCCGTGGGCACGAGCCCACGGCCTCATTGAAGCTATTCCTGCGTGGTGGTGAGGCTCACTTTGGCTCGCGTTTCCGTGGGCACGAGCCCACGGCCTCATTGAAGCGTCGAAGACGAATCCCTTCGGGTGCCCACCCTTACGACGTTTCCGTGGGCACGAGCCCACGGCCTCATTGAAGCGAGCGGAATACGCCTCCTGCACGTCGCGCTGGGTCGGGTTTCCGTGGGCACGAGCCCACGGCCTCATTGAAGCCTCTATTCCTGAGCCCCACGAATTGTGAACCACGAGGTTTCCGTGGGCACGAGCCCACGGCCTCATTGAAGCCCGGCATGCGTCGTCCGAACATGGCGCCGCACCCGTTGTTTCCGTGGGCACGAGCCCACGGCCTCATTGAAGCCTACAGATCGGCGCCTCGACTGGCCTCACCACAGGCACGTTTCCGTGGGCACGAGCCCACGGCCTCATTGAAGCACCCAGGCGCGCAAGGAACGCGCGCGGAATGGGAGGGTTTCCGTGGGCACGAGCCCACGGCCTCATTGAAGCGTGCAGGCAATTGACGATCTCGCAAAGGCAAAGGAGTTTCCGTGGGCACGAGCCCACGGCCTCATTGAAGCAAGTTCGCGACGCTGCGTGAGAACGACCGGCGCTTCGTTTCCGTGGGCACGAGCCCACGGCCTCATTGAAGCAACTTTTCGTCGCCGTCGATCGAAGCTTCAAGCAACGTTTCCGTGGGCACGAGCCCACGGCCTCATTGAAGCACCCAGATAGATGGCAATCTGCAATGGCCGCGATGGTTTCCGTGGGCACGAGCCCACGGCCTCATTGAAGCTCCGGGAACCTCTTCTGGTTGTCCAGATCCCTGAGGAGTTTCCGTGGGCACGAGCCCACGGCCTCATTGAAGCTCTGAATGCAATTCTTCCTGCGGAAGTTGTTCCGTGTTTCCGTGGGCACGAGCCCACGGCCTCATTGAAGCCGCATCGCGCCTATGGTGTGTTGGACCGACTCGACGAGTTTCCGTGGGCACGAGCCCACGGCCTCATTGAAGCCGCATTACCCGCTCGAGCCGGTCGCGCTCGAACCATGTTTCCGTGGGCACGAGCCCACGGCCTCATTGAAGCTGGCTGACGTGGAAACGATGGCTCTGCGCTCTGTCCGTTTCCGTGGGCACGAGCCCACGGCCTCATTGAAGCCCATCGCAAAGGCGAGCACCCTGGCTGGCACGCACACGTTTCCGTGGGCACGAGCCCACGGCCTCATTGAAGCCAGAGCGGCCTTGGCAAGGCCGAGGCGCGGCTGTCGTTTCCGTGGGCACGAGCCCACGGCCTCATTGAAGCAGCGTCGCGCGCGGCCCGAACACCTCGGGTGGACACGTTTCCGTGGGCACGAGCCCACGGCCTCATTGAAGCGCGGGGTTGTCGCGGTAGGCCGTCGCCCTGACCTTGTTTCCGTGGGCACGAGCCCACGGCCTCATTGAAGCAAGCCAGAGCTATGGCGAACCCCTTCCGGGGTGGCATGTTTCCGTGGGCACGAGCCCACGGCCTCATTGAAGCTTTTTAGGCCATGCCGTTTTTCCCCTGCCACGGGCAGTTTCCGTGGGCACGAGCCCACGGCCTCATTGAAGCACGCCGTCGTTGGTGAGCGTGCTCCAGAATTCATATCGTTTCCGTGGGCACGAGCCCACGGCCTCATTGAAGCATGGTTGCGCCCGTCGGCACATCGACCTGCGAGACGTTTCCGTGGGCACGAGCCCACGGCCTCATTGAAGCCAACAGTGCCTCGCCACAGGTACATCTTGCGAAACACGTTTCCGTGGGCACGAGCCCACGGCCTCATTGAAGCTGTATTTTGACGGCAAGATGCACAGCGCACCGATCGGTTTCCGTGGGCACGAGCCCACGGCCTCATTGAAGCAGAGAAACGCCATACCGCAACATCATTGGTGGGCGCGTTTCCGTGGGCACGAGCCCACGGCCTCATTGAAGCGCGAGGCCCGTCGTCAGCGCGATGCCGTTGGCGTCGTTTCCGTGGGCACGAGCCCACGGCCTCATTGAAGCGTCGCGCTGACCGCCTGCGACGGCGGCCGGCGTTGGTTTCCGTGGGCACGAGCCCACGGCCTCATTGAAGCTCGGTATGTGAATGTCAACGCACCGCTGGCGGTAGCTCGTTTCCGTGGGCACGAGCCCACGGCCTCATTGAAGCCTCGAAGTCGCGGCTCTGCTGTTCCAGAACATCGAGGTTTCCGTGGGCACGAGCCCACGGCCTCATTGAAGCTCGCTGCCACGGAGGACGAGACGCTCGCGATTGGCGTGGTTTCCGTGGGCACGAGCCCACGGCCTCATTGAAGCGTCGTTGGGGAGCCCTCTTATTTCCGTCTCTTTTCGTTTCCGTGGGCACGAGCCCACGGCCTCATTGAAGCCGCCTCCTGTGCGATGACCTCGAGGGCCAGGGCGCGTTTCCGTGGGCACGAGCCCACGGCCTCATTGAAGCTCTAACTCGCTGCCAAAGGCTCATGCTCTACCTCCACGTTTCCGTGGGCACGAGCCCACGGCCTCATTGAAGCAGGTTGTCATTCTCGACTTCCGCGATGCCATCGACGTTTCCGTGGGCACGAGCCCACGGCCTCATTGAAGCGAGAGATTGGAGAAAAAATGCGAATTCCAGAGATGGGTTTCCGTGGGCACGAGCCCACGGCCTCATTGAAGCGCTCTGGATAGCAGGATGATCCACGCCCATCGGACGTGTTTCCGTGGGCACGAGCCCACGGCCTCATTGAAGCGCAGCCTCCAGCTCCTCAGCCAGGGTGAGGGCGCGGGTTTCCGTGGGCACGAGCCCACGGCCTCATTGAAGCTTGCATTCCCAGCGGCAGCCAGCGCCTACCCAGCCGGTTTCCGTGGGCACGAGCCCACGGCCTCATTGAAGCACGGTCGAGGGGGAGAGGCCCCGGCTCAAGAGGTCGTTTCGGTGGGCAGGTGCCCGCGGCCTCATTGAAGCACTTGGGCTCCGGTCACCCCGGGGCCGCCTGGGTCGTTTCCATGGGCACGGATCGAAACGGGACAGGCACGACGCCAGGCAATCGCTCCGAGGAGGAAATCGCCGGGTAGCGCGATATCCCGTTGACCGGAGGTTTCGCCCCCAGCTCCACCGGGGCCTCCTCACGCGGGCTCGGCGGGCTGTACCACCATCTCCGCTGGGTTGCGTTCTCCCTACCCGTCGCGGGAGGTGCGGACGGCGCGCTCGATGCCGAGGTCGCCGTGCTGCATCGCCGCGATGGCATAGCCCAGGAGCACCCGGGCGATCGTCCCCGGCGGCAGCCCGACCTGCGCCGCCAGGCCGGCGAGCACCGCCCACTGGCTCTCCGGCATCCGCACCGTGACCGCCCGCGTCGCCTCTCCCGCGTTCGACAGTTGCTAGACAGGCGCTGGCATAGAACGATCGACACCGCAGAAGGTTGCGGTTGAGATCGCTGGTTTTCGCGTGTTACTAGGCGGCGGGTTGGTCGGACGTGGTGCTGGAGGGGGCCGCAGCGGCGTTCTGCTGGGCTGCTGGCGTGACCTCGGCGAGCAGTGGGGGCTCGGCGATCCCGAGTGTGGCGTAGATCCCCTTCTGCTCCTGGGACAGCTCCGAGCGCTGCCGGAAGCTCCCGTGCGGGCCGACGAAGCTCCCGAGCCGGATCCGCTGCAGCAGCGTTCGCATGCGCGACCACGTCCGCCCTGTCCGGACCTCGGCGACCCGGATCAGCAGCAGCCCCAGCCAGCACAGGATCACGTGCGCCCGGATGCGCTGCTCGGTGCGGTGGTACACCGGCCGCAGCTCGAGCGTCTGCTTGAGGGTCCGGAAGGCGTCCTCGACCTCGGAGAGCTGCCGGTACCCCAGGACCACGTCCTCGGGGGACAGTGTGTCGTCGGAGGTGCGCAGGATGTACTTCCCGTCCAGCCGCGCCTCGTCATGCACCTTGCGCTCGTCGATGACCAGCCGACCGCGCGCGTCCTGGATCAGCCAACGGCCAAATGTCGCGTGGCTGCGCAGCGCACAGTGCAGCTTGGAGTGCGTGT
>ERZ1026814.599-NODE-599-length-18188-cov-4.176679_pt1 | contig 18188 bp, 19 predicted proteins | sample MGYA00520871_ERZ1026814 | MGnify/ENA primary metagenome ERZ1026814 (study PRJEB33270, sample SAMEA104284478) | anaerobic digester metagenome | biome: Anaerobic digester microbiome; feature: mesophilic sludge digester; material: Anaerobic digester biomass | place... | reverse complement strand
ATGTTTGGTTCACGTTGTTGTGTCTGTTGAGATATCGTTCTCCATACTGTTCTGTTTTTCTAATCCTGTTTTCATCAATGCCGATTTTATTATTATTTTTATTGTTTTTTATTTTTTTGTTTTTTTTTTCAAGCAGAAGACGGCATACGAGATCTAGTACGGTCTCGTGGGCTCGGAGATGTGTATAAGAGACAGCTTGCAGCCTTGCAGCAGGCGAATCGTTTCATCCAATATGGCGCTGAAATTCTGGATATCGGCGGTGAATCCACGCGCCCCGGATCAACCCCCGTGACAACTGAACAGGAACTGGATCGTGTCATACCAGTTATTCAGGAAATCTCAGCTGCCCATCCGGAAATCATCCTCTCCATTGATACTTACAAAGCAAGAGTGGCACAGTCCGCCCTTCAAGCTGGTGCACATTGGATTAATGATATCTGGGCATTGCGGGCGGATGATGATATGGGTTCTGTGGCTGCCCGGTTTGGTGCCGGATTAATATTAATGCACAACCGCAGCCAGCCATCCCAGGTGGAAGTCCAATCCAAACTGGGTGGACGATATATCGGCGTCGAATATCAGAATCTTATCCGTGATGTGCAGGATGAATTGATGCAAAGTGTCTCTCTTGCCCATGCCGCTGGAGTAGCTGACGAAAAAATCATATTGGATCCGGGAATTGGTTTTGGTAAAACCGTGGAACAAAACCTGGAATTGATTGACCGGTTGGATGAGATCTGCAAACTGGGCTATCCTGTATTACTCGGACCTTCACGCAAAGGTTTTATTGGATATACATTGAATTTACCACCTGATCAGCGAATGGAAGGAACTGCAGCAGCGGTGGCAATTGGGATAGACCGCGGCGCTGATATTGTGCGTGTACATGATGTCCCTGAGATTGTTCAGGTTGCACGGATGACAGATGCCATTGTTCGATGCCGGAGGGAATAAATTAATATTTCCCCTCTCATATAGTGAGAGAATAAAAATCCAGATCATGGGACATTGAGATTCAACATTCCATGATCTGGATTTTATTTGGTAATCTTACATTCTAGGGTGTTGTGTTGTTCCAAAACCAATTGTAACTGTAATAACCATCCGGGCTGTCCATCCGAATGGCAATACGGGATAATCCCTGTAAAGATAGCGGAATTATATATTCCGCCATAAATGCTCCGCCCGACATGCCGGATTTGGTTTCTCCCACGATAATGCCACCGATTGCCAGGGTGCCATACTTGCCCATCCTCACTGTAAAGGTCTGGTTGGGTGGGAAATTTTTTGTCAGAATGGTTACCTTGTTATCCTTTACGACCCCTGAGATGGTAAAAGTGGGGATTCCAGTATATCCATCATGCGGAGGTGGAGTGGCTTCGCCGGTGGTGTTGTTCCAGAACCAGTTATAACTGTAATAACCATCCGGGCTGTCCAGGCGTATGGCAATTCGATCCAATCCTTTCAGGGAGGCGGGAATTGTATATGTCACATCGAAGATCCCGCCTTTGCCAGACTCGGTAGTCCCTACAACCACACCCCCGATTCCCTTGGTGCCATATTTACCCATTTTTACTGTGAATGTCTGGTTGGCGGGATAATTGTTCGTCCGAATGGTCACCTTATCATCCTTCACGACAGAAAGAATGCTGAATGTTGGAATTCCGGTATATCCACTGGGAGGTGCCGGGGTCGTGCCGCCCTCTATGTTATTGAACCAGTTATAGCTGTAGTAACCGAGCTTGCCATCCATCCGGATGGCGATTTTCTCCTCAGTTTTCAGGGAATCAGGAATTTGATACGTGACAGTGAACGTTCCACCCACACCGGAATTGGTGACAGTCACAATAATTCCGCCTATTCCATAGGTTCCATACTTGCCCATGCGTACGGTGAAATCCATGTTGGGTGGGAAATTCGCAGTTTTGATGGTGACGGAGACACCCGCAGTAACACTGGTAATGTTGAAGGTTGGAATGGAACCAGCCTGTACGACGGGTGCAGGTTGAATGATCATTGCCCCTCCCAGCAGGGAAAGGATAATTATTAAACGTATCCAAATGATACGACCCGAATGACTAAACATATCCATGCCTCCTTCCACTAGATCGCATGAGTCGCTGTTAATAGTATAGCTATTTTTAATCAAAAATAAAAGACTGAATTTATCAATATTATCAGGAGGAATTCTTTTCCTGTAAGTTAATGATTCGTCCGTTTTTTAGCCAATTCAGTGAGATGGGATTCCTCCCGTTTTAATTTTCGCCAGCGGACCCACAGACTGATGCTGTAGATCAATATTGACATAAAGATGACCCCATATCCGGCGATAAAATAATTTAATGTGTTCGCAGGTGCTTCCATCTTCACCTACCTTTCGGGGGATTGCAGGAAAATTTTCTTTTGTTCCACCTCGTCAGCCAGTTCGCCAAGGCGGATTCGGTGCCAGAGAATATCCGCAAAAATAAAGGAGAAAGCCAACAGACAGAGGATGAGGACTTGAACCATCTTTGATGTCATATCAAACGCTCCGGATACCCCGGGCTGATTACCGCCAATCACCACAGGATGGATTGTCCGGAACAGTCTGATGGATAAAAAAGTCATGGGGACACTGATAAAACCAACAACGGCATATACAGCTCCAAACCTGGCTCTCCGTTCCGGTTCCTCCAACCCCTGCCTCAGCAATAAATATGCTGCATAAATCAAAACCATTATTGCAGCGGTCGTCAGCCTGGGTTCCCATGTCCACCATGTATTCCAAATCGGTCTTGCCCAAATCGACCCGGAGATGATGCAGATTGACATGAAAACCATCCCAATTTCCACCGCGGCATATCCAACCCGATCCCAGACAGGATCTTTCTTTAGCAAATAAAAAATTCCTGCCGTGGCTGCAAGGAGAAAACCCAGCATACCCGTCCATCCTGATGCAACGTGAAAATAAAAAACCTTCTGAACCCAACCCATTACAGCTTCCATTGGGGCGTAGAGGAAAATTGCAATCACTGCTCCGCTGAAAAGGATACCTGTGATCCAATCCAATACGGTCAACAATTTTGGCTTTTGATTCATTCCTCACTCCTCGATGACATATTCAAAGACCAGGAAGGAAATTACAGTGAAGATGACATCATAAACAATCAACAAGTTCATCCAAATTGATATATCCGTCCAGCCAAAGCCTTGTAAATAACCATTGGTAGCTTTTACTGCTGCCACCAACACTGGAATAATTACCGGAAATAACAAAATGGGCAGCAGAATATCCCGTGTGCGTGCCTGCACAGACATACTCGAGAGTAATGTTCCCACTGCAACGTAGCCCTCTGATGCCAACAGAATGACAAGAAGCAAACCTGGGAGAAACAGATTGACATTATATAAAATGCTGAAAACAGGCAGAACAATCAATGCCACCATTAAGATAAACACCCAATTGGACAGGGCTTTTCCCAGGTAGATGACGGTACGGTCCACCGGTACCAGTAACAGACCATCCAGACAGCCGCGATCCATCTCCATTGCCATGGAACGGGTTAAGCCCAACGTGCCTGCAAAAACAATGGTCACCCAAAGAACACCCGAGATGACATTTGCCCTGGTCTTTGCATCCAGTTCCAGTGCAAAATTAAAAATCAAAAGAACCATCAATGCAAAAATCAACATCGCTGAAATCATTTCACGGCTGCGAAAATCAGTGGCGATGTCCTTCCAGAAGATGGCAGCAATCGCTTTCCAAAAGGAGGGTGCGCCGGTTTTCATGATAAACCTTCCACAAGCTGATTTTCCAATGACTTTCGATAAAATTCAAGCAGTCCATCCGGGGATAGATTTTGTCCATGAATGGAAGCGGAAATGATGCCATGTGAAATAACATCAAAACGAGTGGCAAGGTCCGCTGAACGCGCCAGGTCATGTGAAGTCATGATAATGGTTTTACCCTCAGCCATGACTTTCAATAACGTGGAATCCAGCATAACACAGGCGTCCTGATCCAAACCAGTATGAGGTTCATCCAATAACATGAGATCCGGGTCATGCAATATTGCCCTGCCAATTGCCAAACGTTGCTGCATTCCCCTCGAATATGTCCTCACAAGATCCCTTCGACAATCCTGAAGTCCTATCAGTTCCAACACCATATCCACCCGATGGTCCAACTTTCGAAGACCATACATTTTTCCGTAAAACCGTAAATTTTCTTCACCGGTCAGATGTCCATAAAGCAACGGAAGATGAGTGACCACACCCAATCGCTGTCTTACAGCGACTGATTGCTGAGGAAGATGATACCCTGCAACCAGGACCTGACCTGAGGTCTGTCGCAACAGTGATGATAAAATTCTCAAGAAAGTGGTTTTCCCGGCTCCATTTGGTCCCAGGAGTGCAACGAACTCACCTTCCTCCAATTGAAAATCCAAGCCGCGCAAGACCGGTTTTCGTCCATACCATTTATACAACCCCTGAACATCAATTATCTTCATCCGGCATCCTGTATTGACGTTTTTTCGTCAATTTCCCGGAGCTTGTTTTTCAATTCCACCCGGCGTTGAAGATAATTCTCTCTTGTCATATTACCTGCCTGGAATTGATCATCCAAGGCAATGATTTGATCCAGAACGGCATCAGCAGACGGTAAACCCTTTTCGAAAGCTTCCTGGGATGCCTTTCGATTTTTAAGTTGCATCCAGCTCAACCAGAGTCCCACGCTAATTAATACCAGACTTAACACAACAATTCCAATGACAAGGTTGTTTTTCGAGCCGAATCGACCATATGGAGCCTCTGATGGTTGGTTTGAGACAATCAACTCGAGCGCCTCATTTTTCGAAAGGTCGGATGCCGTATATACCACCAGGTTCATATCCTGGATTTGCTGATCTTCACCAGGAGCAAGCTGGTTGCCGTTAATCATCAATTCACCCTTTGGAGCCATGACCACAACATTATTGACCGGTACGGGAACATTTATTGAGATCGACTCTTGATCAGTAAACGGAAGGTTATAACCAAACATCACCTGGTAACCTCCGCCCGGTAAAATTCCCTGGGTGTCAGCAAATCCTTCTTCAACAGAGATGAAACGTTCACCCAATTCCCCAGAATCAAAAACAAGGTTGGTCGCTCCCGGCGGTAATTTATACGTAATAACCGGTTCCCCAGGCTGTTCACCGACCACCAACCGATCTGTGGGATTATTTAACAAAAACATTTCAACAATTTGAATGGTGTTCTCGCTGCGTTTATCCAAAAAGACATGCATTCGGTCCGCCCAAATCTGGCTGCTGTCCGTTGTGACTTCATAAATTACAACCGGCAGGTTGTATGCCACATCCGGTTTCAAATCCTCCCCGGAGATGATGTCGGATGTAAACGTGTAACCACCATACTGCACCGAAACAACATAAATCAAATCATCACCCAGGGGAACATCAATGAATCGGAAGCTATGGTTGCTATCAAGATATACGACATTCGTGGTTACCATGTCATGATTAATAAAACCATTCAGGGTAACCTCCATCCTGTCCGGCACGTTACCGTTTGTTGCGTTAATCACACCCCCCGAAATAATACCTGTTTCACCCTCGATAATGGGAATATCCCTCACCACTGTTGGCGTAGGAACAGCTTCCAAAATGATTTCTTTTTTGGGAAGAAGAAAAAGCAAAGATTGAATATAACCAGCAACTTCCCAGCGTTCTTCCTCTGATAAGGAATCCTCAAAATTGGGCATCGCCGGGGGAATGCCGTTTGTTAGGGATGTGTACAAATCCAACCCGCTGTGTTGAGCGAGTTGAGCCGGATTGGACCAATCAGGCAGAGTCACATTCAATTCAGTTGTGGCAGGTCCATCACCAGACCCGGTTTGACCATGGCATGACTGGCACTCCTGATGATATATTCTCTTTCCATTTTCCCGCATTGAATCAGTCAAGCTGAACAAGTAGATATATGCCAGAACATCCCAACGACTCCTGTCATCCAGACTGTTATTAAATGCCGGCATGGATCTTTCAACCCGACCTGTACTGATGACACCAAACCAGTCCGTGGGACGTGCTCTGCGTGCCAGTTCGGCTGTGCCAATCGCCGGCACTGACAGGGTCAACCGGCTTGCACGAATGCCATCTCCTCTGCCGGTAATTCCGTGACACTCTGCACACTTTTGTACATAAATTGGGGCACCGGATTCTGCATCAGGTTTAACAACAGGCAAAACCACGGTTATTATCTCCGGTTGACTCTCCTGGTTCGATGATGTAGGCAATGGAGTTTCCTTCTCCCTGAGCGTGCACGCTGCCAGCAGGATAGAAACCAGAAAAACAATTAAGAGAACACGATAACGCAAAAATATCTCCTTCTACTCAAGCATATAGCCACATTTGGCACAAAATCGGTCCCCTTTACTGACCACCTGACCACACCTTGGACAAAACCCGCTGCTTTCACTTTGTCGGATCTTCCGTCGTTTATCCAATCGTTGTTCCAATTCCTGATCATCCTTCCAATCAAGTTGAATACCTGGATCTTCCACTGATTGAATTAAAGTTCCTGCTTGCAATTTATTGGTAGAAGAAAGAGACTCCAGTTTTTTCAAGTTGTCAGCTCCTTCTTGGATTAATTCTGCCCTCTGAATTGTATATTCTTCCTCCATAACCTTACCCATGGCATAATCGTTATCGAATTCTTGAAGGGCATTCAGGATTCGTTCCTGTTCCACCATCAATGATTGCTTTTCCCTTTCTTCCGGATCATTGTCTTTGATATTAATCAGGCGCTTTGCAGTCAGTTTTGGATCGAATAAGGGGATGATCACAATTAAAACAACTACGATGATGATTGCTATAAGGATTAAAAATGATCCAAGATCCATATGGAGAAGCTCCTGTCTCTACGGTTCCAACAATGGATTAATCAGATTGCGGATTTGTTCTTCTGAAGAAAATGATCCATATTGGAAATATGCCAGCTTTCCATCCCTGTCGAGGATGAATGTTTCAGGAATGCCGCGAATTCGGAACATCCGGGAAATTTTTGTACCCAGATCCGGGCAGTTGGGATATGAAATTTGATACTTTTTCAGATATTCCAGTGATCCTGTTTCAATATCTGAATACGCCAATCCCAGGAATACAACCTGCCCGCCCGGTTGGTATTCCTGCCAGACCTGTTCCATCATTTGAGCCTCATCTGCGCATGTATCGCACCAGGATGCCCAAAAATTAATTAAAACCACCTTGCCCAGGAGATCTTCCGATTTGATCTGTATACCCTCAAATGTGGTCAATTCAAAATCAGGAGCCTTCTGACCGATCATGATTGGACCAGCCTGGGCATTTTTCACTCCCATCCCAATCAACACCAAAAAACCAACCAGGATCGCAAATGCAGTCACAATAATCCAGGGTTTCAACGGATGATGTGGCGATTGATTAATTTCGGGCTGCTTCATCCCAACTCCATGATTTTTGCTCATTCTTTACGCCGGCGAAGTTCTTCTTCCATTTTTTCGATGTAATGATTCTTCTCTGGTTCAGTTGCCCTTGATATTGGGACTGATTCTCGTTTGGTTCGATACATTCTTATTACCAGGAAAATCCCCCCCAGAATTACCACAGGGGGCAGCATATATAGCAGCCAATTGATTCCCCGGCGGGGTGGTTTCGCCAGAACCTGGTCACCATATTGTTGGACAAAATAATCATTGATCTGATTTTCCGTCCAACCTTGAGCCAGCTTCTCCCGAATTACTTCACGCCACTCAGCACAAACTTTGGTTCCACACACATCCAAGGGAATGTTTTCACATACCGGGCAATAGAGTTGCCTGGCAATTACATTCACTTCGTCATCAGATGGAAAAGGTGTTTGTCCCAATGCAGATTGGACGAAACCCATCAGTATGGCAGCCATTCCAATTACCCAGACAATAATCCTCAAATGCCTTATTTGTCGCATGAATAATACCTTATCACATGATTTGCATTATTTCCATATGGCTAAGTTAATGTGGATGGTTTCTCCTTCCATGCAGCGACCAACGTTCCCAGTATCAGAATGCCTGAACCAATCCACAACCAGATGACCAGCGGATTGTGGAAAATTCTAAATGTAGCTCCAGCCATGGAAATGGCTTCCCAATCCAACAGGATAATGTAAAGATCATCCTCCAATGTACTGCGAATGCCTGGAATGGTTCTGGTTTGCTGGGCGTCAAAATAATATTCCACCTTCGGGTGAATATTTCCCAAATATCGATCCCCCTGGCTGACTGACAATTCAGCCTCACCGATCAGATAGCCATCGTTTGGATTGATTTCATACAAATCTGTACATGTCAGGGTATATCCGGATAACTGAACAGAATCGCCAATTTTCAAGGTGGCTTGTTTTTGTTGCTGGAACATCTCAATTCCAATAATTCCGAGAGCCATAATGACAATTCCCAGGTGGACAATATATCCCCCATACCGGTGACGATTCCTGCCGGTCAGGTTCCGGATAGCCAGAAACAAATTTTCCTTTTTCCCACTGGATCGCACAAGCACACCCCGGGCATAATCATAAAGGGTGATTGTGATGACAAAACCCACCAGCCAGATCGCCACCAAAGCCCAGGCATTGCGAACATTCAAGATAAATGCCAGAATTGGCACCAATAGTGAAAATAATGCCGGCTTCCAAATTGATTTTCCAAACGATTTAACTGTGGATGCACCCCAGGCTGAAAGTGGCACAACCCCCATCAATAACAATAATCCAGCCCACAATGGAGCAGTTGCCGGTTCATAGAATTGTGCCCCAACCGTCATTTTCTGAGCTGTAAAAATTTCCGAAACAATCGGAAAGACGACACCCCAAAAACAAATCACGAGAATGCCCATAAATAATAAATTATTCAAGAGGAATATTGATTCCCGGGACAGCAGGGATTTAATTTCTCCCTCCGAATGCAACCCATTCCACCTGTAAAGTAACAACCCCAGTGAAACAAGGAACGTTATTCCGATGAAAACAAAGAAAATTGGACCTATGGCAGATTGAGCAAATGAATGCACCGAGGAAATAACCCCCGAGCGCGTGAGAAAGGTGCCAAAGATGACCAGGCAATACGTAAGGATGATCAATATCATATTCCAACGCTTGAATAATCGCTTTTTTCCCTGGATGATGACTGAGTGTAAAAAAGCCGTACCGCTCAGCCAGGGCATGAGCGCTGCAATTTCCACTGGATCCCATCCCCAATACCCACCCCAACCCAGCACATCATATGCCCAGCGCATACCCAGCACCAGACCAATGGAAAGGAATAACCAAGCCATCAGTGTCCAACGCCGTGTGATTTGAATCCAACGGTCATCCGACCTGCCTGTGGCAAGCGCTGCAACCGCAAAAGCAAATGGTATGACAAATGATACAAAACCCAGATACAACATGGGCGGATGGAAAACCATCCCCGGATGGCGCAATAATGGATTCAAACCCCGCCCATCATTGGGAATTAATGGATATGCATTGGCAGGCTGGAACATTGCAGCCATCTGATTTCCATTTTCAGTCTGCCAGAAGCGGACAAATGGATTCTCAATAAATATCACCAAACCCACGAAGAATGCCAGTGTCACCAACGAAACCAGAATCACCCAGGGTTGAAATTCCCGTTCCTGATCCCATTTTCGCAGAGTAGCTGCCGCGGAAAATCCAGCCAGCAGCCAGGACCAGAAGAGAAGCGAACCCGCCTGTCCCCCCCACCAGGCAGTAATTTTTAAATATGTGGGCATGGTACTGCTGGTGACATTGTATACGTACCTGACCTGATAATCACCCCCAATCAACAGGATAATCAGGCAAATGGAAACCAGGGTTAACAACGGGAAGGCAAGCAGCATGACCCGGCGGGCGCTTTCCACCCATGCCAAGGAATTTTTCGAGATGCTGTATACAGTTGCGCCAATCCCGAACAATGCTGCCAGGAAAGTGATTACCAGTATGCCAAAACCCAGGTTGGATGCCAGTTCCATTATGGCTGCTCCTGATTATTTGTCGTTTGAATTTGATTGATTGGGAATGGCTTCCTCGTACCGGCTTGGGCATTTGAGCAGTAATTCATTGGCTTCAAATACACCCTCAGCGTTGATTTTACCAGTTATGATTGCCTCGGCTTCATTCGTTAACAAGTCCGGCTTGATACCGGTATAAATCACCTTTAGCCTGGGCAAATCAGGATTAATCGTTGCATCATGTAATACCTGCGCCAAGCCGCCCAGCTCTTTGATTTCCTTGTTCTTTCCAGGAATATGCACAATGGTAAACTCCAAAGCAAGTGTCTGGGGATTATATAGGATTGTTTCACCCAGCACCGCACCGGATACCTTTAAATGACGTCCCATCACTTCAGATTTCCTCGCATTGAGTTCCTCCACCGTCAAGTAATATTGTGCTGATGCCTTGGTGGAAGTCACGATCAAATAAATCACCGCCGCAGCAATCAGTATCCCCCCAACGATAAATTTAGTTCGATTGGAGGAGGATGGATGGGATGGTGCAGATTTCTCCATATCAAGGTACCTTCCAAGGTTGTTTGGCAACAGCGATTTATTGATGAGTAAACAATGATTGGTACAAATAATGATGATAGAGGTAAGGATAAAAAATATTTGAACAGAAATGATGATTAGTATTTCGACTAATTGTGTCTTATTATAATTGAATCAATCGGAGATTGGAATAGCTTTACTGGATCTGGCAGGATAAAAATTTTGTAATTAATTTCCTGCCACATGCACTGTTAATTTTCCGGAAGCGGATATCCCAAGAGCGCATCATACAACAATTTCAAAGCCATTTGAGCTGAGAATGCCTTGTTTTCCTTGCGATTTCCAACCCCAACAAATTTCCAGGCGCCTTCCAAAGAGGGCATGCTCAAACCAATCCAAACCAGTCCAATTGGTTTTTCCGGAGTCGCTCCCCCCGGTCCTGCAATTCCAGTGACCGAAACTCCCACAATATTCTCCCACGGCTCATCACCTGCCATCGTGCGCCGGATGCCACGTGCCATTTCCAGGGCGGTTTGCCGGCTCACTGCCCCATAACGAAACAATGTCTCATGACGCACACCCAGCAGCCGTTCCTTTGCCGGGTAGGAATAAGCTGTAATGCTTCCCAGATAATATTCAGATGATCCGGGGATATTGGTGATCCGGTGTCCAATCAATCCACCCGTGCAGGATTCCGCCACTGCCAGCTTCCAACCGCGCTCCAGGAGATTCCTGCCAATCTTCGCTTCCAGGATTTCTCTCATTTACCGATCCTCTGTTGTGATTATACCAAACCAGCCTGATCGCTTTGACGTCATATCATCGATAACGTAAAATATATTCATGCGTGTGATCCTTTTGACAATAATTTTTTCACTTCTGTTGAGCATGTGCACAACTGTTCCGGCTGAGCAACCCTCAAACCCGACCCTGTTACCCACCGCTACAACTCCACCAATGACAGCAACCCAAACAATCACGCCAATCCAGCTGACTTCCACTCCACTGCCACCCACACCAACTCCTGTCCAGGATCTTCAAGAGTTTCAATTAATTTCAGCAATTGATGCCATAATTCCTGGCGTCATCCTCGGAATGGATGTAACGGATGATGGATCCATCTGGCTGGCATCCGACCGGGGTCTGGTTCGTCTGAAGGAAGGTGTCCGCAATGTGGATCTGACACGATTCTGGGATATTGTTGTGGGAGCGGATAATTTCGGAAGGTATTGGGTAATCAGCCGCAATGGTTCGCGGATTTCAGCCTGGGATGGAACCAGCTGGACTCAATTTGACGATCATGATGGATGGGTGTCATTGAAATCCCACCCGGTCTTTCCACAGGTTCAATCCGGATTTCAAACCGATACCAGCGGGAATATCTGGCTGGCAACTGCCTGGGATATCCGGCGTTATGATGGACGGCAATGGATTGTTTACCCGCCAGATATCATGGAGCTGCCACTCCCCTGGCGGAAAACCCAATATACCTCATTCTCCTTATTGGTATTCCCGGATTCCGATGAGGTGTGGGTGGGTGGGTGCGACTGGCAATCCGGCAAGGTGGTCGGGGGCGGGGGCATTAGACGATTCCACAATGGTTACTGGCAGGAAGTAAAAACCCCTGTTCAAACCGCCTGTATCAGCCGAATGGCAATGGGATCTTCAAATCATATTTGGGCAGGTATCAATGACAGCCTCTGGCAGTATGATTCCATTAATAAAACATGGACGGAATTTCCACCCCCACCCCTGGACCAAAATTCAGAATTGTCCTATCAAATTATCACCGACCTGCCTGTCTCCATTGATGAAATCCTCATGCCCCGTTTCTCATTATGCGGACTGTCCGGTTGTGATATTTTCAATGTCCGGTATGTCTTGGAAAATGGCAATTGGAAGCAAATTAATGGCATCGGTCAAACCGAACAGGAACAGGTACTGTTTTCTCAACACAACCTCATCTGGGTGCTGACTCCATCTTCTGTCATGCAATTTCAGGATGGTGCTCTTGTTCCGGTGGCAAAATTGGATGTCATCACTGTCGATCTTGATTCCAGGGGGAAATTATGGCTGGTGGTGAAATTTAATGGGCAAGTATCTCTTTTTTCACAAATTACAAATTAAGTAGTAAAATTTTTTCTGTTATTCCATTTTTAAGGAGTAGATCATCCATGTGTGGAATCTTTGCCATCATCACACGCAAGGAACAAAATTTGGGTCCCATCATGATTGACGCTGGAAAGCGGCTTTCCTACCGGGGATATGATTCAGTTGGCTGTGCCACCATTCATCAGGACGGGACAATCGACCTCCGCAAGGATGCCGGCAAGGTTGATGAAGTATCAAGCCGGCTTGGTTTTGGAGAAATGACCGGCAGCCGGGGGATTTTACAGCTTCGTTGGGCAACTTTTGGCTCACCTTCCCAGGTCAATTCACAACCCCATCTGGATTCAGATGGGGATATGGTGGGAGCTCACAACGGAAATGTGGTCAACAACGTGGAGTTGCGTCAGCAGTTCATGGCTGAGGGGATGACGGTCCGCTCAACCAATGATGGTGAAAGTTGTGTCCATGCCGTGGAACGCTACATAGATCGGGGCATTGAACCCATCGATGCCATTCGCCAAGCCTATAACGACCTTGCCGGGGATTATTCATTTGTCATTGGCAGGGTGGGTGAAGAAAAACTGTATGCTTTCAAAAAAGGTTCCGGTCTTGTGGCAGGGATTATGGAGGATGGAACCGTGCTTTCATCCGATTTGCCTTCCATCCTTCCGCTGACACGTTTGATTGTGCGCATCGAGGATGGTGAAATCATCACATTAACACCAACCGGTGTTGAAATCCACAGTGTTCTGGATGGGAGCCTGATTGAGCGTTCTCCAGAATTAATTACTGAATCCATGGAAGCGGCTCAAAAGGGTGGATATCCTCACTTTATGCTCAAGGAAATTCACGAACAGCCTGTGGTCGCCGGTGAACTTTTACGTCTGCTGGATGCCAGCCAGGACGTGACCCCCATTCTGACAAAACTGTCCACAGCACGGAATATTTATTTGATCGGCTGCGGCACAAGTTATCACGCCTGTCTGCTTGGCTCGGTATACTTTAGCCGGCTCGCCGGACGAACTGTCATCCCGGTCCTGGCTCCACAATTTATTGCCCAGTATGCCCCGGCGGTCAGTTCACAAGATGTTGCCATCTTCGTCAGCCAGAGTGGTGAGACCAAGGATGTCCTTAATGCAATTGATGCCGGCAGGCAGCGGGGGATGACTTTGTTTGGCATGGTCAATGTGGTCGGTTCCACCATGACCCGGATTTGCGAACGGACTCTTCCCCTCGCCTGTGGGTATGAAATCAGCGTGCCTGCCACCAAAACTTTCACGAACCAGGTTCTGACCTTCCTTTATCTCGCCATGCGCCTGGGTGGACATGAAACTACCCGTCAGCTGTCAAAACTGCCTGGGTTGATGGAAAAAACACTGGAAATCACCGCCCCCCAGATCAAAACCGTCGAATCTCTCTTTGAGGGATGGGAGGATTATTATTGCCTTGGTTATGGACTCACATACGCCATCGCTCTCGAAGGGGCTCTCAAAATTAAAGAAATCACGTACACCCATTGTGAGGGAATGCTTTCAACCGAATTCAAGCATGGTCCACTTTCTGCCGTGCGGGATGGTTATCCGGTTATCTTTGTCACCGGGAGCGAGGATGTCCCAATTGTCATAAGTGGTATTAATGAAGTGACCTGCCGCGGCGGGCTTGCCATTGCCATCGGAGAAGAAGACTCACGCCTGCAAACCAATGCCCAACATTTGGTTACATTACCCGAATCAGGTGACAGCAACATCAACGCACTCCTTTCCATATTGCCTTTGCAGCTTCTCTCTTATCATCTCAGCATCAATCTGGGGTACGATCCAGACTTTCCCAGGAATCTGAGTAAAACCCTGACTGTGGATTAACTTGGAGCAGACTATCCTAATTCCAAATCCCCGTCAAACCTGGCGGGGATTTGTTCTGGTCCATTCAGGCATGACCGGAAATGTGACCTGAGTCCTATTGCGGCAGGGATATCATGCAGGTAAGATAAAACCGACCAGTCGGTATGGTTTATCAATTAATCCGGGAGGATTTTAATGATTCTGGTTACAGGGGCAACAGGACATATAGGAAACGTGCTGGTGCGGGAGTTGTTGATCCGTGGCGAGTATGTGCGGGTTTTTCTCCTGCCCCAGGAGGATTGTACTTCCATAGAAGGATTGGATGTGGAAAAAGTCGAAGGGAATGTTCTGGAAATTTCTTCCCTGCTCTCTGCCATGCAGGGGGTGGACTTGGTTTACCACCTGGCAGGAATGATTACCATCATGCCAGGATCGGATGAACTGGTATGGAAAGTTAATGTTGAAGGGACGCGAAACGTATTGGAGGCTGCCCGGCAGTCTGGTGTAAAAAGGGTGGTCTACACATCCTCCATCCATGCCTTCCAGCGGGTTCCTGATGGAATTCTCATCGATGAAAACATTCCTTTTATTGACGCAGACACTTCCATATCAACCGCCAGTGCCATAAATGAATATGATCGGTCCAAAGCACATGCAACCTTGCTGGCACGCGAAGCTGCACGAAACGGACAGGATGTGGTCATTGCATGCCCCACAGGAGTGATTGGACCTCACGATTATCGTCTATCCGAATTGGGTAATCTTTTCCTGGATTGGATACGAAATAAAATCGCCTGGCTGGTTGAAGGTGCATATGATTTTGTGGATGTACGGGACGTAGCAAACGGTCTCATTTTGGCGGCGGAACATGGTCGTTCCGGGGAGGCTTACATTTTATCCGGTCACCGGTTAAAAGTGGGAGATATTCCCCGCTTGATGGGTGAAGTCATGGGGTTTAAACGGATTTGCATAAAATTTCCATTGCCGGTTGCCAGATTCTTTGCCAAATTCGGACCCATTTATTACCGGTTATTCCATTCCAAGCCGCGCCTGACTCCCTACTCCATTGAAACGCTGGCTGGCAACTCGACCATCAGTTCTGCCAAGGCACAACAGGAGTTGGGTTTTAAACCCCGGGCATTAATCGAAACAATTAAAGATACAATCGACTGGCTGCAAGCCAACCGGCGATTATTTATGAAAGCCCGGACATAAACCAATCTCTACGGAATAATTTATATGATTGAAAACAAAATAAACCGCTGGCAGGGAAAAACAGCCCTGATAACCGGCGCATCCAGCGGCATTGGAGCTGCAACTGCCAGACATTTATCAACTGCCGGCATCAAAGTGATATTATCCGCCCGCCGGGTGGATAGATTGGAACATCTCGCCCATGAAATTCAATCCCTGGGCGGGCAGGCAAAAATTATCGCAGCTGATCTGGCTGATCCTTCAGAACGTCAAATCCTGTTCGAAGAAGCAATGAGCTTTTCCGGAACATTGGACCTCCTGATTAATAATGCCGGTTTGGGATGGTATGGTTATGCAGCTGATATGCCCATCAGCACTGCCAGGGAGGTCATTCAGATTAACGTGGAAGCTTCTGTCGAGTTGAGCCTGCTGGCACTGCCCCGCATGCGAGCCCGTAATTCTGGTCACATTATCAATATTGGTTCCATTGTTGGCGGTATCCCAAGCCAGGGGGTTGCCGTTTATGCTGCCAGCAAGGCTTTCATGGATGCCTTTACAACCGCCATCTACCGTGAATTGACAGGGACAGGTGTACATGTCAGCGTTATTCGGGCAGGACCGGTACAGACGGAATTTTATGATACGGCAGCTGATCGCTCCAATGGCTTACGCATTCCAGTGGAACGTTTTGCTGTGACTGATGACCTGGTGGCAAAATGCATCTGGCGGGTCATGCAACACCCCCGGCGGTTTGTCTATATTCCCGGCTGGATGGGGATTGCTCCCGGTGTGGAAGCATGTTTTGGCTGGTTGATGGACCGGGTGGGACCATTATTGCTGCGCCGGGCAAATCATCAAACACAACAGGCTTCATCACCCACATCCACCCGCCAATAAGCCGAATTAATCGACTGCGGATCTGATAAGCCAGGATCAACCCGGGCTTGTCTGAAAAATGCAGTACACTCATTTATGAACAATAATAAATCGTTCATATTATAAGGATCATTCCGGAAAAATTATCGAATATACCAAATCTCATAAATATAATCTTGTCTGTTGAATATAATTCGTTTATACTAAATTAAAAAAAACATCCTATTTTTACAGGAAAATTTACATGCGCTCACGAGGTTCTTTAATTAAAGTTGGGATTTATGTTGATGTCGCTAATATGTACAATAACGGCGGTCAGAAAATGCAATATGATGTTCTGCGGGAGTTTGCCTGCCGGGATAATGCTGAGCCCGTAAGGATGAATGCTTATGTTACGCTGGATGCAGAACGGGCGGACCGGGATGAAGTCTACCGAAAGGGCACACAAAATTTTCATTCAGCACTGCGTGATCTGGGATACAAGGTCATAGTCAAGGAAATCACCTGGTACCAGGATGAAAATGGTGTTCGGTATGGCAAAGCCAATGCTGATCTGGATCTGGCGGTGGATGCCCTGCTTCAATCCGAAAATCTGGATCGGGTACTGATTGCCTCCGGTGACGGCGATTTTGTCCAGGTTATCCGCGCCCTGCAAAACAAAGGCTGCCGGGTGGAAGTAATCGGGCTGGATAATGTTTCCCACAAGCTGCGGATGGAATCCGATTTCTATATTTCAGGTTACCTCATCCCGGACCTGGTTCCCTTACAAAATGCCCGTCCCGATCAACCCGAATGGGGTGAGACTGGATCCAGAGTGCGGGGTTGGTGTTACTGGCATGCCGAACAAGGCTATGGTTTTATGCGTTTTCTCAAAAATATCAGCCCGGGGTTGTGGCTGACCGACACTCGTCACCCCGAATCCCCATATGAAACTGCTTATTTTGGAGACAATGCATTACCCGATTCAGCCCGGGCGGCTTCACTCCCCAGCCGGGCTCATATCTTTGAGTTTGAAGTCGTACCTTCCGACCGAAGAGCTGGTCTGCAAGCTGTAAATATCTCCCTGGTCTCCAAGGTATAATATTTCCAAAAACGAAGAAAGTCCTCCCGCACAATGAAGCGGGAGGACTTTTTTTATTTTCTCAATCAATGTGAAATTAAATGGACAACACAACAATCCCGGCAACCGTTAATAACATTCCCACGCCTGTTTTTACAGTCAAAGGTTCTCCACCCAGGGTCAAACCCATCAACGCCCCAAACAAAGGGGAAGTAAATGCAATGGGCATCACCCTGGTCAGCGGAGCGCCTTTCAACGCTGTATAGAAGCACAGCATTCCGACTGCACCAGCCACGACCCCACCTCCAATAACCATGTACAAAATCGCCTTCGTTCCCGCCTGGGGCAGCATCTTCCATTGCGGATAACTTGCCACTCCCAGGACTGTCTCTTATACACATCTGACGCTGCCGACGATCTCCTCTGTGTAGATCTCGGTGGTCGCCGTATCATTCAAAAAAAAAACAAACTCATAAACGTCGATCTTTACTGTGACACTATACCAAAAGAAAGCAACACAACGACACAATAAATAAAGTCTACAGATAACAAATCCCAGCC
>ERZ1026814.597-NODE-597-length-18238-cov-4.722544_pt1 | contig 18238 bp, 14 predicted proteins | sample MGYA00520871_ERZ1026814 | MGnify/ENA primary metagenome ERZ1026814 (study PRJEB33270, sample SAMEA104284478) | anaerobic digester metagenome | biome: Anaerobic digester microbiome; feature: mesophilic sludge digester; material: Anaerobic digester biomass | place... | reverse complement strand
CATCGTGCTGCCCGGGTTGATCAACACCCATCACCATTTTTATCAGACGCTGACACGCGCGCTTCCTGCTGCACAGGATGCCAACCTCTTTAACTGGCTTAAAACGCTCTACCCCATCTGGGCACGCATGACCCCGGACGATATTTTCATTAGCACCCAAACAGCCCTGGCTGAGCTAGCGCTTTCTGGCTGTACGACTGCCTCTGACCACTTGTACCTGTTCCCCAATGGCTCCCGCTTGGATGATGAAATTGCTGCTGCCCAGCAGATTGGCTTGCGCCTGCACGCCTCGCGTGGTTCGATGAGCTTAGGCGAGTCCAAAGGGGGCTTACCCCCGGATAGTGTGGTCGATAACGAAGAAGACATCCTCAAGGATAGCCAGCGCCTCATTCAACGGTACCACAACCCCAATCCCGGCTCGATGCTTCAGATTGTCTTGGCGCCTTGCTCGCCCTTTAGCGTTAGCAGCCAGCTCATGCGCGACTCAGCCGAGTTGGCGCGCGAATATGGCGTGCATTTACACACCCACTTAGCTGAGACCGAAGATGAAGAGGATTTCTGCCTGAGAGCTTTCGGACTAAAACCGGTTGCATATATGCAATCAGTGAACTGGATCGGCTCGGACGTTTGGTTTGCACACTCCGTGCACGTCAATGAAGCTGAAATTGAGTTGTATGCCCATACGGGCTGCGGCGTAGCGCACTGCCCCAGCTCTAACATGCGCTTGGCATCTGGGATTGCGCCTATCATGTCCATGCTCACGCATGGTGTAAAGGTCGGCTTAGGCGTGGATGGCTCCGCCAGCAATGATAGTTCCCACATGCTCGCGGAGGTGCGCCAGGCTATGCTGCTTTCGCGCCTCAATAGCGGCATACACGGCGCAAGCCGCTCGGCACCCGATGCCCCGCCACTCATGACCGCACGGCAAGCTTTGTCCCTCGCAACCCGAGGTGGAGCAGCTGTGCTCGGCAGGCAGGATATCGGCTCTTTAGAAGTCGGGAAATGTGCCGATTTCTTCGCCATCAACCTCAACGCGTTGGAATACACCGGCGCTTGGCAGGATCCGCTGGCAGCGGTGGTCTTCTGCGCGCCCCTCAAAGCTGATTGGACAGTGGTCGGTGGCAAAGTCATTGTTGCGGATGGTCAGCTACGTACTCTTGACCTGCCCACCCACATTGAAAAACATCAAGCAGCCTCTAGGAGAATCATCCAAGGCTGAGAAAATCTCATCTCATTTAAAGGACAAACTATGGAAAATAAAGGTTTGGCAATCGTTGCGGTCGGCGGTAACGCCCTCATCAAAGATAATCAGCATAAAACAGTGCAGGATCAATACGCGGCAGCCGTTGATACGATGGCTCACATCGCCGATATGATCGCAGAAGGCTGGAATGTAGTCGTCACGCATGGCAATGGACCTCAGGTAGGCTTTATCCTGCGGCGCTCAGAGCTTTCTGCGCACGAGCTGCACGAGGTCCCTCTGGATTACTGTGGTGCCGATACCCAAGGTTCGATTGGATATATGTTCCAACAAGCGCTCTATAATGAGTTCGTGAGGCGCAAGATGCAAAAATCCGCCGTCACTGTCGTGACCCAAACCATTGTGGACCGTAATGATCCCGCCTTCCAGAACCCGACCAAACCCATTGGCTCTTTTATGGACGAAGAACAAGCCAAAATGCGCATGGAAAAAGATGGCTGGACTGTCGTTGAAGATGCCGGCCGTGGCTGGCGGCGTGTGGTGCCTTCGCCAATTCCCTTGCGAATCGTCGAAGCAGACGCAATCAATGCCCTCATCGAGAAAGGGTTCGTGGTTATCGGTGTAGGTGGCGGCGGTATCCCAGTGATTGAAACGCCAGAAGGCAAATTGGTTGGCGTCGAAGCCGTCATCGATAAAGACTTTGGTGCAGCCATCTTAGCCAGCATGCTTAAAGCGGATCTCTTCTTGATCAGCACCGCTGTGGAAAAGGTGGCTATCAACTTCAATAAGCCCAATCAACAATGGCTGGATCAAATGACTGCCGCAGAAGCACGCCAATACGTTCAGGAGGGCCAGTTTGCCAAAGGTTCCATGCTGCCTAAAATTCAAGCCATCCTGAAATATCTTGATAATGGCGGCAAGAAAGCCCTGATCACCGATCCGGCGCACATCAAAGACGCGCTGAACGGCAAAACCGGAACCTGGATCCTACCTTAATGAGGCACTGGAGTAAGATTAACCCGCTTCAACTTTTTTAACGTTGAACATTTGAGGGAGATTGGTATGGGCATTGCTTATTTTACCTGCTCTATATGTGGCAGCACTTACTCTAGCCAGGAGGTGCAATATACTTGCCCGCGGGACGGTGCTAACATAGATGTGCATTGCGATTTTGAAACTGCGGAATCCAAGCCAAGCATGGAATCCATCTTACTCAGCTCGGAGCAATCCATTTGGCGCTTCGCCCCCTTGCTGCCCGTACCGGACCCAGGTTATGCGCGCACCCCACTACATCAAGTTGGCATGACGCCCGTATATCAACCCGAAACATTACGCGAGCAGCTTGGCTTACAGCAACTTTGGATTAAAGATGAGAGCCGTAACCCCAGCGCTTCGTTCAAGGACCGTGCTAGCGCCGTGGTGGTGGCGCATGCCTTGCAAACTCAGCAAGAAGTCATCATCGCTGCCTCCACCGGCAACGCCGGCGCTGCTATGGCTTGCATGGCTGCCAGCGTCGGGATGCGCGCCATCATTCTCGCGCCACGCACAGCCCCGCCTGCCAAGGTAGCACAGCTGCTGGTCTTTGGCGCCCAGGTCATCCTGGTGGATGGGAACTACGACCAAGCTTTTGATCTGAGCATCGCTGCTTCGCAAACTTTTGGCTGGTATAACCGCAATACTGGCTATAACCCCTTCACCGCGGAGGGCAAAAAGACTGCTGCCTTCGAGATTTGGGAGCAGGTGCTACGCAAGCTCGACCCCTCTGCGCCTCCGCTCACCATTTACATCCCAGTGGGAGATGGCAATATCATTTCCGGGGTTTATAAAGGCTTCCAGGACTTGCGAAGCCTGGGCTGGATCGAGCGCTTGCCGAGATTAATCGGCGTACAAGCCGAAGGCTCTGCGGCGATTGCCAATGCTTTTTTAGCTAACAAAGATACTGTTGAGCCTGTCCATGCTGTGACCATTGCAGACAGCATCAATGTGGACCTGCCACGCGACGGCTTTCGTGCGCTGCGTGCTGTGCGCGAGACCCATGGCACCTACATCAAAGTTTCCGATGAAGAGATCCTGCAGAGTATTCCTACCTTAGGCAAAGTTGGCATCTTTGTGGAGCCAGCCGCAGCAGCTGCTTTTGCCGGATTGGTCAAAGCCTTGGAGACCTGCCAGCAAGACCCTGGCGCCCCAGTTTTGGTGCTGTGCACTGGCAGCGGGCTCAAGGATATCAACGCCGCGATACGCTCAGTGCCAGCGGCACCAGTCATCGAACCAACAATTCAAGCATTAAAGAAGGTGATTTATGGATAAACCTGTTTTTTCGATTATTGCTCCCATCTACAACGAGCTGGAAAACCTACCATTGTTGTATGCACGCGTCCGCGATGAGATGGAAAAGACTGGCGAAGCTTGGGAATTGATTCTGGTTGATGATGGCAGCCAAGATGGCTCCACGGAGGTGATTCGCAAGTTAGCTGCTTCCGACCCCCGCGTGCGGCCAGTGATTTTTGCGCGCAACTTCGGGCATCAAATCGCTGTGACCGCAGGCTTGGATTACAGCCGCGGAGATGCCGTCATCATCATCGATGCCGACCTGCAGGATCCGCCTGAAGTCATTGGTAAGTTGATTGAAAAATGGCGCGAGGGTTACCAGGTGGTTTATGCCGTACGCACCGAACGCGAAGGCGAAACCCGCTTCAAGACCGCCACTGCCTCCGCCTTTTACCGCATCATTGATCGCATTACCGACATTCGTATACCGCTGGATACCGGCGACTTCCGCCTGATGGACCGCAAAGTGGTCGATATTATGAAGACCATGCGGGAACGCAACCGCTTTTTGCGCGGCATGAGCGCTTGGACCGGCTTTAAGCAAATTGGGGTGGAGTACAAACGTGAGGCACGTCATGCTGGTGAGAGCAAATACCCACTCAAAAAGATGCTTAAGTTAGCTATGAATGCCGTTACTGGCTTTTCCATGTGGCCATTGGAGCTTGCCACCCGCGTCGGCATCGGCTTGATTGCGCTGGACTTCATCAGCCTGATTGTGGTCATCATCCTGAGTACCGCTGCCCATGTGGACTTTCACGGGCTTGCTACCTTAGGGATTATTATGGTGTTCCTAGCTGGACTAATCCTCACCTTTATGGGGGTTCTGGGCGAATACATTGGCCGCATTTATGATGAAGCCAAGGGCAGGCCGCTCTACATTGTGGCAGAAGGACCCGAAGAACCCTTCAATCCCATCCGTTTAGACCTTCCGCCAGACAATAAGGCGTAATCTTAATCACTCTCAGAGAGGAATCTATGACCAAAATTGATTTATCCATCATGCCCGACCGCTTGGAAAGAACCTTGCAGAGGGTGCGCGAAAAGCACATTATCATCCCCACTTTCGCCCAACAACGTGACCCTAACCTCATCCCGGAGGAAATCAAAGCTCAGCTGAAAGACATCGGCTTGTGGGATTTGCATCCGCTCAATCTTTTCCGCATCACCTGGAAAAACGAGCCGAAACCTACAGGCGGTCTTTTTGATGGCGTAAATGCCTTAGAATTCCCCTCCAGTCTCACGGGCGTGAATGCGCGTATCATTGCCTTGGTGGGCAAGTGGTTCCCCACCGGTGCACATAAGGTTGGGGCAGCTTTCGGCTGCCTGGTACCCCGCTTGGTCACCGGTCAGTTTGATCCCACCCAGCAGAAAGCCGTTTGGCCCTCCACCGGCAATTATTGCCGCGGCGGCGCCTATGATTCGGCTCTCCTGGGCTGCGAGTCCATTGCCATCCTGCCTGAGGGGATGAGCCGTGAACGTTTTGAATGGCTCAGCAAAATCGCGAGCGATGTGATCCCAACGCCAGGTAGCGAATCCAACGTCAAAGAGATTTTCGATAAATGCTGGGAGCTGCGCCGCAGCGGTCAGGATTTGATGATCTTTAATCAGTTTGATGAATTTGGCAATTACCTGTGGCACTATACCATCACTGGCAGCGCCATTGCCGAAGTGCTGCAGCAAAAGCTTGGACCCAAGGATACTTATCGCGGGTTCGTCTCCGCCACCGGCTCAGCTGGCACGATTGCTGCCGGCGATTACCTCAAGCAGCAGTTCCCAGCCAGCAAAGTGGTCGCAAGCGAAGCGCAGCAATGCCCAACCTTGCTCATTAACGGCTTCGGCTCACATCGCATCGAGGGCATTGGCGACAAGCACGTGCCTTGGATTCATAACGTGCGCAACACCGATTTTGTGGTTGCCATCGATGATCAGGCTGTGGTGAATTTAGCACGTCTTTTCAATGAGCCCGCTGGTCGCGAGTACCTCATCAATTCTGGCGTGGAAGAAAACTTAGTCACGCAATTAGATTTACTGGGATTCTCGGGCATCTCCAATTTGCTCTCTGCAATCAAATTTGCCAAATATAACGAGCTCACCGCCAACGATGTGGTCGTGACTGTATTGACTGATTCCATGGAGCTTTACCAAAGCCGGTTGGCAGAAATGCGCGCCGAAAGTGGTTCTTATTCCCCCACACAGGCTGCAGCCGATGATGCCCGCTACCTCAAAGGTCAGCCCATCGACTTCATGCAAGAGCTAAGCTACTACGACCGCAAGCGCATTCATAACCTCAAGTATTACACTTGGGTGGAGCAGCAAGGCAAAACCTATGCAGAAATCCAAGCGCAATGGTATGACCCGGATTACTGGACCGAATTGCAAGCGCAGGTACCCCAGATTGATGCGCTCATTGAGGAATTCAACCGCAAAGCTGCGGTAGCATAAGGCGAGGCAGCGGATGGCAACCCAAGCTGTAAGACATGCTTCTGATCTCGTGCTGGTAGCGGTGATGCCTAACCAGCGCGACCTGGAGATTGCACGCGTCTTGGGTTGGTATCGCATCCCGCTCAAAAGCGCACCCAAAGTGATATCTGTGGATTACTTAGCCTTTTACCAGACCGGAGCATTCCCACCGGAAGAACGCTGGCAGATCCGCTGGATGGCGCCGATCTTGGGGCATGAGCTCACCACACGCGCAGAGTTGTTGCACGATCAACCTAATCACCCACGTGCTGAAGAAGAATACTTCAAGCTGCAACTCGGTCCCCTGGAAGAATTAGCTCAGCCTATCCCGGCTGGCAGCTGGAAGCGCGTTACTTTCTTTTACACGACCATGGGCAGAATTTGGCAAGCAGAAAGCTTAGCCGATTTGCCTGTTCACGATGAGGAACGCAGTGTTTTGTGGCAGTCCTTGCGAGAACGCGCTCTAAAAGCCAACGAGTATCAAGCGACTGAACTGCCAACGCTACCTCTCGATCCAGCCATATTAGCGCTATTAAGTGGGAAGTGGGGGTAGCAGCTTACTGGGCTGACCCACACCAAACAATCCAGTGCCTATTCAACTTATGAAAGGCGGCAAAATGAAAACATTAATCAAAAACGGAATTTTAGTTACAGCCGAAAGCAGTTTTCAAGCCGATCTCCTCATTGAGGGGGAGCATATTATTCAAATTGCCCCATCCATCGAAGCTGCTGATGCTGAGGTTGTGGACGCTTCTGGGCAGCTTGTCTTACCAGGCGGAATCGATGCGCACGTGCATATAAACTTGCCCATGGGCGAGACGGTTTCTTCTGATGACTATTACACCGGCAGCAAAGCAGCTGCATTTGGCGGTACTACCACAATCATCGACTTTGTCTCTCAAGATGCCGGCAGCTTAGCCGAAAATATTGCCCGTAAACGTGCCGAAGCCGAGGGCAAAGCTGCTATCGATTACAGCTTGCACATGAACATCACTCGCTTCGATGAAAGCGTGGCGGAAGAGCTGCCTGACCTACCCTCTTTAGGTATTCACTCTATCAAAGTTTTTACTGCCTATAATAATCGCCTCCGATTGGGCGATGGCGATATTTTTAAGGTAATGCGCATTGCCGGTAGGCATGGCTTGCTCACCATGGTACACGCCGAAAATGGTGACGTCATTGACGTCCTGACAGCAGAAGCCTTAGCCCAAGGGCACACGAGCCCGGTATGGCATGCGCGCACCCGCCCGGCTTGGGGTGAGGTGGAAGCCAGCCTGCGCGCTGTTGCCTTGGCTGCCCAGGCTGAAGCACCTGTGTACTTGGTGCACATGAACGTAGCTGGCGAGGTTGACCAGTTGGCTTATGGGCGCAATCATGGCGTCCGGGCAATGGGCGAAACTTGCCCGCAATATTTGTTTTTCAGCGAAAAGGATTTGGAACGCCAAGATGGCGCTAAGTGGGTTTGCTCTCCGCCGTTGCGCAGCCCTACCGATCAGGAAGGACTTTGGCGCGGGATCGAAACCGGCACTATTCAGGTTTTAGCCACTGATCATTGCCCCTTCTTTTACGATGGCACCAAACCAATCCTCTACGAGGGCAAGCCCATCGCCATCCCGGGCAAGGAGCTGGGCAAAGATAACTTCACCAGAATTCCCAATGGCTTACCTGGCGTCGGTGACCGCCTGCCAGTCTTTTGGACGCATGCAGTCGGTGCTGGCAGAATCACACCAAATCAGTTTGTCGCACTTACCTCAACGAACCCTGCCCGAATTTTCGGTCTTTACCCACAAAAAGGCTGCTTAGCTGCAGGCTCCGATGCCGATCTGGCACTTTGGGATCCCAACTATGAGCTAACCTATGGTGTGCATGTTGCCCAGCATCGCACAGATTACAACCTCTATGAAGGCTGGCAGCTAAAGGGCTTTCCCCGTCAGGTGTTCCTACGTGGAAAGAGAATTGTAGCGGATCAGCAGTGGTTCGGTAAAGCTGGCAGTGGGCGTTATTTGATGGCTCACCCAGGAGAGATTCTCTGAGTTGAGAGGATCGGCGCCATGCCTATCTTAGTTATCCTTGCGCTCTTATTGGTAAGCTCAGCTGCTATTGCCATTTCGGATGCGCTCAAGCCTAAAGTTTCCCGTTCCTGGATGATTGCTCTGGTAGGAGCAGCTATTTCCTGGTTAGGCGTGCTCTTATTACGGCTTTACCTCCCCACAGACCTTAGTTTGTTCGCCTGGCAGCCAGAATCTCTCTTTCATACGCGGCTATTTTTAGAAATTAACTATGATAATTGGCCGTATGCTCTTTCACTCGTAACTCTATGTATGGCGGTGATTTTCACCGATTCTACCCGCAGCTTTTTGCCTTCCTCCCCTAAGGCTTGGGCTAATTCCTTAGCGCTCACGGCGGTTAATCTGTTGGCACTTTTCGCTGGTGACCCTAATATGCTTATTTTTGCTTGGGTGCTGGTAGATGCTCTTGAGTTTATTTCTACCTTGCCTAGCAGGCAGTCAAATCACTCGGCTGCCCGCTTGCCAACCGTGTTCGGTGTGCGCATGTTGAGCACGTTGACACTTGCAGCCGGCACAGTTTCTGGCTGGCTGGTCCAACCTGGGTTTGCGCTGTCCGCGATACCCTCCCAGGCGGGCATTTTCTTCTTGTTAGCTGCCGGTCTCAGGTTGGGTGTGCTTCCGCTAAACCTGCCCTTCTTGCAATCCCCTGAGGAGAAAAATGGACCCGCGCTGCTGCTCAGGCTTTCTCCGGTTGCTTCCAGCTTAGCAGTCATCACCCGATTGCCAGCTAACCTACTTGCCAATCAGCCTGTCTGGTTAGCGCTTTTCAAAGTGCTCACCACCGTTGCTGCACTTTACGCAGCGGGTATGTGGCTCACCGGAAAAAATCAACACAATGCGCGACCTTTTTGGATTATCGCCTTAGCATCTTTTAGTATCATGTGTGCGCTCAATGGCGCAGCACCAGCCAGCCGCGCTTGGGGAACTGCCCTCTTACTGAGCGGTAGTACGCTTTTCCTCTTCGATCCACCAATCCGCCGCATCCGCTTTTTGCCTATCTTGGGTATCTTGGGCTTCATCGGCTTACCTTATACCTTAGCGGCTTCGGGTTGGGAAGGGTTATTAGGCACCCGCTTCACTTTTGGCTCCGCACTCATGCTCCTAGCCCACACGATGTTGGTATTAGGGTATTTGCGCTATACCTTTGAGATCACCGGCACTGTTACAGGGCTCGAACGGCATGCCCGTATCACATACCCCCTAGGCTTGATTTTGATAGTGCAGACGATCGTGATCCTCACGCTCGGCGGTTGGCCTGGCAGCCTCACTTCAGGCTTATGGGTGGCAAGTCTTGCCAGCCTGTTAATGGCGGGATTAATTGCCAGCTTTTATTTTTGGCAAGGCGCCCAGATTTCAGCCCTCATTCAAAAGCAAAACTTCCGTTTTTACCGCTTAGGGAGCGTACTCATCCAAGGGTTTCAAAACATCCTGAGTTTACAATGGCTCTATCAATCGCTTGGCTGGTTTTTCAGGCAAGCAGCAACGGTAGGTCTCACGGTTAGCCGAATTATCGAAGGTGAAGGTGGGATACTTTGGTCGCTGGTCTTCCTTGTCATTCTGATTACGCTCTTCCTTGCAGGGGTGCCAACGCCATGAACTTATCCTGGCTCTTTATTCCAGCTGGTCTGATGCTTTTCGCAGCTGAGGTTAACCTTACCCGGCGGCAATGGCTGGTGAACTTGATTGCTTTAGCGGCGCAATACTTGGGTATGTTCCTCTTGCTCACCTTAGTGCGACCGCCGACACTCGCCGCGATTAAGCTTATCGTTGGTTGGATGGATACATTGGTGCTATATATCACCTTAGCCTCGGTAGGAGAATTCTATACCCTGAAAGCTCCGCAACGCCTTAGCAGCGGACAGATTTTCCGCTTGTTAGCCGGTCTTTTCATGATTGTCTTCACTATCGTCTTCCTGCCGCAAATTCAAAGCTTGTTTTTGATGGAGGGCAATCAACCCTTGCTGCTTGCTGCAGTGGGCACGATGCTCTTAGGTTTGCTGCAAGTGAGCATGATCTCGGAGCCATTCTATATAATTCTGGGTTTGCTCACTTTCCTTTCCGGTTTTGAACTGCTTTACGCTGCCTTAGAGCTTTCTCTACTGTTGGAAGCCCTTTTCGCCGGCATCAACCTCGGATTAGCGTTGGTTGGAGCTTATTTCTTGGTTAAAGATGCGGAGATCGAGCAGCCATGAGCACACCCTTAATTTGGATTGTCATTCCCATAGGCTTTGCGGGCGTCTTGGCACTTTTGCATAATAAACCCAAGCTCTCAAGCATCCTCACTTGTGTTTTTACGCTTGGTTTAGTGGTTCTGGCACTCGTATTTCCTAAAGATTTAGCGTTTGTGCTCCCCGACCAGCGCATTGAAATCCCAAATAGTTTAGTGATCCTCAACCGCACCGTGCAGATTACTGGTGAAAGCTTAACGATGGTAGCTTTGTTGTATGCAATTACACTTCTCTGGAACTTGGGTAATAGCGTCTTCAAGGTGAGCACCTGGTTCAACGCGCTTTCATTGGTGATAACGGCTTTATGGGTAACTGTGCTTTCAGTAATCCCTTTTCTTTATGCTGCCTTGCTAATCGAGCTGATTGCGCTGCTCAGCGTGCCGCTGCTTTCTCCTCGCGGAAAAAAGACTGACTTAGGTTTGCTGCGCTATATCGTTTTCGAAACCTTGGCTTTAGCGCTCATTTTGCTGACCGGCTGGATGCTTTCTGGTATAAGTGCAGTGCCAGCTGCCAGCCCTTTGCTTGTGCGTGCTAGCATCATGCTCTTGTTTGGCTTTGCCCTTTGGATCGGAGCTTTTCCCTTTCACTCTTGGATTCCAATGATCAGCCAGAGCAGTGCTCCATGGGCAGTGAGCTTCCTTCTTGCGATCATGCAGACGGCACTTTCTGTATTTTTACTCACTTTTTTAGATCAATATGCTTGGCTGCGCAATTTACCACAGGTTTATACCAGTTTACGTTGGTTAGGCGTGATCATGATTACCTTCAGCGGCTTGGCTGCTACCTTACAACAGAACCTTGCTCGCCATTTTGGATATCTCATCATTATGGAGACGGGTTACTCGTTACTCGCGATCAGCCTTACCCCTCAAGGAGGGCTTCCATATTTAGCTATGCTCCTTTTACCTAGAGTACTCAGTTATTTCCTTTGGGGTTGGGCACTTTCCGGAATAAGGCAACTACAGCCGGAAGCTAGTTTTGAACAGGGCTCGCTATCTGGGCTTTTCCATTCCTACCCACTACTCTCCGCGAGCATCCTGATCAGCATGCTTAGCCTGCTGGGCTTTCCCTTGCTGCCACTATTCCCACAGAAGCAAATGCTTTGGCTGCTTGCATCCCAAAACGCTCCTGAGACCATACCTTTTATCATAATAGGCGGGTTGGGAATGCTGGTTGCCATTTTGCACTTGTTTAGCTTGTTTATCCGCAACGCGGGAAATAATATATCCTCAACCCCCCAGAAAGAACCTGCAAAACTTGTGGTACCCATAATTTTAGTGCTTATCATGATGTTATCCATAGCTATTGCCCCTCAAGTGATCTTGCCGAGCATAATGGAGATTCTTGCACCATTCACGCATTTATCCATGCCGTAAAGCGAAGTGTAAATACTCAGAATAATTTATAGGTATAATCGTTATATTGAACCACCCAGATGGTGATAGTTAGGTGAAAAATGGATGAAATTAGCGTATTAGAACAACTCGAGAAGCGAATCGAATGGCTGGATAACGAACGGCGCAACGATAAAAATAACTTAGCCTCCCTGCAAAATCGTCTGACTGTTTTAGAAGGTGAAAATATTGCCTTGCGGAAACAACTCAAAGAGATGGAAACAGAAATCGTCAAGCTTACATCACAAATTGCCAGCTTTGATAAGTACGAAAACCGCATTGAGCATCTGAATAATGACTTGACCAAGCAAATTCGCGACGTAAACGAACGGGCTGACTTAAATCTTAATGAGTCAGCCAAGCGCCTGAAATTGGAAATTGAAGCTATCCGCCGCTCCGTGAGTGAACTTTATCCATTCACTGAGCAATTTGAACCGATTCGGAATGAACTGAAGACTTACAAAGTGGAAGATGCCCGTCTTGCCCGCCAGATTGAAGAATTAAAAGGGAAGATAGCAGAAGCCACCCGCTTTGATGACGATTACCGCCGCTCGCTTCATCTCTTGGAAGAAAATTTCCGCCAGCAGGGCAAAGTGATCACCGACCTTCAAGGCGAAGTGGTTTCATTGCGCAAACGCTTAGAAGAGACACGCGGCCGCTTTGATAGCTTCAGTGATAGTTTCAAAACATTTGATACACGCATCACAGAGCTGATGACCTACGAAAGAGACCGCAAGGAAGCCCAGGCTGTCTTCATGGATAAGGTCAATAATTCCTTGCTTGAAAAAGAAAAAATCTTTAAAACTTGGGAAAAACGTTTTGAAGATATCGATAAGATCAATATTAATATTACAAGCCAGCTAGAAGATTTGGAGAAAGCCAAAGCAGCCGTAGATAAAGCTTTAGCCAACGTTGATGAAGTTACCCAACGCTTCGAACGGCGTATCAACGAAATCAGCGAAATGCAACGCCTGAGTGACGAACGCTTCCGCCAAGAATGGAACACTTTTAAATCCGATGACGTCAAGCGCTGGAGTAACTACCTCTTGGCACAAGAAGAGCAAACCCGCAGTATCAATCAGCACATAACTCAGGCGCAAGAGCAAATTGAAGCGCTTACCGATAACACAGCTAATCTCCAGGAAGATCTGAGCCGGCTCGCTAATGAGACCTTCCAGCATGTTCAATTGGTTCTAACGGCTTATCAGGAATCCATTCAGTCCTTAGCTCCTTTAGCGGAGAAGAAAGCTCAGTAAAACCGTGCACATCGTTGGGACTGCCGGCCACGTTGATCACGGCAAATCCACACTGATTGCAGCCCTCACCGGGGTACATCCCGATCGCCTCAAAGAGGAAATCGAACGGGAAATGACAATTGAACTCGGTTTTGCGGCTCTTCAGCTGCCAAACGGAGAACAAATCGGCATTGTGGATACACCTGGTCACCGCGACTTCATTGGCAATATGCTGGCTGGTATAGGCGGGATTGACGCTGTGCTGCTGGTGATTGCTGCCGATGAAGGTGTTTCCGCCCAGACGCGAGAACATTTAGCCATCCTCGATCTACTCCAAATCCAAAAAGGCATTATCGTTATCACCAAAACCGACCTCATCAATGATCCAGAATGGCTGGAGTTGGTGGAACTGGAAGCCCATGAGCTGGTGCATGATACAAGCTTGAGCAACGCCCCCTTGGTTAAAGTTTCGGCTAAGACCGGCGCTGGCTTGCAGGAACTCATCCAAACAATGGAGCGGGTTCTGGCGGAGACGCCGGTCAAATCAGATTACGGACGGCCACGCCTACCTGTTGACCGCGTGTTCAGCCTGACTGGCTTTGGCACCATCGTCACTGGCACTCTACTGGATGGCACTTTCTCTGTAGGAGAGGAAGTTGTTTGCCTGCCAACAGGTTTGCATGCTCGAATCCGCGGCATCCAAAATCACAATCAAAAGCAAATGCAATCTCATCCCGGTACACGCACAGCGTTAAACCTTAGCGGTATTGATAAAAGCCAAATTACCCGCGGGGACGTTATCGCTCTACCGGGAAGCTATAAGCCGACCCAGCTGCTCGATGTTTCCTTTCGCTATCTCCCTAGCTTATCCGCTAGTTTTGAGCACAACACCGAGGTGAAGCTCTTCATCGGTGCCTCCGAAACAGTCGCAAAAGCCCGTTTGCTGGGTGCCAACCGCCTTGAGCCAGGCGAGGAAGGCTTTTTACAATTGAGATTAGCGTCTCCCATTGTGGCAGTGCGCGGAGATCGTTACATCTTGCGCTTGCCTTCACCATCAGAAACATTAGGCGGCGGAATTGTATTGGACGCACACCCGGGGAAGTTGCACCGCCGCTTTGACCCCATAGTGCTCCAGCAACTTCAAAATTTACGCAAAGGGAAACCTTCCGAGGTTTTGATCCAAGCTCTCAATCGCATGGGGGTTAGCACGGTGGCTGACCTCCAGCAAAAAATCGGTTTTGAAGAAAATCAGACTCTCGCCCTTTTGCAAGAACTTGAGCAGAACAGCCAAATTATTGTGCTAAAGCCAGACACTAATCCGCAAAAAAGCCTGATCATCACGACCTCCAATTGGGAAAAGTTGGAACAAACAATACTGCAAACTTTGCAGGCTTATCACCAAGCTCATCCGCTCCACCTTGGGATGGCGCGAGAAGCCTTACGCAGCCAACTCGAGCTCACCCAGGCTGCTTTTGATGCAGTTTTAAGCCAATTAATAAACACGAACCTAATCGAGGAGCACGGGGCACTGGTAGCCAAGGCTGGCGATACCATCAGCTTTACGCCTTCACAGCAAGCACAGGCAGACATACTACTCGAAAAATTCAAAGCTGCGCCATACACACCTCCGGACGTTACAGAAGCCAAGGCAATTGTTGGCGAGGAATTACTCCAAGGGATGATTGCTCATCAAGATCTCGTCCAGGTCTCGGAGCAGATTTTATTCACGCCTGCTGTAGTTGAGGAAATGACTTCCTGGGTGAAAAATTACCTGCAGGAATATGGTACATTGACGCTCTCGGAATTTCGCGATCACTTTCAGACCAGCCGAAAATATGCCGTAGCGGTCTTGGAATATCTGGATGAAAAAGGCGTCACCAAACGAAAAGGCGATGCAAGAGTTCTAAATCGGATAAAATAAGCGCATAAAAATATCAAAAATAGGAGAGAAACATGACTTGGAAAATATTGATCACCGATGGCATAGAAAGCGCCGGCAAAGAAATCCTCACTCAAGAATGTATCGTCGATGACAAGAAAGGTATCGAAGCAGCTGAGCTGCTGCAGATCATCCCAGAATATGACGCAGTCATCATCCGCGGGCGCACCAAAATGACCGCTGAGGTCATTGCTGCCGCGAAAAACCTGAAAGTTATCGGGCGAATGGGCGTTGGTGTGGATAACATCGACCTCAGGGCAGCCCAAGCTCACCAGATTTCTGTGGTTAATGCTGCTGTCGCCACCACTCAAGCTGTTGCCGAATTAACATTAGGCTTTATGTTCGCGCTCGTGAGGGAGATCCCCCGCGCGGATGCGAGTATGAAGGCTGGTCAGTGGCTCAAGAAGGAATTTAACGGCGCAGAACTTTTTGGTAAAACTCTCGGGATCATCGGCTTTGGCAATATCGGCTCAACCGTTGGAAAATACGCCCAAGCTCTGGGGATGAACGTCTTAGCATTCGACCCCTTCCGAGATCAAGCCAATATCATTGCCCAAGGTGCCGAATGTGTAAACTTCGATGAACTTCTGAGCCGCTCGGATGTGATCAGCATCCATGCACCTTACAAAGAACAGAACCATCACTTAATTAATGATGAAGCATTCGCCAAAATGAAAGATGGCGTCTTTCTGGTAGATGATGCCCGTGGCGGAATTGTGGATGAAGAAGCTTTGCTGCGCGCACTGGAAAGCGGCAAAGTCCGCGGCGCAGCTCTGGATGTGTACGAGAAAGAGCCCCCTATTAATTGGGACTTAGTAAAGCATCCTAAGGTTATTGCTACGCCTCATATTGGCGCTCAGACCAAAGAAGCTCAATGCCGAGCTGCAGTCGATATTTCGACCGAAGTGCTGAATGCACTCAATGGTAAACCTCTTCGTTGGAGAATTTGCTAACGAGTAAATGGAAAAATAATGAGCTCAGAAGAAAAACTCAATCAACTTCGCCAACTAACAGCGGAATTAGCTAATCTCGGTGGTATCCAAGCTCTGCTCGATTGGGACCAACAGGTCAATATGCCCCGCGGTGGAATGGAAGACCGCAGCGCACAAGCCGCTCTCGTTGCCGGCATAATGTATGATCGCGCGACTTCTCCCGATTTAGGTGCGCTGATCGAAGATCTCGCCAGTGAGATCCCAGACATCAATGCGGATGATGACCTTGCGCGTGAAATCAAGGTAGCCAAACGCGATTTTGAGCATATTTCTCGCATCCCCCGCGAGAAATTGATCGAGTTTGTTATGGTCACATCGCAAGCCCACGAAGTTTGGGTGCAAGCTCGCCAGAATAATGACTTTGCGAGCTTTGCTCCGCACCTGACCCGCATCGTCGAAATGCGCCGGGAACAAGCTGAGCTTTTCAAACCTTATGACCATCCGTATGACCCTCTCTTAGATGAATATGAGCCCGGCATGAAAACTGCCGAAGTAAAAGCCATCTTTGACGCTTTGCGCCCCAAGCAGGTGGAACTCCTCCAGCGGATCGCACAAGCCGAGCAGGTCGATAACAGCTTTATCAGGCAGAAATATGACTTTGATTCTCAAGAGAAATTTAGCCGCTTTATAGCTACGCGCATGGGATATGACTGGAACCGCGGACGCATGGATCTGGCACCTCACCCGTTTACCACCAGCTTTGGCTATGGCGATGTGCGCATCACCACACGCTACCTGGAGACAGACGGCATGTCCTCTCTCTTCAGCACCATGCACGAAGCTGGTCATGCGCTTTACGATCAGGGTTTAGATCCCAAGTACCGCAACACCAGCTTAGGACGTCCTACTTCCTTAGCCGTGCATGAGTCCCAATCGCGTTTCTGGGAGAACCTTATTGGCAGGTCGCAGGCTTTCTGGCAGTTCGCCTTCCCCATCGTGCAAATGCTCTTCCCAGAACACTTAGCCAACCTTAGCCTCGAACAGTTCTACCGTGGCATCAACCGCGTGGAACCTTCACTCATCCGTATCGAAGCTGATGAAGCCACCTATAACCTGCACATTATGCTGCGATTTGAAATCGAAACTGACCTCATGGAAGGCAAGCTGCAAGCCAAGGATCTGCCAGAGATCTGGAACAGCCGCATGCAAGCATATCTGGGTGTTACCCCGCCGGATGATAGCAGCGGTGTGCTGCAGGACGTCCACTGGTCCGGTGGCATGATTGGTTACTTCCCTACCTACGCACTGGGCAATTTGATCTCCGCCCAATGGTGGGAAAAGATGGTAGCTGATCATCCCGACATACCTAATGAGATCACAGCCGGCAACTTCGCACCGGTATTGGCTTGGATGCGGGAAAATGTGCACCGCTACGCTTCCCGCTATGACCCGCAAGATTTGGTTCAAAAGATTACGGGTTCACGCATTAACCCCGAGCCATATATGCGGTATTTGGAGCAAAAGTACAGCCAAATTTACCAGCTGTAGCTCTTCTCTTGAAAACTCTTCATTAAAAAGCACGGCTGCTACTCGCAGCCGTGCTTTTTATCCAGTAAGTTTCTATGGACCAGCGGTTACTCCCAAATAGTAAGCTGGATCGGTTGGCGTCTTGCCAGAAGGGTCTACCACATACACCCAATCTCCAAGCTCAGCCCAGGCATAAAGCCAATTAGCATCGCCAGGTGCTAAGTTCACGCAGCCGTGCGATTGGTTATAACCTAACATAATCGGCCAATAGACGCCATGGATCGCCCTGGTGTCGTCATAATACATCGTCCAAGGTACGGCTTCTAAGTAATAATAATCGGAGCGGTCAGCCCGTGTGGCGCCGAACATGGGGCTGGCTTCGTAGCGTTCATAAATTTGGAACAAACCTGGCCGTGTATACATCGGCGGCAACCCAGTCGAAACGAGAGTGGCAAAAACTAGCTCGCCATCCTCATAAGCAGAAAGCGTAAAATTGGCTAAGTCAATTTTGATCCAACGGTCGCCTGTTACGCCTTCTGGTTTAGTTGTGTCCACAATCACCCGTCGGGTTTTATGCGAAGAAACCCATGCATTCGGTCCAATAAGGTACCATTCGTAGTCGTCTGCCTGAGCGACCTGATAAATCTGAATAAGTTCATATTTGGGAATAGATTTGCCTGTTTTCGGGGAATTGTAGCCCGGTGCCGAATAGATTTCTGCTTCATCCACCGCCCAGCCAAAGTCATTTTCCGGTGTGTGCGAAAAAACCAAACCTTGGAAGCGAATCCAAGTGTATATCGGCTTAGCCTGAACCCATCCACCGCTTTCCAGGCGGACAAAGGATTTACCATCAACTTCAACCTGGTCAATCATCGCTACATCTGTCTCTTATACACATCTCCGAGCCCACGAGACCGTACTAGAA
>ERZ1026814.592-NODE-592-length-18412-cov-6.646213_pt1 | contig 18412 bp, 15 predicted proteins | sample MGYA00520871_ERZ1026814 | MGnify/ENA primary metagenome ERZ1026814 (study PRJEB33270, sample SAMEA104284478) | anaerobic digester metagenome | biome: Anaerobic digester microbiome; feature: mesophilic sludge digester; material: Anaerobic digester biomass | place... | reverse complement strand
TGCTGGGGATCTTCCACGCCCTCGGTGTCACACCTCCCAGGACGAACCCGCGCAAGAATGTAGGCAGAACGCAGCGCCCAAAGAACTAGCCCCGTCCCCTTCTACAACAACCACTTGCGCAATAAACCACGCCTCACCCGCCGGGGAAGATCAGTCCGACCCTCACGGCCAGCTTCCACTGCCGTACCTGTGCCAGTCCGCGTGCGGCGATAGGACAGCCCCCCGAGCTCGAAGAGCCAGTCCTACAACTTCCTTCGGCGCTACTTGAGAACCGGCGATGTATCGGTAGCGCTTGACGTGGTACCGGTCAGGGGGTCAAACCGGAAGGCGTGGACGAGCGCGCCCTCGACGCTTGACGGAGGCCCGATCGGGCGGCCCTCCTCGCTCTGAATATGCTCGGAGTCGATGATGATCGCCCGGCCTGGGAGCAGCCGCCTCACCGCCGCCGGGAGGTGGCCAGCCATCCGCGTTCCACGGTAGTAGTCCTCGGTGCGGCCGCCGAACCACACCACGTGCCTGCCAGACTCGCGCGTGGCCTGCTCGATCGTCGACATAATGACGTCCCGGCGCGCCGAGGCCTCGAACCAGGCTGTGAGGTTCAGGAGCATGCCCCCACCCCACGCCGCGAGCAGTAGCGATCCCAGCGCGGCCCGGCACCGCTTCGAGTGGCTGTAGCCGGCCGAGAGCAGAACCACGACGCCGAGGCCGGCGATGGTCAGGAAGCGGTTGTGGAAGAGGACCGGCGAGGTCTTGTCGAGGTATGCGAGGGGGGGGAGCAGCCCGGCAATCGTCGCCGCCAGACCCCCGAAGAGCAGCCTCCAGCGCTGCTGGCGAACCGCACTGACCAACCAGGCGGCAGCAGCCAACCCGCACGCTGCCCCCAGGACGATCGAGGCCATGCCGAAGGTCGGGTTCACCGGGTCGAAGACCACGAAAAACAGGTGCCGGGGAATGGCCCACAGATCCCGCGTCCAAGCGAGGGGCGAGACGTGCCGATACCCGCCGACACCCCCCAACACCGCGGTACGGAGAGCCACGGCGGCCAGCGCGCCGAGGACGACGGCGGCGATCCTCGCGACCCGGGTTCTCGGGCGCGCCGGTGGGAGCAGGGCAAGGGCCTCCCACGCGACGGCTACCACCGGTAGCGCCAGGGCGCTCTCCTTGGCCAACGGAGCCATAAACGCGAGGGTGAACAACGCCACGAGACGCCGGAGGCGGAGAGGCTCCGGCGGCAGAGCCAGGAGTAGCAGCGACGCGCTCACCGCCGCCAAGGCTAGGAGGTCGGGAACGGCGGCGGCCCAGGCGACGGCCTCGAATCGTGCGGGGTACAGGCAGGAAGCTGCAGCAGCCCAGCCAGCAGCCGGTCGTCCGGCAAGCAGCGCAACGGCTGCGCCGGCGAGCGCCGACGCGAGGAGGAGTAGGACTAGGCTGGTGGCATGGAACCAGATCGGTCTCATGCCGAACAGGGCGTACTGAACCCTCTGGAGAAGCAGGCCCGCTGGCCGGAAGAACTCGAAGCCCGGGGGATGCACCTTCGCGAGCAGGCCGGCAGAGGCCGTGGCATCCCAGTAGTCCATGAAGGCGAAGTCGTCATTGAAGAAGCCCAGCACCAGCACCGGTGCGAGCGGCAGCGCGGCGAGCCCCCAGAGCCACCAGCCGACCCCGGCCCCCCAATAATGTCCCTTGCCCGGGCCAGCGCCGTTCGCTTGGAAGTACAGCATCGGGCGGATCATAGCAGGCAGACTCATAGGATTTTCCGTTTTCGCCCCTTCGAGTCTACACCCCCCAGAGGCGCGGTCATGGCGGTCGAATGGCGATCGAAGGGTGTCACGTCGCTCCCCGTCCGAGGGCACTCAAAGCAGCGGGGCGGCCCGTGCGGACCGCCCCGTCGTTGTCATGAGGTTTCGTCGTTCATCCCCACCCGGTGGCAGAACTCCACCAACGCCGGGTCGCCGCCGTGCTTGCCGCAGATCCCGACCTTGAGGTCCGGACTGGTACTGCGCCCCCTGCGGGTGCCCATCTCTACAAGCTGGCCCACGCCGTCCTGATCCAGCGTCGCGAACGGGTGCGCGACACGGCAGATGTCCCGCGCCAGGTACAGCGGCAGAGACTTCCCAGCGTCGTCGCGCGACACACCGCAGGTGGTCTGCGTCAGGTTGGCCTCGTACAGGTCGTCGACCTTGGCTTTGACGGCCTCGGGGGTGATTCCGAGCTGCGCCGCGACCTCGGCCTGCTCCTTCGCGCTGTGCGGCAGGAACTCGTGCAGCGGCGGGTCGAGGGTGCGCACCGTCACCGGCCGCTCGCCCATCGCCGGAAGATCCCGGCAAAGTCGTCGCACTGCATCGGCAACAGCTTGGCGAGCGCCCGCTGCCGCTCGCCCTCGGTGTCGCCTTGGTGCCCGGGAAGGTCTGCCGGTAATTCTTCGGCGAAACGACTCGAGAGTCGATAGACAGGGCGGCGCTATCGACCTGAGACACCTCAGCCCGGCCTTCTTGACAGGGTCGGCCGTCTAGTTCAGATTGCCTTACTACCTGGGCAGCTTGGCGGTGACGTCACCGTGTGGGACCTCGGGTGTGACCACTGCACGGAAAACGATATCTGGGAGACGCGGAGGTCAAGAGCATGAAGAGAATCCTCGCGTTTGTTGGGTGCGGCCTCGTGGTAGCCGCTGCGGCCGCCCTGGCTCAGGACCCGCCAGACTGCGCCTCCAAGTATCGGGAGCAGTGGGACAAAAGGCGAGCTGAGCTCGCCGACCTCAAACCGGGGCAGCCCGGATACCTGCCGTTCCCCTATCCGACAACGAAGGATCAGGTTCGCGCCGACCTCCGCGAAGACTACATGCGGATGCGTGGGGGTGAGCGACGGCATCCACCGACGCTGGCAAGCGAGCTGACCCTCTATCGGGCGATCAAGACGAACCGGTTCGAAATCGAGGTCGAGCACATCGAGAACTGGACGCCGGGACGCTGCAACCCCCGGCGTGAGGCTCGCTACGAGATCTTGGCGCGCGTCTTCGCCGTGCCAAACGGCGAGGAGATCGCCCGCGTATACCTGACGCAAGAGGGCTACCTCAACACGTGGAACATGTCGCAGGGACTGTCCGAGGACCTCAAGGCCCTGTGGAAGCGCTCGGTACCGAAAGCCGCGGAAGGTAACGGGCTAGTTGCTGGCCGCTTCGGAATCAAGGCCACGAACGCCAAGCTGATCCACGGAACCATGGAGGGTAGCCGCTGCTTCCTAATCAGACCATGCGTCCTCCTGGAAGGCGAGGCTGGACGACGGTATCTCTGGGTGCCGCGCATGCCAGGAGTGCCCGAAGACGAGCTGTTCGAGTTCGACTCGGGTTCAGAACGCATGAGCCTTCAGGAGGTTCTTGAGCGTGCGAGCTCACGCGGCGGCATTCAGAGCGGCAAGTTCGCCGGTCAGCTCAGTCTGTCCTTCGGCGCCGAGTATCACATCGTCCTCAAGAAGGTCGAGCAGCAGTAGACGCGGTGTGTGCTCGCGTGTCGAGAGAGCTGGGGAGGTTTCGCTCCCCGGCGCATCACCAATCCCGACGTACGGGCTTCCCACATCCGGCTCCTCAGCACGATGGGCTCGCTGCGTTCGAAGGATCGGGTGCGCGACACGGCCTGGAGGCAGTGAGTCGTGGGTGCACGGGAGGGGGAGGCACTTCCGATGCATGCGAGCCGTGTGTCAGCGCCGATCACGCCGCGCTCCCGCCGGCGTCCAGTGACCGGTCGCGGGTTCCGACGGCCGTGGCCCGAAGGTGGTGCGGGATTGCGCCGACAACCTAGGCCCCCTCACCGTTGAGCGATGACTTCATGGCCCACGAAGGCCGTGTCAGGTTCCCCCCGCGCGACTCGCGTAGAGGCCCCTCACGGTCCCACCCGCGCATCCCTGGCGGCGGAGCGGATCGAGGTTGGACCAGGACTCGGGGCGGCCCGTGCGGACCGCCCCGTCGTTGTCATGGGGTTTCGTCTCGAGGAGGGCGGGGCCCCTGTCCCCTGTCATCCTATCGCGGGTTCAAAAGCTGCGCCCGCGCCACGGCCAGCCGCGCCACCGGCGGGTCGGCAGTTGCTGGCGAAGTCAGCTTCAAGATCGCGGTTCCTCGGCCTCCTTAGCGGCCAGGGACGCTTCGATCGAGGTCACCAGTGCTCTGAGTGCCTGCCGTGACGGCCGGTTCCGCAGAGTCAGCTCGAGCTTGACCATGGTCATGCGGGGTACGTGAACGGGGGCTTCGCCCTCGATCCGGAGGCCGATCACATAGCGCAGGGGACCGGCGGGTGCCCTTTCCAGGCTCCCCTCCTCCTCGGGGTCGAGCCGCCCGTAGACCAGGGGGAGATCTTCCTGGAATGGACCCAGGTCGACGGCGCTCGGATCCCTGGCGTCGAGGGCCGTCTGTACGCGGTCGCCAAGCCAGGCCAGATTGGCGTCGGCTTCCTGGTGGAACTCGGAATCAAACTGCCTGGCGTCATCGGGGGTCGCGAACATGATCGACGGTGTTTCCAGCGTCAGCCGAAACAGCTCCCGGACCAACTCTGCGCTGTAGGTCTCGCTCACCAGGGCCTCCCTCGACCAGAACACCGAGACGGCTGTGACCGCCGCCAGGATGAAGATCGTCGTTACACCATGCTGTCTTGTTTTCATTCGATGCACCCCGAGCCCCAATCCAGTGAACCCCTTGCCGAGCTCGACCGCACGCTGGCGGTCGATTGCGATCCCCTCGCACCCCAATGAGATGGTTGAAAAGGCCGAGCAGTTCCCCTTTCCCCCGCTTGGTGTCCATCGTACGCCGGTTGACCGATCCATTGACCAATTGGCATCGACCAGCACTGGCGGCAAAGGGGGCCGCTGCGCAGCGCTGTGGGCAACCTCAAATATCTACTGCCAGTACACCATACCACTGTCGACCTGTTGCCACACAGTATATCGCCTTGCTCATAAGTATTTCCATTTTCACCCCTTCGAGTCTACCCCACCAGAGGCGTGGTCATGGCGGTCGAATGGCGATCGAAGGGTGTCACGTCGCTCCCCGTCCGAGGGCACTCAAAGCAGCGGGGCGGCCCGTGCGGACCGCCCCGTCGTTGTCATGAGGTTTCGTCTCGAGGAGGGCGGAGCCACTGGCACCCCTCCCCGGTCCCCTATTTCCTCGGCGTTGAAAGCTGCGCCCGGGCCGCGGCCAGCCGCGCCACCGGGATGCGGAACGGCGAGCAGGACACGTAGTTCATCCCCACCCGGTGGCAGAACTCCACCGACGCCGGGTCGCCGCCGTGCTCGCCGCAGATCCCGACCTTGAGGTCCGGACGGGTGCTGCGCCCCCTGCGGGTGCCCATCTCCACGAGCTCGCCCACGCCGTCCTGATCCAGCGTCGCGAACGGGTCCGCCGGCCAGATGTCCCGCGCCAGGTACAGCGGCAAAAACTTCCCAGCGTCGTCGCGCGACACACCGAAGGTGGTCTGCGTCAGGTCGTTGGTGCCGAACGAGAAGAACTCCGCTGTCTCGGCGATCTTGTCCGCGGTCAGGGCGGCACGCGGCAGCTCGATCATGGTACCAACCTGGTAGTCGACCCGGATCCCGTGCTGCCGGAACACCTCCTCGGCCACCGCCCGCACCTGCTGCTCCTGGTCCACGAGCTCCTGCTTGATGCCGACCAGCGGGATCATGATCTCGGGCTTGACGTCGACGCCTTCCTTCTTGACGATGCACGCCGCCTCGAGGATGGCCCGCGCCTGCATGCGGGTGATCTCCGGGTAGGCGATCCCCAGCCGGCAGCCGCGATGGCCGAGCATCGGGTTGGCCTCGTACAGGTCGTCGACCTTGGCCTTGACGGCCTCGGGCGAGATCCCGAGCTGCGCCGCGACCTCGGCCTGCTCCTTCGCGCTGTGCGGCAGGAACTCGTGCAGCGGCGGGTCGAGGGTGCGCACCGTCACCGGCCGATGGCCCATCGCCCGGAAGATCCCGGCAAAGTCGTCGCGCTGCATCGGCAACAGCTTGGCGAGCGCCCGCTGCCGCTCGGCCTCGGTGTCGCCGAGGATCATCTCGCGCACGGCGGTGATGCGCTCACCGCCGAAGAACATGTGCTCGGTGCGGCACAGGCCGATGCCTTCGGCACCGAACGCCACGGCGTTGGCCGCTTGGTCCGGCTGGTCGGCGTTGGCCCGCACCTTCATGGTACGGACCGTGTCCGCCCACTCCATGAGCCTGGAGTAGTACTTGTAGGCCGGCGAGGCGCCAGGCTCGATCGACTTCTCGATCAGCACCTGCAGCACCTCGGACGGCCGGGTCTCGAGCTTGCCGACGATCACCTCGCCGGTGAAGCCGTCGATCGACAGCCACTCGCCTTCCTTCACCACGGTGCCGCCGACGGTGATGGTGCGGGCCTTGTAGTCGATGTCGAGCGCCTCGCAGCCGACGACGCAGACCTTGCCCATCTGGCGGGCGACGAGCGCCGCGTGCGAGGTCATGCCGCCGCGGGCGGTGAGGATGCCTTGGGCGGCGTTCATGCCGCGGATGTCCTCAGGGCTGGTTTCGATGCGCACCAGCATGACCTGCTCGCCCTTCGCCGCCCACTCCTCGGCGTCGATGGCGTTGAACGCCGCCTTGCCGGTGGCGGCGCCGGGCCCGGCCGGCAGCCCCTTGGCCAGGAGCTTGCCGGCGGACAGTGCCGAGCGCTTGGAGGCGGCGTTGAAGATCGGCCGCAGGAGCTGGTTGAGCTGGTCGGGCTCGACCCGCCGCAGCGCCTCGCTGGAGTCGATGAGCCCTTCCTCGACCATGTCCACGGCGATGCGGATGGCCGCCAGGCCGGTGCGCTTGCCGTTCCGGGTCTGAAGCATGTACAGCTTGCCCTTCTCCACCGTGAACTCGAAGTCCTGCATGTCCTTGAAGTGCTTCTCGAGGGTCTGCCGGACGGCCAGGAGCTGGGTGTTGACCTCGGGGAACACCTCGGCCAACTCGCGCACCGGGCGCGGCGTGCGCACGCCGGCGACCACGTCCTCGCCCTGGGCGTTGACCAGGAACTCGCCGTAGAAATAGTTCTCACCCGAGGCCGGGTCGCGGGTGAACGCCACACCGGTGCCAGAGTCCTCACCCATGTTGCCGTACACCATCGCCTGGACGTTGACGGCGGTGCCCCAGTCGTCGGGGATGTTGTTGAGACGGCGGTAGGTCACGGCACGGGCGTTGTCCCACGAGCCGAAAACGGCCGAGATCGCGCCCCAGAGCTGCTCCATCGGGCTTTCGGGGAAGGTCTTGCCGGTGCGCGCCAACACCGCGGCCTTGAACTTGTCGACGAGCTCTTGCAGGGCTTCGGCGGTCAGATCGGTGTCGACGTGAACGCCCTTCGCCTGCTTCGTCTCTTCGAGGATCTCCTCGAACGGGTCGATCTCGTCCTTGCCCTCGGGCTTGCAGCCGAGCACCACGTCGCCGTACATGGCCACGAAGCGGCGGTAGCAATCCCAGGCGAAGCGAGGGTTGCCGGTGAGGGCAACCAACCCCTGCACGGTCGAATCGTTGAGCCCCAAGTTGAGGATGGTGTCCATCATGCCGGGCATAGAGGCGCGGGCGCCCGAACGAACCGACACCAGGAGCGGGTTTCGGGGATCACCGAACTGCTTGCCGGTGACGCTCTCGATGTGGGCGAGGCCGGCTTCCACCTGGGCGGCGAGTGCCGGCGGGTACATCCTGGCCTTCTGGTAGTCGATGCAGACCTCGGTCGTGATCGTGAGACCCGGGGGCACCGGCAGCCCGATCCCCGCCATCTCGGCCAGGTTCGCGCCCTTGCCACCGAGGAGCACCTTCATGCTGCCGTTGCCCTCGGCCGAGCCTCCACCGAACAGATACACCATCTTCTCTCCACTCACGGATTCCTCCCTTGGGTTTGCGGCCCTCAACGGGCCTCGGTGGCCAGACGCGACACATCGGCCAGCCGCAAGAACAGACGCTCGATGCGGGCCAACAAAGCGAGCCGCGCATCCTTCAGTATGGAGTCGTCACACAGCACCATGACCTCGGTGAAGAACCTATCGAGCGGCGTCGCCAACGGCGCCAGGGCGTGCAAGGCGGCCTCGTGGTCGTCCTCGTCGAGGCTCTCCGCGACGCGGATCTCCGCCGCCGCGACCGCCGCCAGCAGCTCGCGCTCCGCCGGCACCGCCAGCACGCGCTCGTCCAGCACCCCGTGCGTGCCCTTGGTGAGGATGTTCCGCACCCGCTTGAAAACGATCGCGAGCGAGCCGAATACCTCGTCCCGGCGTACCGTCTCGAGTGCCCGCGCCCGGGCCACGTCAGCCGCGATCACGCCCCAGTGCGCCGTCAGCACCGCATCGGCCACATCGGCGCGCACACCGACCACGTTCGTGAGGTAGTGGCGAACCCGATCCTGCAGGAACGCCTGCAGCTCCGCCTCATCCCCACCCGGGCGGCCGACGACTGCTCGGTGGCAGGCGTCGAGCACGTCGAGCGGGAGCGGGAACTCAGCGCAGATCTTGACCACCGCGAGGGCAGCTCGGCGCAGCGCGAACGGATCTTTGCTACCCGATGGCTTCTCGCTCGCGAGCAGCGCCGCCAACGTGTCGAGACGGTCCGCCACGCCGAGCATCGCGCCGGTGAGGGTGCGTGGGATTGGCCCTTCGAGGCCGGCTGGGCGGTACTGGTCCGCTACCGCCATCCAGACCTCCTCCGGCTCGTTGTCTCCCAGCGCGTAGATCCCTCCCATCACACCCTGCAGCTCCGCGAACTCACCGACCATGGCGGTGACCAGGTCCGCCTTCGCGAGCCAAGCCGCCCTCTCGAGATGCTCGAGGCTGATCTCGAGCTGCGCCTGACGGGCAAGCTCGACGGCGAGCTGACGCACCTTGTTGGTCTTGTCGAGATACGAGCCGCTGGTGCGGTGGAACATCACCCCGGCGAGCGCCGGCACCCGGCTTTCCAGCGAGTCACGCTGGTCCTGCGCGTAGAAGAAGGCGGCATCAGCAAGCCGCGCTCCGGCCACCCACGAGTACCCGCGAGCGATGTGTCCCTCGGGATCGTCGGGCCGGTCGGCCACGGCCAGGAAGTAACCGGCAACGCGGCCGTTCTTTTCCAGGACCAGGCTCTTCTGGTGGTGCCTGAGCGTGGTCACCAGGACCTCCTCGGGCAACTCCAGGAAGCGCGACGAGAACTTTCCTCGTACCAAGCCCGGGTGTTCCACGAGCTCGACCAGCTCGTCGAGCAGCACCGGGTCGGGGCGCACCGTGCAGCCCACCTCGGCCGCCAGCATCTCGGCGCGAGCCAGCATCTTCGCCCGGCGTGCGTCGGGGTCGACCACGACCCCCGCCGCCTCGAGCCGGGCTGCGTAGTCCTCGAAGCCGGTGATCCCCCGCATCTCGATCCGACCGGGAGCCACCACCCGGTGTCCCGCCGTGGAGCCGCGCGAGCCAAGCCCGAACAGATCGAGCGGTACCACCTCGTCCATGGTCTCGGCGCCGAACACCGCCACGATGTTGTGGAGCGGGCGCACGAACGTGTGCTCACCGGCGCCCCAGCGCATCGTCTTGGGAAAGTGCAGCGAGCCGACAACCTCGGTTGTGACCTCGGCCAGGATCTCGGGAGCGGTTCTGCCCTTCACCCGCCGTGTGACCGCAACCACATCGCCTCTGGAGCCTTTGACGACCCTGAGCTGGTCCACGCTGACGCCTTGGCCGCGGGCGAAACCGAGCGCCACTGCGGTCGGGGAGCCGTCGGGCGTGAAGGCGGCGCGCGCTGGTGGGCCCGTGACTTCTTCGATGCGGTCGGGCTGCCCGGCCGCGAGGCCGGTGACGTGCACGACGAGCCGGCGGACGGTCGAGAACGCCCGCACCGTACACCCCGCGAAGCCCGCCTCCTCCAAGCCCTTCGCGAACCCTTGCTCGAGCTGGCGCCGCGCCCCCGGCAGCGCGTTGGCCGGGATCTCCTCGCACAGCAAGGCGAGCAGGAACTGGTGGCTCATGCCTCCCCTCCCCGCCTTGCCAGAAGCGGGAAACCTAGCCGCTCCCGCTGCGCCACGAACGCCTTGGCGCACCGCACCGCGAGCTTGCGCACCCGGCCGATGAGCGCCACTCGCTCGGTCACCGCGACCGCACCGCGGGCGTCCATGAGGTTGAACAAATGTGACATCTTGAGCGCCGCCTCGAGCCCGGGCACGACCAGCGGTTCCTCCTGCTCCAAACAACGGACCGACTCGCGCTCCCAGTCCTCGAAGTGCCGCCTGAGCATCTCCACGTCGGCGACGTGGAAGGCGAAGCGTGACAACTCCACCTCGTCCTGATGACGCACCTTGCCGTACGCGATCCCACCGCCCCAGGTCAGGTCGTAGATCGAGTCCTTCCGCTGGAGGAACATGGCGATGCGTTCAAGCCCGTAGGTGAGCTCGGCGGCGATCGGCTGCAGGTCGAGCCCGCCGGCTTGCTGGAAGTAGGTGAACTGGGTGATCTCCATGCCGTCGAGCAGGACCTGCCAACCAACCCCCCAGGCACCCAGCGTCGGTGACTCCCAGTTATCCTCCTCGAACCGGACGTCGTGGAAAGAAGGTTCTATCCCCAGGGCGGTCAGAGACTTGAGGTAGAGCTCTTGGACCTCGTGCGGGGACGGCTTGAGGATCACCTGCATCTGCAGGTGCTTGCCGAGACGGAACGGGTTCTCGCCGAAGCGGGCATCTGCAGGTCGGCGCGACGGCTGCACGAACGCCACGTTGTAGGGCTCGGGCCCGAGCACGCGGAGGAACGTCTCGGGGTGCATGGTGCCAGCCCCGATCTCGAGGTCGCAGGGCTGCTGGATGACGCACCCGTACTCGCTCCAGAACCTGGACAACGAGAGGATCAGATCTTGCAGGTCCACCGACGACACCTCACCGGCACAGGACACGCCGATGGGAGCGGAGTCTAGCACAGTGCCCCCGCCCACCCGGTCGAGAGTCGAAGCTCGGAAGTCGAAAACGCTCAGTACTGGGCGCGGAACAGGCCCCAGAAAAGCTCGGCGAGCTTGTCGCCCAAGGGGCGGGCCTTCCACGCCTCCAGGGTGATTCGTTGCGAACGAGCGAGGTCGCGCTCGAACATCGCACGCATCTTGCCCGCGAACCCGGAATCGAACACGTTGAGATTCGCCTCCAGGTTGAAGAACAGCGAGCGGGGCGTGAGGTTGGTGGAGCCCACACTGGCCCACTTCCCGTCCACGACCACCGTCTTGGCGTGGAGCTTCGCCGGCTGGTACTCGAAAATCTCGATCCCCGCCCGGAGCAGCTTGCCGTAGTCGCTGCGTCCGGCGTGCCGCGTCGGCGGGGCGTCAGTGTGCTTCCCGGGCAGCAGCAGCCTGACACGCACCCCTCGCCGAGCGGCGCGTTCGAGCGCCCCAAGCGCGACGTGGTCGGGCGCGAAGTAGGCGGTGGTGATATCGATCGACTCTCTGGCGGCGTTGACCGCGACGAGAAAAGAGATGCGCGCCGGGTTGCCGTCGAAGCCAGGTGTCGACTCCATGAGCTGGCAACGTTTCCCGTTGGCGACCGGGAGCTCCGGAAAGAGCGCCTGCTCGGTGAGCACCTCCCGCGTCGCTTGCAGCCAGGCGCGGGCGAACGCCGCCTGCATCTGACGCACCACCGGCCCTTCGACCCGCACCATCGTGTCGCGCCAGTGCTCGGGGTCGGTCCCGTCGCCCGTCCACTCGTCGTCGATGCAGATGCCGCCCGTGAACCCGGTCTTTCCGTCCACGACCAGGATCTTGCGGTGTGTCCGCAGGTGGATCTTGCGCAGGTTGCGGAGGCTCGTTGGCCGGAAGTAGACCACTTTTGCCCCAGCCGCGCGGAGCAGCCGCTCGTTCGCCTCTCCGAAACCCGGCGTACCCCAGGAGTCGAGCAGCAGCCGAACCTCGACGCCAGCCCGCGCCCGTTCGGCGAGGGTGCCCATGAACTCCCGTCCGATCTCGCTGTCGGTGAAGATGTACGGTTCGAGATGGATGCTCGATCGAGCGCCGCGGATGGCGGCGAGCATCAGCGGAAAGATCTGCTCGCCGTTTTCCAGCAGATCGACGCGGTTGCCGTCGACGGCCTCGTTCCCGGCGGCGATCGTGAGCGCGGCCTGGATGTCCGCCTCCTCCGAGGTCAACGGCGGGTAGTACGCGTACCGGCGGACGGTCGCGCACCCGACGGCTGCTACCATCAACGCCGGCGCGAGACCCCAGCGGCTGGCCCAAACCCACGAACGCATCGGGTCCGGAGTATGCCACGAAAGAGAGCGGCCCAACGCTTCCCCCAGCAGCAATCCACCCGTGGCCCGGCCAGACGGCTGGGAATGCCCTCTGGCCGGTCGCTTTGCGGCATGTCCTTGACGGTCCCCCGGGAGCGTGACTAGTATCATGTGATTTCGGGCACGAGGGGGGAGTGGGGCATGCTCGGTCAGTACATCCCGGTTTTCATGGCGATTGGGTTCGCCGCCGCCGTTGCGGGCGGCATGATCGGGCTGTCGATGCTACTCGGCCGAGGCCGCATCGCCTACCAACGCCAGACCGAGACGTACGAGAGCGGCATGCTGCTGCTCGATAGCGGCCGCAAACGCGTGTCCGTGAAGTTCTTCATCGTCGCGATGGTGTTCATCATCTTCGACGTCGAGGTCGCGTTCCTGTTCCCCTGGGCGGTCGCGGCCCGCGAGGCGGCGAAGTCCGACCCGACGACCGTGCTGGCGGTCGGCCTCACCTTTCTGGCCGTGCTGGCGATCGGCTTCGTCTACCTGTGGCGCCAAGGGGCGTTCGACTGGGCGCGCCGGGAGCGAGTATGACGACGCGCCCGATCGTATCGGAACCGGCCGAGAACCTCTGCGAGGTTACTTTCGACAGCAAGCTCGAGAAAAGGATCGCGGACACCCTCAAGCAGTACCCGACGCCGCGCGCAGCGCTGCTTCCCGTGCTGTGGTTGTGCCAGGATCGCTACGGCTGGATCTCGCCGGGAGTGATGCGCGCAGTGGCCCAGCGCCTCGGCGAGAACCGAGCTCACGTCGAAGGCGTGGTGACGTTTTACACCATGTTCCGCACCCGGCCGCCTGCCAGCTACGTGCTCCAGGTCTGCAGGACCTTGTCCTGCGCCATGTGCGGTGGGAAGGAGCTGGCCGAGCACCTCACCACGAAGCTCGGAGTCGGTTTTGGCGAGCGCACGCCCGACGGCTTGTTCGAGCTGCACGCGGTGGAGTGTCTGGGGGCCTGCGGCAGCGCTCCGGTCGTCCAGATCAACGACGACTACTACGAGAGCATGACACCGGAAAAGATCGACGCCGTGCTCGAGACGCTCACCAGGAAGGCGTGACGATGGACTCGATCCTCCTGCGCGCCCGCGGCACTCCCGACTCGCAGTCGCTGACGACCTACCTCGCGGCCGGCGGCTACAACGCCTGGGAGAAGGTGCTGCAGATGACTCCCGAAGCCGTCATGAACGAGGTCACGCTCTCGGAGCTGCGAGGCCGTGGCGGCGCCGGGTTCCCGACCGGGCGCAAGTGGAGCTTCATCCCCAAAGACCACCCTGGGCCGCGCTACCTCGTGTGCAACGCCGACGAGTCCGAGCCCGGCACCTTCAAGGACCGTGAGCTCATCGAGCACGATCCCCACCTCGTGGTGGAGGGCATCGCTATCGCTGCCTACGCGATCAAAGCCGCCACGGCGTACGTGTACATCCGCGGCGAGTTCGGGCGCTGGGCGACGATCCTCGGCAAGGCGATCGCCGACGCAAAGAAAAAGGGCTACTTGGGCAAAGGCATCCTGGGCTCGGGCTACAACCTCGAGATCGTCGTTCACCGCGGCGCCGGTGCCTACATTTGCGGCGAGGAGACGGCGCTCATCGAATCGATCGAGGGCAAGCGCGGCTTCCCGCGTCTCAAGCCACCGTTCCCCGCGATCGCCGGGCTGTTCGGCAAGCCCACCATCGTCAACAACGTCGAAACGCTCGCGTGCCTGCCTCACATCATCAACCGGGGCGCCAAGTGGTTCGCCTCGATCGGCCGTCCGCGAAATACCGGGCCCAAGCTGTTTTGCGTTTCCGGCCACGTGCAGCGACCCGGGGTGGTCGAGCTACCGCTCGGCGTGTCGTTCCGCGAGATCATCTTCGACCACTGCGGTGGAATACGCGACGGCCACACGCTCAAAGCGTTTTTCCCCGGCGGCTCCTCAGCCCCGATCATGACTGCCGACCAGGTCGACGTGCGCGCGGACTTCGATGCCTGCGCGGAAGCCGGTTCCATGCTGGGCTCCGGTGGCGTGATCGTTCTCGATGACAGCGTCGACATCGTCGAGGCCGCCGCCAACCTCGCCCGCTTCTACGCCCACGAATCGTGTGGACAGTGCACGCCGTGCCGCGAAGGGGCGGACTGGGCAATGGATATCCTGGAGCGGATCCTCGCTGGCCACGGGCGTGAAGGCGACCTCGATCAGATCCTGCGCATCTGCACCTACGCCTCGAACGGAATGACGATTTGCCCACTCGGGGATGCTTTTTCCATGCCTCTCTCCAGTATGGTCAAGAAGCTCTCCGGCGAGTTCGAGCGCCGGATCGCGGCCGCTAGCCGCCTCCCCCAGAAGAAGAAACCGGTGCTGCCGTGGAGCGGCCCATTACCCGGGTTCGGGCAGTAGACGAGGAGGTCATGCCGAAGCTCACGATCGACGGGCGAGTCATCGAGGTTGCCGAGGGCACCAACCTGATCGAGGCGGCCCGGCAGGCCGGCGTGGCGATCCCTTACTTCTGCTACCACCCGTACCTCTCGGTCGTCGGGCAGTGCCGGATTTGCCTGATCGAGATCGACAAGCAGCCCCGCCTCGCGGTCGCCTGTGCCACCCCTGTTGCCGACGGGATGGTGGTGCGCTCCGAGACCTCGGACCGGGTGCGCGAGGCCCGCAAGGCCGTCATGGAGTTCTTGCTCGCCAACCACCCACTGGACTGCCCGGTGTGCGACCAGGCCGGCGAGTGCCTGCTCCAGGACCACTCCTTCGACCACGGGCTCGACACCAGCCACATGCTGGAGACGCGGCGAACGTTTGCGGGCCTCGAGCGGCGGATGCTGGGCCCCCACATCGTCCAGAATCAGAACCGCTGCATCCACTGCTCGCGTTGCATCCGCTTCACCCAGGAGATCTCCGAGACCGCGCAGCTCACCTACAAAGCGCGCGGCAACGGGGTATACGTCGACACCTACGACGGCACGCCGTTCGACGACCCGATGTCTGGCTGCACCGCGGATGTCTGCCCGGTCGGCGCCTTGACCGTCAAGGAGTTCCGCTTCCGCAAGCGCACCTGGAAGCTGCGCTCGGTGCCGTCGGTCTGCCCGGGCTGCTCGATCGGCTGCAACGTCTGGATCGACCACCACGAGAAAGTCGTGTATCGCCTCAGCCCACGGGAGAACGCGGCCGTCAACGCGACGTGGATCTGCGACTACGGTCGCTTCCTCGCCGAGTCGCTCAACCGACACGAGGTGCTGCGGCCGCAACGTCAGATCGACGGGCAACTGCAGCCGGTCGACTGGGCCGACGCTCTGGCGAGTCTCGGGGAGGTGCTCGATACCGCGTCGAGCCTCCGCGTCGTCGCCTCGGCCAACCTCTCGAACGAAGAGCTCTTCCTGGTCAAGACGCTGCTGGGCGGCGCCCGCCGAGCCGACATCGTCGTGCCGGTGTGGACCGGTGAGCAACGCCGGATGAAGAACGGCTCGGGTGCGTGGCTGCAGTCCCTCGATGCCCATCCCAATGCCGCCGGCGCCCGTCGCCTCGGGTTGCGTCTGGTGGATCACGGGGGCTTGGCGCGCTTTCTCTACGGCGCCGCGGACGTGACGGTGATCCTCGACCCGCTCGCCCATCCGTTCCTGGAGACGGACGAGGCGACACAGCTCCTACGGGTCGGTACGACGATCGTCTTCGCGCGCCTCGAGCATCCCGTCACACGTCTGGCGTCCTGGCTCCTCCCTACGCCGTCCCTCGCCTGCAACGAGGGCACGTTCATATCCCAGACCGGGGCCGTCCAGCGGTTCGCGGCGGCACTCGCTCCGCCCCAGCAGTCGCGCCCTCTTTGGTCGATCCTGATGGCACTGGGGGGCGAGCTGGCGACCGAGGAGCTGCCCCTGCGCTCGCCAGCCGAGGTTTTCGCCCACCTCGTTCAGACGGAGAAGGGTTTTGCCGGCCTCGACTGGGAGACGCTGGCCGGAACCACCGATACCGCCCAGCGGGAGCGTTACCATGGGGGCTGAGCTCATCGTCATCGCCGGCAAGCTGATCGTCCTCGCCACCCTGCTTCTGACAGCGGTTCCGGTGATGGTATGGGTGGAGCGGCGCGGCGCGGCGTTCATCCAGGATCGACTCGGCCCCAATCGCGTCGGGCCGTGGGGGATCATCCAACCCATTGCCGATTCCGTGAAGCTCCTGTTCAAGGAAGACCTCACGCCGGCTGGCGTCAACCGCTGGCTCTACTTCCTGGCGCCCATGATCTCGGTCTTCATCGCCATGCTCACCTTCATCGTCGTGCCGTTCGGCGACGGCTGTGGCGTCACGATCTTGGGCCAACCGCTGGGCAGCCTGATGGTGGCGTCCGAACTCGAAGTCGGGGTGCTGTACTTGTTGGCGATCTCGTCGCTCGGGGTGTACGGGATCGTGCTCGCCGGCTGGTCGTCCAACAACAAGTACTCACTGCTCGGCGGCCTGCGCGCCTCGGCGCAGCTCATCTCCTACGAGCTTTCCATGGCGCTCGCCGTGCTCGGTGTGATCCTGGCCACCGGCTCGCTGCGGCTCGACGAGGTGGTCGCAGCCCAGTCGGGCAAGCTCTGGAACGCCGTCCCGCAGTTTCTAGGATTCGTGGTCTTCGTCGTCGCAGCGTTCGCCGAGACCAACCGGCTCCCGTTCGACCTCGCCGAGGCGGAGACCGAGTTGGTGGCGGGCTACCACGTCGAGTACTCGTCGATGAAGTTCGCTGCGTTCATGATGAGTGAGTACATGAACATGGTGACGGTCTCGGCACTGCTCGTGACCTTGTTCCTCGGCGGCTCGACACTGCCCGGCGTGCACCTCGAGGGGTGGTTGGGGCTTGTCGTCTCGCTCGCCGTATTCCTCGGCAAGGTCGCGTTTTTCATGTGGCTGTTCGTCTGGGTCCGCTGGTCGCTGCCGCGATTCCGCTACGACCAGCTCATGCGTCTCGGGTGGAAGGGGCTGCTGCCTCTCGCCACGGTCAACTTGGTGTTGGTGGCGGTGGGCGTCGCCAGGGGATGGACGTGGATATGAGGACAGCCAGGAGGCGGAGGGGATCATGGTGATGACGGTGTTCGTCGTCGCGGCGGTCCTCGCGATCGTCTCGGCGCTGGTGGCGGTGAGCCATCGTGACCCGGTAATCAACGTGCTGTCGCTCGTCGTCACGTTCTTCTGCGTCGCCGTCAACTTCGCGCTGCTGGGCGCCAACTTCCTCGCGGCCGCCCAAATCCTCGTCTACGCCGGCGCCCTCCTGGTACTGTTCCTGTTCGTGATCATGCTCTTGGGTGCACCCCAGGCGCCGGAAAGCGGCCTCCACCGCCCGGTCCAGAAGACGGCCGGCCTCGCCCTGGCGGCGATCGTCATCATCGGTGGCGTGCTGCTCGCCTTGACCATGAAGGTGCTGCCGCCCGCCTCGCCGGTGACCGGCGATGCCCGCGAGATCGGCAAGGCGATGCTCACCACCCACGCCTTCTCGTTCGAGCTCATCTCCGTGCTGCTCTTGGCTGCTATGGTCGGAGCGTTGATGCTGGTGAAGAGGAAGCACTGATGGCGCCAACCATCTCCCACTTCGTGATCCTTGCCGCGCTCCTGCTCGGCATCGGTGCGGCCGGCGTGCTGCTGCGCCGCAGCGGCATTGCCATCCTGCTCGGCATCGAGCTCATGCTCAACGCCGGCAACCTGGCGTTGGTCGCGTTCGCCAGGCAGCACGGCAACCTGGAGGGGCAGGTCTTCGTCTTCTTCACCATGGCGGTGGCGGCGGCCGAGGTGGCGGTGGGTCTCGCGCTGCTCGTCGCCATCTACCGCCGGCAACAGTCGATCGACGTGGACCGCTTGAGCGTCATGCGCTGGTAGGAGCAGGCATGCTGAACCTCCTCTGGCTCGTCCTCGCCTTCCCCCTTGCCGGCACCTGCCTGCTTCTGGCGGGAGCCCGTCGGCTCGGGCACCGAGCTACAGCGGCGATCGGTGTCGGTTCGGCGGGCCTCTCGCTGCTGGTCACCCTCGGGGCGCTCGTCTCGTACGCCGGCATGCACGGCGAGGTCGTCACGCAGACGTTGTACCGTTGGATCGCTGCCGGCAACTTCACCGTCGATCTCTCGTTGCGTCTCGATTCGCTGTCGGCGGTGATGTTGTTTTTCGTGACCGTGGTTGGTTTTCTGATTCATGTGTACTCGGTTGGCTACATGCACGACGAGGCGGCGACGGCGTA
>ERZ1026814.583-NODE-583-length-18569-cov-4.641742_pt1 | contig 18569 bp, 18 predicted proteins | sample MGYA00520871_ERZ1026814 | MGnify/ENA primary metagenome ERZ1026814 (study PRJEB33270, sample SAMEA104284478) | anaerobic digester metagenome | biome: Anaerobic digester microbiome; feature: mesophilic sludge digester; material: Anaerobic digester biomass | place... | reverse complement strand
GATGAGAGTTAATTGGGCAGTATATCAGTGTAGGATGGAGAGCGTGCGTTGAGTCGGTTTGTTTTTTTTTTCAAGCAGAAGACGGCATACGAGATCTAGTACGGTTGCGTGGGCTCGGAGATGTGTATAAGAGACAGGTCCTATATAATGGTGTGGACCTGACCACCTACACACCCCTGGGCGAGGAGCAGCCACCGGAGGACGTGTATCGTGTCCTGCTTGTGGAAGGACATTTAAAGGGAGGGACAGAACAGGGTCTGGAAACAGCCGTGGAATTAATCCATCGACTGGATGGTGAAGTGGATAAACCGGTGGAATTGATGGTGGTTTCTGATGTTCCGATGGATATCCGAAAACATATGGAGGAACACACCCGGGTTCCCATTCGTTGGAAAGGCATTGTGCCCCGGGAACAGGTGCCTGGATTGGATCGTTCCGCCCATGTCCTCTTCTCAGCCGATCTAAATGCTGCCTGCCCCAATGCAGTTGTGGAAGCACTGGCATGTGGTTTACCGGTTGCCGCGTATGCCACCGGAGCGCTGCCTGAACTGGTGGCGGGAGATGCCGGTCGGGTGGTGCCATATGGCTCGGATTACTGGAATCTGGAACCGCCGGATGTGGATTCACTCCTCCGTGGGGTGAAGGAACTTCTGGGGGATCAAAAGCGCTTTCGGATTGCCGCCCGCCAGCGGGCTGAAGAAGCCTTCAATCTGGATGGTATGGTGGAAGGTTATCTGGCAGCCTTATTGGGATGAGAAATCTGATTTGTTAAGGAATTCCTGGCAGGATGGCATAACGCGGGCCGCGTTGCACTTCCCATGGATAAATGATATAGGTGCTGGTCAGGTCAGCATAATAATCCGGGCGCGAGGATCCGAACAGGTTGCGGTGGGGATTGAAGTGTAATACGCAAGTGAATGGGACTCCACCGGCGGATCTTACCCGGTTTTGAACTGCGGTGATGGTCCTTCCGGATCCCCAGACATCATCCACAACCAGGATTTTTTGACCCAGGAGGAGTTCGTTTTCTGGAAATTGCACGAATTTGGGAAAAGCCTGTAATCGTGCCCGTTCACTCTCATTCATTTCCATCGTAATGGGTGGAAAATCCACACTAGCAGTAAGAATGATGTTTAAATCCAGAGCTTCCGCCAATGCTCCACCAGGAACTATCCCGCCACGTGTGATGATCAACAGAACATCAAATTCAACATCAAATTGGGGAATTAATTTATCGATTAATTGATCAAAATCAAACCATGATAAGGTTTTTCGATTCACAGCCATACCACGCACCCTTCCCAAACAATATCTTCCTTATTTAAATTATAGCCAATTCCATTGAAATCATTACTCCTGTTTGATGGGGAGCCATGAGACCCATATATGATAAGATAAGTTCAGTTCACATTTCCGGAGGACGATTTTGCCAGATTTAACTCCACAATATTTGTCAAACCTGACTGATTATCACCTGCCGGGATTGGAAAGCTGTATGGGGATAATTCATCCGGCATATGGAGGGCAATCCATTGCCAATCTTCCAGCATCCATCTGTGAGTTCCTTGAAATACCCCCAGTCAAATCCTGTCCACTGGGAACTGAATTTATGAAATCATTGGGTGATCCTTGCAGGCAAATCATATTACTGGTTGTGGATGGACTGGGATTGAAATTCTTTCAACAATTTCTAAGGCAGGAACCCTGGTCAAAATGGCTGCAAACAGCGAATTTATTTCCATTGACAAGCGTTGTGCCCAGCACAACCTCAACCGCGCTCACCAGCTTGTGGACTGGTGTCACTCCCATCCAGCATGGCATCTTGGGCTATGAAATCTGGTTGAAAGAATTCGGCATGGTTGCCAATATGATTTTCCAATCACCATCAGCATTCAATGGCAATACAGGTTCCTTGCAGCTGGCAGGCTTCAAACCAGAGACTTTCCTGCCTGTGCCGGTTCTCGGAAATCAATTTAAGAAATACGATCTGGATATAATTGCCTTTCAACATAACAGCATCGCCCGTTCAGGTCTCTCAAAAATGCTGCTTCAAGACGTGGATGTCTACGGGTACCGCACAGTCAATGATTTATGGGTTTCTCTGCGTGGTTGGATGAACCTGCATCAGGATGATAAAAGCTATGCATATGCTTACTGGGGGGACATTGACGAATTATCCCACCGGTATGGACCGGACGATGAACGTGTGGTTCTTGAGTTTAAATCATTCAGCAGCCTGTTGGATGGTTTTTTAAATCAGATTTGCGAGCAAGGCAGAGGGGATGGATTATTTTTAATGACCGCTGATCATGGGCTGATTCGGACTCCACGACTGGAAAAATATAATCTCAAACATCATCCGGAGTTGATGAAATCACTCATCATGCAGCCGACTGGTGAGAACCGGCTGTCCTATTTATACATCCATCCGGGGCGTGAGGAACTCGTCCGCAAGTACATTGAAAAGGAATTTCCAGGCGAATTTTGCATGATGAAGAGCCGGGAGCTGATCACATTGGGGTTGTTCGGAAATGGACCTGTGTACACTCGTTCATTGGACCGGTTGGGGGATTGGGTGATTCTGCCCAATTACGATGCCTACCTTTGGTGGGCTGAACGGGAAAATCCATTATTGGGAAGGCATGGCGGTCTCTCGTCAAATGAAATGCTCGTTCCGTTGTTTGCATTGAGATATTGAGCAGCAACTATCTTTCCAGGTTTGCTATCATAATATATTCCCCCATAAATCATATTTTATGAAAATATGCCAATCAGTCGATCATCCTGATTGAGCTTTAATCTGAAATTTTTCTTGACTTACTGGAATGGGATTGTCCTCGAAGCAGGCTGAGAGTGCTGATAATAATCACCAGGATCAGAACACTGCTTCCGATCACCAATCCATCCGTTTGATGAGGATTGCCGATGTACTCAGGGGGAATGTTTGAGGTGGGGGTTGCCTGTGGAACCTGGGCGGGTTGTGTGGGCAGCAGGGTCTGTTCGGTGGAAAAGGCATCTGTTCCCATGGTTATTTGATTGGTTGAGGTTGTTTTGTGGGATGGAAGCGGTTCTGACCAGGCGATTGCTGCCATCAGGAAAATTAAAATCACCAATGTAATGGCAGCGGTTGGCAATGATTTATGGAAGGATTTGTCAAGGATGTTCCGAAGGATATCAGCCACACGTTTCATGGTTAATGTGTCCCGATTCGGTTAATGGCATCCTGGGCTGCCTGCAGGGGGGATTGATTGCGTTCCAATACTTGAATGGTGGCATCCCGCAGGATGGGACCAAGACTGGATGTCAGATATGCGTCCGGTATGATCGGTGCATTGGGTAATATTCCGGATAATAAATTTCGCAAGGATTGATTTTTCCAGGCAACAAGGGATGAGGAATGGGTGGGCAGGTAGCCAGCCTGTTGTGACCATTCTGCCAGGAAGGCAGGATCCACCAGAAATTCTGCAAGCCGGATTGCCAGGGCACGCCGCTCCGGTATTGGGTCACTCAGGCAAACCAACCAGCCGTCCAGCATGGAGACCGGTGAGGGATTGATGGCGGGCAGCGGGATGGCTGCCGAATCTCCCGGCAGGCTCGCCAGGTAGTGAGAAGATAAAGTCAGGACTGCATCCGCCTGCATATCATTGTATGCCTGCCAGGCATCTGATTCCGATTGGATTGTGATCGTCGAGGTGTTAAATACCTGCTGTTGAGCAGCCCGGCTGAAAATATCCAACATCTGGGTGAGGGGTGTTAATTGCAATGATGGGTGACCATCTGCATCCGACAAGGAGCCGCCAAAAGCCTGGTATAACATGATGGGTAAATATGCCTTGGGATCAGCGGCAGCAAAAACGATTGGCTCATTCCAGAGAATTAATTCCTCCCAGGTGCGTGGAGGAGTACTGGTTTTGGCTGGACGGAGGATAAGCATCAGCCCATCACCGGCGAAGGGAAATCCATAGATGGAATCATTGATGGATGCCAATTGCCGGGCATAAGGATACCAACCCTCATCATCCAATGAGATCAGCCCATTCAGGGGAAGGACCATTTCTTTTAAGGCAGCTGCTTCCATCATATTACGAGGGAGGATGACCAGAGACGGCATGGCGTCCGGGGCGGCAAGCAAAGTGGTCATCAGAGAATCCAATAAATTGGCTGGACCGCTGAGGGATTTGACCCGGATATTGATTAATATTCCGGGATTCTCCAACTTAAATTGTTCCAACCGATCGGCAAGAAAATCTCCACCGGGCTTGGATGGGTCTGGGTTAAACTGTGGGGGAACCCAAATTGTTAAAACGATGGGTCCGGATGGAGTGGGGCTGGATATGGGGAGGGCTTGTGTAACAACCGGAGTGGGTGAAGATGGAAGCACAAGGGTGGGAGTGGGACGGCTGGCTACCAACCAATCGGGCAGGGCAAATGAATTGCAACCGCCCAACATGGAGAGCACCAGAAATCCAACCAGTCCTGCAATGAGATGCAGGTGGTGGTATTTTTGGGTAGCCAGCCGTCCGTTTGGCATCATTCCAGATGGATGGTTTGGTTCACAATGGCAGCTAATAATTTAACCGCATTCTGAACGTCGTTATAATCGACCATCTCGGAAGGTGTGTGAATATAGCGGCAGGGGATGGACACGCAACCGGCAGGTACGCCAGCCCGGGTAAGCTGCATGGCACGGGCATCAGTGGTGCCGCCTTCGAGAACCTCAAGCTGGTAGGGAAGGCTGGCAGCTTCCGCCACCCGGACCATCAATTGTACAACCCGCGGGTCAGAGATCATTCCGCCATCGCGCACTTTGATTGCCGGACCTTTGCCAAGGGATACTTCCATTTTCGAACCCTTTGGAGTATCACCCGTTCCGGTAACATCGATAGATATCCCCAGGTCAGGGTCAATGGCATATGCAGCGGTGGTAGCCCCGCGCAGCCCAACTTCCTCCTGGGTGCTGAAGACAAAATATATTTCATTGGGAGATTTATCAAGTGCACGGAGAGTTTCCACCAGCACAACCGCCCCAATCCGATCATCCATTGCCTTGCTGGTCATCCGGTCACCCAGGTCGGTAAACGGACGATCAAAAACGGCAAAATCACCCACCCTGACCGGACAGTCATCACGGCTGGATGCACCCACGTCCACAAATAACTGCTCAAACGTGTGAACACGATCCTGGCTTTCAAGGCGCTCACCGCCAATTACACCCCGGGTGCCGTTGACAAAAACAACCCGTCCACCGTAAAGAGTGTGGGGGCGAACGCCACCCACGGTTGTGAAACGAACAAAGCCGTTTTCTTCCACATGGGTAGCCAGGATGCCTATTTCATCCATATGGGCTGCCAGCATGATGCGAATGCCGCCCGGGCTTTTCTGACCTTTGCGTGCAATGAGATTTCCCATCGCATCCACGCGAATTTCATCCACCTGGTTGAGAATTTCAGCGCGGATAAGCTCGCGGATTGAGCCTTCAAAACCGGAAGGTCCAACAGCTTCAACAAATTTTCGTATTAGTTCTTTCATGGATTCTCCATTCCCGGATATAGATTGAGGAATTGATATTGGTTCACTTTCAGCGGGGTTCCGCAAGAAGTGCGGGAGTCAACATTTGCATGGAAGCATGCACAAGTTGAAGCGTATGCAGCCAATCATTAAGACGGCACATCATCACAGCGGTGTGGGCATAACGACCCGGAACCGAAACAGATATACTGGGAACGCCAGCCCGGCGGGTATGAATGGCGCCGGCATCCGTGCCGCCGCCGCCTGGTTGACGGAATTGATATGGAATGCCAAACTGATCACCTGTTTTTGCAAGGTGATTGACCAGTCTGGGGTCTGCCAGGGTTGAGGAATCGGCGATATAGATGGCGGGACCGGCATCCAGGCGGGTATTGTAGCGGGTATTTTCGCTATCATCCCACATGGGCATATCCATCGCCGGGGTTGAGTCCACCACGATTGCCAGGTCCGGATTGAAGGCGTAGCCTGCAACGCGGGCACCGCGTAATCCAACTTCCTCCTGCACGGTGAATGCCAGCAACATTTCAATGTTCACTGGGGCGTGTTTCAGAAGTTCGATCAGAATTGCCACACCCAGCCGGTCATCCATTGCCTTGCCAACCAGTGAAGGACCCACCTGGTGAAACTGGGTTGCAAACGTGGCGCGGTCACCCGGCTTTACCTTTTTTCCATTCTCGGGACCAACATCGATGCGCAAGGTGTCCAGGGGGATCGGACGGACTGTCTCATCGGATTCCTGTAGATGGATGGGCTTGGCACCAATGACACCCGGGATATGTTTTTTCCCAACCAGGACTGACTTGCCAGGCAGCTGGCGAATATCAATTCCGCCGACCAGTTGGAATTGGAACAACCCGTTGTCATCATCCTGCACGATCATGAAACCAATTTCATCCATGTGGGCGGCAAGCATCACACGCAGGGGATTATCCACCCGGGCTTTTTTAACCGCCAGTACGTTACCGAGGGCATCCACTTTACATTCATCCGCCAGAGGTTGGACCTGTTCCAGGACGATTTTCCGTACTTCACCCTCGTCACCGGATACGGCTGTTGCGTTGGAGAGGCGCTCCACTAGGGCAATTTGCTCCACACCAATTTCAGGGAGGGGCATGGGGGTAAATTCAGTCATTGGTATCCTCCCAAGTGATTGTATTTACATCTTCAATAGTCAAGCCGGCTATGACCTGAGCCAGCAGATGACCCGCGCGTTCGATATCCTTCATGGATACAATTTCCACCGGAGTATGCATGTATCGAAGTGGAATCCCTACCACCATCGATGGAATTCCTTCTGCCACAATTTGCATGGCATATGCATCCGTACCGGAGTGGCGTGGCATGACTTCAACCTGGTGGGGGATATCCAGCTTTTCGGCGGTTGTTTTAAAACGTTTGTGTACTGCCGGGTGAATATTCGGTCCATAACCAAGTGTGGGACCTTTTCCCAGATTGAAGGTGCGCCAATCGCTGGCTCCAGGACCTCTGGCAAAGGTGACATCAATTGCCACGGCAATGTTTGGACGGATGATGAAGGGGGATGTGAGACCACCACCGAGTGTTTCCTCCTCCTGGGCAGTGGCAACTGCCCACACATCCCATTCATGACGGATGTGTTGCAGCTCCATCAGGCAGGCGGTGATGACAGCCACCGATGCGCGATTATCCTGGCTGTGACCGCACAAGGCATCATCAGTCAGGTTGACTGGCGGGTTGGCAAAGGAAATTAAGTTGCCAACTTGAACCAGTTTTGAGACCTCATCCGGCAGCAGACCGGTATCCACCAGCAAATCACTCATCGGCAGGGGTTTGCCATTGTTTTGCGGTTTGATCAGCCGGTCGGATGGTTGGACAATGATGGCGGGCAAATCCTGCACACCATGAACCGTGACCGGTTGACCAGGCAGGATGCGCGGATCTAGTCCTCCAATTTCGGTGAAGCGCAGGAAACCATCCTTGATTCCGGTCACCATCAATCCAATGGCATCCATATGGGCAGCCAGAAGAATACGGGGACGGGGTTCCGCACCCTGACCATGCCGTAGGGCATGCAGACTTCCCAGTGGACTTGTACTGATATCATCTGTAAGCGGGCGCCATGCATCAGCAATGACCTGCCGTACAGGTGATTCATTGCCCGATAAACCGGGCAGGGAAAGCAATTGTTTTAAAAATGGGACAAGCTCAAGTGTCATATGATTTTATCCATGTTTAAGGATGTGGTTGTACACCCTGGGTTTCTGTAGGCTCCAATGTGAAGGTTGGAGTGGGTGGTACGGGGGTGTTTGTGGGAGAAGGCAATGATGTTTCTGTGATGGTTGGACTGGCTGTATGGCTCCTTGTTGGGGTGTGAAATGGTGTAAGAGTTAGTGAAGCTGTGACTGTACAGGTAACGGTTGCGGTTTGGGTACCGGTTGGATATTGCCATGGCGTAATGGTGGCGGGCAGAGTTTCCATCAGGGGGGGTGTGGCTGAAATGGGCAGGGTTGCGGTTATGTTTTCCGATGCTTTCCGGATTTCCTTGCCCACCTGTAAAACAATCAATCCCAGGCAGTAACATGGGATGGTTGCCAGGATGATGATGAGAAGGGTTGTACGGATACGGCTTCTTTGAGTGGCACGAAGGTTCATCGGAGATACCTTAAGTGACTATGATCATATCACGCGCAGGATTTACTGACAAGCAGGAAAGGAAGCGTGGTTGTTTATGCAGACCATTCATAAATGACAGGATCAGGTTGATTTTTGAGGAAGTGTAAAACTGAAGACAGTTCCTTCGCCTGGTTTACCGGTACTGGAGACATCCACATTCCCGCCCAATCTGTTCACAATCCGCTGCACGATGGACAAGCCAAATCCATGCCCCCGCCGCGATGCGTTTTGAATGGAGCCGAATGCTGTAAACAACCGGGATTGATCCTCCGGTTTGATGCCGTCACCATTATCCCGGATGGAAAAACGAACCCGATTGTCAGAAATCAATTCAGCTGAAATGTCGATGGTGGCAGGAGAACCGCCATAGTGAATGGCGTTCGATATGAGGTTTTCCCAGACTTCTTCAAGCCAGGGAGCATACCCACAGGCTTCCGGGAATGACTCGGGAAGGTGAATGACTGGCTGCTGTTCCTTAATCATTGCATCCAATCTCTTTAATGCCAGATTGATGATGGATTTCATATCAACTACCTGTGGAGAGAAATCCTGACTCCGGACGGATGCAAGCAGGAGGAGCTCATCAATGATATTACCCATACTCTGACAGGTATTCAATATGATTTGAACATGATCAAATTGATCTTTACGATCCGGCGGCAGAGTCCGCTGAAGGATTTGAGCAGAGAGTGACATGGTATGGAGTGGATTTTTTAAGTCATGCGCCACAGTATGAGCAAATGCTTCCAGTTCATTAATCAATTGATCACGTTCCTGGATGTTCTCTCGCAGTTCAATGTTCACTTCCGACAGAGTCTGTTCGGCGCGGGTACGTTCAGCGATTTCACGCTGGAGTGCAATATTGCGATATTCCTGAATTTCAGCCTCCCTCCGTGCCAGCTCCACCTGGTAGCTGATTTCATAATTGCGAATGCGGCGGTGGGTTTGCTCGCTGTATACATTTTCCTTGAGCGCATGGAAACGTTCAAAATGATGAAGCGACTCTTCCCAAAGTCCCTGTTTTTTGTAAATATCAGCCAGGGCATGGTGGCAGGCATACTGGTTTTGGAGTACTTTTAATTCTTCAGCAATGCCCAACGCCTGTTGAAAGGCAGCCTCGGCAGCATTTTCCCGGTCCTGTTGAAGGTGAATGGATCCCACCTTGATGAGAGCTTCCATGACCAGCCGTGGATGGGCGAGAGTGTATGCGATTTGCAGGGCGTCATTGTAATGCCTGTATGCCTGCTGATAATTACCCTGGGCAGTATATGCATCCCCCAGGCTGAGCAGTGCATCCGCTTCTCCGGCAGAATGTTTGATTTTCCGATAAATTTCCAGGCTCTTTTTACCATAATCCAGGGCTTTATTAAAATCCTGCTGCTGGCAGGCAAGAGAACATAAATTTTGAAGCGAGTCAGCCATGACCCGGAAATTGCCCACTTCCTGGGCGGCTTGATTGGCTTTGATCAGGTGGATGAATGCTGATGAAAAATCGCGCATCTTGAGATACACCAGACCAATATTGTTCAAGGTGTCCGGACGGAAAATTTGCACCGCGCTGGAGTCAATGAGGGTCAATTGGGTGAGTAATATTTCCAATGCCCGGGAATAATCCGCTGTATAGATGAAAACCCGGGCAATTAAATTCAAAGTTTCAATTTGATGATCCTGGTCGTTCAGGCTATCAAAAATAAGCCGGGCTTCCAGCAGATGGAACAGCGCCACTTCGTAATTGGTTTCCGCATTGAACCGCCCCAAATTCAACATGGCAATTGCGGCACCCAACCGGTAGGATTCCCCGATTTGATCCCCGCTGTTAGCCTGTTCCAAAGCTTTCTTTGCCAGCTCCAAGGCTCTTTGAGGGTCGGAGGTGAAAACAACCTCCGCCAGGGAATTCATCAGGTCAATTTTTTGATGAGGGTCGGCTGTGTTTGCCAGCCTTGTTTCCAGATCTTGGATTAAATCATTCATAATTTTTACGGGCATCAGGATTAACTTATTTTTTATAATTATACGTCATCTTCTGGATGGTTTTCCATTTGAAGGGCAATTTCAGCCTGGTTTCACTTGACACACCATTTCCCCCCATTACAATTAGGACATGGCATACCACATTTACTACGGGGATAATCTCCCCATTTTAAAATCATTGCCCACCGGCTCGGTGGAGTTAATTTACATTGATCCACCCTTTAATACCGGCAAGGAGCAGGCTCGTACTCAAATCCAAACCAACCGGGCGGATGACGGAGATCGGGTGGGTTTTACTGGTCAACGTTACCGGACGATTGAACTGGGGCGGAAATCATACCTGGACGTGTTTGATGATTTCCTGTCCTTCCTGGAGCCGCGGCTTCTGGAAGCCTGGAGAATCCTGGCGCCAAATGGAAGCCTGTATTTTCATATCGATTACCGCGAGGTTCATTATTGCAAGGTCCTGCTGGATGCCATTTTTGGCAGGGCGTCCTTCTTGAATGAGATCATCTGGGCGTACGATTACGGCGGCAGGACCAAGCGGAAATGGCCTCCCAAACATGACAATATCCTCTGGTATGCACGGGATCCCAGGAATTACATCTTTAACGTGGATGCCATCGACCGGATTCCCTACATGGCGCCAGGTCTGGTGGGCAGGGAGAAAGCTGCCCGGGGAAAATTACCGACCGATACCTGGTGGCATACCATCGTTCCCACAAACAGCCGTGAAAAAACCGGATACCCGACCCAGAAACCGCTGGGAATATTGCGCAGGATTGTGGCTGCTTCATCAAATCCGGGGGAAATGGTGCTGGATTTCTTCGCCGGCAGTGGAACCACCGGAGCAGCCTGCCTGGAATTGGATCGAAATTTTATTTTGGTGGATGACAACCTGGAAGCCATGCAGGTGATGGCGAGGCGGTTCAGCGCTGTTCCTGGAATCATATGGCATGGATATCATCCTGGGGAGGTTGCAGGTGGCTAGGAAAGTCGAACTGCTTTCAGCGGCACAGTTGATGGATGAGTTGGTGGCACGCGGCAACCCGCGCAACCTGGAGGGGATGGCGCATTATGGCATCAACCCGGAACATGCCCTGGGGGTTTCCATGCCGGTCATTCGGGAGCTGGCTCGCGGACGCCGTGACCATCAACTGGCATTGGATTTATGGGCAACCGGAATTCACGAAGCCCGCATCCTGGCGGCATTGGTGGATAATCCCCATCAGGTGACACCGGAACAAATGGAGGCATGGGCGGTGGAATTTAATTCCTGGGATGTGTGTGATCAGGTCTGCAGTAATTTGTTTGACCGGACAATATATGCAGTTGAAAAAGCAAAAGAATGGGCGGGTCGACCGGAGGAATATGTCAAACGAGCCGGGTTTGTGCTGATGGCAGCCATGGCGCGACGCAGCCGGCGGATACCGGATGAAGTATTTCTGAATTTTCTGCCATTAATTATCCGGGAATCAATCGACCAGAGGAATTTTGTTAAAAAAGCCGTCAACTGGGCACTGCGGCAGATTGGCAAGCGAAATCCTGAATTATGTGCAGCTGCCCTGGAAACTGCCCGCCGGATCCATCAAATTGATTCCCCTTCCGCCCGCTGGATTGCTTCAGACGCGCTCCGGGAGCTATCACAATACGAGGAGGTTGATTCATGACTGAATACCCCATTCTGGAATACGATCACGATCCAACAGCAATTATCAATCCCCGTCCTCCCAAACCGGAGGAAGTATTACCACCGCATGGAATTCTTTGCTTTTTTCAGGAAGTCATTCATACCCTGGCGGATGAAGGCAGGTTAAAGTTGTTATTCAACCTGAGATCGGAAATGGGTGCCAATCCGGTATATGAACTGGTCGGGCATGCGCCTCGGGTATTTGTTTATCATCCGGGTCTGGGAGCTCCACTGGCTGCCGGCTTTCTGGATGAAGTAATTGCCTTCGGAGGAAAATATATGATTGCCTGCGGTGGCAGCGGTGTACTGGACCGCTCGCATGATGTGGGACATTTGTTTATCATTGAATCCGCCGTAAGGGATGAAGGAACATCTTATTATTATCTCAAACCCGATCGCGAGGTATCCGCCAGTCCGCGCGTGACTGCCATCCTTTCGGAAGTTTTGGAGGAACAAAATCTGCCGGTGCACACGGTAAAATCCTGGACAACCGATTGTTTCTACAGGGAAACCACCCGGCGCAGGAATCAACGTTTGGCGGAAGGTTGTGAAATTGTCGAGATGGAAGCGGCAGCGTTTTTCGCTGTGTCGCAATTCCGCGGTGTTGAATTTGGTGAAATTGTGTATGCCGGGGATGTGGTCGTCCCGGGTGAGTGGGATAGCAGGAAGTGGCAAACCCGCAAGGATGTCCGGATGGGGTTATTCCAGGTGGCGGTGGAAGCTGTTTCCAGGTTGTGATTCCATGACTTAAACAAGAAGACCGCCACGAATGGCGATCTTCATGTGGGCTGCGGCACCCTTTATCGAACAAGGAGGGGCGCCGCAGCCTTAAGGTAACAACTATCTATCATCGACACCACCTCCTCCTTTCATTGGGATTGCTTTTTTATGGAGGATTTGCTTGTGTAGTATTGCACAAAGCCGATTCAAAGTCAAGTCACATTTTTCATCGCGGACCGGATATCTGTCACCAGTCTTTCAAAAAGGTAAAGCGGATTGCCGCGCCGTCTTTCGTTATTTGTGGGGACATGCCGAGTACTTCAATCCAGGTTTGACCAGGTTTAAAGGCAAAGGGGTTGCCATTGTCATCCACCAGGGTCACCGGATCACTTTCAGAGAGGCGTTTCCATTGAGCCTTGTAAATTTGCCCATCGCGGGCAATATAGGCATCACCCTGACCCAGTAATAATGCATCCGGCATTTCCACCTGGGGATTGGGTTCACGATCTTCATGGCGTACACATAAAATGACCAGGTTATCCGCTGCAATGGGCTGCTTGTTTTGTAAATCAATCAGTTGGGCATACGCCTCTCCGGCTCCGTTAAGGTCGTTTTGGGTGTCTGAAAAGCGAAGATAACGACCGGTGTTGGCATCATAATCCCAACGGTTGTAGATCGCTGCAGAAAACCGCACAAAAATTTGAGGGGCGGCTTCACCACCCATCGGAAGAACCTGATTGAAGTACATTCCATCCAGGTTTTGCCTTGAATTGTCCACTTTCTCTCTGGATAGAATCTCTCCGATTAACCGGGTATTGGTTGCCAGGAAGTTGTTTCCGTTCGGATCCTGCCGGAAGACAGCAGGCTGGCTGCGTTCACTTTCCAGGATCAGCCGGTCAGAAAATTCAGCATTAACCAGACGTGCGAACACCCGCGGGTCTGCACTGCCAAAAATAAATATACCCTTGTACATGCGGATGATATGCATGTCAAAATGGCGTGCCGAGCGAATGGGAGCCACCAGTTCAGCATCCCTGCTGTAATAAATGGCGGCGAAGCGGGTGGAACCTTCTTCGGTATAATACTCATACACGATATCCGCCTGGGACAACCCGGATTGGGGGCGGTCAGCCCGGGGCAGGTTTTCCACCTTGATGATGATGGGACGGCGGTTTAACAAACCTGGATCATCGGATTTTAAACCAGTCAGCGGGTCAACGTTTTCAGGGAAATTTGCCGGTCCATATCCTTCCGGAGGATAGGAAGGTGTGGGTGATGGTGCCAGTGTGGGAGTTTCAGTCGGGGTTGGTGTGAGGGTGGGCTGCAGGGTGGCAGTGGGAGGGAGGGAAGTGGGAATGGTTGTGGGTGTGGGAGAGGCGGGATTTATGAGTGTACAACCTCCAAGTGCCACCACACTGAGCAACAGAATAGCGATCCGCATGAATTGATGCATTCCAAGTCTCCATGTTGAGATATACGAGGATAATGATACTCCAGATTGGAGGAATATACTAATTGATAAAGGGATCAACGCCAGTCATATAATTACATGACGGGCGGATCATGCGGGAAGTTCCTCAATCCAACAGGTATAATAATCCCATGAAAAAATTGGGATTTTTCCGAAATTATTGGCTGGGTACTGTTGCAATACTGCTATTTTTGAGTTGGATCATCTACACCCCTCCAGGGTTATCCGGTAAAGTGGATGCAGTTGGGTATGCGGTTTGTCATCAGATTGAATCCCATTCTTTTTTATTGGGTGACCATGCCATGCCAATGTGCGCCCGTTGTACCGGGATGTACCTGGGAGCGTTATTGGGGATTATTTATCAAATGCCCTGGAAGAAAAAGGGAGGCTTGCCATCGATTTTTATATGGATGGTGATGGGGCTTTTGGTCATCCTCTTTGCCGTGGATGGCGTAAACTCTTATCTTCACTTCTTCCCCGATGCCCCGCATTTTTATGAACCGACCAACGTAGTGCGCCTTGTGACAGGAACCGGGCTGGGCTTGGGGATTGCCATGATTCTGATGCCCATCTTTCAACAATCCATCTGGCAGGATTGGTCGGAGCACCCTGCAATCGAAAATTGGAGATCCCTGTTCGGATTGTTTGTTTTTGCAGGTGTCTTGATTCTGGCTGTCATCTGGAACCAATATTTCCTCCTCTATCCCCTTGCGATCCTCAGCGCAGTTTCTGTTCTCATCCTGTTGACATTATGTTATTCAATCCTCTGGGCGCATTTTCTTAAGCGGGAAAACCTGGCTAGAACCTGGAGGGATACATACCCTTTCCTGACACTGGGTTTTATCACCACTATCTTCCAGGTATTTATTTTTGACATTGTCCGATATATGCTGACCGGAACCTGGGGAGGATTTGTAATCTAGATCTGTTGGGAGGATCAAGCCCCACCTGGAGTGTAAAAGTCCGGATCCGTGGGTGTTTCACCGGAAGGATCCCAGACATTAACCCAATCACCCAATTTTGCCCAGTTGTAAACCCAGGCGGCATCGCCGATTGACAGGTTTATACATCCGTGGGACTGGGGATAACCAAACAAGGTCCGCCAGTATGCTCCATGGATGGCACGGGCTTCGTCATAATAAAGAGTGTGGGGTACATTCTCAAGATAATAATAATCGGAACGATCGGGTTCGAAGGAACCGCTCATGTTGGTTTTTTCGAGTTTGTCGTAAATCTGGAACAACCCGGGTTTGGTGAAAAATGGATCCACACCAGTGGCAACCAGAGTTGCGAATATGAGTTTACCATCCTCGTATACACCCAAGGTTTGCTCGTAAAGGTTGATGTCAATCCAGCGACCATTGTCAACCCCTTCCGGTGGGGAGGTGAGGATTTCCATCTGGCGGATATAACGTCGTTCCACCCATTTGTCCAATCCAATCATGTACCACTTGGTGTTATCGATGGTCTGTATGTCATAAATCTGGACGATTGTTTCGCGGTACAGGACGTTGTTGGTTTCAGGTGCGGAATAACCCGGGGCTGTGCGCGGTTTGACTTGATCCACAATCCACCCAAATGAATTGGAAGGTTTTCCCGCCATTAACAAACCTTGATACCTTCCAGAACGGATGCAGCAGGATGCATCAATATCTCCCGCCCGAACCCATAAACCGGAGGTCAGCGCATAAAAAATTCCTTCAGAACGTTCCACCCGTTGAGAAATGGCAAGATATTTCATCAAACCTGGTCCCAGGGTTTGCACAGGATTCCCGGAAATGGCGTCTTCAAGGGATGTGTACATGGAAATGGAGCCGCTGGTAACGGACAGGAAGGAGTCAGTTGCATATTGGAGGGCTGGATCAGGATGTTGCACAGGCAGGGATCGGAATGGATACGATATTCCCTTTCTCAACATTTCGGTTAAATATGCGGACGGACCGAAAGGCAGACAATCAACCGGTTCCACAGGATAAGCAGCCGGCAGGCATAAGGGCGGATCTGAATTGATTTCCACCTGTAATTTGGAAGCTTGCGCCGGTTTATTCAATAAGCCTGCCAGTAACAGCAGGGTTGTGATCACCAAGATGCCACGTTTCATTGTTAATCCATGCTCCGGCAACTATTGTAAACGGTTTTATTTGTTTTTGCGAATCATCGTACTAAATGAAGTCAACTGTGAATCAGGATTTAATGTCCAGTTCAGTTGACCCCAGATACAATCAAAGGCATAATCGTATTGAGGTAAATCGATGCGCAGCCGGAACTGGATTTTTATTATTGTGATGCTGTTGATCACAGGGTGTACCCCTGCCGTGGTGGAACCCACTCCCACGCAGACGGTTACATTCACACCTCAGCCGACTTTGACATTGACTCCCCGACCTACAATTACCCCTCAGCCCACAACAACCATTACTCCGACACCGCGCCTGGATACGTTGGATACGCAAGGTCCCTGGCTGGTACTGCCCCAGCAGGATGGATTAATCAGCGTCAATTCAGATGGTTCCGGTGGGGTTGTGACATTTGGCTGGATTCCATTATTAACTTCACCTTCACCCCGGGGACGTCAGGTGGCGGTGATTACCACTGCCAACCGTGAAACCAGGCAGGGAATGGCGTTGTATATGATGAAATTCCCGGGAGGCGAATCCAATTTCATTGTCCCTCTCACCAACGATGTCACCGAACCGACTGGTTATGATGCCCCCGGCACCCCCACATTTGAAGCCATGCGTGCCATAACCACCCAATCCAACCTGGTCTGGTCGCCGGATGGCAGGTTTCTGGCATTTATCGGGGCTGAGGATGGTGAATCAGCAGATTTGTATATCTACTCCACCGTGGATGATCATGTCCGCAGGTTGACGGACTCCCAATACCATGAATATGCACCCACCTGGTCACCGGATGGGCAATATATTATCGTATATGCTGCGGATAATTTCAGCACCAGCGCAGGATATGATATGGTTGGCGGTTGGGCAGTCCGGGTGTCGGATGGCGAGCTGAAACCGCTTTATGGTCTGCCGAAGGATTCAATTGAGGAACGGGTATACGGCTGGGTGAATGAACGCACTGTGGTTGTGTCTACTTCAGATGGACATTGCGGGTATCATGACTTGAGGACGTACAATTTCGAAACACAACTCACCGTACGCATCCGGGATGGTTATTTTGATAATGCCTGGCTGGCACAGCAGGCAAACCAGGTATTATTCGGATTGAGTGAGGATTTGATCGTCCGGTGTGATCTGGATTTCGAACCTGGTGTGTATCTCAACCCATTGGATCGAGTGGAACCGTATCATTCATTTGGAGCTTATCCGGATGACATCAACTGGGTGCCCCAAGCGGGGGCATTTTTACTGACTGTTGGAGACGAATTGTGGGAAATTAATGGAACAACGGGAGAGGCAGAGCTGCTTCCTTCACCTGATTCCGGTCTGCCGGTCGTCAGCCCGCGGGGCAATCTTTGGGGCTGGGCATTGACCAATGACAGCGGGGCGCCAGGTTTATGGTTGGGCAGGTACGGTCAGATGCCTGTCTGTGCCGTAAATGAAGCAGTCGATGAAATGACCTGGGCGCCAGTGGGTGACTCCCTGCTTTATTATCAATGGGAAGGTGATTTACCGGGGCTTTACTGGATGCCTTCCATTGACCAGGCTCCTGTCTGGTCTCAACCTTATGCCGCTGAATCTCCTTTATTCTGGGTGCTGCCATAGGAGAAATTATCGATGAAGCGATCCATATTAATGGTTTTCATTCTGCTTTTAAGCCTGCTGGCTGCCTGTACGGCGGCACTTCCAGCTGAACCAATGGAACATAAAACTTTAATTCCAAAATTGCCGGGTGGTTTAACACAAACGGTTTCCGTTGAACAACCCGCGGTTATCGCAGCCCGCAACGCACTTGCCGTCAACCGGGGGATTGATGCTGCAACCATCCAGTTGATTGGGATGGACCCGGTTGATTGGACGAATTCCTGCCTGGATGTCCAGGTTACCGGTCAGGCATGTGAACAGGTGATGACGCCTGGTTATCGGTTGATCTTTGATATAAGCGGGGAGCAGGTGGAATATCGAACCAACCTGGCTGGCGATGTGGTTATGGAGGCAAAGCTAGAATCACAGGGTTCCCTCCCCAATGCAGTCCTGTTGACGCGTGTTCAGGCGTCGGAAACCTGGCTGATTCCTGCAGAACAATTTCAACTCATCCATTTGGATGAAGTGGAGTGGTCCAATGGCTGCCTGGGGGTTGAAAAACCGGAGGTGGGATGTACGGACATAATCGTACCAGGCTATCGAATTATTCCTGTCTCTTATACACATCTCCGAGCCCACGAGACCGTACTAGATCTCGTATGCCGTCTTCTGCTTGAAAAAAAAAAAACAATTACCAAAGCAGTCCAGTGGTTGCGCCACTTCCTTTCACTCCAGACTTGCCAACCCTGCTACGCTCCTTTTACACACATTAACTCAGCCTAAAGCATCACCCCTACGACTTACCACGTCTCATGCCACTACTTTAGCA
>ERZ1026814.579-NODE-579-length-18754-cov-5.897675_pt1 | contig 18754 bp, 16 predicted proteins | sample MGYA00520871_ERZ1026814 | MGnify/ENA primary metagenome ERZ1026814 (study PRJEB33270, sample SAMEA104284478) | anaerobic digester metagenome | biome: Anaerobic digester microbiome; feature: mesophilic sludge digester; material: Anaerobic digester biomass | place... | reverse complement strand
AGGTACCGCGTATCCATCTGGTACCCATCAGGACGGCTGGTCGCCATCTAGAACTGACTACCCCTCGCCGGGCCAGGGAAGTCCGCAGGAAGCGGCCCCGCCCCCCGGACAACGCAGGCGCTGGCAGGCTCTCTGGATGGTAATGAGGGGGAGGACAGGAGGTGTATAAGAGACAGGGTGTGTACATACCACTCCGTCGCCCTGAGCGTTCCCGCTGGTGTTGCGTCGTAGCCCGTGGTCACTAGCCTTACTTCCCGGATGAAGAACACGCTCGCTGCGATGACTTCCAGTGGTCCTGGGGTTCGGCTGCAGTCGAGGAAGACTACTCCGTTCTCGAAGAACAGTCTACTGGCTTGGAACTTCCCCCCAACGATTATCAGTAGATTGTGGTCGAGAGGTGCTCCCAACGACGACCCAACGACCCGCGCCAACAGCGGGTCGAGCTCCCGCATCGGGATCGGCGTCGGCTCTTCATCGAATCCTGGCAGTCGGTGGAGCCCTCCGGGCTCTATGCGGACCCCGACGGCCTGATGGCTGGGAGAGCACAGGGGGTACCAGACCCAGTAGTCGTCGAGTGACGAGTATGCAACGCCGTTTGCGCCCCCTCCAGTCTCCCCGCCACATGCGCAGGAGAGGGTCGACAGCGAGCGAGCGTCTAGTGGCGTCTGCAGAACCTTGGCCTGGGCAGTCGGAGTGTGCGGTGTTGCCTCGGCCGAGGCGGCCGCCGGCGTTCCGTCACCTTGCACCGCTTCCGCTGGTTCGGCGATTCTCGCGCCCTTCTCCTGGCGCATCATCGACGATGGAGTTGGTTCGGCCGTGGCTGGAACGGCCGAAGTTGAATTTGCGACAAAGCCAATCCCGCCAGCTCGGCCCCCAAGGATGGCCAGTGCAAGGACAAGGCGTCCAATCATGACGATCTCCGATTCGGGCTACTCCGCAGGCGACGACAGGTACTGGCGATACAGCCTATACTGTTCTTCTGTGATCTGAGTGACCTGAGACTGAGTTGGCTTCCCGCGGGTATAAGACACCACGATGGCATAGTAGTACCTCTTCGGATCGTACTGACCTGTTGACTTATTGAGGACACGAACCTCGAAGACAGCCGCAAAGCGACCCGTGGACCGGGGATCCCGTGCTGTCTCGACTCGAGACAGGGGTATACCCTCTCTGCTATTTATGAGCATCCCTGGACTGTCATACACAACGATTGAGGCTCCAATTCTGGCAACTTGTCCGGGATCCTCTGGGCTTTCCTTCTCGAAGCCCCTTAGTTCAGCAGTGGGTGAAAGCAAGGCAGCCTCCCGCTCCACACGGTAGTCGGAGAGGTTGTCGCCCTCATCAAACACGACTTCGAGGTTGGTGCCCAGGACCCAACCATTGGCCTTGGTCTGCAGGCCCAGCGTGTTGACGTCTGCAGCCTCTTCCTTTCTTGCTCTGACAGGGACCCGGTTCGGTCCCTCAGCGAAGAGCTTGAACTCACGCACCGCCAAACCGTCAGGGTCCAGGAACCGGTGGGGGTTGCTTCTCCCGTAGGCGTAGCGATTCCAACTTAGTGGCGACCGTGGTCTGCCGCCGACAAGGTCCAGTGCGAGGAACCTCCCCATCTTCACGCCGTAGTAGCGGGCATGCATGTACTCGAGGTCGTCGGTGGTGTTGGTAAGGCTGCCGAGGTCGCGCTGGTGGCCGGTGAAGCGGCGGGTTTCGGTGTCGTTGGCCGGGGCGGTGATGGTGTCACCGTAGGGGAACAGCTCGTACCGCTTGACCCGCTCCCCGCAGCGGTTGGTCAGCATCCGGGTCGTCCCGAGGTGGGAGAGTGCGTGGTGCTGGTGGCCCTCCGTGCGGTGCTGGCTCGCCAGGAGCTGGCCGTCGCGATAGATGTAGTCCTTGACCCACTCGTACGCCCCGGCCTTGAGCTCGACCTCGCGCAGCAGCGCGCCGTCGAGGCCGCGCAGGTTAAACGTCGTGGTGCCGGCGGTGAGGTTGCGCTCGACGATCCGCTCGCCGGAGGCGTCGTAGGCGAGCACGCGGTGCTGCCCGTCAGGGCCGTTGACGTAGCGCAGCTGGTTGAGGCGGTCGTAGCCGTAGATGTAGGTGTAGCGGGAAAGGCCCGTATTCCACAGCCAGCCGGTCTGGTTCCCCGCCGCGTCGTACGAGGCGTCGTAGAGGTGGTTGGTGGCACCGACCACGGCACGGGGCTGCCCGCCGTAGCTCGTCAGGTTGCCCCACGCGTCGTAGGCGTAGTTCTGGAGGGCGAAAGTCGACACCCCGGTGGCGACCTTGGCCTGGGTCAGGCGGCTCACCTTGTCGTAGGTGAAGGTGTCGTCGCCGAGCTTGAGGGGGTCCGAGGCCTTGAGCAGCTTTTTGATGTTCCCCGCCCCGTCGTAGCTGTAGTAGCCGTTGGACCAGTCGCCTTCGAGGCCGGAGGTGGCGCCGGGGAAGGTGGCGCCATCGGTGTAGACGCGGTACGGCCGGCCCATGGCGTTGGGATCGGCGTCGATCCGCTCGGCGACGCCGGCGGACACCTGCTCGCCCCGCCGCGCGTGCGTGACCTGCTTGAGCATGCCGTTGGGATGATACGTGATCTCGGTGGCGTAGTACGGCCGCACGGCAACCAGGCGGCCGCCCTGATACTCGTTGTACACGGTGCGCTGCATGGTGTTGGTGCAGGCGGTCAGCGGCACGCAGATCGGGTCGGCGCACGAGGCGAGCGGCCCCAGCTCGGTCCAACTGAACGACAGCGGACGCCTGCTCGGCCTGACGTGAGGACGTGAGCTCAGCGGGCTCGTTGCCGGATCTCGTCATGGTTCGAGCGCCGGTGTGGGGGCAGATGGCGACGAGGGCAGTCCCCACGATCGCGGCGACGTGCTACCATCCGCGGCGCTCGATGGGTGTGCCAGGGGCGGGGCTCTCGGGGGATACATGCGGGTGTTTTCGAAGCGGCCTGAGTTCCTGCCGTTCTCGCGGCCGACGATCCGGCAGGTCGAGATCGACGAGGTCGTGGCGACGCTGCAGTCGGGGTGGATTACGACCGGACCACGCGCTGAGCGGTTCGAGCGCGACTTCGCGGCCTACACGGGGTTCCCGCACGCGCTGGCGCTTTCCTCGGCCACGGCGGGGCTGCACATCGGCCTGCTCGCGCTCGGGCTCAGGCCGGGCGACGAGGTCATCACCACGCCGATCACCTGGGCCGCCACGGTCAACATGATCGAGGCGCTCGGCGGCGTGCCGGTGTACGTGGACGTGCACCGCGACACGCTACAGCTCGACGAGCGGCAACTGTTCAAGGCGCTCTCGCCGCGCACGGTGGGGATCATGCCGGTGCACTACGCGGGCGCGCCGTGCAACCTCGACCCGATCGCCAAGGTCGCGTGCGCCAAAGGGCTGTGGATCTTCGAGGACGCCGCGCACGGGGTGGGGACGCGTTACAAGGGGCGGCACGTTGGCGGCGACGACCGGCTCGGAGTGTTCTCGTTCCACCCGATCAAGAACATGACCACCGGTGAGGGCGGGGTGCTGGTGACGCGCGACGAGGCGCTCGCCCAGCGGCTGCAGGCGCTGCGTTTTCACGGGCTCGAGAAGCAGGCGTGGAACCGCTACGCCGAGGGCGGCACGCCGCAGGTCGAAGTGGTGCTGCCGGGGTTCAAGTACAACTTCATGGACCTGCAGGCGGCGCTGGGGATCCACCAGCTCGCCTCGGTGAACGAGTTCAACGCCCGGCGGCGGGAGCTCGCCGACCTGTACGACCGGCTGCTCGCCGAGGTGCCGGAGGTCGAGCCGCTCGGGCTGCCGCACTTCGACCACTTCCACACGCGCCACCTGTACGTCGTCAAGGTGCTGGAGAGCGCCGGCATCTCCCGCGACACCTTCATCGCCCGGCTCAAGGCGCGCAACGTCGGCACCGGCATCCACTTCCGCGCCGTACACACGCAGCCGTACTACGCCCAGAAGTACCCGCAGTGGGTCGGCAAGCTGCCGGTGGCGGAGTGGGTGTCGGAGCGGCTGTGCTCGATCCCGCTCTTCCCGCTCATGACCGAGGACGACGTGGTGTACGTGGTCGAGGCGATCAAGGACGCGCTGGCGGAGGGCAGGTAGCCGGTGGGCGAGCCCGCACTGTCGGTGGTCGTGCCGGTGTTCAACGAGGAGCAGAATCTCCCGGAGCTGTTGCGCCGGCTGATGGCGGCACTCGAGGCGCTGCACCGGCCGTTCGAGGTGATCTTCGTCAACGACGGGAGCAGCGACCGCTCGCTCGCGATCTTGCGTACTGCGGCGACCGCCGACCTCCGGATCACGGTGATCGATTTCAACCGCAACTACGGGCAGCACGCAGCGGTGTTCGCCGGCTTCGAGGCGGCGCGGGCGCCGGTCATCGTCACGCTCGATGCGGACCTGCAGAACCCGCCGGAGGAGATCGGCAAGCTCGTGGCCAAGACCGACGAGGGGTACGACGTCGTCGGCTCGGTGCGGGTGCAGCGCCACGACAGCCTGTTCCGCAAGCTCGCCTCACGCTTGGTCAACAAGGTCACGGCGCTCGCCACCGGGGTGCAGCTCTCCGATTACGGCTGCATGCTGCGGGCGTACCGGCGCGAGGTGGTCGAGGCGCTGTGCCGGTCGCAGGAGGTGCGGACGTTCATCCCGGTGCTGGCGGACATGTTCGCGGGCAAGGTCACCGAGGTGCCGGTGGCGCACGCCGAGCGTGCCGCCGGAGAGAGCAAGTACAGCTTCTGGAAGCTCGTCAAGCTGCAGTTCGATCTGATGACGAGCTTTTCCACCTGGCCGCTCAAACTGGCGATGGGGCTGGGGCTGGTCATGGCCGCGGCATCGATGGCGGCCGCCGTCGTGCTCATCGCCGGCCGCCTCATCTACGGTCACCACTGGGCGGTGTCGGGAGTGTTCACGTTGTTTGCCGTGCAGTTCTTCTTCATCGGCGTGCTCCTGTTCGCGCTCGGGCTGCAAGGCGAGTACATCGGCCGCATCTACATGCAGGTTCGCCACCGCCCCCGTTACGTGGTCCGCGAGGTCATCGGTTCCGAGGAGCCCTCTCCCCGTGGGTAGGCCCGGGCTCGATGCGCCCCCCGGACCCCGGATCCCGGACCCCGCGAACGGCGGGCGGACCGTGGTCTTCGGCTACCACACGATGGGGTGTCTCGGGCTCGCCGCGCTGCTGCGCCACGGCTTCGACGTGGTCGGCGTGCTCACGCATCGCGACAGCCCGCACGAGAAGGTCTGGTGGCCGTCGCTGGCCGAGGCCGCCGCTCGGCGGGGGATCCCGGTCCACACCCCGGAGGACCCACGCGCTCCCGAGGTGGCGCTGCTGGTGGACGCGCTGCGGCCTGACTTCGTCTTCTCGTTCTATTACCGGCACATGATCCCCCCACGGGTGCTGGCGCTCGCGCCGCGGGGGGCGCTCAACCTGCACGGCTCGCTGTTGCCACGTTACCGCGGCCGGGCGCCGGTGAACTGGGTGCTGGTCAACGGCGAGAGCGAGACGGGCGTATCGCTCCACCACATGGTGGCGAAGCCCGACGCCGGTGATCTCGTGGATCGGGAAAGCGTCGAAATCGCGCTCGACGACACCGCGTACACTCTCTTTCGCAAGCTCGAGCCGGCGGCGGAAAAGCTGCTCGACCGAGCGCTGCCGCGGCTGCTGGCCGGCACAGCGGCCCGCATGCCGCTCGATCTCGCGACCGGCTCCTACTTCGGCGGCCGGACGCCGGCGGACGGGCGCATCGACTGGAGCTGGCCCGCCGCCCGGGTCTACAACCTCGTGCGTGCGGTTACGCACCCGTATCCCGGCGCCTTCACCGAGTGGGGCGGTCGGTCGCTCCTCATCTGGTGGGCGCTGCCTCTGCCGCTCGACCACGCCGCCGTCCCGGGAGCCGTGCTCGCTGTCGACCGCGAAGGCGTGCTGGTTGCGGCGGGCACCGACGCCCTCCGGCTGGTAACGGTCCAGCTCCAAGGTGAGCCGGAGCTGCCAGCTACGTCGTGGGCTCGGATGGTCGGCTTGCAGTCGGGTGCGGTGCTCGGCAAAATGACAGGGGACCGAGAGCAGGGCACGGCCCCGGCTGGCCAGCCGCGATCCCCGGCCTCCGGACTCCAACCCGAAGACCACTGATAACTCAGGAGATCCAGCTTGAACATCCTCATTCTCGGCGTCAACGGCTTCATCGGCAACGCACTCACCCGCCGCATCCTCGAGAGCACCGATTGGCAGGTCTACGGGATGGACCTGTCGGCCTCCAAGCTCGAGCACTCGCTCGGGCACGAGCGGTTCCACTTCCTCGAGGGCGACATCACGATCAACAAGGAGTGGATCGAGTACCACGTCAAGAAGTGCGACGTCGTGCTGCCGCTCGTCGCCATCGCCACGCCGGCCGTGTACGTCAAGGAGCCGCTGCGGGTCTTCGAGCTCGACTTCGAGGAGAACCTGCGGATCATCCGCCAGTGCGTGAAGTACGGCAAACGGGTGGTGTTTCCATCGACCTCCGAGGTCTACGGCATGAGCTCCGACCCGGAGTTCGACGAGGACAGCTCGCCGCTGGTGACCGGCCCGATCGGCAAGCCGCGCTGGATCTACTCGTGCTCGAAGCAGCTCCTCGATCGGGTGATCGCCGCCTACGGTCAGCAGCGCGGGCTCCGGTACTCGCTGTTTCGACCGTTCAACTGGATCGGTCCGAAGCTCGACGATATCGACGCCGCGAAAGAAGGCTCGTCGCGGGTCGTCACGCAGTTCGTGATCGACCTCTTCCGGGGCGAGCCGATCCACCTCGTCGACGGGGGCGCCCAGAAGCGCTGCTTCACCTGGGTCGGGGACGGAATCGAGGGGCTCATGCGCATCATCGCCAATCGTGGCGGCGTATGTGACTCGCAGATCTTCAATCTCGGCAACCCGGCCAACGAGTGCTCGGTGGCGGAGCTCGCTCACAAGCTCGCCGAGCTGTACCGAGTGCGCCGCGACCGCATCCCGGGCTGGACCACGCCGCGTCTCGAGGCGGCCAGCTCGGAGACGTATTACGGCAAGGGCTACCAGGACATCCTCAGTCGCAAGCCGTCGATCCGCAAGGCACAGAGGCTGCTCGGCTGGAGCCCGGTGGTCAGCCTCGACGACGCCCTGGAGATGACGTTCGACTCGTTCCTCGCCGAGTGGTCGAGGGCCTGATGGCCGGAGACCGCCCAGGTGTCCACCCAGCTCCGGATGGCCGGTTGCTCGGCCTCCGCATCGACGTCGATACCCACGATGGGATGCGTGACGGCGTGCCGAGCCTGCTCGCCACGTTGGCGCGGCACAAAGCGCGGGGGACGTTCTACCTCTCGATGGGCCCGGACCGCTCGGGTCTCGCGGTGCGCAACCTGCTACGGCCGGGGTTCCTCGCCAAAATGCGCCGCACCCGGGCTGCGAGGCTGTACGGCTGGCGCACCGTGCTGTCCGGCACGCTCCTGCCGGCTCGGCCGATCGCCACGGCGTTCCCGGTCATCGCACGGCGGATCGTCGAAGAAGGGCACGAAGCCGGGGTGCATGCCTGGGACCACCGGAGATGGCAGGACTCGTTGCCGCGGCTGCCGGCGTGCGAGGTCGTCAGCCAGCTCGACCGTGGGCGCGAGGCGTTCGACCGCATTTTCGGGACGCCCCCGAAGACCTACGCTGCACCGGCGTGGTTGACCGACGAGAGGGCGCTCGCTCACCAGGAGAAGCTCGGCCTCACCTACGCCAGCGACTGCCGGGGCGAGGAGCCGTTCCTGCCGGTGATCGCCGGCCGGACGCTGCGGACCCCGCAGGTTCCGACGACGCTGCCGACGCTCGACGAGGCGCTGGGCGGGAGGTTCGAGTCAGCCGGCGCCTACTTCGATGCGGTGCTCGCGCAGGCGCTTTTACAACCGTGGCCGGTGCTCACGATTCACGCCGAGACCGAGGGCGGTCCGTACGCAGCCGACCTCGACACGTTCCTCGGGAAAGCCACCCGCGCCGGCAGGCGGAGCGTGACGCTCGGAGAGCTGCTGGCGGCGCGCCTGGCGACTGGTACGCCGCTGCCGGCGTGGCAGATGGGCTATGGCGAGATCGACGGACGCCACGGCCGCGTTTCCCAGCCGCTCTGATCCGACTTCTTTCGTGGGAGGCGATCCCTTCCCACGCTCGTAACGACTTCGATAACGCAGGCTCGGCCGAGAGCTGACCGTCCGGGCAGTACCGGTCAGCCCCGCGAAAGCTCGGGGCGAGGGATCGGGCCGTGGGCCGCCCAGCGGCGTTCGAAGCACGACCAGGCATGCTCGGGGTTGAGGCCAAGCTCACGCGCGAGCGTCATCACGAAGCCGCGCGCGAACACGCGGGTCGGCAGGGCGGCGAAGTCCTCGGCCTCGACGGCGATGATGTACTGCGGCCGGATGCGGGTGCGCTTGGCGATAGCGTCCACCGATAGGCCCCAGCCCTCTCGAGCGGCGCGCATCTGCTCGCCCGTGACCTCGGCCCCGGCGTTGAGCACGGCGACGACCGGCGGCGGCCCACTGGGTTGAGGCGGAGCAGGAGCTAGCGATGGCGAGCCGACGCGAGGGGGCGGAGCCGCAGCCTGCGGCTCGGGACGAGGCAGCGTCTCCGGGGCGCCGGCGGCGCGCAGCGCCCGTTGGTAGGCGACTCGGAGCTGGCGCAAAAGGCGCGGCTGCTCGTCGGGGTCGACGATCGAGTAGACGGCGAGTGAGCCCGGCGCCAGCGCGCGCTCGAGGCTCTCGTACACGGCGCGGATTTCCTCCACCGAAGCGTCCGGTGCGATGCCCAGCACCTCCCAGGGGTCGAGGTCATCCCACCGGCTCACCGCGTCCCCCGCACTACCGCCAGTCCGAGCAGGCGGGTCACCAGCCGGCCGAGGTCGGTCACGGCCTCGACCCCGAGGTTTTCCGGGATAACCGGCAATCGCGCGCGCACCGCTCGTGCCAGCGTGTCGCAGTGGTGCAGCGCCCCCAGCGGCTCGAGCGCGACGCCGAACAGGCGGCGGGCCGCCTGACACATCGAGTCGGCCAGGGCGAGGTCCTGTGTGGTCCGCACTTGATTGACGACCAACAGCGGCCGGAACGTCTCCACAAGACGGGTGAGGACCTGGCCCGCCACAGGCGCCTCGCGGTTTATGTGGGCCATCAGCTCCGCCGGTGTGCGCGCTCCGCTACCGCCCTCACGGGCTGCCTCCTGGAGGAGCTCCTCTACGTCTCCGCTCAGCTCGGCGTTGCGGATTCGGCGCAGGAACGCCACCTTCAGGAAGCGGTAGGCGTTCTCGACCGAGAGCGCCTCGGGGGTGACGACGAGGACGCCGTGCGCAGCGAGGAGGAAGAAGTCGACCACGTCGTAGTGGGTTCCGGCCCCGAGGTCGAGCACGGCGACCTGGGCTTGCAGCGTGCCGACGGCGCGCTTGAGGCGGACGCGCTGCTGGTGCAGGAGGCTGGCATCCCCCGCGGTGCCGCGGGGGCCGGGGACGAGAGTCAGGCGCGGTACGGGCGTCGGCACGGCGAGGGCGGCAAGAGAGTCGGCACGCCTGGACACGAACTCGGAGAGGGTCTCGCGGGGAAGCGACATCCCGAGCAGGCTGTGGAGGTTCGGACCGCCGAAATCGCAGTCGAGAAGGATCGTCTGCAGGCCTCGACGGGCGCACTCGATGGCGAGCAGAGCGGCGAGCACGCTCTTGCCGATCCCGCCCTTGCCACCGCCGACGGCGACGAGCAGCGGCCCGCCAGCGGCCGGCGCGGGCGAGCTGGGCGGCTCCCAGGGACTCACGGCGGGCTCCAGGCAGGCCAGGGTGCCGCATTGGCGGTGTACCGGTCGGACATCGTTTGGCGCATCTCTCGACCCGTCGGGATGGTACACGCGTTATCGCGGCTTTGGCAGGGGTGCCGGCGTCGCGCTATCGCCGTTGCCGCCCGCCGACGCTCGGTCGGTGCGGGCGTGGACGGTGCGGTGCGGTCGTCGCCAAGGCCTTCGCGAGGATCGCTCGGGCCTGACTGAACGTCGCTGGCAAATCAGAGGCTGGTTGGGGGTCGGAGTGCCCTATCTCCTCACCCGGGAGGGGCGGTCGGAAGCCCGATGACGCATGACGAGGATCCATGCGCCGTCCGTGCGCCGCTCGAAGACGTCGGTGCACCAGCCCTGTTCCTGGCTCTTCACGCCCTCGTCGACCCAGGTCTTGAGATAACGGTACGTAGCGATCGCCGAGCCCCCGTAGATGCGGACGAACGGCTGCTGAAACAGCAGCTCCTTGACCACCGAGCCGCGTTCGCGCATGCGCCGGAGCGGCTCGACGTAGGCAAATGACCCGGAAACCCGCATCCCTTCCTCGATCACCGTGAGGGAGGCCGCGACCATCTCTTCGAGCGCCGAGGCGTCCAGCATCAGCTCGCCTTTGCGTAGCTCCTCGAGCGCTCGGACGACGGCGTTTTCGGGGAAGAACGCTGTCGCCGCCTCCCCCTCGCCCGGCGCGATCGGGGCAGCGACCGGCTCGGCCGGCGTCGGCTCGGGCTGAGCCGGAGCCAGCAGCAAGGCCACGAGGAGCATGACTGTCATGTCCGCATTGTAACGGCCGCGGTCGGGCGGCTACACTCCGGCGGTGACCTCCAGCCAGCGACGACCGGCACGAGCCTGGTGCCTGTACGATTGGGGCAACTCGGCCTTCGCGACGATCTGCATGACGGCGGTGCTGCCGCCGTTGCTGGTCTCGCTCGCGAACCGTGAGCTGGGGGCGCCGGCCGGGACCGCAGCCTGGGGCTGGACGGCGGTGGCGGGCCTGTTGCTGGGCGTGGCCGCGGGTCCTCCACTCGGCGCCTTGGCCGACGCGCGTGGCTGGCGCGTGCGGCTCCTCGGGATCTTCGCGTTTCTGGGCGCGGGAGCCACGATAGCCCTCGCCCTCGCCTTGCCGGTGAGCTGGCGCTGGGGCGCGGTGCTGTATGTCGTGGCGGCCACGGGGTTCGCTTCCGCCAACATCTTCTACGACGCCCTCCTGCCGGCACTGGGCCCACGCGAGCAGTGGGACGAGCTCTCAGCCCGTGGCTACTCGTACGGCTACCTGGGAGGCGGGGTCGCCCTGGCGATCGCTGGCGGCCTCGTCGTTCGAATGGGCGAGCGGGGGCTGCCTTGGGCGTTCGTGGTTGCCGGAGCCTGGTGGGCGGTATTCACGGTACCCGTCGTGACCGCTGTGCGGGAGCCGGCCCCCGAGCACCGTGGGCGCGTGTGGGCACAGCTCGCCGCCACGTTTCGCGCTGCCCGACGTCGCCCGGTGCTGTGGCGCTTCCTGCTCGCGTACTGGCTGTACAACGACGGGATCGGAACGATCATCAAGATGGCGGCTGCCTACGGCGCTGAGCTCGGGATCCCGATGTCGCACATGCTGGGGGCGCTGCTGGCGACGCAGCTCGTCGGGGTGCCAGCGACGCTCGCGTTCGGAGCGATCGGCCGCCGGTGGGGGCCACGGCGCGGAATCGCCATCGCCCTTGGTGGCTACATCGCGATCACGTTTTTGGGGTTCGCGATGCGGGAGGCCTGGCACTTCTGGGTGCTGGCCGGGCTCGTGGGAGTTGTCCAAGGCGGCGCCCAGGCGCTGTCACGGTCGTTGTTCGCGCGGCTCGTGCCGCGTGGCCGGGAGGCGGAGCTGTTCTCGTTTTACGACCTCTCCGGCCGTTTCGCCGGGGTCATCGGACCAGCGCTCTTTGCCCTGGCGACCATGCTCACCGGCTCCGCTCGCAGTGGGGTGTTGGTGGTGCTGGTCACCTTCGTCGGCGGCCTCTGGCTGCTTCGTACGGTGCCTGATGACCCGGGCTCACAACCCGGGATCTGACGGCCCGCCACTGCGGCGATCCGCTTTGTCGTCGCACCTCGCCGAGGGAGCCCATCGCCTTCGGCGCTCGGCCATGCCTCGGGTCCCACGATGCCACGACGCAGCCCTTCCGCTTTCTCCGACAGGCTCCCAGCCTCGACAACCACGGCCGCGTCGACGCCGCTGTCGGGCCGAGGTCCGGCTCGAGCGCGGCTTGCTGGCGTGGCGCGCCCGGGTGGGAGCTGGCAGGGCGGTGCGTGGGAGTGGCGAAAAACGCGGGATGCGCAGCGCTCGATTGGGCGGACCCGAGCCGGCGGTATACTCCCGGCATGCCGTCCGACCTCGTACCGCGCGCCTTGGTGAGGTGGGACGGTTTCACCCTGCGGGTCGACCTCGATGGGCTCGAAGTGATGGCTCGGCGGGTGCTGGCCGAGAAGGTCCCTTGGCTGGAGCTGCGGCGCCTTGGCGGGGCGGGAAGCGTGGTCGAGGTCGAGGTCGCGTCCCACTGGCAGGGGTTCCGATTCGCTGGCACGCTGCGCCTGTCGGAGCTACGGCTGCACCGCAGGATTCTCGGCTGCCGAGTGGAGGCGGTACGCGGGCCGCTGTCGCTTCCGATACCGTTGGGTCTCGTCGCCTCGCTGTTCGATAAGTACGCCGGCGCGCTCTTGCGGCTCGACCCAGAGGATCGCATCCTCCTGGTCGACCTGCGCCGCTTCCTGCCTGCAGGGATCGAGGTACGCATCGCCGATGTCCGCTGTCGGGAGCGCTGGCTGGAAATCGACGTCGCTCCCGGCTCGGTGGCTGCCGCTTTCACCGCGCGCCTCAGCGGCAATGGTGCCTGAGCGGGTGCCTGGCGAGCCGTCCCGCGTTGTCTCGCAGCCCACACAGGGCAGGTGACGCGTATGCGGCGACCGTTCTGCGCCCTTCGGCACGGCCATTTTCGTATCTACTGGGTCGGCCAGTGGGTGTCGGCCATGGGCACCCGGATGCACGTGCCGCCCGTCAGACCCTGCAGGTGGACCTGGTCGGGGTGGCGGAGCTGCAAAGCGCGGTCTCGCTCGACTCTTCGGCGTGCAACGTCTCACGCATGATCGGGCCGGTGGTCGCCGGGGCGTTGATCGCGGCTTTCGGCGAGGGGGTCTGCTTCGCAGGCAACGCGGCGTCCTACTCCGCCGTGCTGGTAGCGCTACTGGCCGGGCTTGATTCGTCTCGTTTCGGTGTCACCGCCACCGCCATTGCGTCGGGTCTGGTCTGCGGCACCGCTGCGGTTGCGCGTGCGCTGGCCGGCTACACTTCCGTCGAGGAGGAGGCAGCATGAGGGTATCGATCACGTACTGCGTGGCCTGAGGCTACGAGGCCCGGGCGGCCAGTCTGGCCGCCGAGATCGAGCAGGCCTTCGGAGCCGAGGTCACGACCGTCAAGGGTTCCGGAGGTGTATTCGATGTGGTGGTGGACGGGGTAGAGGTCTTTTCCAAGCACGTGAGCGGGCGATTTCCCGAGCCCGGTGAGGTGGTGCGAAAGCTGCGAACCTGATCGCAGCGGCCGCTGCCTGAGCGCCACCGTACCCCGAATGCGGGCTAGAATGGCGCCGTGAACGAACGATCGCCGCGCCTGCCGCCGCGCCTCGTGGGCGTCGCGGTCAAGCTTTCGAGCCCACAAGCCGTGTCGCTGGGACGCCGGGTCGTCGGTCAGCTCCTGGGGCACGGAGTGCAGGTGCCGGCGGATTGCGAGTCGGCAGCGGTGCTTGGCCTGCCTCCGGGGCCGCCACGCGCGGCGCTCGGGCGGAGCGTGGATCTGGTGGTGGTCGTGGGGGGCGACGGCACTTTTCTTTCTGCTGCCCACGGCTGCCCACAGTCCACGCCCGTCGCGGGCATCAACATGGGGACGCTGGGCTTCCTCACCGAGCACCCTCCCGATGGGGCGGAGGAGTTCATAGGCGACGTCCTGGCGGGGCGGGTCGAGCTCCAGCGCCGCGACCGTCTCGAGGTCAGGGTCGGTGAAGGGGAGGTCAGCGGGCCGTTTTTGGTCCTCAACGACGTGGTCATCAACAAGGCGGCGCTCGCCCGCATGATCTCCATCAACGTCGAGGTGGCCGGTGAGCACCTCAGCTTGTACCGCGCCGACGGCCTGATCTTGGCGACCCCGACCGGCTCCACGGCGTACAACCTCTCGGCAGGCGGACCGATCGTCCACCCGGGGCTGGCGGCGTTGGTGATCACGCCGATCTGCCCGCACACTCTCTCCAACCGGCCATTGGTGGTTCCCTCGGGGCTCGAAGTCATGGTGACGCTGGTGCGGGGCGACGAGGGGGTGTACCTCACGCTCGACGGCCAGCAGGGGTTGCCGCTGCGGGCCGGCCAAGTGGTCAGGGTGCGGGTGGCCGAGGAGCCGCTTTGGATGGTTCGCGACCGCAGCGCGAGCTTTTTCTCGACCCTCCACCAGAAGCTCAAGTGGGGCGAGCGGGAGGCCTAGGTGGGCCGCCGCGGCGTGCACCTGTCCCGCACGTCCGTCGCCTTTTTGGCGGCGCTCGCCGCCTGGTTCGTCGTTATTTCCTGGGGCTCGACGATGCTCCAGCGTCCCTCCGTGCGGCGCTGGATGGGAGGCCAGCTCGCAACCCGCCTCGGGCAGGCGATCGGCCAGCGGGTGGCGATACACGAGGTCCGGGTCGGGCTGGTACCGCTGCGGATCGGTCTCATCGACGTCGAGGTCGGACCCGCCCACGGGCCGGCGCTGACCATCGCCGTCGCCGAGGTCAACCCGAGCGGTGTGCGGTGGGACGAGCGCGAGATCGTCATCGATTCCCTTCGCTTGAAGGGTGTGAGGGTGGACACGCAGCTCCCCGAGATGGCAACCGGAGACGGTGGCAGGAGCTGGCTACGGGTGCGGATCAAGCAGGTCGAGGTCGAGGACGTCGAGGTCGCCCAGCTCGCGTTACCGTCAGGCCTCGTCGTGCGGGTACAGGACCTCGACGCCTTGGTGACCGGCAGCCGACGCACCCCTCTCGCTGCGGCGGTTGTCCGGGCGTCCAAGGCGCGCCTCGAGGCTCCGGGAATCGAGCCCCTCGTCGGCTCGGTCCAGGCGTGGGGGCGGAGTGTCCCTGGCGCCTTCGAGGTGCGGCGCCTGTTGGTCGACGGCGGTGGTGTGAGGGTCGACGCTCGCGGGATCGTGGGTGGTCGAACGGTGCGGGCGGAGGGCACGGCGGCCCTCGACCTGGCATGGCTCGACCGGACGGTTCACGCGCGAGCCGAGCTCGAGGGTGATGTGGCGCTGCGCTGGCGCGCCTTTCGTGACCCGGTGGGGAGCTGGACGCTCAATGCGCAGGTAACCAGTCCGGGCGCTGGTGCGGCGGGGTTCGTGGTGGCTGGGATCGAGGCCGAGGTCGAGCTCGGACCCGAGGGGATCGAGGCCTCGCTTTCCCGAGGGCGGTTCGCGGGGGGCTCGGTGGAGGGCTCGTATCGGTTAGCGCAGCTCGGCGGCCCCTGGGCACACTCGGTGGCGGTTCGCGGCGAGGCGCTGTCCCTGGCGGCGTTCGTTGAGCTGCTCGGCATCGACTCAGCCGGCCTTGGAGCCGACTTCAGAGCTACTGCGGAGCTGGCCTGGAACGGTACCGATCTCGGCCATGGGCGGGGCACGGCGGTGGCGAACCTGCGGCCGCGGAGCGCCGACGTGCCGGTGGGTGGCCGTGTCCACGTGGCACTCGATGGCGATAGGGCGCTCGGGTTTTCGACCCACGACCTGACCCTGGCCGAGGCTCCGACGAGCTGGCAGGGAACCATCACCCTCGGCGACTGGGTTCCCAACTGGAGCATCCAGGTCAAGAAGGCTCGCGTCGAGACGGTGGCCCGGCTGCTGCGCGGCTGGATCGGCTCCGAGGTGCTGCCGGAGCGATTGCGCGGCACGACCGCGCTCGATTTGCGCCTGCGCGGGCCGTTTACGAATCTGACGGTGGTCGGTGACGTTGCCGTGGCTCCGATCTCGTTCGGGCCGGTTGCGGCCGATGCCCTCTCGACCTCGTTGCAGGTGCGAGACGGCACGGTCCGTTTCGACGAGGGTCTGGTTTTCGTCGGTTCGGGTAGGGTGAGCTGTGTCGGCGCTATGGCGTTCGGCCAGGGAGGGGCTCTCGACTTCGAGATCAGCGGCCGAGGCGTGCCGCTGGAGCGGGCCATCGGCTGGTCCGGACTGTCCGTTCCCGTGGCGGGTCTGCTTGCCGCGGAAGGCCATCTCGGTGGCACGCTCGACGAGCCGAGACTCGAGGCGCGGGTGGACCTCGCGAAGGTCTTGGCCGCCGGCGTGCCGTTCGGCGACGGCAGCGGCCAGGTTCGTCTCGAGCGAGGAGTCTTGAGCGTCGACTCCTTGCGGGTCGGTTCTTTCTCTGCCAACGCTCGGCTGGACTTGGGGCAGCGCCTCGCCGACGTGGATGCCACGGTGGCGGGGCTCGGATTGCAGGAGATCTCGCCCCCGCTGGCTCGACTCGCTGGCGGCGAGATGGACCTGCAGCTCGCTGGGAGCTTCCCATTCGACGCCCCCATGGGGAGGTTGCGGGTCTCGAGCACGGGAGGTGGGCGCGGGTTCGTCGAGCTCGGTCCTCGTGGCGTGCGAGTCGAAGTTGCAAGGCCGGCTGTGTGGCGGCTCGAGGGCGAGCTATCGCGAGACGACCAGGGGTATGCTGGGGAGGTCGGCTACGCCGTCGAGTCCCTGCGGCAGCTCGCCCGCGATCTGGCAGGGTTCGACGTGCCGGTGGAAGGCTCCTTGGCGGGTACGGCTGGCGTGAGCTTGGCGTCGTCCCAGCCAGCTCGTATCGACGGCACGGTGCGCGAGCTGACCGTCGTGGTGGAGGGCGAGGAGGCTCATCTCGAGCGCCCGTTTCAGTTCACGGTCGAGGGCAGCCGCATCGAGCTCGGCAGCACCACTCTGGTCGGTGAGCACGCCAGCCTCACCGCAGGCGGGGTGAGAGAGGCCGACGGCCGGCTTCGGGGACGGGTCGATGGCCAGCTCCCGGCCGCCCTTCTCGAGCTGGTCTGGCCGGCGACCCGGCCGACCGGGTCCGTCATCGTCCATACCGAGATCGGTGGTACCGATGCGCAGCCCAGGTTCGCCGGGACGGCGGAGGTCAAGGACGGGTCGCTGTTGGTGCCTGGACTGCCGGCGCCCGTGTCGCATGTCCACGGCCGGTTCGGCCTCATTCCCGAGGCGGTGCGGTTGGACAACGTCGAGTTCACGCTCCTGGGCGGTTCCGGGCAGTGTACGGGGCAGGTGGCTCTGTCGCCGAACGTGGAGCTGGATCTGGCGATGCGGTTCAACCGGCTGCGCTGGCCGCTGGGGAGCGGGCTCAATCCGGTTCTGGCCGGGACGGCACGCTTGGTCGGTCCGCTCTCGAACCTCTCGCTGACCGGCGACGCGACCCTGCAGCGCACGCTCTACACCCGGCCCCTCGACCTCCAACGGTTGATCATCGAGGGGGTGTTGGCTCCGGTGCGGGCACGGGCCGTCGATTCCGCCCCGGTGGCGTTCAACCTTGGTGTCGAGGTGCCGGGCACGTTGGAGCTGCGCACCGACCTTGCCCGGCTCGTGGCCCGCGGGGACTTGCGGGTGGTCGGGACGAGCGCCGAGCCGGGCGTCCTCGGCAGTCTCGAGGCGCTGCCGGGGGGCGAGCTGGAGGCCTCGGGTATTCGCTATGAGCTCGTACGGGGGCAGGTCTCCTTCACCGACCCGCAGGCGATCCGACCGTTCCTCGACATTCTCGCCCGTACCACCATCCAGGGTTTCGAGATCACGGTCGGCTTGGTGGGTACGCTGGACCGCATGACGCCCAGCTTCACCTCCAACCCGCCGTTGCCCCAGTGGGACATTATCTCGCTGGTTTCCATGGGCAAGCGCGCCGACGAGGCCGGTTCGGCGCAGGCCGGGACGGTGGCGAGCTCGTTCCTGACCGACCAGCTCACCAACGCGGTAGCTAGCCGCGCCCGTACTTTGCTCGACGTGGACCAGCTCAGGGTCGACCCGTTCGGGGCGACCGAGAGCGGGGACCCCACCGCCCGTCTCACCGTGGTGAAGCAGCTCTCGCGCAACTGGTCGGTGACGGTGGCCACCAACCTCACGTCCAACCGAGAGGAGGTCGTCACCAGCCGTGTCCGTCTGGGCCCCGGGCTGCTCCTCGATGCGCAGCGCCAAGCGGATGGGTCGTACTCGCTGGAACTCAAGTGGCAGCACCGCTACTGACTGCCGGCTGGTTGTGCGCCGCTCTCGCCTGGGGTCAGGCGCCGGTACGGGAGGTCCGTATCGACGCTCCCGGTGCCGCCGATCCCACACACCTGCGAAGGGTCCTCGGACTCGAGCCGGGGGCGCCGCTGTCGCGTTCGGAGATCCGTACCGGTGTGCAGGCTCTGCTCGCAACCGGCGAGGTCGAGGACGTGTCGGTGGACGTGGAGGCAGAACCGGACGGTGTCATCCTCAGGGTCAAAGTGCAGGCAGCAGCGAGGATCGACCGGGTGAGGATCGAGGGTCTCAGCCGGCGGTATCGGAACGAGCTTGCGGCGCAGCTCGCGCTGCGGGTGGGAGCGCCGCTCGGTGTCAACCGTTTCGTGAGCGATCTGGATAGGGCCGCAGAGCAGCTGCGCGCGTACGGATACCCGGATGCGCATCTCGACCCCGAGCTGGATGCCGACACCCAGGCCGGGACGGTCTCGGTCACGGTCCGTGCCACCCTCGGGGCAGCGCGTACGCTCGGGCTCGTGGATGCGCCCGGGAGTGACCTTGCGACCGACGAGCTCCTGGAGGTATGTGAGCTCAGGCCGGGTATCCGCCTGGGGGAGGGGAAGCTCGAGGGGGCGCGCCGCAGGCTGGAGCAGCACCTACGCCTGTCTCTTATACACATCTGACGCTGCCGACGATCTACTCTGTGTAGATCTCGGTGGTCGCCGTATCACTTAAAAAAAAAACAACACAACAACACACACGACCACCACACCGAG
>ERZ1026814.578-NODE-578-length-18762-cov-6.767695_pt1 | contig 18762 bp, 24 predicted proteins | sample MGYA00520871_ERZ1026814 | MGnify/ENA primary metagenome ERZ1026814 (study PRJEB33270, sample SAMEA104284478) | anaerobic digester metagenome | biome: Anaerobic digester microbiome; feature: mesophilic sludge digester; material: Anaerobic digester biomass | place... | reverse complement strand
CGGAAAGTTAATACTAAATTGAAAAGTCAGTGTAATGCTTACTATGGTTACACTCGACCGTTGTGCGTCAGTGGGGGTTTCGTGTTTCAAGTTATCTGTATTCATGTTAGTGAACTACCCACCCACGGCAGAGCCGATAGGTTGGGCTTCCTGCTTCATAGATTCAACTAATGTTGACATCTCCACAGGCTCTACGGACAATTCCTGCCCTGAATAATTGTTAAGAGCAAACTTTTTTATATTTTTCGCTGCTAACAAGTCTCGCTCATTAACTCGTCCACAGCTTTTGCATTCCCAAATTCTATCAGATAATGTTAGTTCTTTGTTGATTACCCCACATTCACAGGTCTTTGAACTCGGTGTAAAGCGTCCAATACGAAGTATGTTTATTCCATACCATTCAGCTTTATACTCAATCATTCGATTGAACTCTCCCCAGCTTACATCTGATATTACTTGAGAAAGACGATGATTTTTCATCATGTTTGATATACTCAAATCCTCTAAACAAATTGTTTGGTTCTCACGAATTAGTTTAGTAGATGTTTTATGTAAAAAATCTTGCCTTTGGTTTGTTATTTTTTCGTGTAACACAGCTACACGCTTATTTGCTTTTTTTCTATTAGAACTTCCTTTTTGTTTTTTAGATGCTCTACGCTGTAATACTTTAAGCCTATCTATTGAATTACGTAAAAACTTCGGATTATCAATAACTTCTCCTTCACTTGTTACTAAAAAATCCTTGATACCCAAATCAATTCCAACTGAATTTTCTTCTGTAACTTTAAGTCTTGAGGGCAAATCTTCACCTGTATCACATAGTATTGAAACAAAATATTTACCAGTTGGGGTAAATGATACCGTAGCCTGTTTAATAGTACCCACTAAATCACGATGCAAATTAATTTTGATACCCTCTTTGAATTTAGGTATAATTAATAAGTTATTCTCTACAATTACATTTTGTGGCACATTGAAGCTACCCCTATTTGACTTCTTTTTGAACTTAGGGAAACCAGCACGTCCTTTGAAGAAGTTAGAGTACGCAGTATCTAAATCAAGCAACGCTACTTGCAAAGATTGTGAATTAATCTCCTTTAGCCAATGGAGTTCTTTTTTAAGGTCAACTAACTGATTCTGTAAATCATATCTTGAAAGATTGACTTTAGAATCAAGATACGCCATTGTTTTAGTTTCCAAAGCAAGGTTATACAAAAACCTAACGCTACCACAATGCTTGTGTATCAACTCTTTTTGAGAGCTGGTAGGATAAATTCTATATTTTCTTGCTTTGTACATATATGCAAATATAACTAATTTTAATCAAACAACAAAAATAATCAAAAAATATTATATCTTTATAACGCAATTCATCCCACCCACACTTCGTGATGAATGGGATTTCTTGCTTAATTCATTTAAAATTACCGCCTATCACGAGTAAATGATGTGACTCTTTTGGAGTAAGTGCCTTTTACAATATTCCAATGACCATACAATTCAGTCCTTAATTTGTCTGCTTTCCTTAACAACTTAGGGTCTAATGACCCAGTTGAATTTTTGATTTGTTCTGAAATTTCATTGAGTTCAGAAACTTTTTTGTCTATTTCTTCATTTTTTAATACCACATTAACAATCTGCAAAGTATCTGGCAAATCGCATTTATTGCAGCATTGGAAATCATTTTCATCATCAAACTTATTTTTCATTTAAGGTATATTTTTTTAAGTTTTTAAATTGTTTTCACTCTATTTCAATCCATTTGTTTGGGTTGTATGTTGTTCCATAGTCATAGAATGTGCTTTGTGCGAGGTTACAGTTTAATGCTATGTAACCTGTTGCTCCGTTTCGATGTTTAGCTATGTTTGCAAAACATAGTCCGTCTGTGGTTATTGTTTCTCCTTTGTAAGATACTTCTTTTATGTCGTAATACTGCGGCCGGTAAAGCATGATGACAATGTCGGCATCTGCTTCTAATGAGCCTGATTCTCTAAGGTCTGAGAGTCTGGGTTCTGGGGGTGTTCGTCCTTCGACGTTTCTGTTTAGTTGTGATAGTGCTATAATAGTAACATCTAATTCTTTTGCAAGGCTTTTAAGTGCTTTTGTGATCTCTCCTAATTCCTGATCACGTGTTTGGCCTCTTGTTTTGTTAGTATTTATCAGTTGGATATAGTCAATTATTAGTAGTTTTATTTTATGATTTGCTTTCCATTCTATTGCTTTACTTCTAATGTCGGAAATGTTTGCAATGCTTTTGTCGTATATGTTTATTGGTGAATTTTTTATAATGTTTGTTGCACGTTGGATTTCCGTCAGTTCCGTATTAGAAATGTTTCCTCGCAAGGTTCTTGATATCGGAACTGATGATATTATTGATTTTAGTCTAAATTCCAATTGGTTTGAGCTCATTTCTAAAGAGATGAAGCCTATTGGTATATTTTGGTTTATTGCCAAATTTTTGGCGATATTGAGTGCCAGGGCTGTTTTTCCCATTCCGGGTCGTCCTGCAAGTATTATAAGGTCGGGGGCTATCAGGCCATTGATGACGTTATCAATGTCTGTAAGGCAAGTTGAAATGCCGTATCTTTTTATTTCGCCCGTCATTATTTTTTTTATTTGGTTAAGGTTTTCGGTTGCGATAGTTTGTATATCTGTCTCATTGTTTAGTTCTTCTTTTAGTTTTAATAGTTTTGTGCTAAAATTATTGATTTCCTCGTCAATATTATACTCGTCGGAGTATGCTTTTTCGATGGCTTGAGAGCACATGTTTATCAGTTCTCGTCTCATCCATCTTTCGATTAGTATAAGGCAGAAGTCGGCGGTTCGATGGCCTGATGCTATTCTTCTTGTTAGTGTGGCTATGTAATATTCACCTCCGATAGTTTCAAGTTTTTTCATCTCTTTCAACTTGTATGTAACTGTTAGCATATCAACATTTTTGCCTTCATTAAAGAGTGTTTTTATTGCTCGGAAGATAATTTTATGGTTATTCAGGTAAAATGTTTGTTCATCAACAAGTTGCAACATTGTTATTAATGCTTTTTTTTCGAGCATGGCTGCTCCTAACACTACTTGTTCAAGGTCTGGTGCTTGGGGTTGGATGTTATCGTATGTGTAGTTTGCTATAATCATTCGTTTCCGGTTAACCATATTTTTTCATGGTTAATTTGTTCTTGAGGTTGTAATTTAGTTTGAATGTTTGTTATTATTTCATTGTTGAATGATTTTTTTCGCAAGTATCTATGTAGGTGTAGTCGTTTAGACTTGTCTGGTGTTGCTTGAACGTATAGTGGTGCATGTTCGATAGATTTCATTCTTTCTTTGTCTGTTAATTTACCCCATTGCAAGATAGCATCTTGTTTATCTACTTTTTTGTCGTAGATATTCCAAATTTCTTCAAATGGAATATTTAGAATTTTATTTTTTGTTGTGTCAATTAGTTTTTGATAATTTTTTAAAAGAGATAGGATATGTTTGTCAATTTCATTAAGCTTATTAATAGATCTTCTGTAATCTATTCTTTTTTTCTGATAGTCAATACATATTTTTATTTTTTTCACGTCTTGGTTTGTCATATTAGATAAGGTTTGAGATGTCGTAGTTTTCGTTTTCTATTTTCAGGAAAGCGTAAATAGTATATTTTAATATTTGTTCAGTTGTTATTTCGGTTGTTATTTTCGTGTCATTATCATTTTCGATATAGGTTGTCCAGAACACGAATTTAACAGACAGGTTAAATCCTTCTTTGTTATATTTTATTGTTTTACTTTGTTCGCCTGTTTTTCTATCAAGGTTATTTAATGCTTGAAGCTCCATTAGCATGACTATTTCGTTTATTTTTTTGGTTAATTTTTTCATTAAGAAAGTTTTTATGCGGCAAAGTTAATTTAAAAGTTTGGGAAAAATTACAAAAAAGATTAAAAATAGTATAATTTAGAATTATTTTAAGTAAAGGGAATTAAAAAATCACTTTTTTTTAAATTCATCAATTTCAATTGAGAGAAAATTGATAAAGTCATTAATGAAAAATAGTTTAAGTTGGTAAAAGATTTTTTTTACTCCTTTTGACTTGTTAATAATGTTAATAAGTTCTCTTTGTCTCATTTCAGCATTATGTTTTTGCCTTCGTAAATAAGAAATGTTTCCCATATTATTTTTATTTTTAAAGTTATTTAAAAAATAGGTATTTTGTTTGTTTTTAAATTTCGAGTTATGTATTTATTGATCAAGCGTGCCGTTTTAATGTTTGTCTCATTTCAGTTAAGGCCCGTTAGCGGGTTGTTTTAATTCGATTTGACACACCCTTATAGGCAAGTAAGAGAAACCTCTTACCTGCCTGATAACATTCTAATCCTCCTTTGAAAAGCGACCACGTATTGCTTGAACAGTTCCATAGCTTTTCTGTTGCCCGACGTAGAGTTTGTTTATTGCTTCTTTCAAAGTATTAGCCTTAACGGTAACAGGATACCATTTTCCGTTGATTTTTTCGTCTTTGCCTGAATATTTTGCCATGATTAATTGAATTAAATTATTTATAACTAAAATTGTTAATTGTTAATTATTAATTGTTAATTGTTAGTTATTATCCATTGGCATTAAAAGATAAGTTATTTTATTAGTAACCTCGTTGTTTATTATAGGTTTTATAATAAAAGGTTTATTATTGTCTTCAGAGAAGTAAATCATTACAAAATTACTTGGGCAATTTTTGAGGATTTCAAGCAAATAGTGATAATTGAAAATGAAGGAGTAAGCGTTTGGAAAGTTGCCCGAAATAGGAATAAAATCACAACCGCTGTTGTTTGTTTCTTCATCAAATGTAAAGACATTTAGCCTCCCATTATCAGTAATGAATTTAACACTATTTGTTTTTTTAGTTGTTAATGGTTTTAGGCGCTCAATTATATTGATAAGTAAATTTTTATCAATTCTTATTTTGTAAGATTGATTTTTAGGGATAACCGCCTGGTAGTTTGGGAACTGGCCAGGAAATAAAGAAGTGGTAAAAATTTTATTGTTAAATGCAAAGGTAATAATTTCAGTGTTATAGTTAATCATACATAATTTATTAGCTTTTTTTAGGACGTTTAAAAACTTTGTTATTTCTGTTGCATTAACATTTAACGGATGTTTTAAAGAAATAGGGTTATTTATTTCGTAAACGACGAGTTTATGGGCGTCAGTGGCTGCGAATGTTAATTTAATATCATTATCATTATCATTATTTGAATTGTTAATATTTATGTTATTTAATGCAGGACGGAGGTCGTCATTACTTGCTGCAAAGGAGGTTGTTTTTAGTGCTTGAAACAGTTCCTGACTATAGAGATAAAATGAACAGTTATCATTTTGTTTGGCTATTGGTTGCTGTGGAAAGGATGCGGTTTGCTCTTCATGGCAATTCATTGTTATTATTGTTTCTTCAAAGGCTAACTGTAACTTAAAATCATTAATAGAATAATTAAAAATTAATTCGTTGCTTTTGATTGTTTTGATTATTTTAATTAGTGTTTTAGCATCAATGGTAAAAATAGCCGTTTTTTCAATTGATAAATTTTTAATTGGGATTATTGAAGTTAACCAGCTATCTAAATTTGTAGCTATTATTTGTAATTTATTGTTAGAAACTGTAAAGAAAAGATTTTGTGTGATTAAATCATTTTGCAAGTGTGTGAAGTGTTTTAAATGGTTTAACTCATTAAGTAAAATTTTTTTTTCGATTTGAAATTTTACTAATCCAATGGTTTCGTCAAATGTTTGATCAATTGTTTTCATTGTATTAAAATTTAATGTTAGTAAAAAATGTTATGGTTTAAAGAAAATAACCTATACGAACCAATGATAGGTTATTTTCTTTAAACCATTGTTTTATTAATAATAACTTGCATTTTCTCGGTTGATGAAAAAATGAATGCCTGTCGAGCATTCATCCCATCTATTAGTATTAAAGTTTTCAACCTTGACTATCTTTCCTACTTCGTAAATAAATGAGGGGTCGTAATTTGAGGCAACGCTATTTATTGGAGCTTTTTCGCCGTTATATTTTTGAATATCTAATACAAGTGCTTTACTTGCACGGCATTTGTGAGAGGTTGCCGACGTTCTTTTAGCATCGGCAGTGATTTGGAGTTTAACGATGTAATTACTGCATTTTTTCCATCCAATAAACGCCCCTTCTTCAGGGCATTGTAGATTAAAAAACAATGTTTGGCTATTAGTAAGATTACCGTCGAGAGAAGAGTTACGAAATTCTGTATTATAAAAATTAGCAGAATAAAAATCATTATCTAAAAGTGTACAATCGTAAAAATAATTATTTGTAAAAGATGTATTACGAAAAATGGTGTTATTTAGAGATGTGTAAAAGTGTCTGTTATGACGTATAATTGCATCTGTAAAATCACACTCAAAAAAACGGCAATGATTAAAAACGTTGCCTTCAAGAAAGGAGTAATCATCGTAGAAAGTAATTGTAAAATTACAGTTAATAAAATTGCAATAATAGAAATTATTTTTTATCATTTTTACTCCATTAAAGGATGACTGGTTAAATGTTATATTTTTAAGCGTTGAAGATACAATAGAAGTGTTGTTAAACGTGCAAAAATTAAAATGAATGACATCCACCGTTCCCAAGAATAATCTTTCAATTGTCTGATTTGAAAGATCAAGGTTAAATAGTTCTACTTTTTCGGTTGTGGTGTTGTTTTCTTGTAGTTTTTTTTGCATGTAGTTTTTTAGTGTTTTGCTAAAACTGTTATTTTTAGAAGTAAAGGAATGAACTACTTCGCCGTCAGTGTTTTTAATATCAATTGTTTTCATGGATTTAAAATTATTTTGTGTTAATAAAAATGATATTTACTTTTTTAAAGACATTTTTTCGATGTAAAATGTACGACTGTCAAAGTAAAAAGATCGCATTCCGTTAGGATCAGTAGCGAAGGCTTGAATATATCCTTTGTTTTTAGATGAAATAACGGCAATGCCCCAATTTTTGGCATATCCTTCGTCAAATCGTTCGTTGAACATTTCAAGCAGTCTTTGCTGCGCACATTTTAAGGATAAATGGCTGTCCACCTCTCTGTTGCCTCCGTTACGTTGTGCAATGTATGGGCAGTCATATTTAACAGCTATTCGATAATAGCTATTTTTGTTACTTTGTTTTGTTGAAATTTGGTTAATTTTTTTCATTGTCTTAAAATTTAATGTTAGTAAAAAAAAGAATTTAGATTGTATCGTTCCAACAATTAAAAAGAGAGAGAGAGTAGTATTTTTATTTTTTCAATTTAAAAACAATATTTTCAGGTAATTTTGATTTATCAATTTTGTTTAACAACCCATCTAATTGTTCTTGGGTAATTTTATCTTTATAATCAACCCAATTAAATACTCCTTCATTTGAATGATTATAATAAATAAAGTTATCAAGCGAAAAACCAGCTTCAATAATAGCCAATTTAATATTTAATTCAGTATTGATTGAATCAATTTTTTTCTGTGCATCTAATTTAAGCGTTTCAATAATTTTATTTTTTTCATCTTCCAACGCTCGTTCTTTTCGTTCTTGAATAGCATCGGCATCGAAATAGCCTTGAAGTTGCTTTTCTTTATATTCTTTGTGTTCTTCTTCGGTCAAAGGTGTGTAATGTGATTTGATTGAAACGTTTTCAAATTCGTTTCCTGTCAATTCTTCTAATTTTTGAATAGCCTCGTTTGCTTCTTCTTTCCAACGAGCGACAACACCCATATTTTCCAAATGAAAACGGAACGCAAGTTTTTCATCAAGATATTGCATTAATGTTTCAGTTTCTAACTCGGTCAAACGCAAATAGTTTTGAAGTGATTCTTTTCCATTTCGTTTTGCGTGGTATATTGCATTTTCAATTGGGTACATAGGCGAACCATTAAAGTCGCAAATGTGGAGGCGTTCAAAAATTTCATATTCAGGGAATAGTTTAACAATTGTATCCCCACAAGCACCGCCAAATTTCATATTTCGGTCAATACGTGATTTTCCCCCTTCCCAACAAGTTCCAGTTAATGAAAAATCTTGGTGTCCGTTTTTACAATCATCATCCAATGAAATTTCAATTTTCCATTGATTACCATTCTTGTCTACTCTGTTGTCAATAAATAAAAGTTTTGTTGTTTTCATAGTCTTAAAATTTAATGTTAGTAAAAAAAAGAATTACGAGGCAAAGATAATATTATTTTTAAAAAAACAAGTTTTTAATGAATATTTTTTTAAACATTTTTTTTAAACATATTGTTAATTTGTCTAAGTGTGTATGATTATCAATAAGTTACATCATTATTTAGAATGGTTATAAAATATAAATTAAATGTTTAATAATGATTTTTTTAAGTTAAAAAATGCTAAAAAATTAAAAATTTATTACGACAATATGATTATCAATGAGTTACATTTTATTTTAGAATGATTTTAATTTAAATCTGCAGAAAGAAAAATGACACTATTACACACCATTACTTAATATCCTCATTATCAGATAATTGCAGCCTCGATGCAAATTCCGATTTTAAGGAAATGTAATAACTAACAATAGTAAATAGTAAATGATCACCAAAAGAAGTAAAAATAAATGATTTTTTTCCGCTTATCCTTTTTATTACTTTTATCCTTTGTAAATAGTAATAAGTAGCTATTAACGTCTGACGTGTGTAAACAATGTCTAAAAAAGAGAATAAATCAGGAATATAGATAACACCTTCGGCGTTTGAAAAACATTTTGCAGAAAGTAAAAAAAAAGGGGTGATAGTCTGAAAATGTAAGGAATAGCCGTGAGATAATAAATGTTTGTTTAATAAGGATGTTAAACGTTTGGTAAAGAAAAAAGATAGTGAAAGGGTGTAAAAGGTGGTTAATAAATGATGATTATCATTATTATCAAGATGGTTTAACATAATGAGTTATAATTAAATATTTATATATTAAAATGTGATGTTATTAATAATCAAGCTATTAAGACAATGAAAACACCACAAAGATAATAAAAATGATAAAATGAAAATGCCTTTTTGTACTGTTTAGTTTGTCTAACTCCGAATGATTATCAATGAGTTACATTTTAATTTAGAATGATTTAAAATAATGACCACACCTTATTATATATAGTGTTCATTTTTTTTGCAGCACAGGTGGCTTCAAAATAAGCCGCCAGATGCACGAAAAATATTTTTTTGATGTAATGTACCAAAACAATTTAAACGTCTTAAAAACGCCTAAAAATGGCCAAATAAAAGAAGTATGAAAAATGGGTAAAAAAAATGATGATGTGAAAAAGCCTTTTTGTACTGTTTAGTTTGTCTAACTCCGAATGATTATCAATGAGTTACATTTTATTTTAGAATGATTTTAATTTAAATCTGCAGAAAGAAAAATGACACTTCACTATTGATTACACTATTTTAGTATATGAATAATTAAGTATTGAAATACTTTTTTACATTTTTATTTTGACCATGCGAAAAGAAACACTTTGCTTTTTACATTGACTACTCTGGCGATAATGTGTGTTAAACACACCCCCACCCTTCGCACTTTTTGACTTCACAGGCAATGAGGGTGGGGGTATGTATATATATTAAGTCCTCACCTACATTTATTAAAAAGTGCCGTAAAACTCAGTAAAACTCATTCATCGCTTTAGTGTGGATGGGTAGTTCACTCAAGTTCAAAAACTTTTTGTAATTTTAGTTTACTAAATCAAGATTTAGATTTTTCAATAATATAATTTACTTTTGAGATTTGGTTTATTTTCTATTTTGATTTTAATATTTTTTTTGATTCAATTAATTTTTTTACTTTTCATAATTTTTTTCTATTTCTTTTTGTTTGTTCTATTTTCACTTCGAGGTTGTATTCTTTTATATATTTTAGTATTAGTGTAAGTATCAATCTATTATCTATTGAGACATAATCTTTATTTATTGATGATGTATCATATATTTGGCAAATTTCATTTTTCACTGTTACTTTTATTCCTGCGAAGAAGTATGATATTTTATTATCATGGTTTATCATCATTTTATTTCCTTCTTCAATTCTTGTAGGTGGGTATTTTTCCATCAGCAATTCGATTATATTTTGTTTTATATCTTTTGCTGGTTTTTGATAATTTATTTCCATTCTTTTCTTATTATTGATTCTTTTTCTATCCATGTAGCGTGGATAATATATTTTTGATGCATTTTCATCATTATTTCATTTACCATTTTTAGTAGTTTAGGTTTTCCTGCAATTGTATTTAACTTTATCACGTCTCCTACTTCCATTAAGTTCCAAAATTCCATTAAAACGTTTTTTAGTTCGTTTTTTGATTTTACGTTATAGACTTTTCTTTTAAACAACAGTTCGTTTTTCATAATTTGCAAAACTAATTAATTAATTAATTATTTTTGCTGTTTACAAAAATTTTTTTTTATGATTATTCCTTACGATTTTGTTTTATTAAGGCTTAAGCCTATGAATACTGAAATATCATTTTCCACGAGTAGTTTTTTAATTGATTATTCATTTAATCCATCATTTCATCAAAATCTTGTTGGTGATGTAGTTATGCTTCCTAATAAGTTTTCCATTCCCACTAAGGATACTGTTAAGCGTGGTATAGAATGGCTTCCTGATATTGATTTAAATGTTGGTGACAGGGTAATAGTTGATTATTTTCAATTATTGCAGCATTTTGGTAAAATTGTTCATAGGTATTCTAATGATTCGCAGGAACTTTATATTAGGGACGGTAATGATTTTTTAGTTTTTGTAAATTATCATGAATTATTTTGCAAGATAGATCCTATAGTTCCTCTTAATGGTTGGGTTATTTATGAGGGTATTTATGATGATGAATCTTATGGTGAATTTAAAAACAAATTACTTTCCGAGAAGATGGGCAGGGTAAAATATGTTGGTAAGTCTAATTTAGAATATCAAGACGGTTCAATTGATGTTGATGGTTTTGATATAGGTGATATTATAATTTTCAAAAAAGGTTTTTACAGGAAATTGGAAAATGATCTTTATGCCACACAGGATAAGAATTATTATTTAACTCAAAAAAGATGGATATTAGCGACATTAAAAAATCAGTAATTTTTCATATTGGAGATATTTTTGAAATTATGAATGCTGGGACTTACAAGGTTTCTTCTCATAGTGATTGGTATTCGATACATAATTTGGTAGTTGAGGTTAAAAAAAAGCTTCTTACCTCCAATTATAAACACAAGCCGATAAAAAGGGAAAGGAGATGGATTGTTAACAAAACATTTAAAAAAGAATGAAACAGACTGAACAACAGACTGAACAACAGACTGAACAACAGACTGAACAACAGACTGAACAACAGACTGAACAACAGACTGAACAACAGACTGAACAACAGACTGAACAACAGACTGAACAACAGACTTTAAATATTCTTATTCGTACTTCTGATAGGCCTTTTTATTTTAAGAGGTGTATTGACAGTATTTGTCATGCCAAAGGAAACTATAAAATTAAAGTTTTAGTTTCTGTTGATAACAAAAATTCAGAAAATTATTCTAAAGAGATACTTTTACAAAGCAATCTTGATTTTGAGATTATTTTTGTTATTAAGGGTAGCAGGGATTTTTATTATAATCTTTATCTTAATAAGCTTCTTGATAAAGCCGAAGGGTGGGTGTGGATTATTGATGATGATGATACAGTTTTAGATATGGATTTTAAACTTTCAGATAAAAGGGTTGTTTATATTTTCAAATCTAATTATTTTGGGCGTTCACTTCCAGAAGATGAATATTGGGAAACGATAACGGAATGCCATATTGCTATGCACTGTTTTATTTTTCATACTGAAGGATTACGGTCGGAATTTGATAATCAACGAAGGGCTGATTACAGATTTATTAAGCATTTAAGTTCTTACAGAAAAGTTGAATGGATAGATAAGGTTGTAGCCGTTGTTGATAAAAAGGGTTACGGTTCATGCAATGATTTACCGGCAAGTATAGATTTTGTTGTTCCTTATGCTTTTGACAAGAATCTTGGTAAAGAATATAATCGGATATTTGAACAGTCGAAAGCCGATTACGTTTGTATTATGGATGGTGATATTTTGTTTTTTCAAAATAGTTTTGGTCATTTTATTTCTAACGTTATTTCTAAAAATTACGATGGTGCAATTTTTACTTGTGTTACTAATCGAATAGGTAATCCTGAACAACGGATAGATAAAAAAATATCATCAGATGCTAATATTTTAAGACACAAGAAGATTGCTCTTAAAAGAAGGCGTAAATACGGATATTTTGTTACTCAAGCCCACATGCGAACATCAATGCTTATCAGTATTATTTCCAAAAAGGTATGGAATGAGATAAGGTTTAATGAAGGTTTGAAAGGTATTGATTGGCAATTCACACAATCAGTTCTTGATAAAGGATTTCCTATATATATCATGCAGGGGCTTTACGTCTTCCACCTCTATAGATTAGGTGATGGCGGCGTTTATTACACAAAACATTTAGATTGTTAATTACTAATTGTTAATTGCTTTATGAACATTTATGAGGAATACGGATTTTCGGATCATGATTTTAAAAAGCTATTTGTTCCTATTTATGATATTAAGCCTGATTACAAAAAACATTTACCTTTACTTAGCAAGTATGATGAATTTTCCAAAACGGATGAAAAAATAGATTTTGACACATTATTCAGATACATAGTTCTTGCATTTGATATTAATTCTCCTATTCGTTATGTTTACAAAACAATACTTGAGCAACGTGTAAAGGCTGCATTGATAGCTGGATTTACTGTTAACAAATCTGGCAAGTTTCCTAAAAATATAGAACAGATATTATTATGTGAAAATGCCTGTGTTAATCGAATGATAGTTAGGTATATTACTATGATTAACAATGAGGATTATTCAACACTTATAGCCTATTCGGAGGCGTTGCGTAAACAACAGGAAAAGATATTAGCGGGAGATGTTGATCAAGAAAAGACTAAGGACATGATCTTTAACATTAATACGCTTAAAAATTCCATCAAAGAGTTAAAAGAGGTTCTTTTAGGCGAATCTCACGATCTGCATCGAACACTTTATGAATTTGTTGATTCATCTATTCTTGGGATATCGCCCGAAGAGATTGCCTCTTTATATGACTTTACAGTTTGAAAATGAGTAAACAGTTTAAATATCAACCTGCCGATAAATATATTGACTTTAATAAGGAAGATGACACACTTAAAACTATTAGGGTTTATCTGCCTAAGCAGCCTGATGAAAAACTTATTGATGGTTATGGTTTACCCCCCAAAGAACAACGATGGCATGCCCCTCAATTACCTGTAAAACTGAAACAGTTACTTTCTAAACATAATACGCTTGAGGAACTAAATAATGCTATTTACAATAACCAGCATGAATATTCAAAAGAGATAGAATGGATAAAAAGAGAATGGGATAGGCGTCTTAACGGTTATTGGTTTTTTAACAATGGTAAAGCCACCTATATGGATGGTTGGCATTATTTTTATTGTGGCTATTGGCATTTGGATATCGGTCTCCCTGATTATCGCTACAGAGATTATCTATGGTTTCATTTTGCCAGATTTTGTTATACCGACACAAAATTACCTAACGGTGTTTGTCTTGGTCGCAGATTGTGTTACGGATTTAATTATCCCAAACATCGTCGGGAGGGAGCTACATACAAGGCACAATGTATAAATTATGAAATTATCTCCCGCACACTCAATGCTCATGGGGGAATACAGTCTATGGATGGTCCGTCAAGTAAAACTGTATTTTTAGATAAGTTAGTACCTCCCTGGCAAAAGATGGCATTCTTTTTCAAACCCAGATATACCGGTAATTCCGATCCTAAAACAAGGCTGTATTTCGATCAAATCGCAGTAAGCGCTTCTGCCAAAGGTGGAGTTGCTAATATAGATATCGGCCTGCAATCCAAAATCACTTACGCCTCATCAGCCAATCGTGGAGCATATGACGGAGATAAATTAATGTTCTATCATGATGATGAAACAGGTAAATGCCTTGAGGAGAATGTTTACGCCAGACACATGGTTACTAAAAAATGTTTGAGCCAAGCTAATGGACGTATTATACATGGCCTTACCATCAAAACTTCAACTGTAGGAGGAATGATTAAAGAAGGAGGACAGAATTTTTATAAACTATGTAAAGATTCTATGTGGGAAGAACGTAATGATAATGGAGAAACCATAACAGGTCTTTATAACCTTTTTATTCCTGCCTATGTATGCTTGGACGGTTTTATAGACATTTATGGTAACCCTGTTATTGATGATCCTACAGAAGATGACCTTTGGCGAATACCATATCCTACAAGAGATGTAAATGGCAAACTCATCGGCGCAAAAACATATCTTGATAACGCAAGGAAGGCATACATGAAAGAAGATAACCATGATGCGCAAACAAATTTTGAAGAAGAAGTACGAATGTTCCCTACATCCTTTAACGAATGCTTTATTTCAGAAGGCGGCGTTTCAGGCCTTCCTATACATAAAATTACTAAACGAATAAAAGAACTTCAATTCGCTACCAATTCGTCTCTTGGTATCGAAATAGGCAACTTTAAATGGTTAAATGATCGCAAAGACGGAACGGTAATTTTTGAAAAAACAAGTAATGGACGCTTTAAAGTATCATTACTACCGGTAATAAATAACCGTAAAGAAAAAATCTCTATCTGGGATGTTACAGGTATGATTAATACTTACAAACCATCTGGGGTAATAAAATTCGTCTCTTCAGCAGATCCCTATCAATTCCTAAAAACGGAAAACAGAAGACTTTCTATGGGAGCAGGTTCTACATTCATGCTGAGAGACGAAGAAATAGACCCCGATGAAAAACATGTTGACCTGTGGGAGACATATCGAACAGTATGTACATATGTTTACCGCCCTGAAGATCCCGACGACTTCGCTGAAGATATGCTAATGATGTGCGTCTATTACGAATCAATGATGTACCCTGAAATAAATATTGACTTGATATGGAAATACTTTAGACGTAGAGGATACTTAGGTTATCTTCTGCACGGATACGATACCTCTGGCGTAAAACGTAATACGCCTGGATTCTATAATAGAGGAGCAGTGGCACAAAACATATTTAGCTCACATAAAAGATACCTGGAAACACACTGCAATAGAATAAAACATATTGAAGTGTTGGAAGAATGTAAAGCCATTAAAGGAATAGAAGACCTGACTAATAGAGACCTCTTTGTTGCCGTTGCAGGTACATACATGGCAGCAGACCAGATACTCTATGAACCATTTAATAGAAAAATACAAAACAAATATACAATTAACGACTTCTTTAATATTAAATCATACTAAATTGATATGTGAAAATGCAACTTTTAATCATTCTAAATAATTGTGTAATTTATTGATAATCATACGTACTTAGACAGATTAACAATATGTTTAAAAAAATATTCATTAAAAACTTGTTTTTTTAAAAATTATATTATTACTTTTGCAATGTGGGTTTTTTAATTATTTGTGTTAATGAAGGGAACGGGAATAAAACCCCGTTCCATTTTTTTAGGGAAAAAGTTTTTTGATTTTTTTAAGTATTCACTAAAAGAAAACGCTTAAGAGATGGAGAAAAACAAGTATGTTATTGGATTGAGCAACATTGATAATATAGCAGATGAGGTAGTAAAATTATTTTACGAACCTGCTGTTATAAGTTCGGTTTGCACTTGCACAAAAGTTCGTGAAACACCAATGATTAATGGCAAGTACATCTGCTCAATTTGTAACAAACCTATTTTGCAAACCGAACTTATAATGATTCAATTATTGCCGCAGTAACGGTTTAAAAGCACAAAAGTTAAATTTTAAAACCAAAGTATATGAATAGCACAAACGTTCAAAATAGCACTTTCCCCGCCATTGTCAGCAATAATGTGTCACCAGCAATTAGTTGGTATAAATCATTATCGCTTAATCAGAAAATGGCACTCAAAGAAGTATCAGAATTAATTTGTGGTATAAAATGGGAAGATTTTAATATCCTGTTTTCACCACGAGAAAGGTTCGAAATATTACATAACAAATTAATGATGGAAGGTTTCGATGTCTAATTGCCCATAACGTTATCTCGCTTGGCGAGGTTGGTATAAGAAATCCTGAAAAATTAAATTTAAAACTAAACAATGAAAAATAAAGATTTTACCGAAAGGCAAATAGAAAAAATGGAAGCAGCTACGCTTCGTATTGATAAATTCGGAATACAGGAATTAACAATAAAAAACTTAGCTTCTGACCTGAGTTTGTCTGAAGCTGCATTATATCGCCATTTTAAAAGTAAAAATGAAATATTGCTCGGACTATTGACCTATGTTATTTTAGAAATGAACGAGCGACTTGCTGTAATAATAGAAGATAAAGAAAAACAACAGCAGTCTGATGACACAGAAGTAGCATCACAGATTCATAAAAAATCTTCAACAGGGCTTACTCTTGCCGATGCCACAAGCATTAGAGAAATAGTGCCTGGTGTACAAAAGGTCAGCCCCGAAGTAGTGTACAACACCTTTGTCGTTAAATCAGGGGTACGTGGAAATGCTCGTTTCTCAGGCATAGAACCCGATTTCTTTGAAGTATATAACCTCGAATTATTTGAGGGCAAGATGTTTTCGAATTGGCAACTCGAAAATGCGGCGCCAGTATGTATCATTGGCCCTGACATACGGGCCAGATATTTTAAACAGGAAAACCCCATTGGAAAGAAAATAAAATGTGGGGGTATATGGCTGGAAGTAATTGGTATTACCAAATCTCGTACTGTAAGCGAAACAGCTACAAAAAGTATGGGCGTCAGCGAATTTAACAATTCCATCTGATCGCCCATTAAAACTGTTCTATTACGCTATCGCGTACGTTCTCTTAACACAAGAGCTACTATTATGAGCCGAAATAATGAAGAACAAACATCCGATAACCCAAATCAAGTGAACAAGCTCATCGTTCAAATCCATAAAAGCGAAAAAATGACAACCACAGCTAAGGTAATTCAACGTATGTTGCAACGAAGACACAACGGCGAGGAAGATTTTGAGATCATCATTCCAGAGCTGCTTCTTCGCCAGCAACAACGTACTAAAGATATTTTCAATATTGTACTTGGCGCTATTGCCAGTATCTCACTTATTGTTGGCGGCATAGGGATAATGAATATAATGCTTGCCTCTGTTATGGAACGTATTAGCGAGATTGGATTACGCAAAGCAATCGGCGCGCGCAAAAATGACATCATCTTTCAGTTTGTTGCCGAAGCAACAATAATCAGTATTACCGGCGGGTTTATTGGAATCCTGTTAGGAGTTATACTTGCTGCCATTATCACTTCAACGACTGGTATTCTCACTATTGTTTCCATGCTATCAATCATAATCTCGTTCGGTGTGGCGGCTACGGTAGGAATTATTTTCGGCCTGATGCCGGCTCGAAAAGCTGCAAGCCAAGACCCGGTTACCTCACTCAGACACGAATAGCTATGAGATCACTTTTTAAACATTTTATCAACCTAACCATCTTTTTATTGATCGCCAGTCCGTTGATAAGTCAACAGGTTAAGAAAAAGATGACCCTTTCTGATGCAATCGTTATTGCTCAACGCCAATCGCCTGATGCACTGTCGGCCAAAAATCGTTTTTTAAAAAGCTTTTGGGAAATGCGAACATCGGAAGCTACATTACTCCCAAAACTCAGCCTTGACGCTACTGTGCCTCGATATACCAGAGCCATAGAAAAGATCGTTCAGCCCGACGGCAGCGAGGCCTTCAGAGAACGAAGCTTAGCCAACACATCAGCAGATCTTTCATTAAGCAAAAATATAGCACTGACTGGTGGTCAGGTCTATTTACAATCGGGCTTGCAAAGGATTGATTATCTCAATATCGGCGATGCCGCAGGACGACCACCTACAGCATGGCTCTCAACACCCTTAGTAATAGGTTATTCCCAAAATATCTTCGGGTTTAACACTTACAAATGGTCAAAAAAAATTGACCCAATGCGATATAATGAAGCTAAACGTAAATACCTGGAAGAGATAGAACAGATTTCGATCAATACTACCAACCTCTTTTTTAATTTGCTCGTATCGCAAATTCAAAAAAATGTTGCAGAACAGAATATAGCATACTACGATACACTCTACAAAATTGGATTAGGCAGGTTTAACCTCGGCAAAATTGGAGAGAATGAACTGCTCCAGCTTGAATTAGGCTTTCTTAATGCTCAGGCTAATTACGAAACGTCCGACTTAGAACTTGAAGACAGGCTGTTTAAGTTAAAGTCCTATCTGAGGCTTCAAGATTATATACCTATCGATCCTACACCCCCGATTCAAGAGTTTAGTTTGTTCGAGATCCCGGCCGACAAAGCCGTTGAACTGGCAAATAAAAATAACTCACAAGCGCTTTCGTTCGATCGCCGCCTGTTGGAAGCCGATCGTCAGGTAAACATAGCAAAAACTACCGATCGCTTTAGCGCTAACATGTTCGCTCAATACGGACTTACACAAAGCGCTAACTCACTTAGCGAGGTTTATCACAACACTCAGGATCAACAACTGCTTGTCTTTGGAATTAAAATCCCAATTCTCGATTGGGGCTTGGCCAAAGGAAGGATAAAAGTAGCCGAATCAGATAGAGAGATAGTACGCACTTCTATAG
>ERZ1026814.570-NODE-570-length-18892-cov-8.602345_pt1 | contig 18892 bp, 13 predicted proteins | sample MGYA00520871_ERZ1026814 | MGnify/ENA primary metagenome ERZ1026814 (study PRJEB33270, sample SAMEA104284478) | anaerobic digester metagenome | biome: Anaerobic digester microbiome; feature: mesophilic sludge digester; material: Anaerobic digester biomass | place... | reverse complement strand
GGAGCGGGTTGTGATATGGCGTTGGCGTGTGGGTGCGTCAGTCTCACATGAGAGCCGTATGAAGAAACTGTAAGTTGGGTACAGAATATTCGTGATGACCGATTTTTTTTTTTTCAAGCAGAAGACGGCATACGAGATCTAGTACGGTCTCGTGGGCTCGGAGATGTGTATAAGAGACAGGCCCGGAAAAGTCGTTAATTACTTTCGCATCTTATTAGCCCAAAAAGCAACCAAGCAACAACAAAATATCGCTTTGATGGATGTGCAGCGTGAGACGGGCATCGCCTGGTCCACGTTGAATTCCTGGGCAAACAACCAGGTAACCCGTTATGATGCTCCCGTTATTCAAGCACTGTGTGAATATTTTGAGTGCCAGGTGGGGGATTTATTGGTTTACGAACAAAAGAACCCGATCGGTTGATCAGCAAAACCATTGGAAAGAAGAAACCGAAGTAATGTCTCTCAATGAAGCTGAAACGCGAACTAAAATAATTGATCCTAAATTAGAAGCTGCAGGCTGGATTCTGCAAGACCGCAATCAAATGAACCTCCATGCAGGTCGTGGAATTGCGGTTCGAGAGTTCCCGTTAGTAACTGGTTATGCAGATTATTTACTATTTGTTGATCGAAAGGCAGTTGGTGTTGTTGAGGCAAAAGCGGAAGGAACAACTTTAGGAGGTGTTGCCGAGCAATCATCGACGTATTTAGTCGGACTTCCAGAAAACATTCCCCATATTCAGTTACCTTTACCATTCGCGTATGAGAGTAATGGTGAAGAAATTTTTTTTTCGAAATGAACGCGACCCACAACCCCGTAGTCGGCGAGTATTCAATTTTCATAAACCAGAGACTCTGGCTGATTGGGCGAAAGAGCCTGTCTCGCTTCGTGGTCGACTTCAACAATTACCAACATTAAACACAGATGGATTATGGACAGCACAACGAGAAGCAATCACGAATTTGGAAAGATCGTTAGCTGAAGATAAACCCAGAGCGTTAATTCAAATGGCAACAGGAAGTGGAAAAACATTCACCGCGGTCAGTTCGGTTTACCGGTTAATAAAATTCGCAAAAATTCGCCGCGCGTTATTTCTGGTCGACCGTTCAAACCTGGGCAGACAAACTCTGAAAGAGTTCCAGCAGTATGTTACGCCAGATGATGGCAGAAAATTTTCTGAACTATATAACGTCCAACGTCTGACGACGAATGCCATTGACCCGGTAAATCAGGTTGTGATCACAACGATACAACGGCTGTATTCTATGCTGCAAGGTGAAGAGACTTTTGATCCGACTAACGAAGAAGGATCATTATTTGAAGTTGCTTCTCCAATATTGAGCCGTTCAGAGCCATTGCCTGTTGCTTACAGTTCAAAAATTCCTCCCGAGACTTTTGATGTGATCATTACCGATGAATGCCACCGATCCATCTATAACCTCTGGAGACAAGTCCTTGAATATTTTGACGGATTTCTGATCGGGTTAACCGCCACACCATCGAAACAAACCTTTGGCTTTTTCAATCAGAACCTGGTGATGGAGTATCCCCGATCACGGGCAGTAGCCGATGGTGTAAACGTAGATGGGCAGGTATATCGTATACGAACAAAAATTACCGATAAAGGCAGCCAGGTAGAAGCCGGATTTTTTGTTGATAAACGCGATAAACTTACACGATCTGTACGCTGGGAGCAGCTTGACGATGATTTTACCTACACAGCCAATATGCTTGATCATGAAGTAGTTTCTGAAAGTCAAATCAGGACAGTAATACGTACGTATAAAGAACGATTATTTACCGATCTGTTCCCAGGGCGGACTGACGTTCCGAAAACGTTGATTTTTGCTAAAGATGACAGTCACGCTGAAGATATTGTACGCATCGTGAGAGAAGAATTTGGGAAAGGCAATGATTTTTGTCAAAAGATCACCTACCGGGTTGGCAACGCCAATCCTGAAGATCTGATTGCTGCCTTTCGTAACAGCTATAACCCACGCATCGCTGTTACTGTTGATATGATCGCCACCGCCGTGTATACCACACTGTAGATCGGACCAAGTGCTGCCAGCGAAAGCATCATCCCCCAGCCACATCTCAAAGGTTCAACCGTTTTATTAGCGCAAATCGGGTCTCAACGCGAACCATACGGTCAATTAAAAAATAATAATTCCACTACATCCTTTCGGTCTGTTATGTCCTCGCAATGAATGAGGACATTCAAAGCGAAGAAAAAAAACCGAACCGGTGCTGTGTAATGCCCTTTTTCCTTTGGGTGCAAACAAATCCGCCTGGACTTGTCATTCCCTTCATTACAGTTTATTTTCAATTGCGCCTTTTCCATCGAAAAGCCGGGCGGGTTCTGATATGATTAATGGGGTTAAGGTCGCCTGCAAACGTGATTATTGAGGAAGTTATGAAACGTTGGATAAATTTCTTGTCTTGTGGGCTTATCATCACTTTGTTATGGTCTTCGATCATCATTCAGCCCGCATCTGCCCAAAAAGAAGAAGATACGGTTAGGGTTTTAATCAAGTATAAGAATGGTCAAATGAAAACCGCGCGTAGTACGCTGAACGCGTCAGGTGCGGTCATCCGTTATGTTTTCAATGACATCAATACCCTCGCGCTGACCATCTCTGAGAAAGACCTCCCAGGTTTATATCGGAACCCTGACCTGCTGACCATCGAGAAAGACCCCGCGCGTTACCTTATTGAGCCGTTCTCAACCGAACCTGAAGCGTTGTTCAATAATACAGTGGATGTCAATGGTCAAATCATTCCCTGGGGCCTTGAAGCCGTTCAGGCACGCGATGTTTGGGATATTAACCGAGACGCGGTGATTGATTCAGGCGCGCCAACTGGGGCAGGCATGAAAGTCTGCATCATCGATACCGGTTATTACACTGATCATGAAGACCTGAAAGATAATATAAGCGGAATTTCCCAGGTCGACGACAACTGGCAGCGGGATGGATACGGGCACGGTACGCACGTGGCCGGCACCATCTCCGCGATGAACAACCCCATCGGTGTAGTTGGAGTCACCCCCGGCACAGTCGACTTGCACATCGTGAAGATTTTCTCCGATGAAGGAAAATGGGTTGTCGGAGCGTCTGACCTGATCGCAGCCGTGTATTCCTGCAGCGAAAACGGCGCGAACATCATCAACATGAGCCTGGGCGGAGATACCCCCTCTACCATTGAAGAAGCCGTGTTTCAATCGCTCTTCGATTCCGGGATCCTTTTAATCGCTTCTTCTGGCAATTTGGGCACCTCGGCATACAGCTATCCTGCCTCTTATCCAAGCGTCCTTTCGGTAGCCGCGGTCAATTCCAACCTGCAGCATGCTGGTTTTTCGCAGTATAACAATGCGGTTGATCTTGCCGCCCCGGGCGTGTCCGTGATCAGCACCGTTCCGACGAAAATCGAGACAGTTGTAGTGGATGGAGTTACCTACCCTGGTTATCATATCCAGTATTCTGCCTGGGGTTCTGCGAGCGGTGAACTGGTCAGTGGCGGCCTGTGTGACTCTGTAGGCGCGTGGGCAGGGAAGATCGTTCTTTGCCAACGCGGCTCCGTCGATTTGCTCACCAAGGTCACGAATGTGCAATCATCGGGCGGCCTGGTTGCGTTGATCTATAACAATGAACCTGGCGTGTTTGGAGGAACCCTAGGGGACGGCAATTCATCACTCATTCCCGCACTCACCATGAGCCAGTCGGACGGTCAATATCTCCTCTACAACAAGCTGGGCAAGGTAACAGCAGTGACCAGCACTGTGATGGGAGGGTCCAGCTACGGTTCCTGGAGTGGAACTTCGATGGCCGCGCCACATGTGGCAGGCGCCGCGGCGCTTGTTTGGTCCTGCAAACCAGACGCGAGTAACACTGAAGTAAGAGACGCGCTGATCAACACCGCTTTAGATCTTGGAACAGCAGGCCGGGATGACTATTTTGGTTATGGGCTGGTTCAGGCATTTACCGCCTGTAGCTCCTTGAAACCAACGGCTGTGGAGCTCTCCTCCTTCTCAGCTCAATCTCAACCAGCAAAGGTGACGCTGAGCTGGGAGACCTCAAGCGAACTCAACACACTGGGGTTTAACCTGTACCGCTCCAGCACATTAAACGGAAAAAGAGACAGGCTGAATGCAATACTCATTCGAGGAGACAACCCACCCGGCAGCCTCGTGGGTGGTTTTTACGAATACACTGATAAATCATTCAACCCAAGAATGATGAGACCCAGCGCAGAACTCAGCGGCACCATTCTGCAACAGGCGCTGAACGGCAGCCGTCCTTATTATTATTGGCTGGAAGAGGTGGATATCTACGGTCACAACAAGGTATATGGACCGGTTGAGGTGCGTAAAACACCCTGACACGGCCCAGCCAAGGAGAGAGAAACGCCTCTCCCGTTTTCACGAAGAGAAGAAGTTGCGCGCGTGGTTCGATACAAATAACCCACAGGTTCTTGTGAAAAACGACGATTTCTCACTGGGGCTTCAACTGTTGTTGCTGTAACCGTCATTCAAAGGTTGTCTTATTTGCCTTTTGTAATTTTTTGCTGTAATCCCATTTTGTAAATGATTGGACCCTGCAGCTCGCTACGCCCATAAATATCGACCGTTTCCAGCCAGTAATAAAAAGTTTTATTTGCCCCCAATTCGACTGGCAGCAAACGTGCACTTTCATCCAGGAATTTGTACTCCGAACCGATAAGAGAGCCTGGTTGAGAGCTGGGAATCATCTGTTCATTGATCCTGGTCCTGGCTCCCTCAACAGATGTCGCTCTTAACAAGTTGAAGCCCAGGTTGTTCACCTCATTGGTGGTTTCCCATACAAGCTTAACCGCTTTTTCCTCTCCGATCGCTGTAAACGAGAGCAGGTCCGCCGAGGTTGGATCTCCAGTCGCTTCGAAAGCGCCAATATCGCAATGCGGGCCCTGTGGGCGCGGCACTCCTCGTTGATCAAACGGGCTGCAAGTCGCATCATTGCCAGCATCAATGGCAGATGACCCAACCAGGAGCGGGATCGTCCAGGTCGGTCCGCCATAGTTGTCCGGAGGGCCGAGGAGGGGATTGCTGGAGATGATGTTCGTGCAGACACCCCCAGCCGGGCAACCGCCTTCAATCACGCTATCGTTAATGATCGGCATGCCTGAGTGAAAACTATAAATTTGCGAGCCGCTGGTTACCGCCGTGTTTCGCCAAAAAATAGAATTGTTGACCCTGTTGTTGGTCGCATCGGTTGCCATGCCACCGCCATAAATCCCGGCAGTGTTGGCAGTCAGCGTCGCGCCATCTAACAACAGGCTGCCCGCAGAATTAAAAATGCCGCCACCGTATGTTAATGCTGAGTTATTATAAAATGTCGCGTTTTTAAGCACCGGGTCACTGGAATAATTATATAAACCTCCTCCTCGTTCGGAGGCGGTATTCCCCATAAATGTAATATTCGTCATTTTGGGGTCACTATTGTTGTTGTTCATCCCCCCGCCGTTTTTCGCTGAGTTTCCTTCAAAGGTGACGTCTGTTAATGTCGCATGAGTATAGGAGTTGTAAATACCACCCCCATGATTCGGCGTGGAATTGCCAATGAACCGGACCGCTTGCAAGGTAGGATTGCTATTCGAAGTAAAAATTCCGCCGCCGTAATCTGTGGCTGTGTTACCGGTAAACGTTACCTGGTCAAGATGGAAATCACAATAATCGACGTTATACATCCCTCCGCCCCTATATACGGCTGAGTTATCGGTGAATGTTACACGCAGAAGCGAAGGACTGCTGTATTCCCAGTTATAGATACCCCCTCCATAATTTGCTGTGTTATTTGAGAAGGTGACATCGGTCAAAATGGGATTGCTGCCATTATTATTCATCCCCCCGCCGTATATTTCGCTTTTATTCCCTGTAAAATCAACATGGTTTAAGGTTGGTTGGCAGCCTGAGTTGAACATACCGCCGCCATGTTCTCGAGCAGAATTGTTTGTGAACGTGACAAATGCCAGGCTCGGGTCGCTCGAATAGTTATACATTCCCCCACCGCGCTCCGAAGCGGAATTACGCTCAAAAGACACGTTTTCCAATGTGACATTGCTGTGGGACGAATTTAACATTCCGCCACCACCCTTGGCTGTATTGCCGGTAAAGGTCACATTTTCCAGTTCAATTGTTCCCCCGCCGTTGTACATCCCGCCGCCACTTGTGACCGCCGAGTTTTCAGTGAATGAGCAATCAGATAATGAAACGGTGCTCAGGTAATTATTCATCCCACCACCAAGGTCCTGGCTGGCGTTTCGCACAAAATCGACACCTGTCAGGTTTGAACCGCTGGAATAATTAAATACGCCTCCTCCCCGTTGAACAGCTGAATTTTCAACAAACAGGACATTTGTGAAAGTCGAGCTGCCTACATAGTTGTATACCCCACCTCCGCGGTCGCCCGATGAGTTGTTTCTGAATTCTACATTTATGAAAGAGGGATTACTGCTGGAAGCAAACACCCCACCTCCTAATGAGGCCGCGTAGTTATTGGTAAAAATCACATTGCGGATAACAGGACTACCCTTATAGGCGTACAGGCCGCCACCACGGTTATATGGGTTCTCGCCATCAGCGTACCCTTTCTCAATGGTGAAGCCATCCAAAATGGAGGAACCGTCCGCGCCGCTGCCACTGACCACGTGATAACTGTTGTCTGTGTTGTTACCTGGCACACCCACATCACCACTGAGGACCGTTATATTCACCGAAGGATCGCGTTGATTCAGCTCCAGCTCAGTACCGCCAAACCCGCCATAAATGGCTACTCCTTTTTTCATCACGAAGCTGCTGGCGCGATCAGCTGTGGAGGTCGGCAAGTAAACACCCGCGGCAACCCAAATTTGGTCGCCATTGGAAGAAAGGCTGATTGCGCGTGGCAGTGAACAAGCATTCTCCCATGTCTCGCCGCACGTACCGCTTTCAATACCGGCAGGTTTTACACGGATAACCATTCCATCCGCATGTGCCTGGTTCACGGAAATACCACACAAAATCAGCGAGAAAAAGAAAATAAAAGTGGATTTACCAAATATTTGCAATTTCATCGACACACCTCATCGACACAATCACCAATAAAATTATGCAGCAAATACCTTGTAATAAACTTACAGAACGTTTAAAGAACAAATTTGTTAAGTATGGAGTGTACCCAAAGTGTCCCCGACCGATGCCAGGTCTTTCACGCCGATTTCTGGCATTTCTGGCTGCTTCTGAAGTGACGATCTCGCGCGAAATTAAGAAAAGGACCTCACATCGCTACATGGTAAAATGACTGCGGCGAATACTCTCATCCACAATACCTGTGAAGATCCTTCCAGCAATCGAGTTCAGCAACCATCCATTTCAAAACTGTCATCACGCTTGGGGGCGCCGGAACTCGCTTGTGCGCAAAATACAGGTACTTCACTATAATTATTATGATCAGCCAGTGCGTCATCGCGGCTGGGTGATCATCGTTTAGACCGCTGGAAAAATTCCAAATTTCTTCTGTCAGGGAAATGTCAAGAAGGAATTTGGATGCCATGTGCCATCATTTGACATTTCACGATGTCAAAAGGGCGGAGCGCGCATCATGCCTGTCAGCATTCAACAAAAACGAAAACTTAGAATCCTTCTTGCTCTCCCAGTGGCTGCTATCCTGTTATGGGGGATCATCACCCCGAACGGTTTTCGCGCAGCGGTTGAGGTGAATAAGTGGTCGCTGGCGTTTATCGCGCATTTCTATCAGCCCATTTCTTCAGATCAAGCATTACCCTTACCGCCTGCGTCTCACCCGCACGCGAAGCTGCTTCTGGCGCGTGAAGCGATTGCCAATGGTGATGACGACCTGGCTTTAGCGTATATTACCCCGCTCATTGGTCCGGATAACCCATTGGTAACGAATGCGTACGCGGAAATCACCTACCGGCACGAGGACTTTGCCAGGGCGATCAGTGCCTGGGAAATGGCAGGGAATCTTACAGCGCTGCACAACGCCACCTATGAATTACGCGAAAAGAAGTTATTAGACGACGCGTTAAAGGCCGCCATCAGCCGGTATCATCTTGAGCCTGAAACCTCTACTTCAGCCCTGGCAACCATTTACACTGATCTTAAGGAATACGACCAGGCAGTCGCTTTGCTCGATCAATCAATGGGAGAATTCCCTGAATCCAAATTTTTTGTCACCTGGCTGAACACAAAAAGCGGCGTTCAATTCTTGCAGGCAAATGACTATGCCGCGAATAATCAGTTATCTGAAGCTGAATTGTTCTATCGCGCATCGGTGAATACGAACCCGAATAATTGGATCGCCTGGAAAAAATTTGGCTGGTTCTATTACTACAACTTTAAAGACAGTGAATCAGCAGCCAATTGCTTTAAAGGAGAAATGGCTGCCTATCCCGAAAACGGGGAAGGGCAAATCGACCTGGCCACTTTGTACGCTTTAGAAAAGCAAGCGCAACCGGCCGGCTACTGGTACAGGCAGGCAATATCCCTCAGACCAGATCGCGGAGATTTTCAGCTGCATTACGCGAAATTCCTGAGAGATTCAAAGGAATTAGATGAAGCCGCCGAAATCTTTGACCGCCTCTCGCAGGATTTTCCTGATTACATTGACGCGCATTATGAAGCCGCGTTGACCTATGCTCAATTGAATCAACCCGCCAAAGCCATCCAGTCCATTGAAAGAGTGTTACAACTGATGAACCCCCCTGTCCTCAGGTACTACTTACTGGCTGGGTCATTATATGAGGCGAACGGCATGAAAGAGAAAGCGGTTGAAGCCTTTAAGAACGCGTTGCTCCTTGACCCGCAAAGCCCCGAAGCCTTGAATGGAATTAAGCGACTGTCTGAATAAATGAGAAGTCAAATGCCCCGCAGCCGAGCGAGGTTTCCCTCCATAATACTGACAGATACACAGAAGGCGCGATGGTCAGGCTACCTGTATGGCGCCATGCTGCTCGTTTGCGCCGCGCTTTGGGGATTTCTCATGATCTACGATTACGTGCCCTTAATCAGTTACGTGGGGCTCTTTTTGCTCGGGGCTGGTAATGCGCTCATTTGCAGGCGTCTTCCTCGTTCCACCCCGCTGGATGTGAATATCCTCGCGCTGCTTCTCTTGCTCCCTGTGAGCCTGGCGCTTTCTCACAACCGCGAGCTCTCATTGGTGAAAGTTCACGGCGTGCTGCTCTCCATTACGCTCTTCTGTATTTTGGTCAATTTTCTGGCTAACTTAAAAAGGTTGAAGTGGGCGATCCTGGCGCTCGCCGCCACAGCCGTTTTATTGTCAGTGTTGGGCTTCTTTGGCGCGGATTGGTCTTCTGGAGATTGGGCGCTGCCCGCAAAACTCCTTGCCTCCTTGCCCCTGCCGTTAACCGCCATTCACCAGTTCACCGCGAGCGGCGGGATTCACGTGAACACCATCGGGGGTACTTTAGCCTTGTTCGCGCCGCTGCTGATCAGTCTATTGTTAGACCGCGGCGCTTACAGGAGGGCTTTCCTTCGCAAACACCCGCGGGCGAAATTGTTCACCATCCTTTATAAGTTCATGATCGCCGCCGGAACAGCGCTCGTCTTCTTCATGCTCATCCTCACGCAGTCGCGTGGAGCGCTTCTCGGCACTATGTGCGGCGTGTTTATCCTGCTGGTGTGGAAAGATAGACGCTTTTTATTTATCATCCCCATCCTGGTGGTGGCCTTATTGGTTGGCATATGGGTTTTTGCCGATGGCGACCCGGCCCGGTTTTTCCTCCTTTTAGATACCTACTCCAACCTTGAAGGCAACACGCTGCAGATCAGGATCGAGTACTGGAAAAACACCCTCTATCTGATCCAGGACCTGCCGATTACCGGCGCCGGCATCGGAACCTACGGCAAAGTCTTCCATGATATCTACCCGTTCGCCACACCCCTGGCTATCGTGAGGCCGCTGTTTTACGCGCATAATATGTACCTGGCCGTGGCCGCCGATATGGGTTTGCCCGCCCTGGTGATTTACCTGGCGTTGTTCAGCAGTTTTTTTACCATGACCCTGATGGCAATACGCAAAGCCCGCTCCATCGTCAAAACGCTGCTGAGAGGCCTGCTTTGCGGTATGTCGGCCCATATGGTTTATGGTCTCATGGATAATTATATGCTGGGCGAAAAGCTCGGTTTTTCCGTTTGGCTCTTTTTCGCCGTTTGCACCGCCATCTACATCCACAGGGAAACCCTGGTCCACTATTACAGCGAACAACCAGGCGAGGCGCTGAACACTACCCCGCGGCTTTTCAGGCAGGTCGCGCGGTCGCGCTTACGGGATTTATGGTGGAACCTCGGCGCCTGGTTGGTGATTTCGGTCATTGGCATTTCATTCATCCTCTCCCACCCTCTTGTCAGCCTGGTGATCACGGTCAGCGGTGGTACCCTGCTGGGAATTGTCATGACCAGGCGCTTTGAATTACAATATCAAGGAGAACACGCGCGCCCGGAGGCTCGAACCTCGCCTTAGCGCGACCATCCGCTCACATCCTGGACAAATATGGGAAGCACACCTGATTCTGATTGGGACCTGATCATCACGCCGCGCAAGAAGTGGTTTGAACTGCAGCTGCAGGAGGTGTGGAATTACCGCGATTTGATCGCCCTCTTTGTGCGCCGTGACTTCGTCTCGCGCTATAAACAGACCATTCTTGGGCCGCTGTGGTTCCTCATCCAGCCCTTGCTGACCTCCGTGGTGTTCACCGTGGTGTTCGGCAACATCGCCGGCCTGTCCACCGACGCCCTGCCGCGATTGCTCTTTTATATGTCCGGCAACGTGCTGTGGGCGTATTTCTCCGGCTGTCTCAACGGAACCGCCACCACTTTCACCTCCAACGCGCAGTTGTTTGGCAAGGTGTATTTCCCACGCCTGGTAACCCCGCTCTCCATCATCCTTTCCAACCTCATCACCTTTGCCATCCAGTTCGTGTTCTTCCTGGGTTTCTTCGTTTATTACCTGCTGCGCGGTTCGCCTGTGCGCTTTACCCTGTGGGCCTTGTGCCTTCCGCTGCTCATCCTGTTGATGGCCGGGATTGGGCTGGGGTTCGGCATCATCGTTTCGGCGCTCACCACCAAGTACCGCGACCTGCAGCACCTGGTGGTCTTCGGTATTTCGCTGTGGATGTATATCACCCCGGTGATCTACCCGGTCTCTTCCATACCAGAGAAATACCGTTGGGTGGCGGTGATCAATCCCATCACTCCCATCGTCGAAACCTTTCGCGCCGGCTTCCTGGGCGCGGGCAACGCCTCGTGGGGGATGCTGGGATACAGCGCGGCATTCGCGGCGGTAATTTTGTTTATCGGCGTGGTCATTTTCAACCAGGTGGAAAAAACTTTTATTGACACGGTGTAAAGGGAGAAACCTGCCATTCATAAGATGAACTATGAATCTCAAAGGAATAATAGTCACTTGAAACATAATTCTAACCAACGAAATAAAAATGCATCTCTTTTTAAGATGGTTGGGAATTTTTTATTTGTTTATTTATGTTTAGTCCTTTTTTTTGTCCTCTCGCTTACACTCGTATCTTTGATACCGGGAACAAAGATCAAGGAAAATATTGCTTCATCAGCGTTAACCCTAAAGGAACAAGGCGATCGCCCAAGAATACTTGGAAATCATAAGTTAAATCAATTGGATAACTTAACTGAGAGTGTAATGCTAGGAATTATTTACAACATCGATGAGCATCAACCCCTGAAATCTGCTCTTAAGGCGATGTTTTATGCTGGGTCGAACAGCAATGAAGAAAATTACCGTGTCAATTCGCTGTATGATCAAATCCAATATGCCTTCCGCCCAAATAACCAGTATCCTCGTTACTGGCATGGATATATCGTCGCTATTAGACCGATGTTAACCTTCATGCCATATTCTAGCGTACAAAAAACGCTTCAAATTGCCTTCTTAATTTTTTTTGGGTACTTGGTCGCGTTGTTTTCAAAAAAACTGTCGATGCTGGCCGCGCTGTCCTTTGCAATAAGCATAGTCCTGGTTAATATTTCTATAATACCGGTCACAGTTCATGCTTCAATGGTATTTTTTATTTGCTTTTCTGCAATTGCTCTTTTTCTTAAAACCAAAGATATGTCGACAGAGAAATATATCATTGCCTTTTTTATTATTGGAGCGCTGACTAGTTTTGTGGACCTATTGACCGCTCCTTTTATCACATTTGGCTTTCCAGCGATTGTTTTATTAATTTCCAGGAATACGGTCGAGACTCGAAATTCCTTCAAATCGGTTTTCAGTTTTGTTGTTTACATCGGCCTATCTTGGATGATCGGCTATGCCTTGCTCTGGGGAACGAAATGGGTGCTGGCCAGTATTATGTTGAAAGAAAATGTGATTGCTGAAGGAATAAATGGCATTCTTGAAAGAATTGGCCGTGACATTCCTTTTGGGAATATCCAGCATATTAATTCATTTGATGCCATTAAGAAAAACCTGCAAACTTTTTATACCTTTACCATTTCAAATTACCCGATATCATTTGTAGTCATTCCACTGATGATTTTTTATGGTTTCTTTGCCGTAATATGGCATAAAAAGAAATATCGCCTTGATACAACAATTATTATTGCGTTAATTGGTCTGCTGCCATTTTTCTGGTTCGGTGTCGCAGCGAACCATTCATTTATCCATGCTTACTTCACTAGCCGGATTTTATCAGTGTCCGTTTTCGCATTCTCCTATGTCTTAATCGATATAGTGGATTGGAATCAAATCAAGAAAGCCTACACTGCCCTTAAGTCTAAGATGTCTTCAAACCGAAAATCTTTAATAGGGATGTTCTTCAGAAAACACTAGGAAATACTTTTATGAGACCCGTCATCTCCGTTGAACATCTCACCAAGCGCTACGAGCTGGGCGTCATCGGCACCGGCAGCCTCACCCGCGATCTGGAGCGCTGGTGGGCGCGCGCCCGCGGCCAGCCAGACCCTTACTCGCGCATCGGGCAAAAAGACGCCTTCCGCCTCGCCGGTCAGTCGATCCTGGCGTTGGACGATGTCTCTTTCCGCGTGGAGCAGGGCGAGGCGCTGGGCATCATCGGGCGCAACGGCGCCGGCAAGAGCACGCTGCTCAAAATTCTCTCGCGGGTCACCGCGCCTTCCAGCGGGGTGGTGAAGGTGAAAGGGCGCATCGGCAGCCTGCTGGAGGTGGGCACCGGCTTTCACCCCGAGCTCACCGGGCGCGAGAACATCTACCTCAACGGCGCCATTTTAGGCATGAAAAAAGCCGAGGTGGCGCGCAAGTTCGATGAAATTGTCGACTTCTCAGGCATCGAGAAGTTCATCGACACGCCGGTCAAACGCTATTCCAGCGGCATGTACGTGCGCCTGGCCTTCGCCGTGGCCGCGCACCTTGACCCCGAGATACTGGTGGTGGATGAAGTGCTGGCGGTGGGCGACGCTGAGTTTCAGAAAAAATGCCTCGGCAAGATGGGTAACGTGGCCAGCGAGGAAGGGCGGACGGTGCTGTTTGTCAGCCATAATATGGCGGCGATTCAGCAGTTATGCACAAAATCGATCTTGATGAACTCCGGCAGGCTTGAACTGGCTGGCGATTCTCTGAAAGTCGTGAAAAAATACCTGGCTTCCAATGAAGAAATGGCAGCAGAGAAAAAACATGCCATCTTGGCCAGGAATGAACAAGAAAATTTTCAATTATCCAGAGTGTTCTTTGCTGATGAAACCGGGTCAACTCAAAACAGTTTTATGTCAGGAGAAACCATCACCATTCACCTGGAGATCGAATCGGAAACCATTTTTCGCGGTTTGATCGTCACAATCGGCATCAATGACGAAAATGGCACAAGGTTGACCGTCCTGCATAGTGATCTCTCCGGTGTCCCCCTCCAAGTTACCGGCAAGCATACCGTAGTAACCTGCAACATTCCGAACCTGCTCCTGCTGCCGGGTAAATATTACCTGGATATAAAAATCTATCGTGGAAAGGATGTGCTCCTTTGGGTACCCAACGCGAAAACGCTGTTTGTTGAGCCTGGGAATATACTGAAAAGCGGTAAGCTGCCCCCAAAGGAATGGGGCGGATTCTTCGTTTTGGACAATCAATGGCAAGCATCGGAAAAGACAACCCGCTAGTTTCGGTCATTGTTCCCCTTCATAACCGTTTTAACCTGGTCGATGAAGCCGTCGATGCGGTTTACAAGCAAAACTACCGACCAATTGAATTGATCCTGGTGGATGATTGCTCCAGCCAGGCCTACAGGCCAAAAATTCAGGCAAGCGCGGATTTCTCGGTTGCCGTGATTCGACACCAAGAGAACCAGGGACCCGGCGCATCGCGGGAAACTGGCCGGCGGCGAGCGACTGGTGCCTACCTCGCCTACCTTGATTCTGATGACCTGTGGCATCCAGCCTTCCTGGAAAAAATGGTCTTGCAACTCAAAGAGAAACCTGAAAACGGGATGTGTTACTGCAAGACCAGGCAGTTCAGTGGAGAGTACCTCAATTCAGGGTCTTTGCGTCCTCGCAACGAACAGGCATTTGACGCCATCCTGCCCACATTACTCTTTGGGCGCCCCTGGAGCACAGGCGCCTGTTTATGGACCAGGAGGGCTGCTGACCAAATCGGTCCATGGTCTGAAGGCTGGACGAACGAGGACATTGAGTACGAAATCCGCGCAGGCATCTTCGGCATTCAAATATCCCACCTGCCAGAAGTGCTGTGCTATGAAAGGGAAACGGACGATCCCCAGCAGTTGTCTCAAGCAACCCACAAAAAGGCGCTGCTGCAAAAATTTTCTTCAATTAAGGCAATGGCCATAACCGTGCTTGAAAACAAGCACGCACTTGAAGAATCCACCAGGGTATTATTCGTGAAAAAAAAGATGCGCCCTATGGTCACTGACCTGTTTCAAGCAGAGGAATACGAGAAAGTAATCGAGCTTTGTAAGTTGATGAACAAAATCGTGAAGCCTCTCTCGAAAGCATGGTTGCTCACCGCCCTCCTGCTGGCAAGCGTACGGTATCGAAAATTCCCCGGCGCCGCGAAAATCTTTCAGCTGGGATGTCATTTCCTCACTTGAACAAGAAAACCACCATCCTCTTCATCACCGCTTATTACCCCCCGCATCACGGCGGCGGTTTCGGCCTGCGCTGCCGTGATGTGGCGGAGGGTCTGCGCCGGCGCGGTCACTCGCTCACCATCCTCACCAACCGCTGCGCGCTGCGCGGCTGCTGTGAACACCAGAGCGAGGAGCGAACGCTGCGCCTGCTGGCGCTCAGACCAGCGGGAGACAACCCGCTGCGGCAGATCCTGTTTGACCGGCGCGAATTATTGCAAGTGGAGCGGGTCATCCGCCAGGTGCAGCCGCGGGTCATCTACCTCTGGCACATGCAGAACCTGTCGAACGCGATTCTGCCCTTTCTCGCCGGGCAGCCCACGCCGCTGATCCTCGATGACGGCGGCTCGGAGCTCATTTACCTTTCACGGCTGCAGAAACGCGGGTTGTACTTCTACAAGAACGCGGACGAGCCGCGGCTCAAAACCTGGCTTAAGCGCCTGGTTAAAACGGGCGCCAGGCTGGTGAGCGGCGGGCGGATTGTGCCAGATTGGCAGTGGCCCGAAGGCATGCGCGTGCTCTTCAACAGCCCTTCCGCGCTCGAGCACGCCCGCGCGCAGGGAGGGTTTGCGCGTAACTCCTCGGTCGTCCCCTCGGGGTTGGATATCGCGCGCTTCCCGTTCAAAGCCGCGCCGCGAATTCACACGCCGGTGAAGATCATCCTGCCGGCGCGCATCAAAGAGCAGAAGGGCTGCCTGGATGGGATCCTGCTGGTGGAGGAACTGCGCCGGCGCGGCGTGCCCGCCCAGCTGCTCATCATCGGCGAGGCGCAGTCCGCGGCCTACCTGGCGCTGCTGCGGCGCGAGGTGGAGGCGCGCCACTTGAGCGGGCAGGTGGACATTCGCCCCATGGCGGGGCAGGATGAAATGAGCCGGCTTTACCGCGAGCATGATTTCTGTTTCTTCCCCTCGTCCTTCAAGACCGGCTTCTCGCGCGTGCCGCTGGAGGCCATGGCCAGCGGCTGCCTGCTGCTCACCTATGGGAATGAAGGCTCGCGGGAAGTGGTGCAGGACGGAGCAACGGGCTACCTGCTGCCCGAGGGAGATGTGGCAGCCGCCGCGGAACGGGTTCACGCGTCCACCCTCGACCACGCGGGTTACCTTCGCATCCTTTCCACCGCGCGCCGACAGGTGGAAGAAAGCAATTCACTGGAAGATTACCTGCAGAAGGTTGAAGCGCTGCTCACCCGCGCTGGAGAAACCCCGTCATGAGAAACCCGCCCGGCAGCAGGGCAACCTGCGTTGTGCATTATCCTTCACTGCGGGTGATGGCGGGCAACCCCTACTGGGCGATGCTGGAATCAGGGCTTAAGGAGGCTGGAATAAAGCTCCTCGATGAGCCGGATGCGCACAAACTGCGCTGGCTGTTCAAAAATCGAAACAGGGTCGGCATCCTGCACTTTCATTATTTTCAATTTCTGTATTGCAACCGCGGGCGCAGCCGCGCGCGCCTTGTTTATGTGGCCAGGTTCGCGCTCTTCCTGCTGCTCGCCCGCCTGCTCGGCTACCGCACCGTGCTGACCCTGCACAACCTCAAGCCCACCCATCCGCTCAACCCGGCCTGGATCGATTACCTGGGGCATTGGCTGGCGGCGAATTTCACCCAACGCGTCATCGTTCACTGCCATGAAGCCAGGCGGCTTTTAGCCGCGCGTTATGGCAGGAAAAACAACGTCATTGAAGTGGCGCATCCACACTATCTCGGCTACGCTTCCGGCAAGCCCTCCAAAACAGAGGCTCGCAAAATTTTGCGCCTGCCGCCGCGCTCGCCGGTCTTCCTCTTTTTTGGCGGCGTGCGCCGCAACAAAGGGCTGGAAAACCTGATTCAAACCTTCAAAGAGATCGAAGAGCGCGAGCCCACGCTCCTCATCGCCGGAAAACCAGAGCCCGGCGCTGGGTACGCCGAGCAGCTGCAAAGCCTGGCTGGAAAAGACCCGCGCATCAGGTTCCATTTTGGCTATATTCCAGATGAGGAGCTGGCGCTCTTTTTCAACGCGAGCGACATCGTCGTTTTGCCCTTCAGCGCTATCCTCACCTCCAGCTCAACGATCCTGGCGATGTCGTTTGCCCGCGCGGTCATCGCCCCGCGCATGGGCTGCCTGCCTGAATTGCTGGAGCCAGGGGCCGGCTGGTTGTATGAAGCGGACAGCCCCGGCGCTTTATTGCAAACGCTCGGCAGGTCGCTGAAAGAAGATTGGCGCCAGGCGGGGGTCACCGCCCTGGAGCGAGTTACCAGGCACACCCCGGCCATCTTCATCCGTGAAACCCTGTCGTGTTATGGCTGTACAAACAGCGCTGCGTAAGTGCTCATGAACCTTCCCACTGTCAGCATCGTCACCCCCTGTTACAACGCCGCCCGCTTCATCCGTGAAACCATCGAGAGCGTCCGCGGGCAGCCTTACCCCCATTTGGAGCACATCGTCATAGACGGCGGCTCCACCGACGGCACGCTTGACATCCTCAAAGCGTACCCGCATTTGCGCTGGGTCTCAGCGCCCGATAGGGGGCAATCGCACGCGCTGAACAAGGGATTCGCCATGGCGCGAGGCGAGCTCATCGGCTGGCTGAACGCCGATGACACCTACGCCCCCGGCGCGGTATCGACCGCGGTCGATTACCTCCTTCAACATCCCGAAGCGGGCATGGTTTGCAGCGATATGTGGATCGTCGGTGAAAATGGAAAGCCCCTGCGGCTCGCCCGCGGCAAACCATTTGACCTGGTCGAGCTGTTAACCGAGAACTACGTGCGGCAGGCGACCGTCTTTATTCGCAGGCAGCTGCTCAATGAAGTGGGCGGCGTGAATGAATCGCTGCACTACTGCATGGACCGCGCCTTGTGGTTGAGGGTGGGCGTTCATCACCAGGTCGCCTATCTGCCGGGGGTCGTCAGCGCCAACTTCAGGTTCTATTGGGGCAGCAAGACCTCGCTGTATACACCCGGGTTCGTGGCGGAATGGCTGGGCGTGCTCACCGACGCGCTGGATAACCCGCTTTATCAACCCATTCCACGCGCTGAAGTGCTCAAAGCCATTGAAAAATACCAGGTGCGGCACCAGGTAGCGCTTATGCGGCAGGCAGCCAGGCAAAAAGACCCGCGCTCCACCTGGCGCGCCTGCGCCGCGCTCCTCAGCCGGCACTGGCGCTACCTGTTGAGGTACCCTTACCTGAAAACGCGGGCGCTCCTGGCAGCTAAACGATGAACATCCTCTACGTGCAGGCGGGGCAGGCTGTGGGAGGGTCAAAGGAAAGTCTTTACCAGATCCTCCGGTCATTGCCCGATGAATTTGCGCGCCAGGTCGTGCTTGAACGCGGCTCGGACCCCGGTTTCAACGAGCGCGCGCGCCGCTACGCCTCAGCGGTGCACCTGCTGCCGCTGCCCACCTGGCAGCAATACCGCCGCCGCACGCTGGCTGAACGCGCCAGGGCGCCGCTGGCGGACGCCTGGCGGCTTCTGCGGTGCGCGCTGGCCGCCTTCAAAATCGCGCGGGTCATCCGCCAGGAGCGGATCGACCTGGTTCACACCAACAACAGCATGAGCCCCTCGGGCGCGCTGGCAGCGCGGCTCACCGCCACCCCGCATATCTGGCATGTGCGGGAATCCATTGGGAAGCACAAACAATACCCTTTGCTGCTGGGCAACCTCGCCCTGCGCCTGATGCGCCGTTGGAGCGACACCGTCATCTGCAATTCTGATTACACCGCTGAAGTTTTCAGAGAAATGCGCATCCCGGTGCGCGTCATCCCAAACGGCCTGGAC
>ERZ1026814.565-NODE-565-length-19038-cov-3.781926_pt1 | contig 19038 bp, 20 predicted proteins | sample MGYA00520871_ERZ1026814 | MGnify/ENA primary metagenome ERZ1026814 (study PRJEB33270, sample SAMEA104284478) | anaerobic digester metagenome | biome: Anaerobic digester microbiome; feature: mesophilic sludge digester; material: Anaerobic digester biomass | place... | reverse complement strand
CCCTCAAAAGCTCACGAGATATCAGAGACTGACGGATCGAAGCAATGAGCTTGCTCGCTATTGGCATATCATATCACTCTCTGTGCCAGAAAGATAAAGCATTTTCGTTGGCCCAATCCGCCCTTGAGATATTCGAGCAAATCGAAAGCCCTCATGCCGAGACTGTCCGCCAAAAGCTGGCTGAGTGGTCCGCCTAGCCTCACAAGCAAGCCTTTTTATCCACTCACAGTCCTGCCCCTCCTCATGATATTCGTCTTTTCCCTCGGCGGCTCCGTGGTGGCGGGCCGCGATGCTGAAAGCCTCAAGCAGTACGCTGCGGCTCTCAAGGAATTAGCCGCCTCGCACCAGATCTTCAGGACACAAATCATTACTTCAAGCTTATGCGTTCAAGCGCAATGGTCCCCTTGAATCCCAGTATTCCGCGGGATAGCCTTTACACCCTTATGAAACTGGTGCGGCTCGTTAATCTTGTAAAAGGACTGCTCGATGGAAGTAATGTGCCCACAAGGTAATCTGATATACTCGAACTGCCTGCTGTTACGAAAAATGATCGTGACAGACAAGTCCTCAGCACCCTGCTCAATGAAAAGCAACTCATCTGGTTCGACAGTTCCCACGGCACTTTCCTGCCCGAACCGCACAGCAGCGCTATTGTGCGGCTGTTCTTCCATCGGGCCAAAAACAAATCCATCTGCGGTTTTAAAACCAGGAACCGGCTGGTTATCGATTAATACGGACATCGTGATTGGCATACGCTTGCTCAGCACTCTTGTTGTCGGGGTATTCCTTGTGTATGGTCCACGCCTTTCGTATAGCACAATACCCATCATATTTTGATTGTAGGCTGCATCTTATATAATGGTATGAACCTATTACGAAAAACACTCACACTTTGATAGTACGTAAACTGGAATAAATTTCCCGGGAATCATTCTTTAAAATTACCTCTTGACAATACTGTCCCCATCAATATAATGACATATATCACACATGGTAGGATGATCAGTGAGGGGTAGGCAAAAGGAGGAACCTATGCGCCTGACCACACTTCCCTGGATCGTCAAACTGCATCGATTAGCGCCCCATCTTATCCAGAAGATTACAATGCCTGTCAAAATGACATCGAGAAAAGCCAGTCTCCTCGTTACCTGGGCCATGTGCTGGTATGTACTGGCAACCGTTATATTGATAGTTCTTCATGCCTGCTCTTGAGATGGAGCGTTAATCACGAGTAGAGAGGACCTGCGCCTTGTGGGTGTTTACATTTGTGGTAAAGATCGTTTGCTCCTGACACAAAAACCCTGCCCTTGCAAAGATGCCATCCCTTTGTCCTGACAAAGCAGTCTTTTGCCTTCCCGGGAACTTTTTTACCTTACCTATTGTCTAACAAACCAACAGCAAATACAAAGATGGAGGTAAGGTTATGATAAGCAGACTTTTTTGGGCAGCATTGGTGATTATCTTTATGCTTCCGAATATGGCTTTTGTACATGTGGGATTAGAGGGAACGGTTGATGTCCGTATCATTTCTGATGGAGGCCGTGAATTTGTCAAATACCGGGCTTATCCGCAATGCCAGGAGGATGGCAGGTATTTTTATGTTCAGGCATCAAAGGGTGAACGGTACTCAATCCAGGTTACAAACACATTGGGCAGACGTATAGGGGTCGTTGTCGCTGTAGACGGAAGAAACATAATTGATGGTAAGAAATCCGACCTCAGGCGTAATGAACGCATGTATATCATTGGCCCCTATGGAACGAATACCTTCGAGGGTTGGAGAACAGCTGTGGATAGGACGAACCGCTTCTATTTCACCGAGCAATCTGACTCGTACGCGGAAAAGGTGTTCGCAGACGCCTCGGCTATGGGTACCATTGCTATTGCTGTATTCAGGGAAAAAACCCGGGACATAGCCCATTTACAGGGCCCGTCTTCAGTCATGAAAGAAGCTCCCACTGCAGAGGCCGCACCAGGAACCTCCAGAGGAGCACATTCTGCTGAGTTAGCAGAAAAAGGCAAAAGAGAGCAGGCAGGTACTGGATTTGGTGAAACAACATATTCTCCAACACGTTCTGTGAATTTTGAACCGGAAAGAACCGCTATTGACAGGATTGTCATGAAATACGAATGGAGATCTGAGCTTTGCAGAAAAGGAATTATTCAGTGTGGCCCAAGAAACAGGTTGTGGCCGGGTGGCCAGGAATTCGCCCCTATTCCACGGGATTTCAGAGGTTGATCTGTGCCCATTCCTCGATTCGGTCAAAAGCGGTGTTGATTTCGTCTTCTGTACCGCCAAAAGAGAATCGTATGTGCCCCTCTCCTGAGGGGCCAAAACCGTTTCCGGGAATGCTTATCACACGTGCCTCATAGAGAAGCCGGATTGCCAACTCCATGGAATTGATCTTGGATCCAACGATCTTTGGAAAAACATAGTAAGCCCCCCTGGGTATCTGATAGGAAAAAAGAGATTTTAGCCTGTCCAGGCGTGCGCACGTCAGCTCTCTCCTTTGACCCAGGGCATGAACGAGATTTTTGATGAAGTTGTCCCCTGGCCCGTCTTTCCCGTTGGTAGCCCGTAAAGCTGCAAGTGCTGCGCATTGGGAGACCGTGGGCGCACAGATGGCAAAGGCATCATGCACTTTCAGGGCCTGGTTTATAATCTTTGAGGAGGCATACATGAAACCTACTCTCCATCCTGTCATACAGTACATCTTGGAGAAGCTAAAAGCTCCTATGAGCCTGTTTTTCAACTCCGGTATAGAGGCACAACTTATGTATTCATGATTATCATAGATGAGAAAGTCATAGGCTTCATCTGCGATGACAAAAAGATCTTTCTCCAGTGCAAGCTGGGCAACCGCCAATAGGTCTTCTTTTGAAAAAACCGCTCCAGTGGGGTTCATGGGGTTACAGATAATTATGGCCCTGGTCTTTTTTGTAATGGCCTTTCTGAAGCCTTCAACATCAAGCCTCCACCCCTGCTCTTCAAGGAGGGGCACAAAAACAGGTATGCCTTCTGCAAAAAGCACCTGTTCAATATGGGAAGCATAGTTTGGTGTTGGAATGAGAACTTCATCTCCACGATCCACCACCGTTGCAATGCCTGCTGCCAGTGCTTCCATGGCACCACAACTTACGAAGAGTTCTGTTTCTGCATCCACAGAAATACCTTTTTTCCACTGGAGGTACCTGGCAATCTCATGTTTGAGTTCTGGAAGTCCCGGCTGCAAAGAATATTTTCCAATCCATTCATCCTTTGTCAATGCTTCACTTATAACCTTCGTGATGAACGCAGGGGTTCCAAAAGAAGGAATTCCCTGACCAAGTGAAACAGCGCCGGCAACTTCCCGGGCAAGAACTGGCATCTGCTTGATAGCGGATACGGAGATTTGCGATACTCTCCGTGATATGCCTTTTAGGTCTTCCTCTCTTCCTATGCTTTTATACACAGACCGATCATCCATATTAATCCTCCCTTGGTTAGCTTACCATAAACTGATCGTACCTACCCTATCCAAACAAGTACTGATTCGATCAATGCAGTGACTGTTATTCCTGGCTGCCCGCATCATCCTCCACAGACCTTTAGTATTTTATTTTTACTGACGATAACATGTAAAGGCTGATTCAATAACGAATCCTCCTTTAAATGATACAGGGGGCAATGATGGAAACGATAAAAGTTGTTGTACGCTATGCAGACGGTAAGCTGTTAAAGGGCATGACCCAGGATTTTTTTCCAAACAAAGATCGCTTTCATCTCCGCTCTGACACAACCAACCCGGAGGAGCCTGTTGAAATACCTGTTCGTGAGCTAAAAGCGATCTTCTTTGTAAAGGACTTTATTGGCAATCAGGCTTATACTGAAAGAAAGGAATATAACAATGGAGATAAAGTTCAAGGCCGTAAGGTTGAAGTAGTTTTTGTTGATGGGGAAAGGCTCGTAGGCTCCACCCTTGGATATGACCCAAACAGGCTTGGTTTTTTCCTTTTTCCAGTGGATCCAGAAAGCAATAACATCCGCATATTTGCAGTTACTGCAGCAGTGAAAAGCGTCCGTTACATTTAGCAGTCCCGCCTCTTCAGTCCTCTAACAATCTTACAGGATGACCTGTTTCTTGTTTTGATGTATAATCATGCTAACGTACAGCCTTGTCAATGCTCTGACAGCATAAAACAGGAAGGATTTTACCCATGGTTAACATCATAATCACTATTCTCATTATTTTGATCGTTTCTATATTTTCTGTGCAAAATTCTGCCCCAGTCGCCATTACCTTTCTTGTATGGCAATTTCAGGCATCTCTCGCCATTGTTATCTTTCTTTGCGTTTTGAGTGGCGTCATAATTGGAGTTGCCCTCGCCTTCCTGTACAGGATAAAACGGCAACGCCAAGCCCGGCTTAAAAATTCTGAATAACCCATTTATGGAGCCTCCACTGCTAAAAACGATCAGGGATTGATACTCCTGACAATCTTGCTACTAAGTATCCCTCCATATGACCTATCAAATCATATCAGGCAATTCTTTGAAAAAACTGAGCGTGGTGGAGCGCTTGGAAAAGCCCTCAAGCAACAGATGCCCTCAATGCAATCTCTACAATCACCCCGCCAGTTTCTTCGCCTCTTCAAGCGCCCTGGTATAATCAGGCTGATTGGTAACTTCCGGAACAATCTCAACATATCGTACCACGTCTGATTTATCGATCACAAAGACTGAGCGCGCAAGGAGCCTCAACTCTTTAATGAGTACTCCGTAAGCATTGCCGAATGATGCATCCCTGTGATCAGACAGAGTTCGAATCCGACCAATCTTTGCATCTTCTGAAAACCGGGCTATGGCAAACGGTAGATCCATACTGATGTTAAGGACAACCACACTTTCAGGAAGTTTTTCCGCATTTTCTTCAAATGTCTTTGCCTGGAGATCGCAAACAGGGGTATCCAGTGATGGCGTTACGCTGAGAATCTTCACTTTTCCCGAGAAATCCGAAAGCTTGACCTCGCTGAGATCTTTTTCAAGCACTGAAAAAGCTGGTGCCTTACTGCCAATCTTGACTTCATCCCCAATCAAGGTTAAGGGATTACCCATAAACGTTATGACACCTTTTCTTTCCATAAGCACCTCGCATGTTTTACGTTAATGTCGTTTTTTAATGTTGTCATCGAACACCATATTGTCAATACAGGCAGAAATGTGTCACATTTCTTTTCCCATGGAGAAAGCATTGCCGAGCACAGGCCCCATCCCAAAGTATTTCCGCAGTTCAGGGGCGTAGAGGAGGGGCTTGAACCTGCCACCCATATCGGGCAGGTCTTTCTCGTTCAGGATTGACTCATCTGCTTTGATATTTCTTATCTCTCCCACAAACTGGGTGTGAAGGCCAATCTCTATTGTCTGAATGAGCTGGCATTCCAGTATAAAAGGGAACTCTTTTACATAGGGTGCGTCTACGATATCACTCCTGATGGGTGTCAGACCAGAGGTAGAAAACTTGTCTTCCCTCCTTCCGGAAGCAATCCCAAGATAATCGACCTCCTTCACATGCTTTTCTGTGGGGATGCTGATTGTAAATGCCTCTTTCTCAATTATGTTGCCGTACGTATAGGTGGCCTTTCTCAAGGAAATCCCGATGCACGGCGGCTGGGAACAGACAATGCCAACCCATGCAACAGTCATGGCATTAGCCCTTCCATCATTATCATAAGTCCCGACAACAACGATCGGGGTTGGATACAGGAGACTCTTTGCTCCCAAAGACCTTTTCATGAAATCCTCCTAAGCTTTCATAGGGTGTTAAAATACATGGCAAGGATTATAGCGTATTGCATAAAGAAGGGCAATCGGTTGGCTGACAGGTAATAGCTTACAGTATAGAAATTCAAATCACATTGTATATACCCTTGGATTGATATATACTTTCACCGCTTACAGTACATTGACATGAATTCATTACCCATAGACCGCATCAATACACATGACAAAAGATTCTGCATAACCTATCCTCTTGAAGATGCATCCCTTTGCGCATCAATTCAAAAGATAGGCATAATTCAGCCTGTCATACTTCTGGACACATCTCCCTTCATTGCTGTGACAGGCTTCAAAAGATTAGAAATAGCCCGACAACTGGGTTTGAGAGAAGTACCCTTCATTACCGTTGACATTACCGAACAAAAAGCCCTTCTTTTTGCCATCCACGACAATATTCAACGTGGTCTCAATCTTGTTGAAAAAGCCCACGCCCTTGAGCGGATGCTTCATTTTGGTTTTTCCCCTGAGGAATTATCCGACACCCTGAATATCCTGGGAGTGAATTCTCATGAAAAAATAATAAAAGCACTCGTTGAACTGGCATCGGCAGAGGATTCCCTAAAACACTTTGCAGTAGCCCACAATCTTTCTCTGAAAAACATTCAGCGCCTGCTGAGGTTCGAGGTCAACGAACGTTCTTCTATCATCGACCTTCTTTCAACAATCCATGTAACAGAGAGCACAATACGGGAAATTCTTGAGATTTTTAGCCTGATTAAACTGAAAAATGACGCGTTGCCTCTCGATATTTTTCCATCTGCCAGTAGTCAGGAGTTGCTAAAAAAACTCAAAGCAATAGCTTATCCCATCCTGAGTTCCCTTCATGAGCAGTTGCACGATTTACGGCGTACATCAGCGCTCCCGCCCAACATTGACATTAAGGTAGACCCTTTTTTTGAAAAAGAGTATATTGATATAGGTATCAGGGCAAATAACGAGGAAGATATCTATCAAGCCCTCGAAAAACTGCATAGATTAACAGATGAAAGAATAATACGGAGAATCTTTGATCTCACAAAAGGTAACCTTCGTTGAAGCACGTGGCAATATTGTTAGGGATTGCCCCGGTACAAAAAACCACATTTGCTGCGGTTACAAAACCATCGATCTTGTGGAGGGATGTATCCTTTCATGCTCTTACTGCATATTGAAATCATACATCAACTCTCCAGACATTAAGATAACCAGAGACTACGATTATATATTCTCGCAACTGAATGTGGCTATGGAAAAGGAAAAGAACCATATAATGCGCTTTGGAACGGGAGAACTATCTGACAGTCTCGCCCTGGACCAACGGTTTGACCTGAACAGGCCCCTAATACAGTTCTTTGGTGAAAAAAAGAAGGCCCTCTTCGAATTAAAATCAAAATGGGCTTATATCGAACATATCAGGGATTTTCTTAACCCCTATATCATTATCTCCTTTTCCTTGGCTCCTCAGAGCATAATTAATAAGGAGGAAAAAAAGACAAGCCCTCTGTACAAACGCCTCAAAGCTGCAAGACGGGCTCAGGATGCAGGATGCTTTGTTGGCCTTCATTTTGATCCTATTATTATTTACCCCGGTTTTGAGAAAGACTACGAATATCTGATTCATGATGTCGGAAGGATTCTGGACCTCGAACGGGTCATCTGGGTAAGTCTTGGCCTCTTGCGATTCCCACCTCGCCTTTTTGAAGAATTCCTGGAAAAAAGGAGAAAAAATCTGCTTTTTGGCGAATTCATTCGCGGAGAAGATGGAAAGTACAGGTACATCAAGTCTGAAAGGATTAAAATCTACACCATGCTGTACAACCAATTAAAAAGTAAGCTTGACAGTCTCTTTGTGTATTTCTGCATGGAGAGGTCTGATGTGTGGAAGGCCGTTACAGGAATAAACCTGGACAATAATGAAGGTCTCATAAAGCTTTTTGACAAAAGAATACATGATCTTTACGGAGGTGCACTATGAAATTCAAAGATAAGGTTGTTTTTATTTCGGGCGGTGTAAAAGGGTTGGGGAAGGCTATGGCAAAGGCATTTCTTGCTGAAGGTGCATCTGTGGCGGTTATCGGAAGAGAGTATGAGGTGTTTGGTAAATTTGCAGAGGAGTTTCAGGGAGAATCCGTGCTCGCATTTAACACTGATATCACTCACTATGAGGAAATGGACAATGTAGCGTCAAAGATTATCGAATCATGGGGAAAAGTTGACATCCTCATTAACAATGCAGGCATTGTTAATCCCCTTGCTCCTTCAGAAAAAATAAAGAAAGATGATTTTGACAGAACCATCGACATAAACCTGAAAGGCACGTTCTATACCACTCAGATTTTTGGAAAACGCATGATCGAACAGAAAAGCGGGCGTATCATCAACATCGCGTCCCAGGTTGCTTTTTTTGGCGAGAAAGGTTTTCTCCCTTATGCAATGAGCAAAGGAGCCTTAATTATTATGACCCGTGAGCTCGCTTACGAGTGGTCGAAGCACGGGGTGACAATTTGCAGTATCGCCCCCGGATTCATAAAGGGTGGAATGAATGAAGGACTCATACGGAAAGAAGTGTTTGTCAACTTCCTTTCGAGCAGGACACCAATAGGAAGAATGGGGACTGTTGATGAACTGGTCTCACTCATTCTTTTTCTTGCCTCCCCGGAAGCACAATACATAAACGGAGAAATAATCACTATGGATGGAGGCATGACTGGTTACACCCAGGAGTCACTCCTCGATTTCATTTCTAAAGGAAAATAGCATGGATATTGTAGCATTTATCCGGTTTACCTTTAATAGCCGGTATATTGTGCGATGGATATATAGTGGACTTATCATATATATTCCGGTGGTCAACTTCTTCTCCCTTGGGTATCTGGCTAAATCTGCGCGTATTCTTTTGATCGGGAGCATCGGGCTTCCCACCTGGGAAGACAAGATGGAAATCTGGACGAATGGGATTAAGCTCCTCTTCGTTTTCATCCTTTATGAGGCGGTGCCATTCTTTCTTTTTTCAACTGGATTTTTCCTCACAACCCTTGGGAGCATACCTGCCTTTTTTGGCAATATTGTAATCAAATTCTCTTATCTTGCCCTTCTTATCTTTTCTTTTTTTATTCCCTTTGCCCTGTCAGTTTTTTCTGAAAGGGGAGAGATTAGAGACGCACTTGAGTTCGAGAGCATCTTCACCGGGATTAAGGAAGTTCTTTTGCCATATCTGGGAGGTTATCTTTGTATGCTCTTTGCGTTGTACGTATGTAAGATAATGATTAAAATTCCCTACCTTGTGGGCTTTATTCTTTCCTCCCTATGCACATATTACGTGTTCCTCCTTGCAACCTATTATTTTATCCACCTCTTTAAAAGAACAAGCCTCGTTACAGCAAAAATTACCGGGGGACACACGACGGAGAAGGCTCAAAGCTCATAATAGCTTATAGCTCATAGATGATAGCAAACATCAAAAAGAAAATCTTATTCCTCACACACCCGAAGGTATCATTAAATGACGATCGGGTTCTTTGATATTTGCTGTGAGCTTACAGCTTTAAGCTATAGGCTGTTGAGATTGACTTTTATCCTGTATTTGTGCTAAATAAGCTTACTAATGGTGGCTGTAGCTCAAAGGTAGAGTACCTGACTGTGGATCAGGGTGTTGCGGGTTCGAGCCCCGTCAGCCACCCCACTGTGCAATTCAAATCAATCCCGGGAAAGTTATTTGAATGCTCCGAGCTGGCACGGGGCAATTTTGATCTTCATTGCTTCACATACTGCCGAGATCACTGGTTTTGATACCTTAAACTTCTTTGCAATTCCCCATGCAGTGGAGCATGGAAGCCGATTATCAACTAAAGATGACTTGATGGTTAGCTCAATGTCAGGATTTATCTTGTCCGGCAATGCAGGAATGTTCTTCTCTTTCCCATAACCAAAAAGCCCGAGCTGGCACTTAATAATCCGAACTTCAAGAAGATCGATTGCCGTTCCAACGTCTTCGGGCGGCACATTCAGCTCTGCTGCTATGCTGTGTGCTTCAGCACAGGATATCCTGCTTTCAGATATTTTTTCTTTTATTCGTGCTGCTATTGTTTCGTTCAATGCGGCACCCCGTCTCTTCGCTGCATAATTCCCTGTATCTTCGTGTGTCATCGATTGTTCTCCTCAATATTATTATAGGTTTGGTTATGTAATCCCTACCTTTTCACTTCTTTTTTTTGACTCTTCACTGACCAGCCTGCCAATCAAACCAAGTATGGCTCCCACATCTTCGCAGTCTTCCTGATGTAATCAGAAGGGAGACTTTTAACTATCTGGTTGTGACCAGGCAATAGCATATCTATTTCAAGATCGGCCAGCTGGTAGAGTGACTTCTTCAGCGCATCTGCATTGGCTCCATAAAGATCAAATCGTCCTATTGCATAATCAGCATAAACAACATCCCCAGGAATGAGAATCTTTAGGGATGAATGGTACAGAGCAATGCCACCCATAGAGTGCCCTGGTATATGGATTACTTCCCATTTCATTCCTCCAATATGGAGGCTTTCTCCACCTTCCAGTTTTTTGTCAACCTTGAGCTTAAAGGCATCAGACTTCAGTCCATACTGCATCTGACACATGCTCTTAAACTCATTCATGCCGTATACACCCCGGTCGTCTCCCTTTTCAAGCAACTCTGCTTCCAGTTTGTGGACCCAGAGTTCAACCGATGGGATTGCTTTTCGTATTTCGGACAAGCACCCTATATGATCAAGGTGGGTATGGGTCATGATAACGCGCTTCACAGCTTCCAGTTCTATTCCCAACCCCTTTATGGACTGTACCTTATAATTGCCTTTTCCGGTAAGTCCCACGTCAATCAATGAGAGATCATTGGATGCCGGGTCGCCAATAACATATACGTGGGAATCCGGAATAAACTCATCCTGCCCTTGAATAAAATAGACTCCTTCATTCACTTTTGTCATGCATTACCCCTTTCAATGTAAATCGTATATCATGCTTCGAATATTCTATCATCTTCTGTTTTCATTTTTGTTCCAGGTTGTATTGTACGTTGAGGCATTATGGCAGGTCAAGGCAATTATTATGCATACCGGGATAAAGCCCGACACTGCGGAACAGCTTGGAAAAAATCCTTAAGGAAATGATGTCGGGATTCGATAATGGACTAAAGGGCAATCTATTAGATGACAGTATCAACAAACCAGGTAAGTGCAGTTATAAGGACTTATCTGAAAAATACAAAAGATAAGATTGAGAAAGTCTCCAACCCCGCCTTAAACCCTGAGGGCGTTCATGACGAGGTAACTGTATCTGATGATGCCAAGAAGATTCTATTTGAACGAATTGGCAAACGTGTTCTTGAGAAGCTGAAAAACGAACTGGCTCGAAACTATTAGGCTTCTTCAGATACCTTTCTTAATCATCTTACACAAACCAATCATGTTCAACCAACAGCTCGTGGTCTGCCATATTGTGGCATTTCTTGCCAATATTTTGACTTTATCCTGTATTAAGATCCTTTTGTTCTTTCCATATCTCTTTTCTCAATTATGTGACGCGCACTGAATTTGGAAGGATAGAAATCTTTCACCAATGATTCCACGAGCAGTTTTCGCTGTTTCTTTACCAGCTCATCGTCATCATTATAAGTGCTCTCTCCACCTATTACCTTCTTAATCGGCTTCACCATAATTCCCCACCTCCTTTTTTGAGTATTATACATGAGTATGCAAAAAGTATGCCTCAATATGGTGGATTGTGTATCATCGAAAGATTGTATAATGTATTCCCCATGCTCTATTTCATGGTAAAACCGTTATTGTTAACAGAGAATTCGGATAAACATTACCTTTTATTGTGTCACCGAGCTCAGCCACCAGTCACTTCATCATCTTCATTATCTTCTTCCACTTGTGCAGCCCGAAGGCGTCTTCTCATCACTATCCGGAGAAACCCACAGACAGTTAGCAATGCCGCGGCAAAAAGAATAATGAGGTAAATGTTGGCTGCCAAATAGCCAGCCCACGTGACTCTTTCCCGGAGATATAGTATCCACTGCCTTTCAAGCTCACCGATGGAGACAAATAAAACCTTTTTGATTGCTTCATCAACAGTGTCGCCGTGTTTCATGTTATTCATGATGTTTACAACTCCACTCTGACCATGTTCCGCAATCATATACTCCACCACGCTCCTGCTTTCTTCGTAGGCAAGGGCCATTTGGTCCCTTTGGGAGGGAAATCTTCCGCTCAGCAACCACAAAGGGATTAGTTGCCCGGATAGAGAAGCCTTTCTCAGGTTTGGTTGCCTGTCATCAACCATGAACTCCCCAATCCCCCCGGTAACCCACTGACAGAATCCTTCATTCAACCACCGGGGTAATCTGTCATCTGGTATATGTTTTCCAAGAAGAAGGTGGCACAACTCATGTTTTACTGTCACCTCGAGGGTAAAGGGGCTGACATTCATCCGAGAGTAGTCGATTGCAATAAGGTTCCTGTGGGGATCTGCAAAGGCAATTATATGGGGATTTTCCACCACCTCCTGAAACTTTGAATTCTCTTTTATCAAAAGAATGGATGGTTTAAAATCGATCTCCCATCCAAGTATGCCTTCTAGCTCTTTTTTAACACGGGGGTAAAGTTCGATAACCTCTCTTGCAGCATTTTTCAGTGGCCCATCAAATTGAATAATAACAGTATTGTCCGAGATAACAGCCCCTGTATCAGAATAAACATGCGTGAAGCTCAATAGAACAACCAGGGTTGCAATCAAAAACCTAAAGCATACTTTACGTATCATTCCTAGATTTATACCATATCTCTGGATGCCATGCCTCCCCATACCCTGCCCTGATACTGACCTCACCTTGCCCTTCCGATCCCGCCAGGGCAGGAGATGGTAGTTCACTTTGAAGAAGGACCAAAAAACAGTTGAAGTGAACGAAAGTCACTGGTAGACTAATTGACTTTCAAAGAAGACATAATTTAATATTCCAGAGTAAAAGAGAAGCAAAAAAAATGCTCCCCGTGTAAGAAAAAAATTTTTAGGAGGAAATTATGAAGATTGAGTTCACCCAAGAACAGTACGAAGCTTTACTCAAAATTGTGTATCTCGGGAACTGGATGGCAAGCTCAACAAAGGAAACTCCGGAAAAGGAATATGAAAACATTGAGCAGTACATACTCTCCTTTGCAAAAGATTTCAACTTGGAAAAATTTGTAGGCTTTGACCAGAAACAGAAGTCATATTACCCATCAGAAGAGTTCGAAAATTCAACGGATGTGGTTCAGCTTATAGATGCTTACGATGAGTATCAGGTGTGGGAGGCCCTTGTGCTGTCACTCTCTCATCGTGACATTGTAAAGAAGTACGGGGAAAAGAAAGTGGAAGAAATGTCCGATGAAGAGCTCCTCGAAAAAGAGTATCCTTTGATCCAAAAATATGAAGATGAATTCCGGGAACATGGTTTTGATAACCTTTACGTCAGATCGAAAAAATCGTCAGGATAATGATTTTTGTTTTCACTAAAAAGAAGTTGATCATTTTATGAAACAAATCCGTAATTTCAGTATTATTGCTCATATTGACCACGGCAAATCGACCCTCGCAGACCGTCTGATTCAGTTTGCCCATCTTGTTGATGATCGTCAATTCAGGGATCAGATTCTTGACAACATGGATATTGAACGTGAACGGGGTATCACTATAAAAAGCCAATCGGTGAACCTTCCCTATACAAGCAGATCCGGCGAGGAGTTCGAGCTAAACCTCATCGACACACCAGGGCATGTTGATTTTTCCTACGAGGTCTCCCGCGCTCTTGCTTCCTGCGAAGGGGTGTTGCTTCTTGTTGATGCCACACAGGGTGTGGAAGCCCAAACCCTTGCCAATCTTTACGCAGCCATGGAGCATAATCTTGTTATAATCCCTGTAATCAACAAGATAGACCTGCCCTCAGCCAACATCGATGGGGTCAAAGAAGAAATAGAACATGAGCTCGGTCTTGATCCTGAGTCTACACTGTTATGCTCGGCAAAGGAAGGAAGGGGTATTCAAGAAATTCTGGAGGCCATTGTTGCCCGTGTGCCACCCCCGAAAGGCGATATTGATAAGCCTCTGGCTGCCCTCATATTTGACGCCCAGTATGATTCCTTCCGCGGAACCATAGTAAGCTGCAGGATCTTCGATGGCACTTTAAAACCAGGGAGTGTGATCCGCCCCATGTCAACAGGGGCAACCTACAAAGTCGAGGAGGTCGGGATTTTCAGACTTAAACCCGAACCGGTCAAGGAGCTCTCTGCTGGCATGGTAGGGTACATCATTGCCGGGATTAAAACAGTAGGTGACACAAGAATCGGTGACACCATAACCCTTGATGCAAACCCTGTATCCGAGCCACTTCCCGGGTTCAGAGAGGTAAAACCCGTAGTTTTTTCCTCCATCTATCCTATCGCATCCGACGACTACCAATCCCTTGCTGAGTCACTGGAGAAATATAAGCTCAACGATGCTGCGCTCATTTACCAGAAAGACTCATCTGCCGCATTGGGTCAAGGTTTTCGTTGCGGCTTTCTGGGCCTTCTACACCTGGAAATAGTTCAGGAACGCCTGGAAAGGGAGTTTGATCAATCCATTATTCTCACGGTACCCAGCGTGCAATACCGGTTTGGGCTTGCTGACGGCACAACAGTCACTGTTGACAACCCTGGCCATTACCCGGATCCAACCTACATCAGAACAACCGCGGAGCCTTACATTCGGGCAAACATTCTGGTGCCTGAACGTTATGTAGGTGCGGTGATGAAGCTCTGCCTGGACCGGCGAGGGGTAAACCAGCGCATGAACTACCCAACCCCTGGGAGGGTAGAGATTACCTTTGACATGCCCCTTGCAGAGGTTGTGTTTGACTTCTACGACAAACTGAAAAGTATTACTCAAGGATATGGCTCCTTTGACTACGAGCTCATCGATTACCGGGAAAGTGACCTGGTAAAGCTCGATATACTCGTGAATGGAGAAAAAGTGGACGCTCTTTCCATCATTGTACACAAGGAGCGTGCCCGCGACAGGGCGGTGATAGTCTGCGACAGACTCAGAGAAGAAATACCTCGTCAACAGTTTAAAATAGCAATACAGGGAGCTATTGGCGGAAAGATAATAGCCAGGTCCACCATAACACCTTTCAGGAAAGACGTCACAGCAAAGTGCTATGGCGGTGACATTTCCAGAAAACGGAAACTCCTCGAAAAACAGAAAAAAGGAAAGAAGAGGATGAGTGTTGTCGGTAATGTCGAAATACCCCAGAGTGCCTTTCTTGCAGCACTGAAGACGGACAACGAATAAAACCCACGATGAGTAATCGGTAATGCGTAATGGGTTTTAAGCCGATTACTGTTTACGCGTCACACGTCATGAAAATATGAATATAAAAGATAGAGCTAAACGAGGCAACAGGATGAACCCGCAATCGGATAACATGCCCGGCCTTTACATCCACATTCCATTCTGTAAGACAAAATGCCCGTACTGTGACTTTTATTCAGTGACGAATGTCGACCTGGCAGAAGAATGGCTTACGGCAATCCTGAAGGAGATGAGCCATTATAGCAACATATTTGGTACCTTTGATACGTTATATTTAGGTGGCGGAACACCGACGGTGCTGAGTAACACTGTGTTGGTATCACTTTTCCGGGAACTCCGCAGGCATTTCAATTTCCATGATGATACTGAAATAACCGTAGAAGCTAATCCGAACGACATTACACTGGAAAAACTCGCATTGTTCAAACTGTTGGGCGTAAATCGTTTAAGTATTGGAGCCCAATCGTTCAATGATGAAGAATTACTATTATTAAAAAGGAGGCATTCGGTCAAGGGTATAGAAGAAGCCCTTTATTGCGTCAACCAGGCAGGGTTTTTAAACTTTGGCATTGATCTCATATATGGCATACCAGGTCAGCCAATGGCAAGTTGGATTACAAGTCTTCAGAAAGCACTTGGATTTAAGCCCACCCATCTGTCCTGTTATCAGCTGACTATTGAACAGACAACCCCGTTCGGCAAAATGTTACAGGAGGGAAATCTGCAAGGTATTGGTGAAAAACAGGGGAAGGATTTCTTTCTTACAACATCAAGATTTCTTGAAAACAATGGTTTTATGCACTACGAAATCTCAAATTTCTCCAGAAAGAAACGATTCCGGTCACGCCATAACCTCAAATACTGGAAGCATGTACCTTACCTCGGCCTTGGTCCGGGCGCTCACTCCTTCCTGAACGGAAAGCGGTGGTGGAACGTTAAATCGGTAAAAGACTACTGTTATCAACTCAGCCAGGGTTTGAAGCCCATTCAAGCTTCAGAGTCCCTTTCCCCTGAGCAGCTACGCGTTGAAAAACTCTTTCTTGGCTTGCGGACCAATGAGGGCATAAAAATAGATGTTGCATTTCCTGATTATCAAACCAGTGCCTCTTTGGAAAACATGGTGAAAAACCGCTTAATAACTGTCCGTGGTGACAGGCTCATACCCACAAAAAAAGGTTTCCTCATGGCCGACCGTCTTCCCCTTCTCTTCCCATAACTTTTCATTTTTTTGCCACCTCTGACTCCCTATTGCCATAGTCTGCCACCTGAATTTTCACTGCCTTTCTATCTTTCTGCCAAACCCTCGTTGAACTTGCATTTACAATGAAATTGTCGTACAATACCCGATCGTTTCAAATCCTCGTGATTACGGAGCAAAGATGTACATTTCAATAATCGGCAAGGCCGGTTCGGGTAAAACTACACTGTTTCAGGCATTAAGCGGTGTTACAAAATCGTTAAATGGCGGATCTCGCGATATAGTTGCAATTGACGTTCCTGATGAGAGACTCGAGTATTTGTCAAGCGTTTTCAGCCCAAGAAAAACTGTATATGCTCGCATCGATGTATCTGACACTATTGCCATTGATAAAGGTGATCTGAAAAACGAGACTCTCAATCAAAAATCCGTACAGCAGTTAAGATCAAGTGATGCTTTTTTGCTCATTCTTAAAAATTTTGATAATGGGGAAGAAATCAATCCGGTGGATGACTTCCTGGCTATTTATAATGAATTCATTCTTGCTGATATGGTACAGATTGAAAATCGTATAGAGCGGATAGAAAGGCAATACGGGAAAAAAGATGCTCCACCATACCAGCAAGAACGGGGATTGCTGGAAAAATGCCTTGATCATCTGAACAATGGAGCCCCTCTGTCTCTTCTGGCCCTCCCTGAAGAAGAGGAAAAAAGGATAAGGGGTTTTCAGCTTCTTTCCCGAAGACCAATGATGGTTGTTGTGAATTGCACTGAGCAAACATTATCGTCAGCGGAATCTGTTGCAGAAGAATTTCGAAATACATTGCCGCCCCATATTCCTGTCCTGGCCGTATGCGCTAAACTAGAGGCAGAATTGGCTCTTATGTCTTCTGAGGAACGCACTATCTTCATGAGTGAATACGGGATCAGGGAGGCCATTCGCAGCCGCATCATTCATATTGCCCTTGACACTCTGGGCCTAATATCGTTTCTCACCGTTGGAGATGACGAATGCCGTGCGTGGCCCATAAAAAAAGGCATGAACGCCCAGGATGCTGCAGGTACGATTCACACTGATCTCGCCAATAAATTCATTCGCGCTGAAGCAGTGTCGTATAAAGCCTTTGTAGAACATGGCGGGTTTGCCGGCTGCAAGAAATCAGGCCTCTGGCGACTCGAGGGAAAAACATATGTGGTTCAGGATGGGGACATCCTCTCCATAAGGGCTGGAAACTGATTCATTTCATCCTGTATTCAGGATAATTCCAATGTTGAACATGCAAAGGCAAGATGAAAAGTTAGGCCTTTTACGGTTCGACTCAATTGTTATGTAGCAACAACAGGTGTCCCCCCGCCTTTCCTCAGCCTCTGCATAACAATAACCAAGATAAGACAGGCAAAACCCAGAAGATCACCAACCCTCGAAGGATAAACAAAGGCAAGGGCCCCGATGATTATCACAATCCGTTCAAGGACACTTGATTTCTTCAACAACCAGCCTGAACACCCTGATGCAAGCATACCAATCCCGATGAAGGCTGCTGCAATCGTCCACAACCCAGAGGCAAGGCCAATTCCCTCCCAGTGCAGCAGAATAGCTCTTCCTGCAGGTAAGACGGTAAATATGAACGGCATGAGAAAGGCTGTGATTGCATACTTCCATGACATCATGGTCGTTTTGAAGGGATCGCCACCTGTTATTGCTGCAGCAGCAAAAGGAGAGAGGGCTGTGGGCGGAGAAACCTCCGACAGTAAAGCATAGTAGAAGATGAACATGTGAGCAGCATATTCGGGCACCCCGAGTTGAGTTAAAGCAGGTGCTGCTATGACAGCCGCAATGATATAGGTAGCTGTAATAGGCACAGCCAATCCGATAATCCATAATAGTATTCCAGTAAAAAGGGTGGTTATAATGAGGCTCCCCCCTGCATAGCCAATTATAATTGACGACAGTTTCAGCCCCAGACCTGTGAGACTAACAGTGCCGACAATTATACCTGCAGAGGCGCAGATGGCTGCCACGTTGAGCACCGTTAATGATCCTTGTTTCAGCGCCTCAATAAGCTTTGGTACAGTGAACCTAGATTCTTTCCGGATAAAGGATGATAAGAAGCAGGTCAGGATTGCTGCAAAAACTGAAACCTGGGGAGTAAATCCTTTCACCAGAAAGGCTACGATGGCGATAAGGGGTAGAAAATGATATCCATACAGTTTTGTCAATTGCCACAGGGTATATTTTTTCTCAATTTGAACAGCCTTCAGGCCAAACTTTTTCGCATCAAATTCCACCATGAGAAGCAGTCCCCAGTAATAAAGAGCTGCCGGTATAATAGCTAACAGTATGACATCGACGTAGCTGATTCGTAAAAATTCTGCTATGAGGAATGCTGCTGCACCCATGACCGGTGGCGTGGTAATAGCTCCCATTCCACCTGCAGCCAAAAAACCTCCGGCATTCTCTTTGTCATATCCTGATTTCTGCAGCATCGGGTATGCTACCGTTCCGATGGCAACAGTGTTTGCTACCCCAGACCCTGTCTCTTATACACATCTGACGCTGCCGACGATCTACTATGTGTAGATCTCGGTGGTCGCCGTATCAGTAAAAAACAAACACAAAAACAAAAATCGAATTTTAAGTCAAACTCGTCGACTACACAATTATTAATAACCAA
>ERZ1026814.564-NODE-564-length-19041-cov-6.228614_pt1 | contig 19041 bp, 16 predicted proteins | sample MGYA00520871_ERZ1026814 | MGnify/ENA primary metagenome ERZ1026814 (study PRJEB33270, sample SAMEA104284478) | anaerobic digester metagenome | biome: Anaerobic digester microbiome; feature: mesophilic sludge digester; material: Anaerobic digester biomass | place... | reverse complement strand
CAAACGGTTCCTCAACTACTACAACGGCGTCCGCCCCCACAAGGGGATCGGCGGCTTAACCCCAGAAGAGAAATTGATCGAATACTTTTATCCCGAAAAACTGTAAACAACGGTCGACTTTCTCACACCTAACCACTTCAAACTTAAAACTCGCCACTTTGTGGCGCCGAACTAACCAACTTACCAACGAACTCTTTAAAGCGCCCCCAGCGCCCGTTCAGCGTCCTCCTTCCCCTGGAACTCCCGTCCCGACGCGAGCGCTTTCTTCAGGCAGTCCTTCGCCTGCTCCTTCTTGCCGGCCTTCAGGTAGGCCATGCCCAAGTGGTAATTCAGGCCGGGATCGCCGGGGACCTTGTCCCGTCCGCGCTCCAGGTATTCGATGGCCTTGGCCGTGTCGCCCTTCTTGAAGTAGACCCATCCTGCCGTGTCGAGCACGGGCGCATCCTCGGGCCGCTGCGCGAGCGCCTTCTGAGCCAGGGACAGGGCCTTGTCGAGATCACCCCCCGACTCCGCCAGCAGGAAAGCCATGTCGTTGTTGGCTACCCAGAGGTCGGGCTTTCGCGCCAGGGCCCGCTCGTAGGACTCGATGGCCTTCTTATAGTCCTTCCCCTGGATGTAAATCGCGGCAATGGTCAGGTAGGCCCCCATGTTGTCCGGGTTGGCCTTGACGGCCGCCTCCAGCTCACCGATCGCCTCGTCCTTCTTCCCCTGCACTAGGAGAGCGGTTGCCAGGTTGTTGTGGGGGACCTGCCAGAGCGGCTGCAGCTCGACGGCCTTGCGGAAGGAGCCTTCCGCCGTCTTGAACTCCCGCTGGGAGAGCCGGATCTCGCCCAGCAGGTTGTGCGCGAAGGCGCCCTTCGGGTCCCTGGCGATCCGCGCCTCGGCCAGGGCAACGGCTTTGGCAGGCTGCCGCGTCCGCACGTAGGCCTGGGCCAGCATGGCCGCAACGGCGTCGGCCCGGGGGTCGACTCTCAGGGCCTGCTCCAGCTCCGTGGCGGCGCGGTCCCACTTGCCCTGTGCCATCTCCGCCTCGGCCATCTTGACGTATCCCCCGGGGGCGTTGGGCGCCCTGCGCTTCACCTCGGCAAACCGGGCCTCGGCCTGTCTATAGTTGCCGCTGAGCACGTGGACATTCCCCAAGTCGACCATCACCTCCAGGTCGCCGGGGCTGGCCTGCAGGAGCTTTTTCAGGAGGGACTCGGCCTCCTTGAAATTGCGCTGCATGGCGTACTGCCTGGCGAGGGCCCGGTTGAGATCGCGCGATTTCGGGTCCACGCGCAGGGCCGCCTTCAGGGTGTCCATGGCCAGGTTCGGCTCGCCGTTGAGTGCGTGCGCCTCCGCCAGCCGGATCTGGGCGGGGATGAACTGCGGGTTTTCCGTGACGACGGTCCGGAAATCCGGGATGGCGCTGGCCGCCTCGCCCTTCGTCAGGTAGACGGTGCCCCGTGCGAACAGGGCGTCCGTGTTCTTCGGGCTCTCCTTGATCACCTCGTCGGCGTACCTTTTTGCCTCGTTGAAGTCCCGCCGCGCCAGCGCGATTTTCGCCAGGGCGTTCTTGGCCTGGATGACATCCGGGCTGGCGGCGTCCTTCGAGAAGCCCAGGCATTCCTTCAGCAGGGCCGTGGCCTCGTCCACCCGGCCCGTGCCGGCGTACAGATCCGCCAGGGCGAAGCGGATCTTCATACTCTTGTCGTTGTGCTGGATGCCCGCCTTCAGCTCGCGCTCGGCGTCATCCATTTTCTTCCTCTGGAGGTAGAACCCGGCCACCTCGATCCAGGCATCCTCCTTCTTCGGATCGGAGGCCGTGACGGCCTTCAGCGCCTCGCCGGCCTCGGCCGTCTTGCCGCTCTCCCAGTACAGGTTTGCCAGGGCGATGCGGATGCGCACGTTGCCCGGCTCGATCTCGATCGCCTTCTTCACGGCCGCCGTCGCCTCGTCCAGGCGCTTGTGCCGGACGTGGTGGTCGGCCAGGGCCATGAGCAACTTGACCGACGCCGGGCTTGCCTGGAGCCCCCGCCCGATGGCGTCGCCCTCGCCCCTGTCGTCGCCGGCCTGCCGGGAGACCAGGGAGAGCATCAGGAAGACTTCGGGGTTGACGGAGCCCTGCCCGATGAGCCCCTCCAGGATGGCCCGCGCCTTGCCGGTGTCCTGCTTCGCCATATGAAGGGCGCTCTGCAGCAGGAGACCCTCCTCGTTCTTCGGGTCTTCCTTCAGGATGAGCGACGCCTCCTCCTGGGCCTTGTCCATCATCCGGGCCCCCAGGTAGAGCCGCCCCAGCTCCAGGTGCGCCTTCAGGTGCTTCGGGTCCAGCTCGACGGTCTTCATGTACGCCCCGTAGGCCCCCCGGGGATTGCCCGACCGAATCTCCGCCATCCCCAGCAGGTAGTAGGCCTCGGCGTACTTCGGGTCGATCTGCAGGGCGTTCTTGAACTCCAGCTTCGCCTCCGTGTACTGCCCCTTCTCATAGAGCTCCTTGCCCTTGTTGAAAAACTTGAGCTTCTTCTCCTCCGGCCCCGAACAGCCGACCGCCAATGCCAGGATCAGCAGACCACAGAGCCCGTAGAGCCACGCGCGTCTCTTCATCGACCCGACCCTCCCTTAAGTGTTCTTGCTAACTGTCAAAAGAAATAAGTCATTGCAAGGGGTGCCAGCCCCACGGCAATCTTCACAAAAGCCGTCATCGCGAGCCGGTTTCAGGTAGTGTAAAAAATCTTGTGTAAATCCTCTGTCTCGTAAAAAAGGCGCTTTTCCTTTACAAGGGTTTAGCTCAAACCCCCCATGAAAGGAGAAAGCGCCTCATGAAACTGGAAATTACCGTAACCGAAGTCAACGAGATTATCAAGTCTCTTCCGGACAAGCCGGAACCGTTCTTTGAGATGATGCGCGTGGAGCTTCAGCGGGCCGTGACGACGTACATGGAAGCCATCATGCGCGCCGAGCTGACGGAGTGGCTGGGCCGGGAGCGCTACTGCAGGGGCGCTGGCGAGGTCAACCACCGCAACGGCTTCTACCCCCGGCGCTTCGCGATCAAGGGGGTCGGCAATGTGCAGCTGCTGGTGCCGCGGGACCGTCGGGGAGACTTCCAGAGCCGAGTGCTGCCCCGATATCGACGCTATGAACAGGAGATCGGCCGGGACCTGAGCCTGCTGTTTCTGTGCGGCATCTCGACCCGGAGCCTCTCGGCTATCTCGCTGCGGCTGCTGGGACGCCGGATCTCGCCAGCCGAGGTCAGCGAGGCCAACCGGGAACTCGCCGAGGCCGTGGAGAAGTGGCGGATGCGAGACCTGTCGACGGAAGCGATCCGGTATCTGTTCATCGATGGGGTCAACTTCCGGATGCGCATCCAACGGCGCGTCGAGATCGTTCCCGTCCTGGTGGCCATCGGCGTCACGGAAGCGGGACACAAGCTCGTCGTGGGGCTGCAGGCCGGGGACAAGGAATCGGCGGCCAACTGGCGGGAGTTCTTCCGGGACCTCAAGCAGCGAGGCCTCGATGGCAGCCGGGTGACGCTGGGCATCATGGATGGGCTGACGAGTCTCGAGACGGTCTTCCGAGAGGAGTTCCCGAAGGCCAAGACCCAGCGTTGCCAAGTCCACGTAGCCCGCAACGTTCTGGCCAAGGTGCCCCGGAAGCTCAAGGCTGAGGTGGCGGGGGACATCAAGCCCATCTTCTATGCCCCCTCGCGGCCGCAGGCCCTGGAGGCCTTTGAGCGGTTCCGTGAGAAGTGGCAGGGGGCGCTTCCCTCGGCGGTTGCCTCCCTGGAGCGATCCCTCGAGGCGTGCCTGAGCTTTTTCGACTTCCCCGTGGATCACTGGGTGTCGCTCAGGACAACCAATATCATCGAGCGGCTCCACAAGGAGTTTAGACGACGAACCAAACCGATGGAGGTCCTGCCCGGGGAGGCCGCTTGTTATCGGCTTCTGGCCTTCATCTCGCTGAAGATGGAGCTGCATTGGAGATCGACCCCTGTGGGGAAAGTGCGGAAGAACTTACCGTTCTTCCAGGAGATGGCGTACAAAGAATTTACACAAGAAAGTTGACACTACCAGAATGCGCTTGCGCTTGTGAAAGAAAATATAGTGAGAACCACAATAAGAATTTGAACCATATGCTTCATCAACGTTCCAAGGCGTGCTTGGTCGATCATGATGTTCATCCTTCGTGAGTTGGTTAAGTTCACGCATGTCAATAGTGTGGACCCTACGATGCGTACGATGGGCAATATTTATTTGATTGAAGTCATTCCAGATGCGCCCCGTCCAAGTGCCAATCCATAGTCGCATGATGATATAATGCTGCTATCCGCCGGATTAATGATTCGTACAGAAACGTATATTCCATATAACGCTTCACCATATGTTCCGACGACCACAGCTGATGCATTATGGCTCTTGCTTACTTCCCGGAGGTCGCGGCTCAGAAGAAACTCACCCCGCCCCTCTTGCATAAAGACAGATTCCGTTCTCAGTCTCATGTCTATAACTTTATAGCCTCTTTGGGAGAGCCGCGATGCTACGTGCTCGGCGAGCATCCTTCCCAGCGTGGATGACTCCTGCAAATTGTTAATGTCGACGAACGATGCAACCAAAATCGTGTCAGTATTGGCTATAGCAGCTTTCGCATTGGACACGAGAGAATCTGCGATAAAGTACCCGGATTTTACAAGGCCACCGGTCAAGACGTGTCCCTTGGGAGAAGAAACTGGAACTTTGCCTTGGGAAACTGCACAACCCATCATTAAAAAACACGAAAGACAAATGATGAGAAGCATTGTCAGAGTTCTCTTCATATGACCCTCCCCTTACCGATTTGTAACGTCATACCTGATTGGGTTAAGGTTACTTACTTCGTAGTGATCCATATCCACATCGTTTATGTAATAAATTCGAGTATCGTGCAGAATATCTCTCTTGGTCTCCCGATTCTTCAGCTCATACGTGATAATGATTTCCGAATGCGGTTTAGTTGAATCAGCGTTGTCCGGATTCCCTGCGATCAGAAACTGAAGAACCTCCCCTAGTCCCACAAACAAGCCGCTATGACCACTTACTCGTTCGGCCTTATGAAAAACTCGCTCAACTTTCCAACTTAGTTGATAAGGTGATTGGGGATTTGAGTTAATGGTAAGCCCCTTGCTTGTCAACTCTGTCTTCAAAAAAGACCACATTGCCTTGCCGAATGGTGACTGATCTTTGTCAGATATAAAAAATGCATCCTTGATTGAACAGGTGGCCTGGAATCCTTGGATGGGGCTTTTGTAAGAGAGCTCCGGGCTAAGGTTCGGGCCCAATCCCGTCGCCGCTGTCTCCATGGCTTCTGGGCATATCGTGGAGACCACCTGCTTAGAAATATCCTTGGCCAGGAAGCGCCAATGCTCACTGGCCTGCATTTTTTCTTGGTGGGTCATAGGGTAACTCGCTTCTTTGGGGACTTGTGCGCAGGATGGGATGAACAACAGCGTCAATAACAAGGTCAAGTATCTCATTCCGGCTCCTCCTTGATCATTGAAGAGTTACTGTGCGATCAATCATAAGTTCGGGTCGCTGGGCAATTTTTTCAAAGCTTCATAAAAACCCCGCACTCGCTTGAGTGGCGGGGTTTTGCGTGTTAGTCGGTCAAGGTTCTGTTTCCATCAGGAAGATGTTGATTAGGTTATGGTTGATGAGTTGACTAGGGAAGAACCTCCGGGAACCTGAATGAAGAAGTCTAGAATCGAACCCCCTCGGTCCCTCCTTGTTAAAGGGGGAAGAGCAAACGACGTCGGGCCGTCTCTCCCCCGGGGGACCCTTGCGGGCCCCCCAAGGTAAAGATGAAAGGGAGAGATGGAGTTGGGGAATTGGGTTTTGTATGAAGGGAGAGGGGAATTTCACCCTCACCCTTTCCCTCTCCCGTCGAGGGAGGGGGTTCATTTCTTAAGACGAGATTGCTTCGTTATGCTCGCAATGACAAAGGACTTAATGCGGGGCTTACGCCCCTCGCAATGACAGTCGCGTATTGTCTACACTTTTTTTCCCTTCTTGGCTACTTTTTTTTCACCTTTCAACAGGTCCTTCACTTTTTTCAAGGCCTTGTCGATGTTCTCGGGCTGGGTGCCGCCGGCCTGGGCCATGTCGGGCCTACCGCCGCCGCTGCCGCCCACGACGGGGGCGATCTGGCGGACGATCTCGCCCGCGTTGAACCTGCCTGCCAGGTCCTTTGTCACCATGCAGAGCAGCATCGCCTTGTCGCCCACTTGGCTGCCCAGGCAGACTATGCCGGAGCCCAGCTTGTCGCGCAGCTTGTCGCCGAAGTCGCGCAGGGCCTTCACGTCGGAGACCTCGACGCGCTCGGCGAGCAGCTTCACCTCGCCCACCTTTCTGGCCTTCTTGATGATGTCGCCCGATTCCTTCGCGGCGAGTCTGCCCTTGAGGGCCTCGATCTCGCGCTCCAGGTCGCGCTGGTGCTTCATCAGCTTGTCGACACGTTCGGCCACCTCGAAGGGGCCCGTGCGCAGCATATTGGCCACCTTCTTCAACTCGTGGTCTTCCTTCTTGATGTACTTCACCGCCTCGGGGCCCGTGACGGCCTCGATGCGCCTGACACCCGCCGCCACGGCGGACTCGCTCAGGATCTTCAGCACGCCGATGTTGCCCGTCCGGGTCACATGGGTGCCGCCGCAGAGCTCGGCGCTCACATCGCCCATTTGGACGACACGGACCTTGTCGGCGTATTTTTCGTCGAACACGGCCTGTGCCCCCGTCTTCATGGCCTGATCCTTGTCGAGGATGCTCGTCCGGACGGGGAGGTTGGCCTGGATGTACTGGTTGGCCAGCGTCTCGATGCGGTCCAGTTCGTTCTCGTCGATGCGGGAGAAGTGCGTGAAGTCGAAGCGCAGCCGCTCGGGGTTGACGAGGGAACCCGCCTGTTTGACGTGATCGCCCAGCACGGCGTGCAGGGCCGCGTTGAGCAGGTGTGTCGCCGAGTGGTTGGCCTCGGTGGCTCGGCGGGTGTCGCGCTCCACCTTCAGGTGGACCGTGTCGCCCACCCGGAGGGTGCCCTTCTTGAGCTTTCCGATGTGGGTGATGAGGTTCTCGTCGGGGCGCTGCGTGTCCCAGACTTCGAAGAGGAAGCCCTCGCCCTCGATGACGCCCGTATCGCCCACCTGGCCTCCCGTCTCGCCGTAGAAGGGCGTCTGGTCGGTGAAGATCTCGGCGTTGGTGCCCTCGGTGATGACGTCCACGTCCTCGTCCTTCTTGAGAATGGCCGTGACGAAGGAGGTGGCCTCGGTGACCTCCTCGTAGCCCACCAGCTCGCTCTTGATGCCCTTGAGCGCAAGCTTCCTGTAGCTGTCGGCGACTGCCGATTCGCCGCTGCCCTTCCAGCTCTCGCGGGCCTTCTCCCGCTGCTCTTCCATGAGCCTCTCGAAACCCTCCATGTCGAGGGTGAGGTTGTCCTTCTTCACGATGTCGGCGGTGAGGTCCGAGGGGAACCCGTAGGTGTCGTAGAGCCGGAAGACCACCTCGCCGGGGATAATGCTGCCGCCCGCCGACTTGAGCTTGGCCACCTCGTCGGTGAGGATGCGCAGGCCCGTGTCCAGCGTCTCGAGGAAGCGCTGCTCCTCGTTGAAGATGACCTTCTGGACGAAGGCGAGCCGGTCGACGATCTCGGGGTAGGCATTCTTCATGACCTCGACGACCGTGGCGACCACGTCGTTCAGGAAAGGCTTGTCGAAGCCCAGGAGCTTGCCGTGCCGGCAGCCGCGACGCAGGATGCGCCTCAGGACGTAGCCGCGGCCTTCGTTCGAGGGCAGGATGCCGTCGGAGATAAGAAAGAAGACCGCCCGGGCGTGGTCGGCGATAACGCGCATGGAGGTGTCGTTGTCCGGGTTGTCGCCGTAGGCCTTGCCGGCGAGCGTTGCGATGGTTGCGATGATGGGGGTGAAGAGGTCCGTGTCGTAGTTGCTCGTCTTGCCCTGCACGATGGCTGCGAGGCGCTCGAGACCCATGCCCGTGTCGATGTTGGGCTTCGGCAGGGGCGTGAAACTGCCGTCCAGGTTGCGGTCGAACTGCGTGAAGACGTGGTTCCAGATCTCCAGGTGCCGGTCGCAGGAGCACTCGACGTTGCACTCGGGCCGACCGCAGCCCACCTCGGGGCCCTGGTCGTAGAGGATCTCCGAGCAGGGGCCGCAGGGGCCCGTCTCGCCCACCATCCAGAAGTTGCTGTCCATGCCCATGCGGACGATGCGCTCGGCGGGGACGCCCTCCTGCTTGTTCCAGATCTCGAAGGCCTCGTCGTCGTCCTTGTAGATCGTGATGTACATTTTCTCTTTCGGGAGGCCCATGACGTTGATGAGGAAGTCCCAGCCCCATGCAATGGACTCCTTCTTGAAGTAGTCGCCGAAGGAGAAGTTGCCCAGCATCTCAAAGAAGGTGTGGTGGCGCGCCGTGTAGCCCACGTTCTCCAGGTCGTTGTGCTTGCCGCCCGCGCGCACGCACTTCTGGGAGCTTGCGGCCCGGTAGTAGCCGCGGTCCTCGAGGCCCAGGAAGCAGTTCTTGAACTGCACCATCCCCGAGTTGGTGAAGAGCAGCGTCGGGTCGTCCTTCGGGATGAGCGAGGAGCTGGCGACCACCGCGTGCCCCCTCTCCCGGAAGTACTCGAGAAACTTGGCCCTGATCTCACTCGATGTCATATAGGGTTCCCTCCTCGTATGTTCCCAGGTAATCCAGAATCAGTGTCAGATGATAGCCTTTGCCTTGCAGCGCCCGGGCAAGGGCCAGCCGGTCCTTCTTGTCGAGACTGCGGGGGCTCCGGCCCCGGAGCTTTCTCGCCGCGTAGCGGGCGATTCCCTCCCTCTCGGGGAACTCCTCGCGCACCTCGCGGACGGCCTCCTTTGCCGCCTCGCGAGAGATGCCCTTTTCACGCAACTGCTCCTCGATCTTGCGGTTGCCGTAGAGGCGGTTCACGGCGAGGTGCCTCGCCCGGTTGACGGCAAAGGCCCCGTCGTCGAGATACCCCAGCTCGCCGAGATTTTCAAGCACCCTGTCGATGACGGATTTCGAGAAGTCCCGCTCGGCGAGTTTCTTCCGCAACTCCGCCCGGCTGCGTCCCCTCAGCGCCAGAAGACGCAGGGCCCGCTCCCTGGCCCTCCTGTACTGGAGATGAGCCTCCATTTACTTCTTCTTTTCTTTTTCCGGCGGCTTCTCCGGAGGGGCCTGCTTCTCGGGCCTCTTCACCCCGAACTTTTCTCGGACCTCGTCCTCGATCTTCGCCAGCAGTTCGGCGTTGTCCTTGAGCGCGAGCCGCACGTTCTCCCGGCCCTGGCCGAGGCGGTCTCCCCTGTAGGAGTACCAGGTGCCGCTTCGCTCGACGATGCCGTTGTTGACGGCCAGATCTAGCACGTCGCCCTCCTTCGAGATGCCCTCGCCGAAGATGATGTCGAACTCGGTCTCGCGGAAGGGCGGGGCGACCTTGTTCTTCACGACCTTGACGCGGACGCGGTTGCCCACGACGTTTTCGCCCTGCTTGAGGGCCGTGATCCGGCGGATGTCGAGGCGCATGGAGGCGTAGAACTTCAGGGCGTTGCCGCCCGTCGTCGTCTCGGGGTTGCCCATGAACATGCCGATCTTCATGCGCAGCTGGTTGATGAAGATGACGCAGGTCCTGGACTTGCTGATGGTGCCCGTGAGCTTGCGCAGGGCCTGGGACATCAGGCGCGCCTGGAGGCCCATCTGCGCGTCCCCCATGTCGCCCTCCAGCTCGGCCTTGGGCACGAGGGCCGCCACGGAGTCGATGACCAGGACGTCGAGGGCGCCGCTGCGCACCAGCGTCTCGGCGATCTCGAGGGCCTGCTCACCCGTGTCGGGCTGGGCGATGAGCAGGTTGTCCGTGTCGACGCCGATCTTGCGGGCGTAGCCCACGTCGAGGGCATGCTCCGCGTCGACGAAGGCGGCCAGACCGCCCGCCTTCTGGGCCTCGGAAACGATGTGAAGGGCAAGCGTCGTCTTGCCGCCCGCCTCGGGGCCGTAGATCTCGATGACGCGGCCGCGGGGGATACCGCCCACGCCGAGAGCCATGTCGAGGCTCAGCGACCCCGTGGGGATCACGGGCACGTCGATGACCTCCTCGCCGCCGAGGCGCATGATGGAGCCCTTGCCGAACTGGCGCTCGATCTGGGCGATGGCAAGCTCTACTGCCTTCTCTCGATCCTGCTCATGTGATGCCATGGTCTTATTTTTCCCTCCTGGAGGTTGTGATCGTTGTGTCTTGATCCGCTCTCCTGTTTCTAATTTCCCTCTCTCCCGTTCCTGTTATCCTCCTCCCTTGGCGGGAGGAGCCAGAGGAGGGGGGGTATTCCCCCTCACTTCGATCCTCTCCCACGGAGGGGAGAGGAAGAGCAAGGAATGGGGTCTCTATAGGCCCAGCCTGAACGTCGCCAGGGGCGTGTACACGGGGCCCGTGGGCTTCAAGTCGCTGCGGAAGAGGACCATTTCCGTCGCGGTGAACGTCCCGGCGGCGAAGCCCTTGTGGTCCTCGATCGCCTTTTCGAGGCCCTCGATACGACGGTCGGCCTTCATGCGCCCCAGCGTCAGGTGCGCCCGGAAGGGCCGCTCCTCCCGGGTGAACCCCACCGCTTCCAGCGCCGTCTCGACCTGGCCCTGCAGCGCCGCAAGCTCCTTCATGCCCTCCGTCACGCCCATCCAGAGGACGCGCGGCCGGCTCAGGTTCGGGAAGACGCCGAGGGTGCCGATGGCGACGCGCACCGGCGCCAGCGCCGGCGCCTTCGCCTGCAGGGCATCGGTGATGCTGCGGATGTCGCGCTCGGTGATGTTTCCGAAAAACTTCAGCGTCAGGTGGGTGTTCCCGGGCCTGGCCCAGCGGATGACGCCCGTCATGGAGAGGCCCAGACGGTACTGCACCCGCTCGAACTGCTCGAGAATTTCCTTCGGGATCTCGATGGCCAGAAAGGTACGGAACGTGCTGTCACTGGACATGGCTTTCCCCCGCGAGGAACCGGCGTGTGAGCTCCAGGGCCCACTGGGTTGTGATTTCCTTGATGCGCCTGCGCTCCCACTTGAAGGCGAAGTCGCGGCAGACGGTCCGCGTGCCGTCGGAGACGGCGATGAATACGGTGCCCACGGGCTTTGCGCCGGTGCCGCCCGAGGGGCCGGCGATGCCCGTTGTTGCCAGGCCGACGTCGGCGCCGCTCGTTTTCCGCACCCCTTCGGCCATGAGGACGGCCGTTTCCCGGCTCACGGCCCCGTGTTCCCGGATGACCTCCTCGGGCACGCCGAGCAGTTCCGTCTTCGAGCGGTTGCTGTAGGCGACGATGCCCCGCTCGAAGTAGGCCGAGCTGCCGGGGACGTTCGTGATCCGGTCGGCGATGAGGCCGCCCGTGAGCGACTCGGCAATGCTTATCGTGAGTTTTTTCTCCGTGAGCAGCGCGCCGATCATTCCCTCGAGGGTGTCCTCGTCGTAGCCGAAGATGTTGCGGCTGAGCCGCTCCACGACGCCCTTACCGATGAGGGCGAGGTCCGCCTCGGCCCTCGCGCGGTCGGCGCTCCTTGCCGTCAGAACCAGGTGGTTCTCCGGAAAGCGAGGGTAAAAGCCCAGGCTCACCGTGGTGCCCGCCAGGGGCAGGTCCGCCAGCGCGCTGTCGATGAGCGCCTCGGCCAGGCCGAAGAGCTTGATCGTCTTCGTGAGGATGTAGGTCTTGCCCGCCTTCTGCTCGAAGAGCGGGACGAGCACCTCCGGCGTCATCCGCTTGACTTCCATGGGCACGCCGGGAACGACGGCGATGAGCTTCCCGCCCCGATTCAGGACGTATCCCCAGGCCGTCCCCACGGGGTTGCGGAGCGGTTCGGCCCCCTGTGGGAACATGGCCTGCTTGGCGTTGTTGTCGGTCCAGCGGAGCCCGCGCGCGGCGAAGCGCTCCCTGATGGTCTGCAGGACGGCCTCGTCCAGGTAGAGCGGCAGGCCGCAGTATTTCGCGATGCACTCCGTCGTGATGTCGTCGGCCGTGGGGCCCAGCCCCCCGGTGACGACGACGGCGTCGGAGCGCTCCAGGATGAAATCCAGCGCCTCGCCGATGGCCCCGGCTTCGTCGCCCACGGCCATCGAGACGGGCACGTCCCAGCCCCGGACATGAAACTCGCGGGCGAGGTAGGACGTGTTGGTGTCGGCGATGCGGCCGCTGGTCAGTTCGTTGCCGATTGTAAGGATACCGATGTTCATTTCAGCCTGATTTCTTCAATTCCCTCCACCCCCCTTTTACAAAGGGGGATGCCCTGACTCCCTCCTTTGCAAAAGGAGGGCAGGGGAGGATTTTCCCGGTCGCCCCGAGAGGGGCGGATGGTTGTCAAAAATCAAAAAACCTCAGTGCCGCCTGGAGCGCCACGTTTGCCCAGAGGCCGGCCATGACGTCGTCCCCCACGACGCCCCAGCCGCCGGGCAGCCTGTCCTGGCACCACCGTGCCGGCGGGGGCTTCAGGATGTCGAACATCCTGAAGAGGAAAAAGGCCGCCGCAATCCGCCAGCCCGTCTGGGCTACGAAAGCAAGCGACCAGAGCAGGCCGACGATCTCGTCGATGACGATCCGGGGGGAATCCTTCCTGCCGAAAATCTTCTCCGCTTCACCCGATGCGTGGACGGCAAGAAGAGTGAGAAGAGACACCGATACCAGGTAAAGGGGCCAAGACAGGGACGAAAGGGCCAGATAAAGGGGGATGGCGACGAGTGTGCCCGCCGTGCCGGGCGCGAAGGGCGAGTAACCGCTTCCGAGCCCAGTGGCGATGAGCTTGACGACCGTCTTTCCCAGAGAGGCCTCCCCTTCGACCTTCAGCCGCTCAGCAGGAACGGGGCCGGGCCCGTCCGGACCCTTGCTATTCCTCGCTTGCGAGGAGATCACATTATCGTCTTTCGTTAATCATGTCAATGATTTTGATGTCTTCGCGCCCTGCCGGAACGGCCGCGGCACGCCAAAATCCCCTTGACAATAGAACGAACGTTCTATAACCTGGGGGGCACAGGATGTCAAGGGAAAAAGGGACGAGCGAAGAAGTGTTTGAGTGCCTAAGTGTCTGAGTGAAGAAGGGGAACAAGATAAATCCTTTCCGATCCTTCTATGAGGGGCATTACTCAAGTTCCTTCTTCCTCGACGGGAGAGGATCTTTATCAAATTTCCTCTCCCCTGGTGGGAGAGGATCAAGGAGAGGGGGAATTGATGAGTTCCGCTTCAATGATCGCAAAGAAGCTCAGGAAAAGGCAGACCGACGCGGAAAAACGACTGTGGAAACACCTGAAGGCCAAACAGCAACTGTGTTCCTTTTCAACCAGATTTTAAGCCTGCTGCCAGCAGGTGTTGTTCTTTACCATGGCATTGAGGATAACCAGGAGCTTGCGCATGCAGGCCACGAGGGCCACCTTGGCCGGCTTTCCGGCCAGGCGCAGCCGCAGGTAAAACTCCCGGATCACGGGGTTGCAGCGGCTGGCGGTGAGAGCTGCCATGTAGAGGGCGGCCCGGACATGGGCCCGGCCTCCCCAGCAGGATCGTTTCCCGCGGGACTTTCCGCTGTCGCGGTTGAAGGGAGCCACCCCGACGAGGGCGGAGAGCTTGCGAGCGCTGAGGGTTCCCAGCTCGGGAAGGCCGCACAGCAGCGTGGTGGTCACCACGGGGCCGACTCCCAGGACGCTCGTAAGGATCTTTTCTTTCTGGCGCCAGATGGGGCTCTTCTTGATGAGGTCATTGATATCGTTGTTGATGTCCTCGAGCCGCTTCTCCATCCAGCGGATGTGGACCTGGATGTCTCGGCGAACGCGTTTTTCGGTGGCCATGGCATACCGGTTCTTCTCGGCGCTGATCATCTCTACGATCTGGCGTCGACGGTTGTTGAGGTCCTCGAGTTGTTGGGTCTCCAGGTCCTTGAGGGGCCTGCGCTCGGGGCGGACGGCCTCGGCGAAGCGGGCGATGATCCGGGCGTCGATGGCGTCGGTTTTGGCCAGCAGCCCCACGGAGCGGGCAAAGTCGCGGATCTGCCGGGGGTTGACGACCACGACGGGCAAGGCTGCCAGGGCCAAGGCGTTGACCGCCGCCCGGGCAAAGCCGCCGGTGGCCTCCAGGACGATGGTGTGGGCCTGAAGCGGCTGAAGGTGCCGGACCAGGGCAGCCAGCCCCTCTTCGGTGTTCGGGAAGCTCTGAAGCTCTGCGGTGGGACGCACGGCGACCACCAGTTCCTCCTTGGAGATATCAATGCCGACGAAGCGCTCTGGTTCTTTCATGGGGATGCTCCTTTTACCCTTTCTTGCGGTGATGCGAGATCCAAGCGGTCTCTGACAACTGTTCGGGTTTTGGGAGATGCGGCGTGGCGACCCAGGCTGTTCAACGGGCTCAAGGCCCAAGACGGAAACGGTCTGCCACGCCGGGCTCAAACCATGAATGACTCTCTACCTAACTGAAATGCATTTGGAAAGACTGAAGTAAACATACAAGATGGAAGGGGTCAAGTTCAGAAGACAGGAACCCATCGGGAAGTACATTGTGGACTTCGCGTCTTTTGACAGGAAGCTTGTCATTGAACTGGATGGCGGCCAGCACGCCGATGATATGCGTGATGCCGGGAGAGATGCCTGGCTTGGCACGCAGGGCTTTGAAGTGCTGAGGTTCTGGAACAATGAGATATTTGAAAATTTTGACGGGGTTTTGGAAGAGATACGAAGACGTGTCGTAAGTCACCCTCCCCCGGCCCCTCCCATCGAGGGAGGGGAGTGAAAGCAGGAGGTTCTTTCATCGAGGGAGGGGAGTGAAAGCAGGAGGTTCTTTCATCGAGGGAGGGGAGTGAAAGCAGGAGGCCCCTCCCATCGAGGGAGGAGCAGATATCTCCGATCAGGGAAAGGGGTTTTCTCGGAACTGATAGGGATTTGAATAGAGTTTTCCCATGCAGGAAAAGCGAACCGTCGAAACCGTGTCGCGGAGGCTGGCGGGGTTCTACCGGGACCACCGGCGGATGCCGGCCTACTCGGAGATGATCCCCCTGCTGGGGGTGCGCTCGAAGAGCGTCGTCCACTTCTGGATGCGCAAGCTCCTGAGGGAGGGCGTCCTCGAGCAGGACCGCAGGGGGCTCCTGCGGCCCGTGCGGCGGGATTTCGCCCTGCCGCTCGTGGGCGCCGTGCAGGCCGGGTTCCCGACGCCCTCCGGGGAGGAGCTGCGGGACCTCGTCTCGCTCGACGAGTACCTCGTGACGAAGCCCGAGGCGTCCTTCCTGCTGCGGGTGAGCGGGGATTCCATGACGGGCGAGGGGATCCTGCCGGGGGATCTCGTCATCATCGAGCGGGGACGGGAGCCGAAGGCGGGCGACGTGGTCGTGGCCCAGGTGGACGGCGAGTGGACCATGAAATACTTCACCCGGACGAAGGGCGGCGCCGTGGTGCTCGAGTCGGCCAATCCGAAGTATCCGCCCGTCCGCGCGCGGGAGGAGCTGAAAATCGCGGGTATCGTGTCGGCGGTGGTCCGGAAATACCACCTCTGAAATCCTCCCCGACCCTCCTTTTTCAAAGGAGGGGGTAAAAGGCAAAAGGGGCATTTCCCCCGGATCTCCCCCTTTGAAAAAGGGGGATACAGGGGGATTTTAAAAACACTATCCGAGGCGGGTGACCCATGTTTCTTGCCTATGAAGGAAAACTGAAAGTCTTCTCCCGGGAACTGCGAACGCATATGACCGATGCGGAGAAGGCCCTCTGGATAAAGCTGCGTAGAAAGCAACTCAAAGGCTATCAGTTTTACAGACAGAAGATCATCGGGGATTACATCGTGGATTTCTATTGCCCCGGGGCGCGGCTGGTCGTTGAGGTCGATGGCGGGCAGCACTATGGCCTCGAAGAAATGGCGAAAGACCGTGTGAGAGACAAATACCTTCGGGAGCAGGGGCTCGAGGTCCTGCGTTTCTCGGACAGGGAAGTGCTGATCGAGTGCGAGAGTGTCCTAGAGAAGATTTACGTGAACCTGCCGTGAGGAAAAATCCTCCCCGATCTCCGGTGTAAAATCCCTCTCTCTCCCCTTTTTGAGGTGGATATGGGTTTCCCATGGATCAATTAATGCTCAATCTCCGCTCCTGGCCGCAGGCCGTCCTGCACATCGACGGCGACGCCTTTTTCACGTCCTGCGAGGAGGCGATCCACCCCGAGCTCAGGGGCAAGCCCCTCATCACGGGCGGCGAGCGGGGGATCGTGGCCTGCGCGAGCTACGCCGCCAAGGCCCTGGGGATCAGGCGCGGCGTGTCCCTGCACGAGGCGAAGAAGATCTGTCCGGGGCTCATCGTGCTGCCCTCGGACTACGAGACCTACAGCCTCTTTTCAAGGCGCATGTACAACATCGTGCGGCGCTTCACGCCCCAGGTGGAGGAGTACTCCATCGACGAGGCCTTCGCCGACCTCACGGGCCTGCGCCGCTGCTTCCACACCTCCTACGAGGCGATCGCCCTCAACATCAAGCGCGAGGTTGAGCGCGAGCTGGGGATCACCGTCTCCGCGGGCCTTTCGCTCTCGAAGGTGCTTGCCAAGGTGGCCTCCAAGCACCGCAAGCCCGCGGGCTTCACCCCGATCCCGGGCCGTCGGATCCCCGAGTACATCCGGGAGCTGCCCGTGGAGAAGCTCTGGGGGATCGGACCCGCCACGACGAACTACCTCTGGAAGATGGGGATCCGGACGGCCCTGGAGTTCGCGAGGCTCCCCGAGGCCGTGGTGAAGAAGAAGCTCACCAAGCCCGGCCAGGAGATCTGGCGCGAGCTGCGCGGCGAGTCGGTCTGCCCCGTCATGGCCGAGGAGAAGAGCGACTACGCCTCGATCAGCAAGACGAAGACCTTCGCGCCGCCCACGAGCGATGCCGGGTACCTCTTCGCGCACCTGCTGCGCAATCTCGAGTCGGCCTGCATGAAGGCCCGGCGCTACCACCTCGCGCCCCGCAGGCTCATCGGCTTTCTCAAGATGAACGACTTCGAGTACCGCGGAAGCGAGGTGAAGCTCACCCGCCCCTCGGCCCACCCGCTGGAGCTCTGCGAGGTGCTGCGGGGGCTCTTCGACGGGCTCTACCGCAGGGAGGACCTCTACCGCTCCACGGGCGTCATCCTCGCGGATCTGAAGCCCGACCGCGACGTCCAGTACACCCTCTTCGAGAGCCCCCTGCGGGCCGAGAAGGTGCGCGACCTCTACGAGGCCGTCGACGAGATGCGCGAGAAGTTCGGCAAGCACTGCCTGCACCTCGGCGCGGCCCATCCCGTCGACGCGCTCGGCAGGGGCCGCCGCGGCGCGCCCACCGTGCGCGAGCAGACGGCCTTCTTCGGCGAGACGAAACGCAGGCACCTGCCCCTGCCTGTCCTGCACGTGAAGGTCTGACGCTGATTTTTGTTGACTTCACGACGGGATTTTCCGCTAATGGGGCGACGGGATCACGAAACCGATCTTTCTGTTCTGCAGGCGGAGCGACCGGCATGGATTACGCGCAGCACTACGGGTTCAGCAGGATGCCCTTCGGGGAGGACGCCGACCGCGAGGTCCTGTTTCCATCGGAGACGCACAAGGAGGCGCTGGCCTCCGTGCTCTACGGCATCCGGGAACGAAAGGGCTACATCGTTGTCATCGGCGAGAGGGGCATGGGGAAGACCCATCTGGCCCGGCAGGCGATGGGGCGGCTCGACGAAGGGGTACAGGCGGTCCTCATCTCGGACGCCCATGACCGGTATTACATGCTGCTCAAGGAACTGACGGGGAAGCTGGGAATCCGCACCGCGGAGTCGAGCAAGGGGCCCCTTCTGCACGCGCTCTACGAGTACCTGATCCGGTGCCTGGAGAAGGGCGGCAACGTCGTGCTGTTCCTCGACGACGCGCACCGGATGAAGGACGAGATCGTCGAGGAGTTGCGGCTGATGTCCAACCTCGAGACGAGCCGGACGAAGCTGATCCAGATCGTCATCCTGGCAGAGCCCGAGCTGGATCAGCGGCTCGGCGCACAGCACATGCGGCAGATCCGGCAGCGCATCCAGATCCTGCACCGCCTCCTGCCTTTCAGCGAGGACGAGTCGCGGCAATACATCGAACACCGGCTCGCCTGGGCGGGCGGCGCCCCGGAGGTCCTCACCGCGGAGGCCATGACCGCTCTCTGTCGTCATGGCGGCGGGATTCCGCACACCCTCAACATCCTCTGTGATGGGGCCCTCGCCCTCGGACAGGAGCGGTCCGAGAACCCCGTGTCCGCGCAGACGGTCCGGGATGCGCACAGGGCCGCGGCGCCGCTTCTCCGCCGGGAAGAAGGGGCGTTTCGCGCCGCGCCCGCTCGAAAATCGGCCTCTCCGGGCCCCTGGGTTTGCGCCGCAACCGCCGCCGTGATCGCCGGCCTGTCTCTCGGCGGGTACTCCCACTACGCGGAACGGAAGGCGGCCGTTTCGCAGCGGGGGGCCGTCGCCACGGCGACCGTCCCCGCGGGGGCTCCCGCCGCGGCGCCGCCGCCCCCGCCACAGGCCCCCGCCTCCGCGGCGCAGCCGCAGCGGCCGGCGAACGCGCCGCGCTAGGTCGAACGCTCGCGACGTGCAACGAACCCGCCCATCGCCACCCCCGCGACGACGAATAGCACCCAGGAAGCGGGTTCCGGCACGGCGGCCGAGGGTGCGCCCGCGCCGAAGTTGTTGCGTACGTTGTTCAGATCAACCACGTTGACGGCGCCATCACCGTCGGTGTCGCCCAGTCCGCTGCCGCCGAAGTGGTTTTGCAATTGGCCAATCAACCTTACGAGTACATCAAGACGTCGTTCTGGGATCAGAACGAGCAATTTGCCGAACTGGTAAAAGCCAATCCACAAGCCAAGGTTCCCACGCTGGTGTTCGAAGACGGTACGGTGATGACCGAGAGCGCCGCGATCCTTCTCCATTTTGCCGAGAAGGTTCCGGGCCTGATTCCGCTGGAACCGGCGAAGCGTGCGGCGTTTTTTCGCTGGATGATTTTCATCCCGGCAAACATTTACGCCATGTTTGACATTGGTGATGAGCCGTCGCGCTGGGTCGACGGCGACGCATTGCAGGC
>ERZ1026814.554-NODE-554-length-19208-cov-5.358996_pt1 | contig 19208 bp, 17 predicted proteins | sample MGYA00520871_ERZ1026814 | MGnify/ENA primary metagenome ERZ1026814 (study PRJEB33270, sample SAMEA104284478) | anaerobic digester metagenome | biome: Anaerobic digester microbiome; feature: mesophilic sludge digester; material: Anaerobic digester biomass | place... | reverse complement strand
TTCAGATGGGTATAAGAGACAGGGCACCGAAGATACGCGAAGCCTATAATGGAGCATTCGTCAATAACTGGGAATACTATCCGCTCACCGAGCGCGAAATTAACTTTGTGGTGGATAATGCCATCATTTTGGTAATCCCCGAGCTGCTGCAATTGGTGCTCAAAGGCGATAAGGTGGTTGGATTTGTGCTGCCTTTTCCGGATGTCTCCGCAGCGTTTAAAAAGAACAATGGCAAGTTAGGACCAATTGAAATCTTGCGTATTCTGCAGGAAATCAATAAAACCAATTGGATCGACTTTAATGGCATAGGCATTTTGCCTGAAGCGCAAGGTTTTGGTGGAAATGCGCTCATTTATGAAATCCTGATCAATTCTGTGACTGCAAATCCTCGCTACCAGCATGCGGAATTAACCCAGGTAGCTGAGACTGCTGTGCAAATGCGCAAAGACCTGAAAAACCTCGGCTGCACGTTTTACAAGAACCATCGAGTGTATAAAAAAGCGCTCATGTAACTTTAAAAAAGTCAACAGAGATATACACAGCTCCTATCGATCGGGTTCTAAACTTGTTGTTTGTAATTTTAGTTGTTTTACCATATAATCTAACTTAGGTTTTTGGTTGGAATATTTTCGCATTGCTTGATTTTTGATCTCATAAGTATAAAGGGGAAAAAATGTTAAATAAAAGAAAATTTGACCGCTTGATGATTGTATTATTAATATTATCAGCAATTGGAGTGACATCGGTTGCTGCTGAAATATTGTCTCATAAACTATATCTACCAATAATTATCAAGCCTGAGTATACACCTACAAGAACCCCTACTCCCACTCCTACAAAAACTTCTACTGCCACACCAACTAAGACTCCCACAAGTACTTTCACAAGAACATCTACTTTTACTGCAACAAATACGCCTACAAAGACGCGGACGCCGACTAGAACTCCAACTAAAACCCCAACCAGAACTCCAACTAGAACTCCAACTAAAACCCCAACCAGAACTCCAACTAGAACCCCAACTAAAACCCCAACTAGAACTCCAACTAGAACTCCAACACCAATACCATTGGATGGAAATGTTCAGATTATATATATATATTACGATGGTGAGGCTCCTAATGAAGCAGATGAATATGTCGAAATTAAAAATGTTGGTTCTACGTCCGTACAAATTCAGAATTGGACGCTTAGCGATAAGGCGTTCCACATATTTACTTTTCCACAATTTGTGATGGTTCCAAATCAAATCTGTAGGATTTACACAAATGAAACCCACTCAGAATATTGTGGGTTTAATTATCATTCAGGGTCAGCAATTTGGAACAATAGCGATGACTGTGGATATTTGCGCAATAGTTCTGATGTATTAAAGAGCCAATATTGTTATCCCCGATAAAAACTGGTTAGATGCTCCTCTTAATTTGCTTCCCTGTCTATCATCCATAGCAAGCTGCGGTGAAAATTCGTATAAAAAAAGCTAATTAATAATGGAGGGACAAGGAAATGACCAAATATAAACAGCGTAAGCGCAATCTCTATGAAAACACTTCCGAGAGTTATGCAATCTCACGATCTAAGATAGACCTATTTATCAACTGCCCACGTTGTTTTTATCTCGATAGGAAGCTTGGCTTGGCTCAGCCTTCCATGCCAGGCTGGCCTCTCAATTCTGCAGTTGATTACCTTCTGAAGCAGGAATTTGACTATTATCGAAAACTACAACTACCTCACCCAATTATGGTTCAATATGGCATTGATGCCGTCCCTTTTTCTCATCCCGATTTGCCGTTTTGGCGAGATGATGTCTACCATTATGTGGGGGCTTCCGTTTTGGATGAACAAACGGGTTTTCAGGTTCAGGGAATTATTGATGATGTTTGGATCACACCCCAAGGAGAATTGAACATAGTAGACTACAAAGCCACTTCCACTGCCAGTGAAATTAGTTTAGACGATGAATTTAAACAGTCCTACAAGCGTCAAATGGAAGTTTACCAATGGATTTTTAGGAAAATGGGCTTTAAGGTCTCCCCAGTGGGGTATTTTGTTTTTGCAAATGCTTTGAAGGACCGCAAGCTTTTCGATAACAAGCTTAAGTTCGAGCTAACGATTCTCACTCATCACGGGGACGATTCTTGGGTTAGTCCCACTCTGATGGACATGAAAGCGATTTTGGAAAGCGACACTATCCCTGAGGCAAATCCGGATTGCGAATATTGCGAATACCGCCGTTTGACCAAGGAAGTAGAATAGGCAAAAAGGGTTCCGGTTCGCCTTTTTCTACTTAAGTAACAATGCTATTTCGCATGAACGTGCCGGTGATGAATGTCAGGCGTGTGTTCGTGTTCATGCTCAAGCACTTCGTGGGCGTGGATGTGACTATGGGTTATCGGCTGGGTTGGATCTAAATCTGCATGGGCATGAGAATGGTGTAGGTCAGAGTGGGTATGAGCATGCTCGTGCACAATCGGCTCATGTACATGCAGGTGGCTGTGGTGTTCGGTTGCCATCAGCCAAGCGCCAGCGAGCATCAATGGCAAAGCAATCCATAAACTGATAGGAGGTTTCTCGTTAAATATTAACAAGCTAAGTATCAGAGCTATAAATGGTGCGCTACCAAACCAGGCATACGCTCTAGCAGAGCCCAAACCGCGCATCGCTAAGATGATGAGTGCGATACTAAGCCCATAACTTATTGCTCCTAAGGTGCTTGCAATCAGGATGTGACTCAGATTGGGAAGAGGCTTGCCGAGTATTAAGGTGAGGATCAAAGAAAAAATACCCGCTCCCAATCCTTTGACCAGCACAATATCGAGCGGGTTGCGCTCCGAAATATTACGTGTGAAGTTGTTATCCAACCCCCAAGAGATGGTTGCTAAGAGAATGAGTAAAACTCCAGGTGAGAACCCCCATTGTCCACCCTCAAAAGAGAGCCCAATACTGGCTAGTGTGATGAGAATGATAGATAAAGTGACTCTTTGCCCAACAGCTTCCTTGAATATAACTGCTGCAATTAATGCGGTAGCAACACCTTCGAAATTAAGCAAGACAGATGCAGTTGAAGCTGGGGTGATGCGCAGCCCAGACAGCAAAGCAATCGGTGCCAGAACACCGCCGAAGCTGATAGCACCAATCAACCAAGGGAGATCATTTCGGGTGAGCTTGGCTTCAGTTTGTTGCAGAGGGTGGCGCGTTTTCATGAGAAGACGGAGCAAAAGCGCGCCTACTCCACTTCCCAAATATAGGAACGCTGCCAAAGGAATTGGGTCGATATCCCCCAGTAAGATTTTGGAGAGTGGTGTTGAGCAGGCAAATAGAAATGCTGCAGCCCAAGCCTGGGCAATTGGCAAAGAGAGAGATTTTTTCTTATTCATCGGCACATCAGTAGATAAAAATTCAGCCAATTCTTCCCGTTTACGCGCGTAATGAGGCTGAGTGTCTTTATGCGCGCTGCTTTGCTAGCCATTATAAATTACTTTATTTTCAATCTTTACGATTTTACAGTTTATTAGTGTGAAAGCCGGAGATGTTGGTTATTCAAATGCTTGAATGAAGCCAATCTCTAAACGAAATAAATTTCAATCAATTAACTTAATGATGATTTGGAAACCGCAACAAAAGAGCGGGTGATGGGATTCGAACCCACGAATGGTAGCTTGGGAAGCTACTGCCTTACCACTTGGCTACACCCGCTTGGGACCTATATTTTACCGCATTTTTTCATATCGTAAACTAAAAACCACCAAAAGTTCGTTTATCCTTATAATTATGTTTGATCAGACCTATCAGATTTCTGAAAAGGAGAGCAAGCCATGGATCCAGTCATACCAGAGCAACAGTCTCAGCGTAAAAAGCCTTCAGCTCTAAAGTTGTTTATCATTTCTCGGGGTAACTCTTTCAAGTATGCCAGCCGAGGACTAAGCTATGTTATGCGTACACAAAAAAATGCCTGGATCCATACGGTTGTCATGCTTGCGGTTATTGCAGTGAGCTTTTGGCTGCAATTAACGCGCATGGAATGGGTGGCGATCCTTTTAGTGATCGGAATGGTATGGACAGCAGAATTTATCAACACCTCGTTAGAAAGCATCGTCGATATGGCTAGCCCTGAGCGTCATCCTCTTGCCCAAGTGGGTAAAGATGTTGCTGCAGCCGCTGTCCTCTTTGCTGCTCTGATCGCTGTTATAGTGGGTATCTTGGTTCTAGGCCCGCATTTGCGAATTAAACTTGGGTTGTAATAAAGTTGAATAAGGTTAAAACTTTTCATGGAAATTATTCATGTATACTATCGTCAGAAATTAACTGAAGGAGATTATCAATGATTAGTGAACCGATTAATGTGACTGATGCAGCATTCCAGAAGACCGTGCTGGAATCGCCCGTCCCTGTGATTGTGGATTTTTGGGCACCTTGGTGCGGTCCTTGCCGAATGGTTGCGCCCATTTTAGAGAAGATTGCCAAGGAATATGCTGATAAACTCATCGTAGCGAAGGTCAACACCGATGAGAATCAACAATGGGCAAGCAAGTACAACGTGGAAGGTATTCCAACGATGTTAATGATCGCTGACGGGAAAGTGGTGCATCGCCAAGTGGGGGCGTTACCTGAGCCGATGCTGCGAGAGGTCATCGATCAGTTCTTGGAAGTAGTTAACAGCCACAAAAAGAACTAAACTCGAATAGAAAAAGAGAGCATTATGCACTGCGCCCTAAAAGTCGGACAAAAAATCCGACAGAAAGGCGCAGTGCCATTAGCTCCTTTTTTTTTATTTATTCCCATTCTCGCGAACGATATCAGCTCCGAGCGCGGCTAATTTTTGATCAATACTTTCATAACCACGGTCAATCTGGCTGACATTGCGGATAACCGAGGTGCCTTTGGCAGAAAGCGCAGCCAAAACCAATGCAATCCCTGCACGGATATCGGGGCTATCTAATTTTTCACCGTTGAGGCGGGTTGGGCCTTGCACAATGCAACGGTGCGGATCGCAAAGCACAATTTGTGCCCCCATTGAGACTAACTTATCCGTAAAGAACATGCGGCTGGGGTACATCCAGTCATGAAAGAGGATGCTGCCAATGGATTGCGTGGCAATTACAATCGCGATGCTCATCAAGTCAGTAGGAAAAGATGGCCAAGGCATCACGCTAATCTCTGGAATAGCATTTCCTAAATCTGGCTCTATAACGAGCCGTTGATTGGAGCCAACCCACACATCATCTCCAATGAAGTCGAAATCCACGCCTAAGCGCCGAAACACAAGTTGAATCATTTTGAGATGTTCAACGCCAGCGTCTTTAATCCGAATTTCGCCATGCGTTACTACAGCTGCGCCCACAAAACTGATTACTTCGAGATAATCTGGGCCGATGGTAAACTCCCCGCCATGCAGCTCCTTGACGCCATCAATAATCAGTGTGTTTGAGCCGATGTTCTTGATATCGGCACCAAGTAGATTGAGGAACTGACAAAGCTGCTGAATATGCGGTTCAGAGGCTGCGTTGCGGATTATGGTGCGCCCTTCAGCCTTAACAGCTGCCATAATCGTATTTTCAGTCGCTGTAACGCTGGCTTCATCCAGCAAGATTTCAGCGCCTTTCAGTTGAGAGGCAGAAAAATGAAAACAATCATTATAGGAAAACAGTGCCCCAAGTTTATTGAGCGCTAATATGTGCGTATCAACGCGCCGTCGTCCGATCACATCTCCACCTGGAGGGGGAAGTATGAGCTCCCCTGAGCGTGCGAGCATTGGTCCAGCCAACAAAATAGAGGCACGAATCTGCCTGCAAAGGTCAGGGTCGAGATCAGAAGGGTGAATATCTTTAGCGAGGAACTCATAAGAAGAAGCATCAATCTGGCGCACTTGCACGCCCAAACTTTCCATCAGTCTACGCATCGTCTGGGTATCAGTAATGTTGGGCATATTATGCAGAACAATAGGCTCTTCCGTAAGCAAACAAGCTGCCATCAATGGTAGGGCAGCATTCTTGTTACCCGATGGGACCATCGTCCCGGTTAGAGGTTTCCCTCCATGAATGATGAACTTGTCCATAGCTACTCCTTTGCAAGGTACAGACGAATTGTCAATTAGAGCGCCACGCGAGGACCGGCTGCACTAACCTCCGGCAGAACTGTCTTTTCATATTTCTTAAAGTTTTCAGCAAATCTATGCGCTAATTGAAGCGCTTCTCGCTGATAAGCAGCCTGATCAGTCCAAGCTAACTCTGGATTGAGGACATTTTGAGGAACTCCTTCGACCTCATCGGGAATATCCAAGTTAAATATGGGGTGACGATGCGTCTCCACATTATTGAGTTGATCGGATAGGACAGCGCTGATCATGGCACGCGTGAGCGGGAGTGCGATGCGTTTGCCTACTCCATAGCCGCCACCCGACCAACCAGTATTGAGCAGCCACACATAAGTTTGATGTTGGGCTAACTTTTCGGCAAGGAGGTTGGCATAGATTGAAGGTTTAAGCGGCAGGAAGGGTGCTCCAAAACACGCTGAAAAGGTCGCTTCGGGTTTATCACCTAATCCGCGCTCAGTGCCGGCTAATTTGGAGGTATAACCACTAAGGAAATAGTACATCGCTTGTTTAATCGTCAGCTTCGCCAAGGGCGGGAGCACGCCAAAAGCATCCGCGGTGAGCAAGAAAATGTGTTTCGGGTGCCCGCCTTTCCCAGAAGGCTCGTAATTGGGGATGAAGTCCAGCGGGTAAGATGCGCGCGTGTTTTCGGTAATCGCGCTGCTATCAAAATCTGGCTCGCGTTGGGCATTGAGCGGGACGTTTTCCAGCAAGCAGCCAAAGCGGTTAATAGCTGACCAAACTAAAGGTTCAAACTCTGGATTAATGCGAATAGTTTTTGCGTAACAACCGCCTTCAAAGTTAAAAACACCTCGTTCATTCCAGCCGTGTTCGTCATCTCCAATCAGCCTTCTTTGCGGGTCTGAAGAAAGGGTGGTTTTCCCCGTGCCACTAAGCCCAAAGAATAGGGCGACATCACCAGCGGCGCCTACATTGGCTGAGCAATGCAGAGAAAGCACGTGGCGTTTGGGCATCACATAATTCATGAAGGTAAAAACGGACTTCTTGATTTCGCCAGCATAGCGGGTTGTGCCTATTAGCACCAGCTTTTCTTCGAAGTTCATAATGATAAATGCTGGTGAGCGTACCCCATCCGTTGCTGGGTCAGCAGCGAAGGAAGTATCGACCACGACTGTCAGGTCTGGATCCGTGATTGGCTCGTCATCACAACGGGGAATAAACATGTTACTGGCGGTAAGGTTATGCCAGGCGAGGTCGGAAATGATGCGAATCTGGAGCGTTTGGTCTGGATCAGCGCCGGCACGCATATCCCTCACGAAGAGCGGTTGTTGCTGAATATGTGCCATCAACTTAGCCTTCAACGCAGCATAAGTCTTATCATCCATGGCTTGTGTCCCGCTGGCAAACCACAAGTCTGGATCACCATTTGTAACCAGGTATTTATCATTAGGGGACCTGCCAGTATATGGCGAGGTATTGACGACAAACGCACCAGCCTGAGAAAACTTGCCTTCCTGCTTGGCTAAAGCAGCTTCAACTAATTCTGCTCGGTTGAGGTTATAGAAAATCGTTTGAGGGTTTGATATGCCTATCTTCGAGAGTTCTTGTTCTAAATGTTTGCGTTCCACTTGTTCCTTCCTAAGTATTTATTCAGCATCTGTTGTGCTGTTCATTAGCAATTGCATAGCAGGTTTGCCATAAATAGATGAGGAAAAATCGTGTAGTTTGACGACTGGAAAAAAGCCGCGTGAGCTGATGCCTTGCACCCAGCTTCGTTGGCTAAGTGCACTAAGATACGTTCGATAAAAGTCCAGCTGGGCAGCTAAATCTACTGGGTAGGTGGCATAGGCAGATGCTCTGGGGCTAATCAGGCAGTCGGCAGATGGGCAAGTAAAATCGTCTGCAGAGAGTGCAGGCGCGTTCAACCCAGCAAAAAATTGCTTATCGTTCAAACTCCGCTGGAGATTAACTACAATGTTATTAAGGGTGTTTTCTACAGTTTGTTGATCATAGCTAGGACTAATATCAGCAGCAGGTTGAAACTGTAAGTAAAAGCCGTCAATTTGATCGTAAAACGTATATTCGGGGAGTTCTGATTCTTCAATGGGTAATGCCAAAAGTATTAGACCTTGGTAATACTGATTTATTTTTTGAAGTAATGCTTCCCACAGTTGATCGGCATTCTTAGGTGTACCTTTGTTATCTATTGTGGTTTCGACGCCACCTGGGAGGCTGGCGGTTACGTCAACACCGCCAAGGATAAGCTGATCAACCTTATTATTAGCAGCAAATTGCGTATAGCTTATTGCAAAACGCTCGTATTCCTGATACCATTGCTGCCACCACAGCGCATCCCGTTTAGAATTTTTCCACCACTCCGCTGAGTCCATAGAAAAATCCAGACGCGGGTAAAGCCCGACAGTAAAGCCACTTTCTTTGGCTAACTGTATCAAATCAGCTAAGTCCATCATCAGCATACTTTGTTCGATGTTAGGGGAGACTTGAGGAAGGTTGTTTACGATTGAAACCTTCCAAGTGGGCGTAAAAATAACCCAATTGAAGCCGGATTGTTTCAGCTCCGTTAAACTATCGCGATAACGATTAAGATCAGAGGGTTGATAGTCTGGAAGGAATTCAACCCCAATAAGTTCAATGCCATCTCCGAGCAAAACAGAATCTTGAGTACCGCCTATTTGAGGCTGCCAGGCATGCCAGTTGGAGACAGTATGTACGCTTGTGTTCGCAGTAATATCAGCTAATGAAATTGGCGAGGCGTAACTCGCTTCATCGTACGCAAGATCACACTGGGCGTTCCGACAAATACGATATTGCGTGTTTTGTCTTGCCTCAGGGTTCAGGAAGAGCAAAATCATCCATTGATTATTACCCAGAGGCCACATCGGAAGGGGTTGTTGCCAGATCCCTTGTTGTAACTGAATGGAAATTGAATCTTCTGCAGGCGTCTCCACTGGGACGGTGACTTTAATCGTAATGGGCTCAACGCCTGCCATACCCCACGATACGATTTTATCTTCGATGGTCACATCGCGATCTGGAATAATTATCCGCCTGGTAACCAGTTTGCCATCTTTATCGCGTTCGGCGTTGAGGTAGCCATCGCCAAGGGTATAACGATAAACTAGCGCATTACCAGCATGGAATTTGAGCTGCAAGGAGTATTTGCCATCGTCCAAACGGCTCAGGATAGGCATCCGTGAAGCAAGACTGCTAACACCATTAGACACATCAGCATACACATTGCCCAGCTGGTAAAGATTTCCGGCTAATCGAATCGGCGCACCACTCCCTTCCTCCGGCACACTAACAGTAAAAGTGACATTGACTTCCGGCAATGGCGTCAGTTCGATCACAGCCGGCGTCGAAAGATCTGCCATAATATTGGCTTCTTGTTGGTATGAAAGGTAGGCGCCATCGATAGAAATAGCAGAGAGATTGTGTGTACCTACGGGGATCTGATTGAAATCGAAGCGACCGGTCGCATCTGTGAAGGTCTGGTAACCAGCCACAGTGACGAGAATATCGGCTAAAGGTTGTTTTGTGCTTTGATCAGAAATGATTCCGGTAAGTTTGCCGAGATCCCCCTCGTAAGGCAGCTCGGGCCAGCCCGCAATGATGTCCTTGATGATTGTGTTCTTAGCTACAGTCATCGTCCGGTAGATAACCGTGTTGCCATCTGCAGTAGCTTCGGGTTGGCTGATAGGGAAGGTGCTCACATAACGATACTTAATTATTTCACCGCATGGAAGCAGAAGCGTCCCAGCATAATGGTTCTCTTCAATCTTGGTCAGCTCGTAACGGGTGATATTGCGATCCAGACCACTGAGCTCATCCAGCACCTCAATGGCTATCACAGTCTCATCAGAATAACTTCGGCGAAGTTCCGCATTGAACACTACAGGCACAAGCTCGGGCTCCTCAAGGCGCGCGGGCAAGGTTAAGGGTGTTTCTACTGGTTTTTCAGTTTTAGGAACAATGGAAAGGGCACATCCCGAGAGGAAACCCAAAACGGTAATGATGCAGAGATAAGTGGTAACTTGCCTAACCGTTTTCGGTTTCATAAACCGCCTTTACTGAGAAAGTGCTTGTTTTAAAGCATCCAAATTGTCAACCAAACTGCCTAATACACCGTTTATAAAACGGGGCGAACTATCGGTGCCAAAGGTTTTAGCCAGTTCTACCGCCTCATTGATGCCCACCTTGAGGGGAGTTTTCCGGTAAATGGCTATCTCCCACAAGGCGATGCGTAAAATGTTTCGATCGATAATCGCGACCTGATCCAAGGGCCATTCTGGGGCATGTTGCGCGATCAAACGATCCAAACGGTCTTTATTTTGGTTGACACCTAATGCGATTTCTTGCGCGAAATCATATTCTGCTGTGTCCAGCTCATTTTCTTCAGCCCGTTCCTGAAGTACCGTACCCAAAGGGTGGTCAGCCATATCCACCTCATATAAGGTTTGCAGGGCGGTGTATCGCGCTTTTGTGCGGGATTTCATAAAAAATCACGCTTCGAGGTCAACATCCGTAACATGAACATTTACGTATGCAACATCCATACCAACCATTTCGGAAATTGCTCTCGTAACGCGCTGCTGAATGGTTTCGGCGACCACGCGGACGTTCTCCTCGCCATTGATGACGACGTAAACATCCACATAGATGGTCGAGTCTTTAACTACAATTTTTACACCTTCATCATCATGGCGTTCTGATTTGGCAACCGGGAAATATACAGGCGCCATGCGGCTGACACCAGGGGTTTCGAGCGTCGTCAGGCGCACGATGGTATTAAGCACGGAGGGAGCAATGGTGGTCTTGCCAGAAGTTGTTTCTTCCATTTTTCTCCTTAATTAAGGTTGTTCGCCAGCAGGTTCTGAGCCAGGCAAGCGCCCAGTCAGCCAGACAGTCATCAATGAAATCGCATCTGAGCTGGCGTCAATTTCAGTTTTTTGTTTTACCAGGTCTGCCAACTTTTCGAAGCTCAGATCTTCTGGCCAGCCAAGCGCAAAAGCATTTTCTGGATCGGGGTAAAGAGGCGCTTGATCGTTAGGTTCAAAACCCAACTCGGGAATAACCGATTGTAAATTCGCCTGTAGGTCCGAATTAATATCTGCCCAAGAGGAGAGGATCGCTTTAACGAAACGCGATTCTTTCTCGAAAGGGGATTCCATAGCACGCACTTGCAATGCTTGTGGAGCAGCTAAAGGATTGCGAAATCCGCTAATTTTAACGAATTCTCTTATCGCTTGCGTGAGCTCCCGCTTATTTTCTGGTGATAAGGTGTCTTTCTCATTAAGCACGGTTGTGAGAATTTCTCTACGAAAATCCGGTAGTAGAAAGACGTTTAGTGAAATCATTGGCAATAAACTACTCATTTTAGCTCCTCAGCGTTGGCAAATCAGCACGCATGCCCAACTATCCTTTGAAAAAGCATTGAAAGTAAACAATATTGGTTAATACTCTTCACTCTCGTCTTCTTCGTCTTCTTCTTCCTCGTCTTCGACCTCTTCTTCCCACTCCTCAGTTTCATCCTCCGGCGCTAGAGGTTCCCATTCATCCAAATCTTCATCTTCCCAGTTTTCTGCTCCAGCCTCCTCATCGGGGGTGTAAGTCTGGCAACCCGTATCCGGATTCAGTTCGATTGCAGCAGCGGTGCAATAGCGCTCGTCAAGGAACAAGCAATCTAAATAGTGACAGCGAATTTTTGGCATTCAAATTCTCCTTAAAAAAGCTAAAATCTCGGCTGGCATTTTACCTTAGGTTAAGCCAGCCGTAAAGCACATTCCCAATATTTTATCCTGGTTTGACGCGGATAGCCTCGATTACATTAGGGATATTCTCCAGGCGAGCAAGCAAACGGCTCAATTGGCTGATACCGCCAACCTCAATTTCCAGATTGATGACAACAATATTCTGCCGGCTGTTCATGGAAAGATCAATGAGATGCACTGGTTCACTGGAGATTACATTAGAAATATCAGACATTAACCCTTGGCGGTCATAAGCCTTAATTTGGAGAGGGACGGGATAAGATTTTTCCTCCATGCCCCAATCGACTTTGATCAGGCGCTCGTTATCTTTGACCCGTAGGACGTTGGGACAATCGGAACGATGAATGGTAACGCCTCTGCCGCGTGTAATATAGCCAATGATTTCGTCACCTGGCATTGGGTTACAGCAGCGTGCCATGCTCGTGGCTAAGCCCTTAAGTCCCATCACCGTGACTGTAGCGCCAGGCCGAACCTTAGCCGGCGCTGTGGGCATGACTACAATAGTCTCAGGTTCAGGTTCCCGCTGGGTTTCGGCGATACGGTTTACCAAGCGACCAATAGGAATATCTCCGCAGCCAATCCCTACATATAAATCATCTAAAGTTTTTACGTGGAATTCATCCACAAACTGATTGAGATCAACTTGCCCAATCCCGAGCCGTTTGAACTCTTTTTCGATGATCATCTTGCCGTGCTCGAGGTTTTGTTCTCGATCCTGTTGCTTAAACCATTGTTTAATCTTGGAGCGCGTTCGGGCGGATTTAACTAAACCTAAGTTGGGGTTTAGCCAATCTCGGCTGGGTCCTCCTCGATTGGCGGTTAAAATCTCGACTTGATCCCCCGTTTTAAGCTGGTAATCCAAGGGGACCAATTTACCATTTACCTTAGCGCCCCTGCAGCGATGTCCTACGTTGGTGTGTACCATATAAGCAAAATCTATCGGCGTGGCGCCATAAGGCAGCTCTACGACGTCTCCTTTGGGCGTGATGACATACACACGGTCCTGCAGCACATCGAGGTGGTCTCTCTCCAGGCTTTCAGAGCTGTCTTCAATATCCATGCTCCAGGAAAGCAAGCTGCGCAGGATGTTGACTTTTTGCTCATATTCGTTAGAAATTGGGGTCTTATTTTCTTTATAGCGCCAATGGGCAGCCACACCATATTCTGCGTTGTAGTGCATCTCCCAGGTGCGGATTTGAATTTCTAAAGGTTTTCCATCTTTGTATATAACCGTAGTATGCAAGGATTGATAGTTGTTTGGTTTTCTGGCAGCAATATAGTCATCAAATTCGCCAGGGATAGGTTGGAAGTGCATGTGAATAATACCTAGGACCTTATAGCAGGTTTCCACATCATCAACGATGATGCGCACTGCTCGCAGGTCGCGCACGGCTTCGAAGCTTTCACCTTTACGCAGCATCTTGCGATAAATGGAATAAATATGTTTGGGGCGACCCGTGATTTTTGCCTCGACGTCAGATTTACGCAAGAGATCTTCCAACTCTGAAATGATTGTTTTGATCTCATCTTCTCGTTTCGTTCGGCGGGAAGCGAGTTGTTCTGCGATTTGGCTATACTCTTCGGGGTTCACATAGCGAAACGCTAAATCTTCAAGCTCCCATTTAATCTGCCAGATACCCAATCGGTTTGCCAGTGGAGCAAAAATATCCAGTGTTTCCTGTGCGATTCTTTTCTGCCGATCTGGGGGTAGGTCTTTCAGAGTGCGCATATTATGCAAACGGTCAGCTAACTTGACGATGACTATATGAACGTCCTCACCGATGGCAAGCAGCATCTTGCGCAGCGTCTCAGCGGCTAAATCCCCTTTCCATGTTGAGCTTGGACTCTCTGTTTCGGGCATTGGAACGCGTTCCTCGGGGTGCTGATCTCCACGGGAAAGTTGTGGAAGGCTGGTGATCTTCGTAACGTCTTCCACGTATTTGGCTACTTGATCGCCAAATTGGGCTCGAATTTCATCCAACGTTACATTTGTGTCGATGAGAATATCATGCAGCAAACCAGCAATTACTAAGTTTGGATGCACTTCCATATCTAGCAAGATATTCGCCACGCCAACACAGTGAGAGACGTAGGGTAAGCCTGAAGCGCGCGTTTGCCCAGCGTAAGCTTGTTCAGCGAGCAGGTAAGCTTTTTTTATCTGCTCGATGTCGCTTGCAGAATAACTCGCAGGAAATTTATGAAAAGCTTTTTCGAACTCCATGATTTACGGCAGCTATAGTATGCCACATTTTGCCAGTTTTATTTTAACATTTCTTCACTTGTAAATGCCCGCTGTAAACTCAAGCTTTCTAGGCAAGCTTGTTCCTGTGGATTTAGGTTTCCTTCAATTAAGTGGGTCAACAAGCGCGCAACGCCTGGACCTAACATAAAGCCCTGACCACATAAACCGGTTGCCAAGAGGTAACCTTCCACCGAATTGACGCTGCCAAGGATGGGCAAACCGTCTGGCGTCATTGGGTAGGTGCCGCGCCAGGAACGCCTGAGGCGTAAGTTCATCAGCTTTGGCATCAGATCGATCAGCCGCTGTGAGCCGGCTGTGAGGAAACCACTGGTATTTTGGTTCAAAAAACCCATAATTGGCGGGTCTGGTGTGAGGCAGAAGATAATCTTACCCGTCGGATGTTGATAAAAGTAAAAGTTATTCGATCCGGGCGTAGGGCGGATATCGACAACCATGGCATCAAACATCGGTTGTGTTGGTTCCGTGATTGCCGCTTCGTGGGCTTCTGGCTGCACAGGCAAAGGCACACCTAATAACGCTGAAATCTCTCCAGCCCAAGAGCCGGCTGCGTTAATAAAATACTTGCAGATATATTGCTCGCGATCGGTAATTATCTGGTTGACTCTCCCATTTGCCAACGTCACCTGGCTGACTTTTTCATTAAAGTGGAATTCTGCACCAGAAGCTTTCGCATGCTTATAAAAAGCCGCAGCGGTTTTGAGTGGAGAAGCAGAGCCGTCCTCGGGTGAAAATGTGCCACCGCGCAAACCTTTAGGCTGCAAGCCAGGGATAAGCTGCAAAATTTGGTCGGCACTACGCCAATCGATATTCAACCCAAAGGATTTCTGCACAGCCAGCAAGCTTTTTAGGTTAGCTTCAACGTTCTCATCATAAGCGACAAAGCTATAACCACCTGAGCGCCATTCGATATCATCCCCATATTTTTCTTGCCATGTAGATAGGATATTAATGCTATCTGCGCATAGGTATATTTTTGAAGGGTCAGAATGGGTAGCGCGTACACCGCCGATGGCGTGCTTATTGGAAGCTTGACCACAGCTGGGTAGTGCTTCGATAACTAGAACGCTAAAGCCTGCTTGTGCCAAATACATCGCCGTGGGGGTGCCGACGGAACCGGCGCCAGCGATAATAACATCAAAGGTCCGCGCTGAGCTCATCATCGCTCACCTTCTTCATCTTCCAGCCTGATATTGGCTAGGACGGAAAGGGGGACCTCCACAAAAACTGGCCGCACCGGTGGTTCCGTGACCTCCGAAAGGGGGATGCCTTCTGCTTGATAGAGGCGCTTGATGAGGCTCAGGCAGGTTTTCCCACCGCAGGAACCCATACTCGCGCGGGTGAGGGCTTTGATCTGGTTGATATCCCGTACGCCCGTCCGAATCAGACTGCGAATTTCGCCGGCTTTCACCCTTTCACAGCGGCAAATGTAAGCTTCATCATCCAGATGCTCAGAGAATTCACCGACCTGGTCAAAAGGCTCAGGTTCGCTTTGCGCAATCAAGCGCATACCAGCAATTTGTGTAGCGAGTTCAGTGGGTACTTCGATTGTTACAATCGTTGTGCCGCTAAAGGAAGGTAGTTGCCGAACCTTCAACACGGGAAAACAACCAAGCGTCTCACCATCCGTATCGGTTACTTCAACCAAATCGCCGATTTTCAAATTGTCAGGCAGCAGCTCATAGGGTAGAGAAACTTGTGCTAACTCTTGGCTCTTGCGGAAATCCACCAAGGTAATGGCTAAGCCGGGGCAAACGGCAACACAACGCAAGCAGCCAGTGCAGCCCTTTTGCTCATCCTGCAGAAAATGGGGAAGGAAGCGAATATCCTCTGGATTTACATGGATGAGGTTTCGCGGGCAAATATTAGCGCAAGGGTCACAGGGAATTTCTTGTGTGCAGTGTAATACTGGGAAAACCCCTTTAGTTTCAGAAGAAGGAACCTCTGCAAAGGTTTTACCCGGTTTGGATTTGAGGATATCTTCGATGCGGTACCATTCCTGGGAGATCGATTCAATCGGTATACCTAAGCGCTCGGCAATTTGATTACCAACGATTTTGCCAGAAAAAATAGCAGCAGAAGCTTCTGCAATCTCATGAGCATCTCCAGCGGCAAATACTGGCAAGCCAACCTCTTGTGCCTTACGCGTAAATTCGTTCACGGGGTCCAGCCCAACCGCGATGAGCAGCGTATCGCAAGAAAAGATTTTTTCTGTGCCAGGGATTGGTTGGAATTGCTCGTCCAATTGGGCAATAACTACCTTTTCAATATGATCTGCCCCTAATGCTTCAACTACCGTATGGGAGGTGTAAATCGGCACGCCTGACCGTGCTAATTTATCCTGATGTACTTTATAACCGCCGCATTGCGGTGCAGCCTCCACCAAGCCAGCCACGTGAATGCCCGCTTGAATGGCATGGTATCCGGCAATCAAGCCTACATTACCGCCACCGACGATAAAGAGGTTCTGACAAGGCTTCACCAGGTCCCGATTGACCAGCGTCTGAAAAGCGCCAGCGCCATAAACGCCCGGAAGTGTATTGCCCGGGAAGGCTAAGCTCTTCTCGCGTGCGCCTGTAGCCACGAGCAAAACCTGTGGGTGAACTAACACATATTCGGAACCTTCACGGAGCACACCGACAGAATGATCTTCAAATATACCTATCGCTGTGGAGCTTAGCCAAACGGTTACGCTTGGCAGGGCGCGCACTTGCTCTTCCAACTTTTTGGCAATATCAATCCCACGCGTGCCGGCGAAAACGGCTTCTTTGGAACCAAAAAAGCGGTGTGTTTGCAGCACCAACTTTCCACCTAATTTACTCTTATCATCGATAAGTAAGACATTAACACCTTGCTCGCCAAGCTCCTTAGCCGCTGAGAGCCCTGCTGGACCCCCGCCAATAATTAGCACCTCAACTGAATATTCAAGTATTGGCAAGCCAGCATACGCCTGTATGGGCACCTCTGGCAGCACAGGCAGCCCATCGGCTGGCTTAATGCGCATATCTGAGCGGACAGCGGTCATACAGGCTTTAACCGGTAAGCCATCAGCGATTACCATACACTGTGCGCATTGCCCATTCGCGCAAAAAATGCCTTGAGGGGCATTGTCTTTAGGGTGATGTCCAAAAATGCGGATGCCATGAGCATACAGCGCTGAGGCGATCATTTCGCCAGGCTTGGCTAAAAATGGTTGGTCATTCCAATAAAAAGTGAGGGTGGGTAGAGAATTATCGTGCAGAATGGGGTGAGAATTGATGCGATAATCCGTCATGGTGTGAGATTTAATACCTCCGCTGGTTTAATCGGAGAATATCATACCATGAAGCGCCTTAATCAAAGATTTCCATGTACTTACGGTCAAGTTCCTCATCGCTCAGGTGGCTATAGCGTTGCGTTACTGCGATATTTTGGTGCCGTGCGAGTTCCTGTGCGAGTTTTAGATTACCAGATACGAGCAAAATAGTAGTCACAAAATAATGCCGGAAGGAATGGGGAGTTATGGTACCCACGGCTTCTTCTCCAAGCGCCTCGCGTACTCGTTGGTTGACAATTTCGCGCCCGGTGGTGGTGGAGATAGGTTTGACCTTTTTTCCGCTGGCACGATCATGGCGAGCAAAAACGGGGAGAGAACTCAGGGCTTTAGAGCTGTTGCCATCCATCTCAGCCCGCGCTGAAAGATATTCCTTAATTGCCCTTAAGCTGCGCCGAGAAGAGCGTAAAACAGCTTCACGGTTACCTTTGCCAATGATAACAGCGCGGCTCTCGTGCCAATCAATATCCCCGCGGCGTAGGTTGCACGCCTCATGCACACGCAAGCCAGTATCAGCTAAGGTGAGCAGAAAAGCACGATCGCGCAGGTTTATCAAGTGCTCAATTTCATTACTGGTTTCTTGCTGGTTTAGATTAGCAGCATATTCAAGGACAGTTTCGATATCTGATTTGGGGAATTGCGGTAAGCGGATCCCGGGTTTACGTGCGCGCTGTTTGATGAGCAACCGTACCCTTGGCAGGTTGATTTGCGCCAAGTCTTCTCCAGCAAGGTATTCATAGAAACCTACCATTGCTGTGAGGTAACATTGTTCAGTATGCGCGGAATAGTCCTTAAGCGCCGTGGTCATCCAAACTACCGGTTCTTCACCCAATTTTGTAATAAGCTCTTGCTCCGGGTCGATCTGGTGGACCGTTAGCACCGTAATAAAAAGTCGCATCGCGTTACGATACGTGCGGGCAGTATTAGCGCTGCGTGAGAGGCGCACAGAATTGAGATAGCGATCGATGGTTTGTTGGATGGTGAGGTTGTCAGGCATGAGGTTTCTCTTATCTATATAATGAAAATAATATGTCTAAATATATATGGCTAATGCGTGTAGTATTTCCATTCTTATTATCATAATTCATGGATTAATCCTATAAATAGAGTATCCCTCGACTTCATATTCCAAATGATAATTTTCCCAGACATAGTTTAGTACTTCATCAGTATTTTGAGAGAGGGGAGAAGTGATTTTTTGCTTAGCTCTATTCTCGGGATCTACTGCGGGCAAGTGCCAAGGATAGAGTGCAAAGCCATCAACAATTAGCACAGGTCGTTGTTCTTTGAGATTCTTATAATATTCCTCTTGTAACCTAATGCCGATTGGCGAATTGTTGATTAAGGGATAAAAAAGTGCTCCATCTATGGAAGACCGATTGCTCATCAAATTGATACCACATTGCCCACCGATAACTAATACTTTATCGTCTGGATTTGTATTTTCTGAAATATATTTGGCAGTACGGGAAACAAATTCCATATTTTGTTCCGGATTTTTTATGTATCTATATAATACTTTCGATTGAGTAAGAATATCTTCCCAGTAGATAGCTACGATCAAAATTAGAACAAAAACAGTCGCATATGGCTTGGCTTTAGATTTTATTGTTTGGATTAAATCCTTCGAAAGTAAGTACTCTTCAGCAAATTTAAACAAAATCCCAGACGATAATATAATCGTTGGGATCCAATTGATAAAATAATGCTCAAATCTTCTTCCGGAAATTGCACTCAATATCACCTCAAAGGGGAATGAGAATAGAGTGAGGGTTACAAGAGGATCTACTT
>ERZ1026814.553-NODE-553-length-19282-cov-4.613051_pt1 | contig 19282 bp, 14 predicted proteins | sample MGYA00520871_ERZ1026814 | MGnify/ENA primary metagenome ERZ1026814 (study PRJEB33270, sample SAMEA104284478) | anaerobic digester metagenome | biome: Anaerobic digester microbiome; feature: mesophilic sludge digester; material: Anaerobic digester biomass | place... | reverse complement strand
TCTGGTTACTTTTACTTATGCTAGTGTTTTTTTTTTTTTCAAGCAGAAGACGGCATACGAGATCTAGTACGGTCTCGTGGGCTCGGAGATGTGTATAAGAGACAGGCTCTACAAGCTCGCGGACCTCGTCGAGGCAAATCAGGAAGAGCTTGCCGCCCTGGAATCGCTCGACAACGGCAAGCCGTATCGCGATTCGCTCGCCGCCGATCTCGCTGCGCTGCTGGCGCCGACTCTGGCCGGGATGCCCACACCGATCGCGATCGTGCTGTCGAGCAAGGTCCTCTCGAAGTCCTTGGGGTTGCGCGCCCCCGCGGCCGACAAGGACGGCTCGTTCGAGCTGTACGCCTATTATCATCTGGGCCTGCCCTCGTTCGCTCTCGACTTCTGGACTCTGCCCGAAGCGAGGGAGGAAAAAGCCGCTCCCGGCCTCGCTCCCGGCGAGCTGGAGAAGATGACCGGCGAGGAGTTTATCGCCCTGGGCGAAGAGAAGATCGCCGCCTTCCTGAAAACGTCCGGCGCTCCGCCGGAATTCACGGCCGCCCAAGCGATTGAAGCGATCAAGACCGGCCGGACCTCAACCAAGGAAATGGCCGCGATGATGATGCGGACGCCCCCGCCTTCCTCGGCCGAGGGGGCCGATCCCCGGGACAAAGCCCGGCTGGCTTGGAGCGACAAGGAACCGGCCGGAAGGGCGTTCGTCGACTGGAAGCCGTTCAAGCACCCGGTCCTGGGGGACATCGAGATCGGCGGGGCCGTTCCCTACGCCGACACGACTCCGCCGCCGGCGATGATCGAGCCGCTGCTCCGGGAGCAAGTCCCTTGGGTTTTCGAACTGGCTTCCCGGATGGCCCGCATCCGGCTCGGGCCGGTGACGATCCGCCCGCTCGGCGGGGGGCTCCATGAGATCGAGGCCTGGATCGAAAACGCCGGCTACCTGCCGTATCCGACGGCCATGGGACGCCGGAACAACCGGATCTTCCCGGTGATCGTCACGCTCGAAGGCCGGGATTTGGCCTTCATCGAGGGCCGGCCGCGGACCGCGGTCCCGGCCGTCGACGGCAGCGGCCGGCGGAAGATCCGGTGGATTGTGCGGTCGCCCAAGCCCGTGAAGATCGAGCTCCGGGCCGCCGCTCCCAGCGCCTGGGGAGACGTCCGGACTCTCGAGCTTGGAGGTGGAAAATGAAAAACATCGCGCCGGCGCTCCTGGCGTTCTTGATCGTGTCCGCGGCGGCCCCGGCTGTCCGGGCCGAGGCCGCGCTTCCGCTTCGGTTCGACCATTACTACACGTTGGCCGAAGTGGGGGAGGCGCTCCAAGCCCTCCACAAGGCTTATCCGGGCCTGACGACGCTGGAGGAGATCGGCCGGAGCGAGGAAGGCCGCCCGATTTGGGCCATGACGGTCAACAATCCCAAGACCGGTCCGGCCCTGGCCAAGCCGGGCGTTTATGTCGACGGCCACATCCACGGCAACGAAATCCAAGGCGGAGAGATCAGCCTCTACCTTCCCGACTACCTCCTGGGACGCTACGGGAAAAACGAGGAGGTAACGGCCCTCGTCGACAAGAATTGCTTTTACGTCGTCCCCGTGGTCAACGTCGACGGCCGATATCATTTCCTGGCCGATCCCAACAACGCGAGCTCCGGCCGGGGCCTGCGCATCCCCATCGACGATGACCGGGACGGCCTCCTCGACGAGGATCCTCCCGACGATCTGGACAACGACGGCAACATCACCCAAATGCGCCGCAAGGACCCCTTCGGGCAATACAAGACGAATCCGGAGGATCCCCGGCTGACGGTGAGGATCAAGCCGGGGGAACGGGGCGAATGGACGCTCCCCGGCGAAGAGGGGATCGACAATGACGGCGACGGCCGGGTCAACGAGGACGCCGAAGGCTACGTCGATCCCAACCGCCAATGGGGCTTCGACTGGGCCCCGTCCTATGTCGAGGGCGGCGCCGGGGAATATCCCTTCCAAGGCCGGGGCCTCCGGGCGCTGGCCGGCTGGATGATGACCAAGACCAATATCTGCCTGGGCTGGTCGTTCCATAATTTCGGGGGGATGTTCCTGCGCGGGCCGACCCGCAAGGGGCTCGGCGACTATCCCCCGCAGGACGTCGCCGTCTATGATTACATCGGCCGGCAGGCCGAGCGGATCACCCCCGGCTACCGGTACATGGTCAGTTGGAAAGATCTCTACACCACCTACGGCGACTCGGTCGAATGGCTGGTCCGCCACCTCGGCGCCTACGGCTATTGCGGCGAGGTCTTCCAGGCCTCGGCGGAGTCCTTCAAGACCGGGGAGGAAGCCGAACGAACGACTCCCCGCGGGGAAGTGGAGCAGATGCTGCGGGGGGATTTCCGGGCCTTGGAGCGGATCAAGTACAGCGACAATCTGACCATGGGCGAGATGTACAAGCCCTGGGCCCCGTTCAAGCATCCGACGTACGGCGATATCGAGATCGGCGGATGGGTCAAGATGAGCAACCGCTTGTCCGCGCCGTTCATGCTGCCCGACCTCGTCCACCGAAACGCCATGTCCGTCCTTTTCTCGGCCAAGCACACGCCCGAAGTGACTTTGGACGTGACCGAGGTGAAGAAGATCGGCGACGGCCTCTTCCGCGTCCGGACCCGCTTGGCCAACGCCAAGGCCGTCCCGTCGATGAGTTTTCAGGCTCAGAAGGACCGGTTGTATCCCCAGGACCGGCTGACCGTCTCCGGGCCGAACGCCCGGGTCCTGGCCGGAGGCGTCCTCGTCGACCGGGACTTTGACCGGGTGAGCCACAAGAAGGACCGGCCGGACGTCCAGTTTCTCGTGGTTCCCGGGTTCGGACGGGTGGAGCACCAGTTCCTGGTCGAGGGGCGGGGCGAAGTCACCCTCCGCTATGTCTCCCGGCACGCCGGGATCCGGGAGGTCAGGATCTCGCTTTGAGGCGCCGCTTGCGGGCGTAGTAGTCCTTCAAGATTTCGGCGTGGTCGAAGGCCAGGGGGAAGTCTATCTCCCGGCGGGTGAAGATTCCCAGGTTCTTGGCGTCGTCCCGGGCGGCCGGGGTCCCCTCGGCCCGGGCGATGAACACCGTCGAAATCGTGTGGCGGCGCGGATCGCGGGCCGGATCGGAATACGTCCCCAGCTGTTCGACCAGGCGGACGCGGAGCGACGTCTCCTCCCAAGCTTCCCGGACCGCGGCCGTCTCGAGCGATTCCCCGTATTCGACGAATCCTCCGGGCAGGGCCCAGCCGGGCGGGGGATTCTTCCGTTCGATCAGGACGATGCCTTCCCGGCCGCGGGCGTCGCGGATCTCGATGATGACGTCGACCGTCGGAAAGGGATTTCGGCAACGGCGAGGGGGGCGGCGGGATTCCATGACGGCATTGTAAGCCGGGGCCGCGGCCGGGGCAAGAAGCCGAATCGCGCCATCTAAAATCTTACCGAAGGGTGAGAGGAGGGCAGAGAATGGATCTTCACAGCCGGAGGGAACTCATGGAATCCATGTCCAAACGATATCGTCAAGCCTCAAGAACTTCAAAAAAAAGGATTTTAGACGAGGTCTGCGCCGCGACTGGTTTTCATCGAAAATTTGCCATTGCTCGGATCAACATGATTGAGACCGGCCGCCTCTTTTCGCCGGCTTGGTCCTCTCCCGGCCTTCCACTTCCGGGGAGAGGCGCGGAGAAGTCCGGCCCGAGCGTCTCTCCAAGGCCTCTGAACCGGAACGGAAGCGGATCAGCGGAAGGATCCGGTGATCCGAAGCGGCGCCCCGAGCACGACCCGGAGGGCGGCCGCCCGCTTCTGGAAATCCGGCAGCCACCGGGCCGGCAGCGGCGCGACCGGCATGAATTTCGCCGAGAGGGGATTGAGATAGGATCCAAAGCGCTTGATCCGGTAATCAAGGTGCGGTCCCGTGGATTCGCCCGAGGATCCGACCTTGCCGATCCGCTGTCCTCCCTCGACCCTCTGGCCGGCCCGCACCAGGATCGTCGACAAATGCATGTAAATCGTCTCGTAGCCGTTTTTATGGCTCAAGCGGATCATCCGGCCGGCTCCGCCCTTCCAGCCGGCCTCCTCGACCCGGCCTTCGGCCGTGGCGAAAACGGGCGTGCCGACCGGGGCGGCGTAATCGACGCCGTAATGAGCCCGGAAGACCTTTCGGACCGGGTGGAGGCGGCGGGAGGAAAAGCGCGAGGTGATCCGGTAGCTCTGCAGCGGCGACTTGAGGAACTCCTTGCGGAGCGATCGCCCGTCGGGATGGAAGTACCCGCTCCTGACGCTCCCGCCCTCCTCGTAGTCAAACCGGCAGGCCTCGATTCTCCGGCCGTCGTTCCAGAATTCGGCGGCCAGGATGTCCCCGTAGCGCTGGAAGCGGCCGTCGAGGTATTTTTTTTCGACGAGGACGCGGAAGGCGTCGCCCGTCCGCAGCCCGGCGTAAAAATCGACGTCCCATCCGAAGATCTGCTCAAGCTCGATCGCCAGGCCGGCCTTTTCGCCCCCGGCCAGGACCGCGCCGTAAAGATGCTCGTCGATGACGCCGTGGACGTAGACGGCGCGGGTTTCGTAAGCGTACGCTTTTTTCTCGGCGGCATACCCCTCGCCGGTCCGTGTCACCAGGAGAAATCGGCTTTCATCGATCGGGTAATCCAGGGACAGAAGCTCGCCCGAGGGGGCGAACGTCATCTTGACCGTCCGTCCGGAGACGATCCGGGCCAAGTTGAAAACCGGCCGGACCTGGCGGACCAGGGCGTCGATTTGAGCGGGCGAGAGGCCTTCGTTTCCTAAAATTTCCGAAAGCGTCTCGCCTGGAAGGATGACTTCCTCAACCGTCGTCGGGCCCGGCTCGGCCGGCTGGAGGCTCTCGGCCGAGTCGACCGCCGGGACGATTTCCCGGCCTGGACCGAAGGGACGGAAAACCAGGACGGCGGCGGCGATCAGGAGGACGACAAGGGCGGCCGCGGCCGCGACCCGGAGCGGCCGTCCGGCGGGCCGCTTTTTCCGCGGCGGCCGCCGCGGAGCCAGCGGATTCGGACCGGAAAGCGGCGGGAGAAAAACGTCGGGTTCGCCGCGCGGCCTCTTTCGTCTCATGCCGGATCGAGACGGCCTTCCCGGCCGGCGCGGCCGGGGGGCCGTCCTTTCCTAGAACGAAAACCGGCGGTTCCGGGTTTCACTTTACCGGTCGGCCCAGGCATGAGCGGCCAGGAACGAGAGCTTGGCGATATCGCCCATGATGGAGGGATTGATCCGGTAAATGGTGTCGCCCGTCTCGTGATAGGCCAGAGAGGGACCGTTGGCCCCGACCGAGGCGACGGGGATGCCCTTGACCCTGAAGGAGGCTTGATCGGAGCCCCGGACTCCGGGCGGTCCTTGGACGACGCGCATGCCGCGGAGGATCCCGACGTGCCGATCGGCTTCGAGGAAGACCTTCCGCAGGTTTTCCTCGGTGGTGCTGCCCCACGCCCCGTCGCCCGCGCCGGTCATGTCGTAATTGAACATCGCGTCGATCTTCGGGAAGATCGCCGGCGGATGATCGGCGTAATAAATCGAGCCCTGGAGGCCCATTTCCTCTCCGCCGAACAGGACGAAGACGACCGAGCGCTTGGGTTTGCGGGACAGCCCGGCGAAAGCCCGGGCGATCTCCATCACCGTGGCGCTGCCGCTGGCGTTGTCGTCCGCCCCGGGGTAAAGGAAGCCCATGTGCAGGCCGTTGTGGTCGAAATGTCCGCCGATCACGATGACGTCCCGGCGGAGGACGGGATCGGAGCCTTCGATGCAGCCGGCGATATTGTACCCGATGCCGTCCGGATGATAATCGGCCTCGACTTTCGTCCGGATCACGGATTTGAGGGGAAAGCCGATCGGCCGCTTAAAGGAGGTCAGGGCTTTCTTGAGCTCGGCGCTGGTGCTCCCGATTTCGTGGAGAATCGCGTCGCCGATTTTCTCGCTGATCATGGCCGGGAAGAAATCCTTCTGCCACTCGCCGTTGGGGTTGGAAATGGGCGAGGGGTAGATGTAGATCAAGCCGACGGCGCCCTTGTCCTTGGCGGTCTTCATCCGGGTGCGGTGCTCGTCATAGTAATAGAAGCGTGTATCGGTCCGGTCGGGCTGGCCGCGGAAGCAAAGGACGAATTTGCCCGTGACGTCCAGGCCGGCGTAATCGTCGTAATTCAGCTCGGGGGCCGAGATCCCCCAGCCGGCGAACACCATCCCGGCCTCGGCGCTTCCCGCGTCGGTGTAGAAAAGCGGGAGAAAATCGACATTCGGCTCGAGCTTCGTCTCGGTTTTTCCGTCCGGGGCGACCAGCGTCATCTCGGCCGCGCGGATGACCGTATAGGGCGAGGGATAGGGCAGGAGATAGCCGGTCTTCGGATCGACGGGCTTGAGACCCCATTTTTTGAACAGGCCGGCGGCCCAGCGGGCGGCCGCGGTGTAGCCTTCGTGGCCGGTGTAGCGGCCGGCGAATTCGGGCGAGGCCATCCGCTCGACATAGGCGTAGGCCTCCGAGCCGCGGATGCCGGCCAGGGCCTTGGCCACCCCGGGATCGAGCTTGGGCTTGTCCTGGGCCCCGGCCGCCAGGGCGACGGCGCCTATCAGGCCGGCGCAAATGAGCGGGCGAACATTTTTCATTTCATGCTCCTTGTTTTGTTTTCTTTTCTCAAGCGGCGCTTGCGCTCGATCTCGGCCAGGACGGCCTTGTGGAGGACGAGCGCGTAATAGGCGCCCATGAGACCGAGGACGGTGAGTCCCCGGGTGGTCCGGCCTCCGGCGAGGAGGACGAATCCGTAAATCACCAAGCCGGCGAACAATCCGAGGTGGACGAGGGCGACGATCGTCCGGCCCATGACGGATGATCCTGAAGCGAATCTATCGGGCGGCCGCCCGTCGAACCGAAAGGATGACCACCGGGACGCGCGGGACGTCGTCGTAGCCCATCTGCTTCGAGGTCGGAACCGCGGCGATGGCGTCCACGACGTCCAAGCCGGCGACGACCCGGCCGAAGACGCAGTATTGATGCTGGTCCAAGCCGAAGTTGTCGACGGTGTTGATGTAGAACTGGCAGGTGGCGCTGTCGAGGGCCGTTTCCCGGGCCATGGCGATGGTTCCGCGGGCGTTGGTCAATCCGTTGCCGGATTCGTTTTTAATCGGCGGCTTGGAGACTTTCTGGGCCATGTCGGGCCGGTGCCCTCCGCCCTGGATCATGAAATTCTGAATGACCCGGTGAAAAATCGTCCCGTCGTAAAACTTGGCGTCGACATAAGAAAGGAAGTTGGCGACGGTGCGGGGGGCTTTCTCAGAATCGAGCTCGAGGGTGATATCCCCCTGGCTCGTTTTCATCACGACCGCGACCGGTCCGGCCGGGGCGGCCTCGGCCGCGGCCAGGGCGAAGGCGAAGAAGACGCCGGCCAGGCTGAGGAACGCGGGGAGCATCGTTCTCATGTGAACCTCCTCAGGGATCGGGCCGCCGGCGCCGGTCCGAAGGAAAGCGGCCGCCGCCGGGAATCCGAAAAACGATGATAGCGGATTTGCCGGCCCGGCGCAAACGACTCGGCGATGATGGGATTCCAGGCGGATCTTTTGCGCGCCTCCGGCGCCTCGTGATATCCTGGCCGGGAATGCGCGAAGGAGGTCCGTCATGCCGCGTATAAAAAATCTTCTGGTTCTCCCGATCCTCGCTTCGATCCTGGCGGCGTCCGCCGCGGCGCAATATCCGGGGGCGGCCGCCGCGCCGCTCACTGACGAGCAGAAGCTGCTGGCGGCGATGCACTCGATCCGGAGCGAGACCCTGTCCGAATACGTCAAGGAGCTGACGTCGGAGACATACGGCGGCCGCTTGACCGGAACGGCCGAGTACGACGCCTGCGCCGATTGGGTGATTTCACTCATGAAGAAATGGGGCGTCGCCCCGGGCGGGGACGACGGCACGTACTTCCAGAAGTTCCCGAATCCCTACACGCTGGTCTTTCCCGGAGGAGCGTGCGTCCTTCATCTGCCGGTCAAGGACGGGACGATCAAGAAATCCTACGCGTACGAGGAGGAGTTCATCCCCGGCGGAACCTCGGCCTCGGGCGAGGTGACGGCCGAGGTCGTCTTCGTCGGATACGGAATCACCGCTCCGGAGCTGGGCTACGATGATTACGCCGGCTTGGACGTCAAGGGGAAGATCGTTCTGATGGATCCGGAGGTCCCGGTCCGTCCGGGCGACCCGGCCGGCGCCTTCCCGAAATGGCGGCCGTATTCCTTCCACCAGTACAAGCTCGAGAACGCCTTCGACCACGGGGCCAAGGGAATGATCTACAACTACGGGCCGATCGGCAATCCCAACAACTCCTACCGCGAGGGATTCATCTACCATCACGTCGGGGCGGCGGTCGTGGCCGACGTCTTCGCCGGGACGGGACGGACGTACGCCGAGACGATCGCCCGGATCCGCAAGGAGCTCAAGCCCCGATCCTTCGCCACCGGCAAGACGATGACGATCAAGAACGTGACCGAGCATCATCCCGAGGGCGTCGGGTATAACGTCATCGGGGTCATCCCCGGGACCGATCCGAAGCTCCGGGAGGAAGTCATCCTGATCGGCGGACACCTCGACCACCTGGGCCGGATGTGGGAGCTCATGCCGGGGGCCGACGATAATGCCACGGCCGTGGCCGTCGGCCTGGGCGTGGCCGAGGCCATGGCCAAGTCGGCGATCAAGCCGAAGCGGACGGTCGTCTTCAATTTCTTCGGCAGCGAGGAGCAGGGCGTGGCCGGATCGAAATATTACGTGGAACACCCGTTGTTCCCCCTGGACAAAACCCTGGTCTTCATCAACATGGAGGGGCCGGGCGGCGGGGACAAGATCTCCGCCTCGGGGGCCAAGACGTACGCGGATTTCTGGGCGTTCATCGAGCGGGCCAACCAGAAGTACGTCCACCGGATCATCGGCGGCGGCGAGGCGGCGTACCCGGCCCGTCCGCGGCAGGATTCGGCCTGGTTCTTCTGGGCCGGCGTCCCGTCCCTGACCTTCGGGGCCTACGGCAAGAACGCGCCGTACCCGACGTATCACAACACCAAGGACCGGATTGAGCTGATCGACTCCGAGACGATGGAGGACATGGCCCGGCTGTTCTTCATGGCGATCATGGACATCGCCGACGAGGAGGCCGTCAATTTCCGAAAATAGGGGAAATAGGGAGACACAATACTAATTCACCATATTTTTTGGCTTCCGGCCGCGCTTCAGCGGAAGAAGCTTTCTTCCCGTCAACGTCTCCAGCTTCCCGAGGAATCGATCGTCGCCCATCGGCCTCCCCGTCTTTTGGTGTCGTTTGAACGCCGCTTCGAATTTCGAGTCCCCGGTTTCATTCAAATACGCCGGCCAGTCGACGATCGAGAATAATCTCTCGTTGGCGGAGACGAGCGGATCGTTCGTTCGGAAAATGCGGGCTCGGGCGCTCGACCATGGGTAATCCTCCGGCTGGTCGACGATTCCGGCCCGGACGGGATTCAATTCCACGTACCGGACCGCCTCGAAAAGATGCCGATCGCTCAACGGAAATGATGAGAAACGGCCCTGCCAAAGATAGCCTTTCCATTCCTCGCGGATGTTGACCGCCGTCGTGTAAAGGCGATGGGTCTCGCCGACGGCCCGGGAAAGGCTCTCTTTTGTCTCTGGAATGACAATGAGGTGAACGTGGTTGTCCATGAGGCAATAAGCGAGGAAGGCGAGTCCGTTTTTTCTTCCAAGGCGCTTGATGAGCCGGAGATAAAATTTTTTGTCATTTTCGGAGAAAAACACCTTTTGGCGGCGATTGCCTCTCTGGGTGACATGGTGGGGGCAACCGGGGACGACAAGCCGGGCGAACTTCGGCATTTTTTTTATCCATAAGAATGACGCTTCCCGGAAGATTTTTTCTCGCTGGCAAAATAGGAGCGGCGGCGCCCGTTCAGGCGATGATGAGCCGGACGCGGGGGAAGGCCGGGGACGCATCGGACAGACCGGGGGCCGGGGAGGAGGCGGGAGCCGGCCGGGAAATATGGTGAATTGGTATTGTGTCTCCCTGTTTTAGAGGTGGAGCTCGACGATGTCGCCGTCCTCGAGGGCGAAGTCGCGGTTGACCATCATCCCGGTGATTTCATCCCCCCGCCAGAGGCGGGCGTAAGCGAGCTTCTCGACGAAATCCTTGTGGACGGCCGAGGCGATCCGCATGACGTCGCTCCGCCGGGGGAGGATGAACGGCGACTCGAACTCGGCCTTCTTGCCGGGGACCTTGCTGTAGACCCGGATGACGTGGAGCAGGTCGAAAATCCTCCGGCGCAGATCCTCGAGACCGTCGCCCCTCTCGGCCGAAACCGGCAGGACCGGAAGCTGGGCTTCGAAGAAGAACCGCAGGGCTTCAAGCCCGTCCCCGGCTTCCTCGAGGTCGGTTTTCGCCGCGGCCAGGATCGTTTTTTTTCGGAAGAGCCGGACCGCTTCTTCCGCCGGCGGGACGAATCCGTCCCGGACGAACGCGATGCGCTTCTCCGTCAGCCGGCTGAAAACGGTTTCGAGCGACCCCGGCGATTCCGGATCGGCCGCGTCGGCGACGACGCAGGCCGCGTCGGCGACCTTGATCATCTCGATCTGCCCGCTCTCCAGGTATTCGGCCGAAACCGGCGGCAGGTCGATCAATTGGATCTTGATGTTCTCGAACCGCATCATGTAGGGGGCGGCGGCCCGGGTGGTGAAGGGATAATCTCCGATTTCCGGATCGGCCCCCGTCAAGGCTTTGATGAGGCTCGATTTTCCGGAATTCGGCGGCCCGACGAACACGACCTGCCCGGCGCCTTGTTTTTCGATCAGGACGGACAGCCCGTGTTTTCCGGATCCGGCCTTCTGGGCTTCTTCCCGCAGCTTGGCCAGCTTGGCCTTGTGCTGGGCCTGCATCTTCTCCGTGGCCTTGTGCTTCGGGATGAGGCGGAGCATCTCCTCCAGGCCCTCGATCTTTTCCGAAACGGTCTTCGCCTCGCGGTATCGTTTTTCGGCTTCCAGGTATTGAGGCGTAAGGTTGGCCGCCATCGGTTTCTCTCCGCCGCGATTATACCAAAATCGCCGCTTTTTCGTGACCCGTTTCCCCCGGTTTTCCCCTTCTTTCCCGGGCTGGATAAGAGGCGCGGAGAAAGCTTCCCCTCCGTTCCGCCCGGTTCTCCCAAGGCCTTGGGCCGGATCCTCCCCTCCGCCCCAAAATATTGTGTTTTTGACCGAAAATTTCGCTTTACTTTTTCCCTCGATTCGGGGTATAATTCAGTCATGAAATCCGCGGTGTTTTTTTAAGAGCTATACACTTATAACTTACTTGAATTCAATGAGATAGAATCCAATGACAAAAGAGAAGTATTCGGCGGAAAGCATCAAGGTCCTCAAAGGCCTCGAAGCGGTCCGGAAACGGCCCGCGATGTACATCGGAAGCACCGGCTCCGAGGGCCTCCATCACCTGGTTTACGAAGTCGTCGACAACTCCATCGATGAGGCCTTGGCCGGCTTCTGCAAGGACATCGAGGTCTTCATCCACGTGGACGACTCGGTGACCGTCCTCGACGACGGTCGCGGCATCCCGGTGGCCATGCACTCGAAAGAAAAGAAGTCGGCGGCCGAAGTGGTCATGACCATCCTTCACGCCGGCGGCAAATTCGACAACAAGTCCTACAAGGTCTCCGGCGGACTCCACGGCGTCGGCGTCTCGGTCGTCAACGCCTTGTCCCGGCGCCTGGACCTGGAAATCAAGCGGGACGGCGGCATCTTCGTCCAGAGCTACGAACGCGGCGTTGCCGTGGCCCGCCTCAAGCAGGTCGGCAAGACAAAGAAAACCGGGACCAAGATCACGTTCTGGCCCGATGACGAGATCTTCGATTCGACGGAGTTCAGCTTCGAAATCCTGACCCAGCGCCTCCGGGAGCTGTCCTTCCTCAACCGGGGCATCCGCATCTCGATCACGGACGAGCGGATTTCCAAGAGCCATGAATTCCAGTACAAGGGCGGAATCGTCGAATTCGTTCAGTTCCTCAACCAGAACAAGAGCGTCCTCAATCCGCGCCCGATTTTCTTCGAGTCGAAGAAGGACGACGTCATCGTCGAGCTGGCCTTCCAGTACAACTCCGGCTACAGCGAGACGATTTTCTCCTTCGTCAACAACATCAACACCCACGAGGGCGGCACTCACCTGATCGGCTTTAAATCCGCCCTGACCCGCTGTCTCAATTCCTACGCCGAATCGCATAACCTCCTGAAGGATCTCGGGGCCGGCTCGCTCGGCGGCGACGACGCCCGGGAGGGGCTGTGCGCCGTTCTCAGCGTCAAAATGCGCGACCCCCAGTTCGAGGGCCAGACCAAGACCAAGCTGGGCAATTCCGAGGTCAAGGGCATCGTCGAATCGCTCGTCAACGAGCAGCTGGGCGCCTACCTCGAGGAAAATCCGACCAACGCCAAGCGGATCATCCTCAAGGCCGTCGAGGCCGCCCGGGCCCGGGAAGCCGCCCGCAAGGCCCGCGACCTGGCCCGGCGCAAGAGCGTCCTGGAATCCTCGTCCCTCCCCGGCAAGCTGGCCGACTGCCAGGAGCGCGATCCGGCCCTGGCCGAGATCTTCCTGGTCGAGGGGGATTCGGCCGGCGGCTCGGCCAAGCAGGGCCGCGACCGCCGCTTCCAGGCCATTCTTCCCCTGAAGGGCAAGATCCTCAACGTCTGGAAAGCCCGGCAGGACAAGATCTTCAACAACGACGAGATCGGGACGATGATCGCCGCCCTGGGCACGACCCTGGGCGAGGAGGAATCGAGCCTGGAGAAGCTCCGCTACCACAAGGTCATCATCATGACCGACGCGGACGTGGACGGCTCCCACATCCGGACGCTTCTCATGACGTTCTTCTACCGCCACATGAAATCGTTGATCGAGGAAGGCCACCTTTTCATCGCCCAGCCGCCCCTTTACAAGATCGTCCGGGGCAAGGAGGTCACTTACCTGAAAGAGGAGCGGGCGTACGAAAAGTGGATCGTCAAGAAGATCTCCGAGGAATTCAAGGTTCGGGTCAAGGGCGCCAAGGAAATTTTCGAGGGCGAGAAATTCCGCAAGCTCTTCCTTCGGATCATGCAGAAGAGGAATTACATCCAGCTCCTGGAGAGAAAATCGTATCCCTTCTTCCTTCTCGAGCGGCTCATCCACGAGGGCGTCAACGGCTTGGAGTTTCTCCAGGACAAGAAGGCGGTCAAGCGCCTCCAATCCCTCCTCCAAAAGGAATACGACCTGGACGTCGAAATGACCCACGACGAGGAATACGACGCCTGGGAGCTGGCCGTGAAATTCGGCGTCAACGGGATGACGGTCGTCTGCAAGGTCAACTGGAACCTGATCGACTCGGCCGAGTACAAGGCCCTTTTCAAGATTTTCCAGGAGCTGGCCGATTTCAAGGCGCCGTTCGAGGTCCTGTCCAACGGCGAGTGCATCGTCGTCGAGAACGAGACCAAGCTCCTCGAGTACCTCCATGAGAAGGGGAAAAAAGGCGTCTCCATCCAGCGCTACAAGGGGTTGGGCGAAATGGCCCCCGAACAGCTCTGGTCGACGACGATGAACCCGGAGAACCGGGCTCTCCTCCGCGTCTCGATCACCGACGCCGTGACCGCCGACGAAGTTTTTACGATCCTGATGGGCGACGAAGTCGAACGCCGCCGCAACTTCATCGAGACCAACGCGGCGCACGTCACCAACCTGGACATTTAACCCATGGCCAAAAAAGAAAAAGAAAAAGAGAAAGAAAAAACCAAGACCAAGACCGCGGCCAAGGGCGGCCGCGGAGTCCGGGGAAAAATCCCGGCCCCGCCGCCCGTTCCGGAGCCGGAGGTTCCGGCCTCCGCCGTCCCGGGCGGAGACGCCCCGGCCGAAAAAACGCCGGCCCGGGAAAAAGCTCCGTCCGCCCAACAGCCGCTCTTTCCGGCCGCGGCCGAGCTGTCCAACGTCGCCCTCGAGGAGGAGATGAAGCGCTCCTACCTCGATTACGCCATGAGCGTCATCATCGGCCGGGCCATCCCCGACATCAAGGACGGGCTCAAGCCCGTCCACCGGCGCGTCCTTTACGCGATGTACGAAACGGGCACGGTTTACAATAAGCCTCACAAGAAATCGGCCCGGATCGTCGGCGACGTCATCGGAAAATATCATCCTCACGGCGACCAGGCCGTCTACGACACCCTCGTCCGGATGGCCCAGGATTTCTCGCTCCGGGCCCTGCTCGTCGACGGCCAGGGCAACTTCGGCTCGATCGACGGCGATCCGCCGGCGGCCATGCGCTACACCGAGGTCCGGATGACCAAGCTGGCCGGCGAGATGCTGGCCGACATCGAGAAGGACACGGTCAACTTCATCCCCAACTACGATGAAAGCCTGACCATGCCCGAGGTCCTGCCGACCAAGTTTCCCAACCTCCTGGTCAACGGAAGCTCGGGAATCGCCGTCGGCATGGCCACCAACATCCCGCCCCATAACCTGGGCGAGATCTGCAACGGCATCGTCCACCTCCTGGATCATCCCGACGCCTCGCTCGAGGACATCATGAAGCTCGTCCCCGGGCCGGATTTCCCCACCGGCGGGTACGTCTTCAACCAGCAGGGCATCCGCGACGCCTACACCTCCGGGCGGGGCACCATCCAAGTCCGGGCCAAGACGACGATCGAGCGGGGCGACAAGGGCGAACGGGAGCGGATCGTCATCACCGAGATCCCCTACACGGTCAACAAGGCCCGGCTCATCGAGAACATCGCCGACCTTGTCAACGCGAAAAAAATCGAGGGCATCGCCGACCTCCGGGACGAATCCGACCGGGAAGGCATCCGGATCGTCGTCGAGGTCAAGCGGGGCGAGCTTCCCGAGGTCGTCCTGAACAACCTCTACAAGCACACGTCGCTCCAGACGTCGTTCGGGATCATCATGCTGGCCATCGTCGACAAGCAGCCGAAGATCCTCGGCCTGATCGACATGATGAAGTATTTCATCGGCCACCGGCAGGATATCGTCCGGCGGCGGACCCGGTTCGACCTGAAGAAGGCCGAGCACCGGGCTCACATCCTGGAAGGCCTGACGATCGCCCTCGATCATCTCGACGCGATCATCAAGCTCATCCGGTCGGCCCCGACCGTGGACGCGGCCCGGGCCGGGCTGATGGAAAAGTTCAAGCTGTCCCAGATCCAGGCCCAGGCCATCCTCGAGATCCAGCTCCAGCGCCTGACCCACCTCGAGCGGGAAAAAATCGTCCAGGAATACACCGAAGTCAAGGCCCTGATCGTCAAGCTCAAGAAGATCCTCTCCTCGGACAAGCTGGTGACCGAGATCATCGCCGGGGAGATGAAGGAGATCAAGGAAACCTACGCCGACGCCCGCCGGACCGAGCTGCGGGACGAGGTCGTGACCGATATCCGGGCCGAGGACCTGATCAAGGAGGAGGATGTCGTCGTCATGACGACCCAGTCGGGCTACATCAAGCGGACCTCCCTCTCCTCCTACCGGTTCCAGATGCGCGGGGGGAAGGGGCGCAAGGGAATCAGCATGAAAGCCGAGGACGTCGTCGACGACGTTTTCGTCTGCTCGACCCACTCCTACCTCCTGGTCTTCACGAACATCGGCCGGATGTACTGGCTCAAGGCCCTCGAAATCCCCGATGTCGGCGTGGCCGGGCGCGGCAAAGCCATCGCCAACCTCCTCGAGTTCCAGTCCAACGAGCGGGCGACCTCGGTCGTGTCGATCAAGGATTTTTCCGAGGACCACTACGTGGTCATGCTGGCCACCGACGGCCAGATCAAGAAGACCCGGCTGAGCGAGTTCAAGAACATCCGCCGCGGCGGGATCATCGCCATGAATCTCCGGCCGAAGAAGGAGCTCATGTGGACCCGGCTGACGGACGGCAAGCGGGACCTCGTGCTCGCGACCCGGCTGGGCAAGGCCATCCGGTTCAAGGAGAAGGACATCCGGCCGATGGGCCGGACCGCCGCCGGCGTCCGGGCGATGACCCTGGCCAAGAAGGACGAGATCATCGGCTTCGTGGCCGTCGGCGACGAGGACAAGTACATTTTCACGGCCAGCGAGAAAGGCTACGGCAAGAGAACGGAGGCCGCCTCCTACCGCATCCAGCACCGCGGCGGCAAGGGGCTCATCAACCTCAAGATCACGCCCAAGATCGGCAAGGCCATCGCCGTCCTGGGCGTCGCGGAAGACGATCTCCTGGTCGTTACCGTCTCGGGCAAGGTCATCCGGATTAAAACCGAGCAGATCCGCTCGACCGGCCGGGCCACCCAGGGCGTCCGCCTGATCAATCTCGAGGAAAACGACGCCGTCTGCGCCGTGGCCAAGGCCCGCGAAACAGATTGAATCCTCCGGCGGCGGGGGGATTTCCCGGCGCCGAGACGTCCCTCCCCCGCGGACCGGATTTTGACTTTTTCCTCCATTCGGAGTTATAAAAACCGCATCATCGGAGACGCTCCTCCGGGCGGAAGATCGTCCCCGGATCAGAGGAAGGAGAACGCTTGGCGCCGACCGGGCGGAAAGGATTCTCGTTTCTGGCGACCCTGCCCTCCGGGTCGAAAACACCGTTCCGCGCCGTTTCGGGCGTTGTCCTCGTCGGCCGCCGCCTTCCGCCGGGGCCGGATCACTGGAGCCTGGAGGACGAGATGGTCTCCGCCCGGCACGCCCGTCTCACCCTGGATGACGGCGGCGTCTGGATCGAGGATCTTCAAAGCGCCAACGGGACCTGGGTCGACGGGAAGCGGATCCAGACCCGGACGCTTCTTGATCCCGCCTCGATCGTCCGGCTCGGCCGGACCACCCTGCGCCTGGCGGCCGTCCCTTCGGCCGCCCCGGCTCCCCCGCCGTTTCCGCCGAAAGGAAAAACGCCCCTGCCTTTCCAGCCGCCGGCCGAGGCCCTCGCCGGGGATGAATCCGTCCCCAACCTCGTCCTGGGGGAGGCGACGGCCGAGGCCATCCGAGAGCGGCTGACGGCGGTTTTCGATCTCACGGCCGCCCTGAGCGGAATCGATTCCGTCGATACCCTGGCCTCCCACCTCCTGGAGCATCTCCACCGGGCTTTCGCCTCGTTCGGCCCGAGGACCCACAGCGGGCTCCTGATGGGACCGGAGCTGATCCTCAAGGCCTACCGCCCCGAAACCGATCCTCCGACCTGCAGCCTGACCCTGGGCCGCCATGTCTTTTCCGAGAAGAAAGCCTGCCTCTGGCGCCTGGGCGTCGCGGGCGACGTCGATCCGTCGATGAGCCTGATGGCCGCCGGGACGACCTCGGCCCTCTATGCCCCCTTGGCCTGGGCGGGAGAGGTCTACGGCGTCGTCTATTTCGACCTCACGTCCGCGACGAAAACCTTCGGCCGGGACGACCTGCGGCTTGTCCAGCTGATGGCCGCCCAGACGGCCATGTTCATCAAGAATCTCCAGCTCGGCCAGGTCCTCCAGCGCGAGGCGGCGATCAAGACCCGCCTCCTGGCCCAGTTCCCGCCCTCCATCGCCGAGCGCCTGGCCCGGCTTCCGGATCACACCGCCGTCCCCTCCGAGCGCCTCGACCGGGTGACCGTCCTCATCTCGGACGTGCGCGGATTCACCAAGCTGGCCGCGGCGATGGAGCCGGAAGCCGTCGTCCGGATGCTCAACGACATGTTCCATGAATTGACTCCGATCATCCTCAAGCACAACGGGACGGTGGACAAGTACATCGGGGACGCGATCCTGGCGGTTTTCGGATGCCCCGAGCCCGACGAGCAGCAGGCCGAGCGGGCCGTCCAGGCCGCCCTTGAAATGCAGGAGGCCGTCCGGAGGCTGGAGACCAAGCGCTGGAAGGGACGGGCGCCGTTCCGCATCGGCATCGCCGTCCACACCGGGCCGGCCATCCACGGCTTCATCGGAGCGCCCGAGCGGATGGAATACACGGTCGTGGGCAACACGATCAACCTCACCTCGCGGTATTGCGACGCGGCCGCTCCGGGGACGATTCTCGTCAGCCCCGAGATCTACCAGCGGCTGCATTACTGCCTCGACGTCGAGCATCCGCCCCTCGAGGTCGAGACCAAGCATGAAGGTCCGATCAAGGCGTATGTCGTCCGCGGCTGGAAGGGGGGCCGGCCGGCCGGGAAGGAAGGTGCCCCATGACCGCTTCCGACACGAAAAAAAAGACGAAAGGAACCGGGGCGGGCCGAACCCCCGGCCCGGCCTCGAAGACGGAAGCCGTCCGGATCTGCCCGGCTTGCCGCGCGGAAAACGCGGCTTCCAGCCGGTTCTGCGGCAGCTGCGCGACCCCCCTCCAGGACACCGGAGCTCCCCTCGAGGCCGCCCCCGATGGACCGCGGACGGTCCGGGCCTCGACCGTGGAGCTGGCCCGGGGAAACCGGCTGGCCGGCCGCTACGAGATCATCGAGGAGCTCGGCCGCGGAGGGATGGGGAAGGTGTTCAAGGCTTATGATCACAAGATCAGCGAGGTGATCGCCCTCAAGCTCATCCGGCCGGAGATCAGCGCCCAGGAGAAGGCCATCGAACGGTTCAAGAACGAGTTGAAATTCACCCGGCGGATCACCCACCGCCGCATCTGCCGGATGTACGACCTGGGAGAGGAGGACTTCCTTTACTACATCACGATGGAGTATGTCGCCGGCGAGGACCTGAAGCGGTTTGTCAGGCGGGCCGGCCCGCTAAACGCCGGGAAGGCGGTCATGATCGCCGGCCAGATCTGCGACGGACTGGCCGAGGCCCATCGGATCGGAGCGATCCATCGCGATCTCAAGCCCCAGAACATCATGATCGACGCCGACGGCAACGCCAAGATCATGGACTTCGGCATCGCCCGGTTCACCGAGATGGAGCGGGTGACCGGGTCCGGGGTGATGATCGGGACGCCCGAATACATGTCTCCCGAGCAGGCCGAGCTGGGCGAGGTCGACGCCCGCTCGGACATCTATTCGCTGGGCGTCGTCCTCTTCGAAATGGTGACCGGAAGAGTGCCGTTTGAAGGAGCCACGCCCCTCAGCCTGGCGATGAAGCACAAGATGGAGGTTCCCCGGAACGTCCGGGAATGGAACGCCCAGGTTCCGGCCGGGCTGGCCGCGGTCATCGCCCGGTGTCTGGAAAAGGACCCGGCCAAGCGGTATCCGTCGGCCGAAGAGCTGAAAGCGGCCTTGGAGGACGCCGGCCGGGACATCCCGACGGCCGAATCTGTCTCTTATACACATCTGACGCTGCCGACGATCTACCCTGTGTAGATCTCGGTGGTCGCCGTATCATTAAAAAAAACAACCAATC
>ERZ1026814.547-NODE-547-length-19564-cov-12.004939_pt1 | contig 19564 bp, 10 predicted proteins | sample MGYA00520871_ERZ1026814 | MGnify/ENA primary metagenome ERZ1026814 (study PRJEB33270, sample SAMEA104284478) | anaerobic digester metagenome | biome: Anaerobic digester microbiome; feature: mesophilic sludge digester; material: Anaerobic digester biomass | place... | reverse complement strand
CGGGCGGGCAATGGGTGTACGTCCTCGACAAATCGGGAGAGTTTGCTACCAGGCGCAGTATCCGCATAGGGAAACAGAATCCTCAGTTTTATGAGGTTATCGAAGGATTAAATCCGGGGGAACAGGTCATTACTTCCGGGTATGAGAATTTTGGGGACAGTGACAGGCTGGTGTTCAATTAGCAATGTGCAATTAACAATTAACAATGAACAATTAGCAATTTTCTTAGGAGTGAGTGCAGAGTCAAGCTTGCTTGAACTATGCCGAGCAACGACAGAAAATGCAGAGAAGCTGAATGAGCAATTAACAATGTGCAATTAGCAATGAACAATTAGCAATGTACAATATAAAGCTTGCCATACGGAATTTGTTGCGTCAGCGCATGGGGACGGTGATCAATGTCACCGGGTTATCTTTGAGTTTAGCCGTCTGTTTACTGATCGCCCTGTTTGTGCAATATGAATATGCTTTCGAGAAACACAATCCGGAGGCAAAAAATATCTATCGGTTGCTGAATGTTTTTGACGGGAAACGTGACCCGATTCATCCGCTTGTTTTTTATGGCAAACTTACTGATGCCATCCCCGAACTTAACGATGGCGTGATGTTGCAGATACAGTCTGAAGATTTTTTCGTAGTGGAGCACGAACACCGGATGCTCCCTGATGTTGCACACACCACCAACGAATTTTTCGACCTGTTCCACATTCAGATGGTGGAAGGTCCTCAAAACCCTCTCGCCGATGCCTCTTCAGCCGTTCTATCAAGAAGCGAAGCACAGAAATTATTTCCAAATGGCGATGCCACAGGTAAAACCATCCGGTTTCGGAACGAATACGACTTTATCGTTGCGGGTATTTACGAGGATTTGCCCGTTATCACCACCTTTCGTCCAGGCGTTATTTTGAATATCCATGCGAAAGAAGTAACGGATAATCATGAATATACTTCGATGAACAATCAGTCCATTCATTTCTTTTTCCGGTTACCCGAAAACGCTGATCAGGCATCCGTCGCGAAAAAAATAAGAGAACAGGCCAGAACAGCCTATGGCATTGATGACTATAAGGGAACATACGTTTTTCAACCTTTGACTGATATTCATCTGCGTTCGTCAGATACAACGTGGGATTCAACGGAACGTTCCGATATAAAGGTCGTGAGACTCTTTATCATTGTGGCAGTGCTCGTATTGCTGATTGCACTGTTCAACTTTATCAACCTGTCCGTGGCCCTGCGCACTAAACGGAATTTCAATACCGGCATGCAGAAGATAATGGGAGCGGAAACGAAAAATATTTTCAGTTATCTGTTCACGGAAACCTTCCTGCTTGTCGGGCTATGTGTTGTAGCAGCTCTGTTTCTGACATCGCTGGCATTGCCCTATTTCGGAAAGTTGATGGGAGCCAAATTGGATTTCACGCTTGCCAATCCCGTCTTGTGGGGAGCCATCGCGGTCATCGCGCTGTTCAATGTTTTATTACCCGTTTTGGTGCAGCTCTGGTACCAGATGCGGGTGAATCCGTCGGCTACCATTCGTGGCAAAGGACGCGCGTTACCCAAAAAAGGGAATATTTCAGTGGCACAGACGCTTACAGTGGTGCAAATAGCTATCAGCATCTGTCTGATTATCGGTGTGGTGGGTATCAACAAGCAGTTTGATTTGATGTTACATAAGAAGCTGGGATTCGACAAGGAGAATCTGGTTACCATCCGCAACCCGTGGAGTGACAACATGAATCAGCGTTATAAACTGTACAAACAGGAACTGGAAAAACTTCCTTCGGTATCTGGAGTAACCGGTACGTGGAATCCACCCGGACACACGTTAAATAACGGTAATGTGATGGTTTACGAATCTGCCGGAGAAAAGCAACAGATACACATAAGAAAGGCTCCCATTGACGGCGATTTCTTTGAGGTGATGCAGACCCGTTTTTTGATGGGGAATGCATATTTACCTGCCGATAGTAATAAAATTGTAATCAATGAAAAGTGCCGGCAAAATATGAACGTGGAAAATCCAATCGGGATGAAAGTTCGCCCTGGCTTTAGCGATCACGATTATGAAATATGCGGTGTGATTGAGGATATTCAAAACCGCTCTTTACAGAATGAGAGCTTCCCTGCTGTTTATTACCTCGAACCGGAGTTATGGGTCTTTATGGTGCGGTTAAACCCGGGCGACATACGGCAAACCGTTGCCGAAATGGAACGTTTATGGAAACAAGTTGAACCCGATCAACCTTTCCGTTTAAGTTTTGTAGATGAAGATTTGCAGGCTAACTACACGCGCGAAATACGCACGCGAAAACTGCTGACCATCATGTCGCTGTTAGCCATTTTCATTTCGATGCTCGGGCTGTACGGCTTGTCCATGCAAATCATCCAGCAGCGCACGAAGGAAATCGGCATCCGCAAGGTGAATGGGGCAACCATTTCGGAGGTGTTGGGCATGCTCAACAAACGTTTCCTGTTTTGGGTTGTGGCTGCATTTATCATCGCTGTACCCCTCACTTACTACGCCATGAAAAAATGGCTCGAAACATTTGCCTATAAAACTGAACTGAGCTGGTGGGTATTTGTACTGGGTGGTCTGGTTGTACTGCTCGTGGCCCTGGCCACCGTGAGCTGGCAGAGCTGGCGGGCAGCAACGAAAAATCCGGTGGAAGCTTTACGCTATGAATAGATCAATTAGCAATGTGCAATTAACAATTAACAATGAGCAATTTTCATAGGAGTGAGTGCAGAGCCAGGCTTGCTTGAGCTATGCCGAGCGACGACAGAAAATGCAGAGAAGCTGAATGAGCAATGAACAATCAATAATTAATTTTTATAGTATGATTCGGACTGAAAAATTGACAAAAACATTCCGCACTGAGGAGGTTGAGACGCTTGCTTTGCGTGATGTGGACATTCATGTGGAAAATGGTGAATTTGTCGCCGTTATGGGGCCGTCGGGATGCGGTAAATCCACGTTGCTGAATATTCTCGGGTTACTTGACAATCCTACTGACGGGAAGTATTTCTTCGATAACCAGGAGGTAGGACACCTTAAAGAGAGTCAGCGGACACAATTACGCAAGGGCAATATCGGGTTCGTGTTCCAGAGTTTCAATCTCATTGATGAACTCAACGTTTTTGAAAATGTGGAACTTCCGCTCACCTACCTTAAAATTCCGGCTTCCAAAAGGAAACAGATGGTAAAGGATGTCCTTAAACGGATGAACATCGGACATCGTGAGAAGCATTTCCCTCAACAACTTTCCGGGGGTCAGCAACAGCGCGTTGCCATCGCCCGTGCCGTGGTTGCCAATCCAAAACTGATTCTTGCCGACGAGCCTACCGGTAACCTCGACTCTACGAATGGCCGCGAAGTGATGGACCTGCTCACCGAACTGAACAAGGAAGGAACCACTATTATAATGGTTACACACTCACAACACGATGCCGGCTTCGCACACCGGATAATTAATCTGTTCGACGGGATGGTGATTACTCAATTAACAATTAACAATTAACAATGAACAATGAACAATGTGCAAGTAGCAATTAACAATTAACAATGAGCGATTTACAATTGAGGGAACAATTCCCGTGCTTTAAAGACCATTGTCAATTGCACATTTCCAATCGCCCATTACAATTACAAATTGCTAATTGCTAATTGAATCGCCAATCGCTATGAAACAGCTTTTCAAAACCATATTTAAATACCGTCTTTCGTCCATATTGACCCTGGTCAGTCTGGTAGTAGCCTTTCTGGGCATTATCGTGCTGACGCTCTACGTGTCGTATGAGCGGAGCTTCGATGGGTTTCACAAGAATAAGAATGACATCTATTTGATGTCGTTCAAATATGATATGGGAAGTTCTTTGCCTGTGCCGATGGAAGAGCTTATCAGACACGAAGTGCCCGAGATTGAGCGGAGTGTTGTCATGCGCGAATGGTGGAACAATGAGTTTTACCGTACTGACCAGACACCCAGGGATGCCATTCGGAAAAAAGCAATGTATGCTTCTGCCGATTTCTTTACGATGTTTGATTTTCCGCTCATCACGGGCGATGCCAAAACGGTACTTTCTGTTCCCAACAGTGTGGTCCTTTCGGAAACTATGGCTCAAAACATTTTTGGTACCGCTGACGTGGTGGGAAAACAGTTGCTGGCAAGTGGTAGTGAGCTCACCGTGTCAGGCGTGATGAAGGATATGCCCAAAAACACATCGTTCAATTGCGAAGCCGTTGTACCGCTTGTTATAGAGGAAAATCAGGATTGGAGCGAATGGAGTTTCAGTATTTTCTTTCAACTGAAAAAGGGGGCAGACAAAGCGGTAGTGGAGAAGAAAATCGCCGGCATCGAACGGATTTCCGGAGGGCTGGATGAGATAGCTGAAAGTCGCTCTCCAGAAGCGGCCGTGGTGGATTTAATGCCACTAAGTAAAATCCATTATGGTTCACGAAGTTACATGTTTGTATTCATCAATAAAACGGTACTCAATGTACTCTCTGTACTCATCCTGGTACTGTTGGTAATGGGTGCGGTCAATTTCATTAACTTCTCCACTTCCCAGGCACCGTTGCGTGCCAAATCGCTCTCAGTGCAGCAAATTCTGGGTGCAACAAAAGGGAGTGCCCGCCTGCAAATCATCGGTGAAGCTGTCATATTGTCGCTGACGGCATTGGGCCTCTCGTTTATCATCCACAGTCTGATATTTCAGCGTTTGGAAAACCTTTTTCAGATAACCGGTTTGTCGTTCAAGGGACGTGAACTGTTGTATGCCGGGTTCGTGCTGTTTGCCATCCTCTTCGGTGCGATTGCCGCATTCTATCCCTCACGCTATATCACCTCGCCGCCTATATCACAAGCAGTGAAAGGAAAGATGTTATTCTCCGGAAAAGGAAAGAACTTCCGTAATGTGCTGATTACCGTTCAGTTTGTCTTTACCATCGCGCTGATTGCCGCCTCGCTCACCATCGAAAAGCAGTTGCATTTCTGGAACAATTTCGACATCGGTATCGATAAGGAAAATGTGCTCTATCTGCAAACTTCCAACGTGTTGCGAAATAGTCATCAGGCATTTGCCGACGAATTGATGAAGAACACTGAAATTAAGAATTATTGCTATTCGCAATTTCTTCCCGGACGAGTAGGTATGGGCTGGGGACGTAAAGTGGACGGGAAGCAGATTCAAATGCAGGCGTGGCCCATTGATGACCGGTTTATCGACTTTTTCGGGATAGAAATGCAGGAAGGTCGTGCGTTCCGGCAGGGCAAAGCCGATGTGGATAATTTTATCCTGAATGAGAAAGCCGTACAGCAATTCGGTTGGGAGAAACCGTTGGAAAAACGATTTGAGGGATTAGGCGCTGAGGGTGAGGTGACAGGTGTTTGTAAAAACTTCAACTTCGCCTCGCTGAAAGGAGAAATTACTCCCATGGTCTTCTGGAGGACAGACGATCGTAAATTCAATATCCTGATAAAAACCCGTGGAGGAAACTTCACACAAATCCGGAAATATATTGAAGAAACGGCCAGACGGTTCGATCCTGAAGGAACTTTCGAGGTTCACTTTTTGGACGAGGCTTTGGAGCAATTATATAACAAGGAGACCCGCATGGCACGCTTTATAGAGTTCGTATCGTTGTGGACAATCCTCCTCGCGCTCACCGGTTTGCTGGGACTGATTGTCTTTATCTCCCGTGACAAGGTAAAGGAGATAGGTATTCGTAAGGTCAATGGTGCCTCTGTTTTCGAAGTGGTGCGTATGCTAAATAAAAATGTGCTGGTCTGGCTGGGGATTGCGTTCATAATCGCCACACCGATAGCCTATTATGCCATGAGTCGCTGGCTGGAAAATTTTGCCTACAAAACCACGCTCAGCTGGTGGATTTTCGCAGTGGCGGGCCTGGTTTCGCTTTTCGTGGCACTGCTGACGGTAAGCTGGCAAAGCCTGCGGGCGGCAAGCCGCAACCCGGTAGAGGCACTTAAATATGAGTGATGGCAATGAACAATTAGCAATTAGCAATTAGCAATGTGCAATTAACAATTAGCAATTTTCTCAGGAGTGAGTGCAGAGTCAAGCTTGCTTGAGCTATGCCGAGCGACGACAGAAAATGCAGCGAAGCTGAATGAACAATTGGCAATGAACAATGTGCAATTAGCAATTAACAATGAGCAATTTACAATTGAAGGAACAATTAGTGTGCTTTAAAAAACCATTGGCAATTGCACGTTTCCGATTGCCCATTACTAATTTACTAATTGCTAATTGCCAATTGCTAATTGAAATCCCGCATTGTTGTGAAAATGAATGAATTATGAATATTATTAAAACGGTCTTCCGCAATATAAAGGTGTACAAAACATCGTCGGTTTTTAACTTCATCGGGCTTATTACCGCGTTCACGGTATTCGTACTGATCATGTTGTATGTGTATACCGAGTATCGTTTCGACACCTATCATCAAGACTACCAGGATATTTACAGGCTAGAGCTGAAAACACCGGGTAAGAGCAAGAGTTCGGTATACATGTCCGGTCTGACCAAAGATGTGATACAGGAGCAACTGCCGGAAGTGGTGGCCACAACCCTCTATATGCCGTGGGGCAAGTGGGGAGAAATCCTGCTCGAGTGGGAGCAGGATGGGGAGAAAAAATCAAGTTATGAGGATTACGCTATCTCCGACAAGCATTTAACCGAGGTGTTCACATTCGATTTTCTTCATGCCGCCATCGGCACACCCCTTGCCGAGCCAAACTCGGTGATGGTGTCTGATGCTTTCGCGCTTAAGCTATGGGGGACAACGGAGGTTATGGGCAAAACACTCAGAACTCCGCCTATGGCCGGTAGTGAACAGAACGAGTACAGGGTTACGGCCGTTTTTCGTACCCCGCCCAGGAACTCTGTTTTCAACGAACCGGTTATCTTCTCTTTCCCCACAACCGGCTGGATCGAGGCATCCTACAAATCGTGGGGAATCGTCAATTTTCCGGAGTTTATCAGGGTCACCCCCGGAACCGATCGCTCACTGTTGCAGGCAGGCATAAGCTCTATCGATATTTTAAAGGAGAAGTATAGTTTTTATGATAAGGAGAGCGAGCGGGCGGAGGTTATTGTCCGTCCCCTTTCAGAGCTTCGTTTCACGAAAGAGGTAGCGGAAAGCCCGCTCTTCAACACCAACAACCGGGCATCGGTGAATATACTGCTGATAGTCGGCATATTTATCCTGGTTATAGCCGTGTTGAACTACATCAATTTCGCGACTGCCATGTTGCCGAAGCGAATGAAAAATATTGGCATGTCCCGCATTTTGGGAAGCAGCGGCAGGCGGGTGGTAACGCTCCACATAGCTGAAGCCGTATTGTTTTTCATTGTCTCGTTTGTGATTGGGGTTGCTTTGGCAGCCATTATAAATCAGCACTTTGGAGCCGGACTGTTTGAATACCGGCTTGATTTCACCCTCTGCATTGTACCGTTGCTGGTAATGGCACTGGTTGCCATTCTCTCGGGAGTGGCAGCAGGCACGATACCCGCGCTGGGCAGTATGGCAATCACACCTGCTGATGCCGTGAAAAGGAAGTACACGCTCGCGCGAAGTTCATCACGGGGATGGCTCACGGTGGTGCAGTTTGCTGCCACCATAGCCCTTATAGCCATGTCGGCGCTAACCGTCAAACAGGTTAGGTTTATGAAGAACAGACCACTTGGATTCGATAAGGAGAACCGTATGGTGATAATCCCCACAAACGATCTGGTTGAAAACCTGGAAGCATTTGAACTCGCCCTGCAAAAGAGTCCGCTGATAGAGACAACTGCCCTGTCGAACGGAGTACCCGGGGTGCCGTCAAATATGGAGGGCTTTCGCTTTAATGATGAGACCTATCAGACATGGCTATGGAACGTGGACGATAAATATGTGAAGATGATGAATTTTGAGTTGACAGAGGGTCGCCATTTCCTTCCGGACAGTGAGGCAGAGCAAAACAGCATCATCATAAACGAAACCGCCAGGAGACAATTTGGTCTCGAATTGGGTTCGCACATTATGAGAGGCGATGCCGAGGGCAAGCCTGTTTATTTTCAGGTTGTGGGTGTAATAAAAGATTTCAATTTCGCATCGCTTCGCGAGAGTGTCGAACCCTTTATGTTCAGGTATATGCCAGACACTTTTTATGGATTTGTGAACGTGAAGCTCGCTACCAACGACGTAAGATCCACCGTCGATTTTATTACGCAAGAGTATAACAGGTTGAGCCCCAATGAGCCCATCCGGTACTATTTCCTCGACGAGCGACTGAACCTGCTATACGATAAAGAGGACAGGGTTATCGGGATGATAGCCATGTTTAGCCTGCTCTCGCTGGTAGTATCGGTTCTGGGCGTTCTGGGACTCTCGATTTTTACATCTCAATATCGTATCAGGGAGATCGGCATAAGAAAGGTGAACGGGGCATCCATACCGGAAATCGTGCAGATGCTCAACCGAAACGTGGTTGTCTGGCTGGGGATAGCCTTTGTTATCGCCACGCCCATAGCCTATTTTGCCATGAGCCACTGGCTCGAAAACTTCGCCTACAAAACAGACCTCAGCTGGTGGATATTCGCCATTGCCGGATTGGCCGCGCTTGTTGTGGCATTGCTGACGGTGAGCTGGCAAAGTCTGCGGGCAGCAACACGCAACCCGGTTGAGGCGCTTAAATATGAGTGATGGCAATTAGCAATTAACAATTAGCAATGTGCAATGAACAATTAACAATTACAGGTAATTATGAAGGAGAATGTGGTAAAGGATAAGTCGTTTGGTTTTGCTGTTCGCATTGTGAACTTGTACAAGCATTTGTCGCAGGAGAAAAAGGAATTTGTCCTGAGTAAGCAACTTCTGCGGAGTGGAACTTCCATCGGGGCAAATGTGGAAGAGGCTATCGGAGGAATATCCAAAGCAGATTTCAAGGCTAAGCTTGGCATTGCTTATAAAGAAGCAAGAGAAACAGCTTACTGGTTACGGCTGTTGCATACAACTGAATTCCTGGATTATAAGGAATATGAATCAATTCATGCAGATTGCGATGAACTATGCAAACTACTATTCAGCATCATAAAAAGTACAAACAAATAACTGCCAATTCAGCTTCACTGCATTTTCAGTCGTCGCACGTAATTGTTAATTGATAATTGCTAATTGTTAATTGAATAAAAATGGATTTAAAGCAGGCTTTTCGCAGTTTACAGAAGAATAAACTCTTTTCGATTTTCAACATCTTCGGTTTCGCCATTGGCTTTACCGTCTGTATAATTATTGCGCTGTATGTTTATCGAGAAAACAGCGTCAATTCCTTTTTCCCTGACGCGGAACGGACTTACAGATTGAAAGATGCAGGTGAAAACAATGCTCTTTTCGATGTGGCCATCCTGCCTGTCCTCGAAGACCGTTTCCCCGAAATAGAGAAGATAGCATCAATGGTTTATCTTGCTGACGAAGATTTTAATATCACCATTAAAGTGGGCGACAAGTTCATGACAGCTCGCGAGGTGATAAGCACCAATAACGATTTCTTTGATCTTGCCGGCATAAATATCCTCGTCTCTTCAACCGATAAGCCGTTTGCGGAAAAAAATTCGGTTATTCTTGCAAAATCAACCGCCATGAAGGTTTTCGGAAACTATGACGTTTTGGGTGAGCCTGTCAGATTTTTCGAAATGGATTTCACGGTGAGTGCCATTGCTGAAGATATTCCCTCCAGCGCCACATTCGGAGCCGACATCTACCTGAATGACGAACACACCGAAATGAGTCTCGTTCAAAATTGCAATAACAACGACTGTTATCAGATAAGGGAGATCTATTTCTCGGTCAGGGAAGGAACGGATATAGAGGCACTAACCCAAAAGATGAACGACCATTTCCCGGAAAACCGCACTGAGATAGAGGGCGTAACACTGCAACCCGTTAAGTCGATATATTTTTCCGAGCCGGATGAATTTATCGCTCATAAGGCGGGCAACAGCAAAATGGTATGGATTTTTATAACTATCGCTGCGCTCACGCTCTTTATGTCGCTGTTCAACTATGTAAACTACACCATATCCAAACAGTTGCAAACACTCAAGCAGATGGGCATTCGCATGGCTGCAGGTGCCGGAAAGGCGCAGATTTTCCGCTACTACCTGGTGGAGGTAGGCCTGTCGGTTATTATTGCCTTACTGCTCGCAGTAATTTTCACGAGCATGGCACTGCCATTAGCGGAACAACTGTTCCGGGTGGAGCTTGATATTTTGTGGTTGTTAAAGCCTTTAATGCTGGCAATTGCCGTTGTCGTTTTGATGTCAGTCGTTTTGTTGGCGGCCTGGTTTCCGGTGAGCCTTATCTGGCAATCAAACATTACCTCGTTGTTGGGCAAGTCGCCCAAGCTCTTTAAGGCAAGTTCGCTATCGAAAATAATGACTGTGGCGCAATTGGTTATCTCTATTGTTCTGTTGTCAAGTCTGTTGTTGATAAACAAGCAGTTGGATTTTGTTAAGACCGCCAATTACGGATTTAAAACCGAACAGTTGTTGCGCATCAATCTGCCCGACGATTATAGTAATTATTCGGTAGTTAAAGAGGCATTTTCCAAATTGCCTTTCATTACCGATTTGTCGCTCACATCGCACTCTCCCGGAGCCGGATGGTCACGTAGCGGAGCGAAAGATAAAGATGGCAAGGAGGTATTGATTAATACGATGTATGTAGATACTGATTTTGTCAACACGTTTCAAATAAAGCTGTTGCAGGGCAGAAATGGAATGGAAGGCGATAAAAACTGGATACTTGTTACTGAAACTACGCTTAAACAGCTTGGGTGGGACGATTTCGAGGGACGGGAACTGTTCGGCCGGAAGGTAATCGGGGTGGTAAACGAGTTTCAGTATAACTCTATGCACAGCCTTATAGGTCCTGTGGCTTTTATCTATAGAGATGGTTTCTATAGTGCATTGAATGTGAGATTGTTACCTGAGAACTTCAATGAACAGCTCTCACAAATGGAGAAAGCATGGAAGCAGGCAGGTATAGAGCAACCATTACAGTTTCAGTTTTACAATGAGTATTACAACACGCTGTATAAGAAAGAAGAGCTGGCTGCCAAAGCGCTGAGCCTGTTCTGTATCGTAGCCTTCATAATCACCTGCCTGGGACTGTTGGCGCAAATCATACAGGTAACTGAGCGACGGGTGAAAGAGATTGGTATCCGTAAGATAAACGGGGCAAGCATCGGAGAAGTAATGAGAATGCTTAATAAAAAGTTTGTGATTGCAGTTTTGCTTTCGTTTATAATCGCCACGCCTGTTGCTTATTATGCTGTATCACGCTGGTTGCAGGGATTTGCTTATAAAACAGAATTAAGCTGGTGGGTATTTGCGCTATCGGGGCTCATAGCTCTGGCTATTACATTTTTTACCGTAAGCTGGCAGAGCTGGCGGGCGGCAAGCAGAAACCCGGTGGAAGCTTTACGCTACGAGTGAGTAGAAAGAAGAAAGAAGAAAGTGAAAAGTGGAAAGTGGAAAGATAAAAGTAGAAAGTGCTTTCAACTTTCAACTTGACAAACTTTCAACTTGACAAACTTTCAACTTTCAACTTGACAAACTTTTAACTTGACAAACTTTCAACTTGACAAACTTTCAACTTTCAACTTGACAAACTTTTAACTTGACAAACTTTTAACTTGACAAACTTTTAACTTTTAACTTAATAATATGCAAGATGTTCTTTTTTCTCTCAGGAGATTAAAACGCAATAAACTGTTGCTTTATGTTGGTATTCCCGGATTGGCAATCGGGCTAACGGTTGTTCTGTTGCTGATTTGTTATGTGCGTCGCGAATACAGTTTCGACAAACATTTTGCAACGAAAAATCGTGTAGTGCGTCTTTATGTTACAGACAAAAGCGGAGAGTATGGCACATTTGGCATTGCTACACGTAAATCATACGACGAAGTGCCGCCAAAAGTGGCAGAAGTGGAAGCTGCAGCGCAAATATTCAATGACCGCGTAAGTAAACTTAAAGTCATAGAGACCAACGAAACATACTCGGAAGTACACTCACTATATACCGATAACGAGTTTTTCGATGTGTTTGCCCAGAAACTGATTCGCGGCAATGTCTCCGATGCGTTGAAAGGCAAAAACAAGGTGGTACTCTCCGAAACTACCGCGCTCAAATATTTCGGCACAACCGATTGTGTGGGCAAACAGTTGGAGATGGTGTCGTGGGGCACACCCCAATATATCGTTACCGGTGTGGTGGAAGATTTACCTGATAATTCGCATTTCAGTTTTGAACTCCTGGTGTCGATGGAAACGCTTCCCTTGAATCAGTTCAATATGGAGTTTCAAACGTACTACCTTATTAAAAAAGGGACTGACATTGCGGCTGTATCCGAAAAAATAGAAAAAGCAAATGATGAAGTGATGAAGCCTTTTTTGGAGGTGATTGGACCAAACACGGTTTCTCAGACATGTTTGCTGAAAGACGTTCATTTTTTTACGCAATCACGGCATGAAATAGTTCCTGCTGTCACTGCAAACTATTTGTGGCTGGTAGCCGGAATTGCACTGCTGGTGCTTCTGATAGCACTTGCCAATTTCATCAATCTGTATGTCTTGCACAGTAACACCCGTGTCAGAGAAGTGGCTATGCGCAGATCACTTGGCGCATCGCAGGCCGGACTGGCACGGCTCTTCCTTTCCGATACATTCATTATGGCGATATTCGCTTTCGCTATTGCCGTTTTTCTTACCAATATGGCAGCACCATATTTCTCCAAACTGCTCAACTCAAAAGTCACCATCTCCGAGTTGTTCAGCGTCGAAGGAAGTCTTGCTGTGGTTGCCATATTGCTGATAATAATTGTCGTTTCGGGAGTATACCCGCTTCTTTCGATCTCAAAAAACAACCTGGCATTGGGCGTGAAAGGAAAAACCCAACAGGTGCAACGTAAAAGTTTTGCTACTCAGACGGCATTGGTGTTGCAATTCAGCATTACGGCATTTTTACTTACGGCAGTCATTATCTTTTACTCACAAATGCAGTATATGAAATCCATTCCTTTGGGTTTCAATCCTGACAATCTGGAAGCATTTCCCGCCACGAGCCGGGTGTTGAGTGAAAAAATGAGCAGCATAAAAGAAGAAGTGCTCAATCTGCCTTTCGTGGAAAGTGCAGCAACTTCCAATCATCGGATGGGCGGAATTCCCAGCGGACAAAACATCGCCAACTATGGAAGCGATAACTCTATGTCAATAAACGAATATCGAGCCACACCCGGATTCGCGGAAACAATGCAGATGAACCTCGTTGCGGGCGGCTTCTTTGCTGAAAATGCCGAAAACGAAATTATATTGAATGAGGCTGCCGTGAAAAAACTTGAATTGCGTGACCCCGCCGGGAAACGCGTGCTGTATAAAGGCAATCCGGTAACGGTGAAAGGCGTGGTCCAGGATTTTTATTATAATGAAAATTCCGGAAAAGAGATAGAGCCGCTTGTATTAACCCCTTATGTCTATTCCGAAGAATTATTATACGTGCGTACCATGCAAAAAATATCGGCGACTCAACGATTGCAAATCGCATCCATTTTCAAAAAATTTGATGAAACGTATGTACTCGAAAGCTACAGTGTAAGTGACTTTTATGCCGGAAAATTCAAAGAAGAAGAGAAAACACTGAAAATGGTTGGTACAGGAACACTCCTGGCTATTTTGCTGTGCATATCAGGATTGGTTGCACTTTCGTTGCTAAACGTGAACCGGCGCACTAAAGAGATAGGTATTAGAAAAATAGTGGGAAGTACCGGGCTGCAAATCTTGAGAATGCTCATAGGACAAGCACTGTTGTGGATATTTGCCGCATGTCTTATCGGATTCCTGGTCAGTTATTGGGTAATGAACGATGCTTTGCAGAACTTTGTAAATCGCGTTACCATCACGCCATTTTATTATTTGATCAGCGGGTTGGTAATTGTGATCATAGCCCTGCTGGCAATCAGCTGGCAGAGCTGGCGGGCGGCAAGCAGAAACCCGGTGGAAGCTTTACGCTACGAGTGAGTAGAAAGAAGAAAGTGAAAAGTGAAAAGATAAAAGTAGAAAGTGAAAAGTGAAAAGTGGAAAGATAAAAGTAGAAAGTGAAAAGTGAAAAGTGGAAAGTGAAAAGATAAAAGTAGAAAGTGCTTTCAACTTTCAGCTTGACAAACTTTCAACTTGACAAACTTTTAACTTTACACTTGATGAACTTTTAACTTGACAAACTGAATATAAGATGAGGAGTTTTAGAATCGCTGCACGAAAGTTGTTCCGTAAAGGAGAGCATACAACTACGCGGATAATCTCACTGGCTACGGGACTGGCATTCGGATTACTTTTGTTTGCCGAAGTGTTTTACTATTACAGCTATGACAGTTTTTATCCCGATGCCAACCGGTTGTATGTGGTCAACACGGTTGCCCGGCTCGATAAATCATCCGAGGAATTATCGACCTTTCCCCAGGTGAGCGGTGCCATCGCGCCGGGGTTGAAAGCGGAAGTGCCGGGAATAGAAGCTGCCACGCGCCTGACATCTATCGGAGAGCTGGATTTTTTTTCGGAAGAAGAATTGACTTATAACGGAGAATTTGTGCTTGCAGACGAATATCTGCATGATCTGATGCCCCGTCCCATTCTGGCCGGGAATAAGGCATCAGAAATCCTTAAAACTCCGATGAACTGCATGGTCTCGAGTGAAATTGCCGATAAGATGGGCGGGAATGTCGTAGGAAAGATGATTGAACTGAAAGACTATCCCGGCAAGAAACTGACCATTGGCGGCGTGTTCGAGAAACTTCCCGAAAACAGCAACTATACTTATGATGTGGCTATCTCAATGCCATCCATCGGCAATTTTATATGGGACGGATCGGAAAACTGGCTTGGGAATGACCGTTATTTTTCGGTTGTAAAAATTGCCAGAGAGGTAACGCCTGAAAGCCTCGCGCCTGCCGTGCGCGAAATGCAGAAAAAGCACCAGAATATCGAAGAACTGGAACGCAAGCATGAAATCGTTTTAAAATACTCCTTTGAATCGCTGCCGAAGTACTTTTCCAATCAGATGAAAGAGATGATATTTGTCCTGAGCGCTATAGCTTTTATCGTCTTGTTTGTCTCCGTGATGAATTATATGTTGCTCACGGTAAGCACATTGGTGAACCGTGCCAAAACCTCCGCCGTTTGCAAATGCTACGGCGCCGAAAAACGTGATCTGCACGGGATGATTTTCGCCGAGAGCACCCTGATATTTCTTGTTTCGCTGGTTGTAGCTTTCGGACTGATGCTGCTGGTCAAGCCTTTTATTGAAGCTCAGGTAGCCCACAGCCTCAAATCTACTCTCAATGTCCACGTAATCATTCCAATACTGCTTATCCTCGGGGTGCTGATTCTTTTTGTCAGCTATATCCCCGGAAGAGTATTTGCACAGACACCGGTTGCCGAAGCTTTCAGAAGTTATCGTAAGAAAAGTACGCAATGGAAGAAAGTGCTGCTGGCGGTGCAGTTTACCGGAGCAGCACTCATCATGGCAATGCTCCTGGTGGTCAGTATGCAGTACGACAAAATGAAAAATGCCTATCACGGGTATGATACGGAGAATATTTATTATACTTCGGTAAGCGGAATGGATCCGCACAAACTGCTGACCGTTTTGAACCAGCTCGAAGCGCTGCCGGAGGTGGAAATGGCAGGCTTTGGTGAAGATGTACCTATCAGCGGCGCATCGGGAAATAATGTGCTTTCTCCCGACAGGGAAAAAGATTTGTTTAACGTAGCTGATTTTTATTATGTGGATGACAGTTATTTTTCAATATTAAACATCCCGGTGGTTTCCGGACAGGCATTTCAAAAAGATGAGACCGCTCCCAACAGCGTGATGATCAGTCAGAAAGGAGCCGACCTTCTGGTACTGAACAACGGCTGGACAGACGGTGTGGCAGGAAAGAGTATTGAAATAACAGAGCACAATGTCAATGGCGCATCCACTATTTCCGGCGTCTTCAGTGACCTGATCATCGGGAGTATAAGCAACACAGATACTCGTCCTTCCGTCTTTTTCTACAGGCCGCGGGAGCGATTTGCCGGAGTCTTTGAAAATAACCCGGCTTCCAATTTTTTAATCCTTATCAGGACGCGAACGGGCAGCAACCTCAATGTCATGCAGAAATTCACTGATATTATCAACAATGCCATTCCGCGTGGCGAAGCACGTGTTTACAGTCTGGCTGCAGAACAGGAGGGTGAGTATCAGGCAGAAAGAGGTTTTCGAAACGCACTTTACGTCGGGGGCTTCGTGATATTGCTGATTACTGTGATAGGACTTCTGGGCTATCTGAGCGATGAGATCATCCGTTACCGGAAGAATCTTGCCATCCGACGTATTAATGGCGCCACCGTGATCGATGTAATCCGCATCTTCGTTTCGGATATTTCCAGAGTGGCCGTTCCCTGCGTGGTGCTGGGACTGACAGGAGCGTGGTTCCTTGCCATGAAATGGTTACAAAACTTCAGTGTACAGATTTCATTGCAATGGTGGGTTTTCATTCTGGCCGGTATTGCCATTCTCCTGCTTACGGGTGCCGTAGCGGTATTTAACTCTACACGGGCTGCGATGCAGAATCCAGTGAATTCACTTCGTTACGAGTAACTCAATTAGCAATGAACAATTAGCAATTTTCTTAGGAGTGAGTGCAGTGTCAAGCTTGCTTGAGCTATGCCGAGCGACGACAGAAAATGCTGCGAAGCTGAATTAGCAATGAACAATTAACAATTATACAGATGATTCGATTAAGGGGAATTGACAAGTATTATGATTCGAGGTTTCAGCGTGCCTTTGTGTTAAAGGGTATAAATCTGGAAGTTGAGGAGGGTGAATTTCTCAGCATCATGGGCCCCAGCGGTTCGGGCAAGTCGACCCTGCTTCATATCCTCGGATTGCTTGATTCTCCTTCAGGCGGACAGCAACAACTTGTGGGAATAGCACGGGCTATTGTCGGGAAACCCAAACTGTTGCTGGCCGACGAACCTACCGGAAACCTTCATAGCAAACAGGGTGAAATGATTATGGAAACACTCCGGGAACTTCATTCTGAAGGGATGACCATTATTCAGGTAACTCACAACGATAAGTTTGCCGCTTACGGGCAACGCATCATCCAACTGGAGGATGGAATGATTAAAACAGGATAGATAAGCTTCTTCTGTCAAAAACACTATCCGGAAACTGCCCCTAATGGTAATTGAATAAGTATCAATACTATACGCTGTATGATACAAGTGGCTTATTCTGATGGTGAGACATCTTTTCCGACAGAAGCAGCCCGCCCTGCTATATGCTATAGAGCGTCTGAGAATGGATTTTGAGGATATAAGCAAGCAGATAAAGGTAAAAACATTACATTTATATTCTGGTGAAAACCGGCGATTCAGCAACAATGACGAATTTTAAAAAGCTCGTTAACTGTATCTTTATCAGCATATATTCCAGTATAAACAAATACATAAACAAGACAACTATGAAAACAACAGGACTGACTTTTATTCTGGCACTGCTTTTCGCAGTTGGAAATATTAGTGATGCAGGAGCCCAAAGCTGGTTGCAACGTTTGGGAGAAAAAGCTGAAGAAACGGCTAAACGTAAGGTGGAACAGAAAGTGGAACAGAAAGTTGACAAGGCTGTGGAGCATGCTTTTGATAAAACGGAAGAAAGTGCCCGGAAAAAGCGGAAAGAATCCGATTCGCGTACTTCTGTTGTTGAGCCGCCCGATACCGGCGTACCGGCAGAAAATACTTCCGACTGGGACAATAACGAGCCTTATTACGCTCTGAAAAAAGGTGCCAGGATAGAGTACACGGTTTACAACGGCAACGGTAAAGTACAGGGATATAATAAACAGGAAGTCGTAAATATAACACGATCAGGCAATAGTGTGGAAGCGGTAATTTCCGGTATGCAGACCGATGACAAGGGCAAGCTGCAAAACTCAGCCACCGTTTCATTGCGCTACAATAATGGAAATTTTTACGTGAACCTGCTTGAAATGATGCCCTTGCAAGGCTTGGAGAATGCTGAAATTGATGCAAATATGTCCGGTAATGACATGATTATCCCTGCCAGACTTACACCCGGTCAGATACTGCCTGATGCGGAAGCAACATTTAAAATGAAAATAAGTGATGGAAGCGATGCCGCGGATTTGCCGCCACTTCTTTTCCATATTTACAATCGACGGGCAGTACGTGCAGAAAATGTGGAAACACCCGTTGGAAAATTCGTATGCTTTAAGATTATCCAGACCATAGAAGCTGATTATCCGCTCATCGGGACACAGCAGGCCACAAGTATCACATGGATTGGCAAAGGTATGGGCGTGGTGAAATCTGAATCATACGATGCAAAAGGTAAATTGACAAACAGGATGCTCCTGACCGGACTTGAATAGATTATCCCCCCTGTTGGGAGGTAAGAGATTATCATAAATCATTTATCAAATGAAAGTCCCATGCTGATTTGTTCATGGGTCTTCTCCTCGGGCTGCCGTTTATGACCAGAAGGAAACGGCAGTCATTCTTTTGAAAAACGGTCTGATGCAATCATTAACCCATATCCCGTGAGACTCTGTTAAAAGTACCGGATAATTGCTGACTGTAAATAAATCCGACTTTTTTACGTTGTTAAGAGACGAGGGATATATCATGGCTCATGGAAAATCATTAAGCCGGTACGAAAATCCTCTCGATTTTTTAACAATACATGAAAGCAAATAATTCACTTTAAAACAATTAATCAATGAAAACTGTTTCAAAACTAATCATCACACTTCTTTTTTTAGCAGGCGCCACTGCCGCGAACGCGCAATTTAAAGCAGGCCTCAGGTTTGGAGGCAATCTCTCCAACATTATCACGGATGAGGAAGATTTTAAGGAGAGAATAAATGAAAAAATCGGATTCCATGGTGGAATTACTGCTGAATACATGTTCTCGCCCAGCATTGGCATTCAAACAGCCATTCTCTACAGTGAAAAGGGATCCAAGTTATTGTTTTTAGACACGGAAACTTCTATCGAGGATGGTCGTGCTCTCTACAAGGTTTACTTGACTCCCAAGTTGGGATATATTGAGATGCCGCTGCATGCTGTTTACAAATTACCATTAGGCGCGGCTTCCAGTTTAACCTTTTCAGCTGGACCTTATATAGGATACGGCGTGACGGAAAAAATTAAGATGCACTATGACCTCAAATTTACGGGAGATATTACAAAGGAATCCAAGAAGGAGACGAGGGAGAGCCTTGATGAATTTACAGAAAACATGGAAAAAGGTTTAAATGAAAACATTGTCCTTTTCAAAGAAGATGGGATACTTACCCCGTTTGATTTCGGTGCCGGTCTGTCGGTGGGTTACGAACTACTTCAGAGATTCGAGGTAAAAGCTGGCATGGATATGGGCTTGAAAAACATCCTTCGGGAAAATGAGGACGAGTCTATAAAGAATACAAATATTTACCTC
>ERZ1026814.533-NODE-533-length-20276-cov-5.660579_pt1 | contig 20276 bp, 20 predicted proteins | sample MGYA00520871_ERZ1026814 | MGnify/ENA primary metagenome ERZ1026814 (study PRJEB33270, sample SAMEA104284478) | anaerobic digester metagenome | biome: Anaerobic digester microbiome; feature: mesophilic sludge digester; material: Anaerobic digester biomass | place... | reverse complement strand
ACCTATCATAACGGCGCAGAGCGGCGCGCAGTGGCAGCTGGCTTGCCTTTGGAAGTAATCTTACTGGAAACCGACGCTCCCTTCCTCACGCCTCACCCGCACCGCGGGAAGCGCAATGAACCTGCTTACATCCCCCTGATTGCGGCTGAAATCGCCCGCCTTCATCAGCGCACCCCCGAAGAAGTTGGCGTTATTACCACCCAAAATGCCATCCGACTCTTCGATTTAAACGTGGATATACCTTCTGAACTTTAGCCTCCGCTACTGTCCACGATTTACTGCTTTATCTTATACATCGGTACAAAGGTTTGCGTTTCCATCGGCGGGCGGATGTAGTTGTCATCCCGCTGCCTTGGCGGAAGCTCAATCGGCTCCGGGGTCAGGTCTTCGTAAGGAATCATCGAAAGCAGGTGGCTGATGCAGCTCAGGCGGGCAATCTTTTTATCGTCGGAGTTGACAACATACCATGGTGACTGCTTGGTATCAGTATAGCGGAACATTTCATCCTTGGCTTTGGAATATTCCACCCACTTAGTCCGGGAAGCCATATCCATTGGGCTGAGCTTCCAACGGCGGGTGATATCATCGATGCGAGCGCGGAAGCGGCGTTCCTGCTCTTCATCGCTGACGGAGAACCAGTACTTAATCAGGATAATCCCCGAACGGATGAGCATGGCTTCGAATTCTGGCACTGAGCGGAAAAACTCACGAACTTCATCCTCGGTGCAAAAGCCCATCACCCGTTCAACACCGGCACGGTTATACCAACTTCGGTCAAAAAGCACCATTTCCCCTGCAGCCGGCAGATGCTGAACGTAGCGTTGGAAGTACCATTGCGTCTTTTCCCGCTCAGTAGGGACGGGTAAGGCAACCACGCGCACAATGCGAGGGTTCAGCTTCTCGGGGATGCGCTTGATCGTGCCCCCTTTACCAGCAGCGTCCCTGCCTTCGAAAATAACCACCACCTTCAAACCCTTCTCCTTGATCCAAGCTTGCAATTTGATCAACTCGACTTGCAGTTTTTGCAGCTCAGCTTCATATTGCTTATTAGTCAGGGTTGATTTCGGCTTCTTTACCTTTTCAGCAACGGCAGCCTCTTTTATACTAGCTTTGTTTTTTACCTTCGATTTGTTTTCATCTTTAGCCATATCGCCCTCACTGCTTAATACAAACTAGAACAATTTACGCTAGAATTCCCTTGATAGTGGAAATCGTTTTAGAAAAGCCATGGTGACTAATTAATGAGAAAATCCTATTTATTTGTTAATCTATAATACCTATGCGCAAAGCACACGCCTGCTATCAAGCAGAAAAGCAAAGGGCAGCAACTAATCGGTGTCCTTTTTAGGCGATTCCTGAGGAGATTGCTCTTCCTTCTCTGCTAATTTTTCACGCTTGTAATCGACAAAGCGGTAACCTACACCTCTTTCAGTCAAAATGTATTTAGGGTGTGAGGGGTCTTTTTCGATTTTTTTGCGTAAGTAATTGATGTATAAGCGCACGTAGTGGGGTTCGTTTTCATATTCGTAACCCCAAACCTTGTTCAATATCTGGTCATGCGTCAGCACCCAGCCAGCGTTCTTAACCAGGTGATAAAGCAAACGGTATTCCGTCGGGCGCAGCTGCACCAGCTTGCCATCCACCCAAACTTCGTGCCGGTCAAAGTCGATCTGCAGCCGTCCATCCACATCGATCTTGCCCGTATCGGTCTCATCGGCATAGCTGCCGCGGCGTAAGACTGCCCGGATGCGGCTTGTGAGGATTTTCGGACTGAAAGGCTTGGTAATGTAGTCATCCGCCCCGAGCTCTAACCCGCGCACGATGTCACTCTCTTCCCCTTTGGCTGTGAGCATAATCACGGGGGTGTTACCAATTTCTCGGATCATCTTGAGCACCTGAAAACCATCCATATCTGGCATCATGACATCCAGGAGCACGAGATCGGGCAGCGTCACGCGCAGCTTTTCCATCGCCTCTGCACCATTATTGGCTTCCACAACCTCAAAGCCATCCTGCTCTAAGTTCAAGCGGATGAGCTTAACCAACCCTTTCTCATCATCCACAACCAAAATGCGATTTTTCTTTGTTGAAGGATCCATACTTTTTCTACCTTTCCATTAACGAATATCCACGATAACAACGCTGATATTATCCGCTCCACCAGCGGCATTAGCTGCCTGCACTAACTTCCAAGCCGCATCCATTGGTAAGGGATCTGCTTGCAAACTCTTAACGAGCGTTTCTTCGGGGAGGGTCCCCCACAAGCCATCCGAGCAGAGCAGCAACTTAGCTGGAGCTTCAATCGTAACCTGGCCAAAATCCGCGCTAAAGCCTTCCCCTTGGCCCAGAGCACGGAAAAGGCTGTTGCGTAGTGGGTTCACTTGTGCCTCTGCAGCGTTGAGCTGACCAAGGTCTACGAGCCGGCGCGCAACAGAGTGATCTCTGGTCAAAGCTTGTAAGCCACCGCTGTGGGTGTAAAGGTAAAGCCGTGTATCGCCCACGTGAGCGTAATAAACTTGCCGCTCGAGAACAAGCGCCAGGGTTAATGTACTACCGCCGCCAGGGACACCTTCGAGCACAGCCATCTGAGCAGCTTGCATCGCTTGGTTGAGCAAAGCTTCAACACTTTTGCCTGAGGGAAATGGCGGCTCTAAAGTGAGAGGATCAAAAAATTTTTGCAGCAAGACTCGGGAGGCAGCCTGAATGGCTAAACTGCTTGCGCGCTCGCCATCCACATGCCCGCCCATACCATCAGCAACCATATAAAGTCCTAAAGCGCGGTGCTGGGCTTGTAAGCACACTTGTGTGCTCAGGCTAAAGAGGGCATCTTCATTATGCGTTCGCACTTTGCCTGTGGAAGAAGCCGCCTGGGACTGGAGCAGAGTGCATGGATTCAAAGATGAATCCTCTTCACGCGTTTTTGCCCGATTATGATCTCTTTTATGGTTACTTCGTTGACGTTTCACGCAATAATCTCCGGCTAAACATAGCTATTAAGGCGTAGGGGTTGCCAATTCGATGAGATCCAAAAAGTCTTGGGCAGACCAGCCCGTACGCGTTTGATCATAAGGTGCGCGCAGCTGCCACCATGTGTAACCATCTGCCTCCACCGGTCCGCCAACTACGAGGAAGACTTCGTCATCCATAGCGACAAAGTCAACAGCGGCATCAGTGCCGGGCTCAGCGCGCATCCGTAAGCCGGCACCCTGCGTGCGACCGACTTTGACATACGCCCCAACGCCGATCGTGCCAGGCGGCAGAACAGCACCAGGCGTCGGGATGGCGGTAGAGATAACGCTCGTTGCCGGCGGAGTATGCGTATGCGTAGGGGCAGGTATAAGCGTGAGCTTTGCCGTTGGGACTTCACCAGGTTCGTTTGGCGCTGGATTGGTCAGTTGCAAAATGAGATAGACCAAGCCTAAGAGAGCAGCCGCAAAGAGGATCGCTGCCACGATGCTGAGCGGATGAATCCGATTTTTTGCTGGTTTATTCTCCAAGTCAGTCTCACTTTATGTCTAAGACGCTGCTCGATTTAGGTGCCATTAATAAGCTAAGCTTTGCTTTTTTCAGCTTCCTTGAAAAAATCGTCTAACGCTCGGAAAAATTCACCCGGTCGGTCAAAATGGGGCATGCCCCTGGACCGACGAATGCGCTTAGCCTTCCAATTACTGTGCGTATGCACCGTATAGGGCAGCATATCAAAATGCAAACCTGGTTCATTATCGTATATGACTAAAACAGGCACAGAAAGGTTCTCATATACTTTTTCGCGCACGTTAAGCGTATAAAGCTTGCCGCAGAGATACACCAGCGGGGCAAAATGCGCTCCTGGTTGGTGGGCGGATGCCCAGGCTATGCTGACCAACTCATCCGGCACGCTGTACTCAAAACGGCGGCGGTAATATCGGTGCAGCCGCGGTCGATTGACCAGCAAGTCGAAAAGCGGCAAACTCCATAAAGGCACAGCTACCAGGGTGTAAAGTATATCTTCCAAGGTTTGGACGTTGGGTTTATCCCAGAGCGTAGATTGCGGCATCTGGAAGCCGGTTGGGTTAATCATGGTGAGCGAATGGAATAAGTCAGGCTCGGCTAAAGCTGCTAAGGCTGCAAATTCACTCGTGAGCCCCATCACAACGACGTCGGCAGGTGCTCCTATTTTCTCGCGGATAAAGTCAGCAATCGCTGCCTGATACATACTTGGGCGGTAGGGGCGGTCACCTTGCTGTGAGCCGCCAAAACCAGGTAGGTCCAGCACATATACTGGTCGATGGGAGACAAACGCCTGGAAAATGGGAGCTACATCATGCAAACCAGCGGCTAAGTGAATGCCGTGTACAACCAAAACTGGACGACCACTGCCAGCGGTATCAGCGATAAAGTGAATTTTCCCCGCCGTAGGAGATTCATAAAAGCCTTCTTCGCCTTTGAGAACGCCTTTGACTTTAGCGTGATGGTCGATATAACGCCGGCTGTAAAAGATCCAAGCTGCAGCAACAGCGGTGCTAAAGCCGATTAACCCAGCTAAACCGCGAGGCAGTAATCCCCGGCGTTTTTTCTCTTCGTTGGTCATAGAAGTCTCCTTTTTGAAGGATAATGCTCTTCTCTTCTATTATACACTTAGGAAATCGTGTCTTTTACATATCTTTCCAACGATTAAAGTGCACTTCACATAAGGAATCTGGAGGTATTGGTAAGACATTGAGCTCATCTCGCATGCGCGCTTAGAAATCTGCTTCTTAGCCTTTCTGGTAAAATCAGCGGCATGAAAGTGAAGGCAAAGCATAAGCAAAGTGATCCGGCGCGCTGGATTATCGGCGGGTTTGGTGTCTTCTTTATTATCATCAGCTTGTATATTCTTTTTTCGGATTTAGCGAACTACCGCCGGCAAAGCAGCGTTTACCCAGCTGGCGTGAGCATCGAGTCTATCCCCATAGGCGGGCTGACGCGTGCCGAAGCCCAAGCGCGCCTCGAGCAAGCCTTCTCCATTCCCATCGAGCTACGCTACGGCGAGGCGCGCATGCAGTTCACCCCAGCGGAACTCGGTTGGAGCTTAGATATAACTGCCACCCTGGACGGGCTCGAAGCTACTCTTCTCGAAGGCGGTTGGTGGCAACACCTCTGGGGGCAAAGTGCAACAGCAGCGAACCTAGACTTCCCTCTGCAGGTCGCTTTCAATCCGGAAGTTTGCCGGGCATTCCTTACCGAAAATATCATCCCGCGTTACGACCAGCCTGCCACGGCGGCTCTCCCCATCCTCTATACCACCAATTACACCCCCGGCCAAGAAGGTTTGGAGCTCAACATGGAGGCGGCTTTGCCAGCCATTCAAGACGCTTTACGTTCTCCTTCTGCCCGCATCGTGCAGCTACCCATCAATGAAACGCCAGCGCTGCCGCTGGACCCCGCCAACCTAGAAATCTTCCTCAAGCAAACGATTCTGCTCTCTGGCTTCGATGGTTTAGCCGAGCTGTATATGGAATCACTTCCGCAAGGCACTCCATTGCACTTTGCCGTGCGCGCTAACGAACCTATTCCGCCGGATGTAGCTTATTCGGCTGCCAGCACAATTAAAATCCCAATTATGGTTTCGGTCTTCAATCATTTGGGCGAGCCGACTCCCGATCTGGCTTTGGGCTGGATGCGCGGCATGATCACCCAATCCGAAAACCCGCCTGCGGATGCACTCATGCGCACTTATTTGGATGAAAACTTAGGACCTTTGATTGTGACCGAAGACATGCGCGCACTTGGGTACCAAAACACTTTCTTAGCTGGTTACTTCTACTCGGGTGCGCCCTTGTTGCAGCGCATTCAGACGCCTGCGAACAGCCGCACGGATGTGTACCTCGATCCGGATTTCTACAATCAGACGGTACCATCTGAAATTGGTGACTTGCTTGCGCGCATTTACCGCTGTGCGGCTGCGCAAGATGCACAAAAGACTGACCTCTTCCCCGGCTCAGTAACCCCCAGCGAGTGCCAGACCATGCTGAACTTGCTGGCAGAAAACAAAATCGGCGCACTTATCGAAGCAGGTCTACCTCCAGAAGGCGACGCTGCCCACAAGCACGGCTGGACTTCGGATCTGGATGGCTTGCTGCACACAATGAGCGACGCTGGCATCGTGTACACCCCTGGCGGGGATTATGTATTAATTATTTTCATTAACTCCTCCCAACAGCTCATGTTCGAGAAGGGCAATTGGCTTTTTGCAAGGCTCTCCCAAGTCATTTATAATGCTTTTAATCTGGAAAATCAGGCTGCCTGGTTAGGTAGTTAATGCGCGAAGCCCGGCTTTAGCAGCCAGAAAAGATCATGCCTATGAAGGTTATCCTCACCCACGAACGCGCAGACTTGGATGCATTAGCATCACTTTTGGGTGCCCATCTGCTCTATCCGGATGCCTACGCTGTGCTGCCGCGTGAGGTCAATCGCAATGGGGCAACATACTTGCATAATTATGGCGGCGAGTTGGGGTTCACCAAGCTCAGCCAGCTCCCGCAGGAATCGATCAGTGAGATCCTCCTGGTCGATACGCAATCCATGGTCACGCTTAAGGGCATTACCCCGCAAACACGCGTACAGGTTATCGATCACCACCCGCTGCGAGAAAACCTTCCAGCCGAGTGGGAAGCTGACCTGCAAAATACAGGTGCATGCACCACATTGCTCGTCGAGAAGATCAAGGCAGATAAAATCGCTTTCAATACTGCCCAAGCTAATCTGCTCTTGCTGGGTATTTACGAAGATACCGGCTCACTCAGCTACGCCACCACTACCACGCGGGATCTTTTAGCTGCGGTCTACCTTCTGGAACATGGCGCTGATCTAAATATCATTTCTCCTTACCTGAACCCGCCGCTTTCGAATTCCCAAATGACCTTGTTCGACCGCTTGATGCGCGACATCACCGCGCACAAAATAGACGGCTTAACCATCCTCCTGGCTAAAGCCGATGCTTTAGACCTTCATGACGAAATTTCTACAGTTGCCCACAAATTACGCGATTTTCTTAATCCTGACGGATTAATTATTTTGGTGCGCACGCGGCAAGGCATCCGCATGGTGGCGCGTTCAACCACGGATGAAATCGATATGGCGCAGTTAGCACGTTACTTCGGCGGCGGCGGGCATCGACGCGCTGCTTCCGCCCTCATCCACCTCGATGGCAACACTAAAGCTACCGATGCAGACTTCAAATGGAATCATATTATTCAGCAAGTGGTCGATTACCTCCCGGAAATCGTTCACCCCTCGGTACGCGTGCATCAAATTATGTCTAAAAAACCGATGACGCTAACACCTGATACACCTGTAGAAACGGTTGCAGATTTGATGCGCCGCTATGGCTTCGAAGGTTACCCCGTGATCGAAAATGGCAGAGTTGTGGGTCTGCTCACGCGGCGCAATGTGGACCGCGCACTCAGCCACAAACTCAAAGCCACTGCTGGTATGCTCATGGAGACAGGTTCGGTGAGCGTCACCCCGCAAGATACCCTCGAGCACTTGCAAGAGGTGATGGCTTCCAGCGGTTGGGGGCAGGTACCCGTCATCGATCCGGAAAGCCATGAGATCATCGGAATCGTAACCCGCACAGACTTAATTAGCACGCATAGCGGTCAAAACAATCTTCCCAGCCCTGAAGAAATCATCCAGCTGCTGCAGAATGCCATTCCATATCCACGCCAGGTATTGCTGCGCGTAATTGGCAAGGAAGGCACACGCTTGAACATGCCGGTATACATCGTGGGCGGTTTTGTGCGCGATTTGCTGCTCAGGCAGCCCAGCCAAGATCTGGATATCGTCGTAGAAGGAGATGCCATCGCTTTTGTAAACGCGCTGGTGCAGCTTTATGGCGGGCGGGCTGTGGTGCACCGGCGTTTTGGCACCGCTAAATGGATCATCGCTGAAGCTCGTGAAGCCCTCGCCCAGGCGCTAAAACCTGACCAGCCTTTGGACCCGCATGCACTGCCGGAGAGTTTGGACCTGATCACAGCGCGCACGGAGTTTTACGAGAAACCAGCAGCCCTTCCCACTGTGGAAAGCAGCAACATTAAAATGGACCTGCACCGGCGCGATTTTTCAATCAACACGCTGGCTCTCCGCTTGGATGAACCTTTCTTTGGCAAGCTGTATGACTTTTGGGGCGGTTACCATGACCTCCAAAACGGCATCATCCGCGTTCTCCATGCGCTTTCTTTTGTGGATGATGCCACACGCATTTTACGGGCGCTGCGCTTTGCCGCTCGCTTTGAGTTCCGCATCGAGCCGCGCACCCTCAGCCTGATGCAAGCCAGCCTTTCAATGCTGAACGAAATTTCCGGCTCGCGCTTGCGCCATGAGATAGATTTGATCTTGCTCGAGCCAAAAGTGGTCGATATATTCGTCGCCATGGTGCGCACCAATGTGATGCAAGCCATCCATCCTAAGCTGCCTTGGAGCTTAGAAATCAAGGAGCGCTTAGGGTATCTCAACGCACCAGCGGCACAAGCAGAATGGGAGACCACGAGCAGCGAAAAACAGCTAAACATCCGCCAAATTTTTGGTTACATTTATTGGCTGGAAGATCTCCCCAAGCAGGATTTGGAGCGCGTCGCAGCGCGTTTACGCTTGCCTGCTAAGGTGATTCAAAATATCCGCCAAGCAGCGGAATTGCGCACCCAGCTTCCAGAGCTAAGAAAAGAAAAACCTAGCACCATCACCGCTGCACTCGAAGCTATCGACCCATTGGTCATCACTGCGGTTTATCAGAGCACCCCAGAAGCAACACTTCGGGAACCACTACGTGCAATGATGCTTCACTACAGGCAAATAAAGCCAACGGTGAATGGGGATGACTTGCGTGCCATGGGCTTGCCCCCTTCCGCGCGTTATCGTGAAATCTTGGATGCATTGCGCAAGGCTTGGTTGGATGGTGAAATTAGGACGCCAGAGGAAGAACAGGCATTCCTCCAGCGTTTGATTGAGAACGACAATGGTAGAAACGGTTAATCAAGCGACTTTTTATCTGCCAAACGGCGGGGGGATTATAGTGCGTCCGGCACATGAAAGCGATTTGCCCGCGATGGAATGGGAAGGGCAATATACTCACTTTCGCCAGCTCTATGCCGACCACTTTGCTGCCAGCCGTCTCGGCACCACGCTGATATATATCGCCGAGACCTTAGAGGGCAAAATGGTTGGGCAAATCTTCCTGCAGCTCTATGCACGCAACACCGATCTAGCGGATGGAATACATCGTGCTTACTTATTTTCGTTTCGGATCAAACCAGAGTACCGCAGCCAAGGCATAGGGAGTTTTATGCTCCAATTTGTGGAAGATCAACTTTTATCGCGTGGATTTGATAGCATCCGCCTAAACGTGGCGCGAGCAAATGTGCGTGCTCGCAAACTCTATGAACGGCATGGCTATCACATCATCGGTGTTGACCCAGGCGTCTGGCGCTACCAAGACCATCTGGGCGAATGGCACACTGTGCACGAGCCTGCCTGGAAAATGCTCAAGAAGCTGCGCTGAACCTAAAGGCGTTTACTGCTCATCTTCTGGTTCGTCTGCCTGCAAGATTTCCTCTTCAGGTTCGGGCTCTTCAGGTAGATTTTGCTCAGCTTCAAGCTGAGGTGTTTCCTCAGGCGCTGGTGCTTCTGCTTGCGCTGCAGCTTGGTTCTCAGCGATCCAGCCTTTCAATGTCTGCACCACTTCTTGGTAGTCCTCATCAGGCAAAAAGTTCGTAATCACCAAAATGTCTTTGCCTTGTTTAGCGGAAATCAACATCCCGTACTTCTTCTCTGTGGCGCTGAGTAGGTCGCTCTTGTTTAGGCGCAGCTCTGGGTATCGCGGCTGATTTTGGATTAAGTGGTCATCATACAGCTCCAGGCTATAGTTCTCCCAAAGCTCCTTGCGCTGCTTATAAGCCCGATTGCCAGAATAGACGAACAGAATCGCGATTAACGGGATCATCCAGAGGAGCGAGCGCATCGTTTCCTGCCCCCAGTTGAGCGCTACGGAAATAGCAACTAAAACTAAGAAGGTAATGCCATACACCTTCAGGATGGTATTCTTTTGCTGGGGTAATTTAGCTGGGTCTAGACGGTAAGTTTTCATGGGTATAATGCCTCCATCTTGGTTACCACAATTATACTCTTTGGGCTTATTCTTCATATTTCCATTGCATTGGATTGATGTTTTACCTATGGGCAGGCTATGCACTCATGAGGCTGGCGAAAACAAAGATGTGATTGACATCTAAGAACATTGTGGTTATTCTAAGAATAATACAGTTTTTAGTAAAAATCCTGGAAGACAAACATGCCAGCAGCTGACCAGAAATCAAGTAATCAACGACGATACAAACATAATTACGACCAGCGCGCTCAAATTACCAACCTCCTACACCAAGAGCTGATCTTCGTAGGCGTGGAAGCAGCCAGCTGGCAAGAGGTGCTGACCTTGCTCGCCAATCAGCTTTACCAGAGCGGCTATGTGCGCGAGAGCTACCTGCAAGCAGTCCTCGATCGGGAGCGCCAATTCCCTACCGGCTTACGCACTGCCGAGGTGGCAGTCGCCTTGCCGCATACCGAGAAAGAGCACGTTCTCAAACCAGCAGTAGCGGTTGCCATCCTCGCGCATCCTGTCACCTTCGGTGAAATGGGCACAGAGGATCAAACGGTGCCAGTAGAAATTGTTTTTATGCTCTCCATCCTCGAGCCTGATGAGCAAGTAACCTGGCTAAGCCGCCTGGTGAGTACTTTTCAGCTGCAAGGCTTCCTCTCCCTGCTAAAAAGTTCACCAGATTCTGCTACGGCTTACCAACATCTGTTAGATGCGTTAGAATTTATACGGTTAGCGGAAGAAGAAGATTAGATCCGTTCAAACTTTAGATGGACGAGGAGAAGAATATTATGGCTCATAAGGTCATTTTAGTTTCGTGTGTATCCGGCATGGCAACAGCAGAAACTACTGCCGCGAAAATCCGTAAAATTGCCGCTGAACGTAAGTGGGATGTGAGTGTCAAAGTGGCTGAATTTCGAAAGCTTAAAGAAGCAGTGCCTGGCTGCGACGTTCTTGTTCAGATTGCTCCCAGCGATCCCACCGACTATGGCATTCCTAAGATTAGCGGCGTACCTTTCCTAACAGGCTTTGAGCTGGATAAGACCATCCAAGCCTTAGATGAAATCATCAATGCTGAGCCCTCCACGAAACCAAAGGAAAGTGAATAGAAAGTTGCCGCTCAAATCGAGGATTTATGGAAATCACAACCGCCCGTGAGGTCATTGCTGAGTTTGGAGCAGAGCTTTACCGCCGCTTCCTCACTGATAGCACTGGCGGTAACTTAAGCATCCGTATTGACGATACCATCATCATGACGCCCAGATTTGCTGGGGCACGTTGGCATTGGCAGCTTAAACCTCATCAAGTTTTAGTCTTAGATTTGGAAGGCAATATTATAGAAGGGGATGGCGAAATCTCACGTGAAGCCCGTGCGCATTTTACGCTCCTACAGCACTTTTACCCGGAAGCCACAGCCCTTGTGCACACCCACCCACGCCATATCATGGCTTTTTGTGCCGCAGAACAACCCATGCCGGCAGTGTTGGAATGCACCAAGCCGTTTGGGACCTTGGAATTATGCCGCTACGCCCCCAGCGAAAGCCAAGCCTTGGCAGATGCTTTATTTGAATACATGCTTAGCCATAAAAACAGCCTAAGCCAGAACGGGGCAATCGCTTGCATGGCTCCGCGCCATGGGCTGTTTGTCTTAGCACGCGATATCTACACGGGTTATGAGGTTACTGAACGTTTGGATGGCAATGCTTATTGCGTCCTCCAGGCTGAGCAGATTGGCGGGGTAACCCCTATCGATCAACGCACAACAGAATAAATTGAGCATTATCTATGCGCAATAGAGAAAGAGAGAGAAAATATGTCAGAAAATAATAAAAGCTACATCCGCAAAAGCCAGTACGAAAACATCCAGCTAAGCATTTATCTGGATGCTAAGGGGCATTTGCTTGACCTTGATCTGCAGCACCTTGATCAAGCCGCATCAACGCAGCCGGCAATTACCGCGCTGATTGACCACACACTGCTTAAACCAGATGCGACCGAGGAGCAGATCCGAACGCTCTGCGAGGAAGCTTTGGAATATCAATTTGGTGCAGTGTGCGTTAATTCATGTTGGGTTTCCCTTTGTTCTCAGCTATTGCAAGGCAGCAGCATCAAGGTGGCGAGTGTGATCGGCTTCCCCTGGGGATCCCCCGTGACAGCAGCAAAAGTTGCCGAGGCACGCCAAGCGTTGCAAGATGGTGCATGTGAGCTGGATATGGTAATGAATTATGGCAAGCTCAAATCTGGCGACTACACCTATGTGGCGAATGATATCCGTGAGGTGGTGCGTTTAGCCCATAAGCATGATGCCCTAGTCAAAGTCATTCTGGAGACTGCCGTGCTCAGTGAGCAAGAAAAGGTGATTGCCTGCTTGATTGCAAAAGAAGTTGGGGCAGATTTTGTCAAGACATCGACAGGCTTTGCCGGCGGGGGAGCAACCGTGGAAGATATTGCGTTGATGCGTAAAGTGGTCGGTCCAGATATGGGCGTAAAAGCCTCTGGTGGGGTGCGCAGCTACGCTGATGCCCAAAAGATGTTAGCCGCAGGCGCCACACGCATCGGCACCAGCTCCGGTATTCATATCGCGCAGGAAGCCGCTGGGCAAACCCAAAGCAGCTCAACCGCTGGTGGTTATTAATTTCCTGCTCTCCTAAAACAAAAAAACGAATCAAAAAACCCAGCAGAAATTGGCTGGGTTTTTGGTGTTATGTTCTGCTTTGACTATTGTTTCGCGGGCATATCGCGGCTGGCTAACACGTTCACGCCGGTGCCAAGCACATTTTCGACTATGACTGACTTCATTTTTACTGGCGCAGTCACTTCAACCTTGCGGATCTCATCCAATATTTGGGGGATGAGCGGTTTGGGTACCGGCCGCTCGGTATAGACTGGAAGCAGCGGGTGAAAACCGTTTTTCACCTTAACCGTAGTTGCTACCATACGGCGAGGATCTGTCATCTCAGCAACGCCATAGTCAAGCCCTTTTTTGCAGTTATAACCACGGACCTCAATGACCTCGCCATTCTCTATTACAGCCGTCAGGGTACAACCCTGTGGACAAGCCGTACAAATCAAATTAACTTCTTCAGCCATTTTCTCTCCTACCTCGGATTAATATCAATGGTCAGACTGTTTGCTTTGGAGACGTCAGAATAATTTTTCGTCTTCAGCACTACTGTAACCATCTCGCCAGGGCGAACGTACTTTTCAGCTTTGCGCGTGATTAAGTTTTCGCCATCATGAACTTCAATCCATACTGGCTGTTCAATTGGTCGGGTCACACGCATCTGCAAGCGAATATCTTCCTGAGCTAAACTGGACTTATCCAACTTGTGAGGGACTACATAGCGCACGTTCTTGCCAGCTTTTAGTGGGATATAACGCGCCTCTGCGTTGCGCAAGCTGATTGCATATTGAGCGGCACGTTTACCCGCTTCAAAGCCTGCTTCAGAAACCCAATCGACCAAATCATAGACATGCACCACGTTACCGGCAGCAAATATGCCGGGTACATTCGTCTGGAAGGTCTCATCCACATACGGTCCGCCTGTAATCGGGTCGAGCTTAACCCCCGCCTTACGTGAAAGTTCATTTTCTGGGATCAAACCAACCGATAGCAGCAGCGTATCACAGGGAATAATCTCCTCGGTGCCTGGGATGAAGTTCCATTTTTCATCCACTTGCACAGCTTCCACCGCTTCAACGCGATTCTTCCCCATAATGCGTTTGACTGTGTGATTGAGCTGCAACGGGATGTTGTAATCCTGCAGGCATTGCACTAAGTTACGGCTTAAGCCCGAAAGATAAGATTGAATCTCTAAGACGCGCTCAACTTTGGCACCCTCGAACGTCAGACGGCGCGCCATAATCATACCAATATCACCAGAGCCAAGGATAACAACATCTTTTGCTGGCATGTAACCTTCCACGTTGACCCAGCGTTGTGCCGTTCCTGCGGTAAAAACGCCATTCGGGCGCATACCGGGAATGCGAATCTGTGGGCGGGTGCGTTCACGGCAGCCCATAGCCAAGACAATCGCCCGTGCTTCAATTTCAACATAGCCATGCTCTTTACTGGAGACAAATAAGTGGCGGTTTGGGGTAATATCCAGCACCATGGTGTTTAGCAGAGCCTCGACGCCTAAGCTAAGCATCTCTTCGATAAAGTGCTGTGCATAAGCAGGGCCGGGCAAGTCTTCCTTGAGCAATTCCAAACCAAATCCATTGTGGATACATTGCACCAAGATGCCGCCTAACTCATAATCGCGCTCGATGATCAAGACATCATCAGCACCATTCTTTTTAGCTTCAATTGCGGCAGCTACCCCGCCAGGACCGCTGCCAACAACCACAACATCATAAATATTTTTTAGGGCCATCTTACTCCTCCACCTCTTTTGTTTCTCTGAATAGGAACTCGGACCCTTTACCGCGCTTGGTCACCTCCAACGGCGAGATACCTAACTCTCTCGATAGGATATTCACCACACGGGGCATATCGAAGCCACCTTGGCAGCGCCCGGTACCAAGCCATGTGCGCCGTTTGATTGCATCATAGGTGCGCGCAGGTACAGGTGAATGAATTTCTGCAATGATTTCACCTTCGGTAATATTTTCGCATCGGCAGATCACTTGACCATACCGCGGATCCATATTTACCAGTAGCTGGCGGTCCTTATGAGACATATTGCGGAAGCGCGGGCGTGCTGGTCGGATGGGGTCCCATTCCTTTTTCTCGACGAGCTTTTCACCTGCATCGCGCAGCATATCGACAACTTCTACGGCGATGGCGGGTGCGGAGGTTAAGCCAGGCGATTCGATGCCGCCTAAATTGACAAAACCTTCAACTTCATCCGGAATTTCAATAATGAAATCACTCTTATAATTTATTCCAGGGGTCTTGCAAGGCGCATTACCTGTTGGGCGGATGCCTGCAAAATTCGCTATCGAGTAACGCAGATTGAGCGAAGGTACGAGTTTGAGCGCCCCAGCAGCAACTTCATCCAGACCTTCTTTTGTGGTTGAAGTATCCTCTTTGTCCTCAATCTCATTGGCATTCGGTCCGATGATGGTATTCTCATGCAGGGTTGTCGTAACGAGGATGCCTTTACCTTTCGCTGAAGGCACAGGGAAGAGCACATTATCGATAGTGATTTCCGCGCGATCGAAAATAAAATATTCGCCTTTGCGCGGCGTGATTTTAAACTCTGGGCGGATGCCAGCTTTATGCATAACCTCATCCGAATATAAGCCAGCTGAGTTAATCACCCAACGACTGAGGAAATCACCGCGGTTAGTTTTTATCCCAATGATGCGCTTACCCTCCATGATGAAATCTTCAAAAGCAGTTTCCAACAGGATGGTTACCCCATTCATCACTGCGTTCTCAGCTGCCGCAATGGTCACTTGGAATGGATCGCAAATACCGCCCGTGGAAGCCCATAGCGCACCACTTACTTCTGGGTTAATGTTCTTTTCACGTCGGCGCACTTCAGCCCCACTGAGCATGACCATGCCAGGAACGCCATTCTGTTTACCTTGCTGCATCAGCTTATCGACGATTGGGAGCTCATCATCTCCTATTGCAACCACATAATCCCCGCGGCGCTCGAAAGGAAAGTTCAATTCACCGGCAAGTTGATCCCACATGGGATTGGCTTTCACATTCATGTAGGCTTTCAAAGTACCCGGTAAAGGATCGTATCCTGCGTGCACGATGGCGGTATTTGCACTGGATACGCCCATCCCAATATCGGCTGCTTTATCGATCAACAGGATTTTCCCTTCGTAGCGGGAAAGCCAACGGGCGACCATACAACCGACTACACCCCCTCCTATAATAATGTAATCATATTGTTCTTGCACTCCAACCTCCTAAAACATAAATTTATATTAATATCTTTTCTAAAAGTGAAATCCTCTTGATGAAGAAGCCAAAATGAATAGATTGGCTCAAGGTTTATGAGATGATAGGATAATAACTGTTGATGGTTGTTCATAAATACTTTGGTCTCACACTCTTCTTGGCAGTCTCAACGTTGCTAATGTTTCTGATCAGGCTGTGACTCCGAGTTTTACGTGAACTCGCTACATTATACTACGAGAGTTGACAAGATTTATGCATTTTTTGCTTTTTCTCTATCATCCTAGCCAAATTATTCAAGCAAATTTTTCAATTTTTCTTACGTGCGAGAGAAAATACTCCTAATTTTTGATTAACGCGTGTCAATTTGTGCCAAGTTTGTATAATAATATTGACTCACGCATTTAATCGTGTTATATTATTTTTGACTCGAATCGCTCCAGAAAATAAATAAGGTGATAAAGACCACCAAACTGGAAATAAAAGTGTATTCGCTCGAAAGGACGCAGTGTATTTATGTGGATTTTGAGCAAGAATGCAAGACAACTTAGTCAAATTCCAGTGCTGCCCAGCAGCTTCAAAGTGAGCTGCGCATGTAATGATGATCGTTTTTATCAAACTTTCTGGCTAAGCGCGTTCGAGATTTTTGTTTCCCAAGGAGGTGATCAAAAGTTTTAATATCATTTCTCAATGTCGTTCCAAACTGTAACCATATTTTTATAAAAACTTATATTAAAAAGGAGATTAGATAGTTATGGAAAAAAGATTAGGCAAAGAAGTAATTGGCGAGATCTTTGGCACCTTTATCCTGATCCTGCTTGGTGATGGTGTAGTTGCAAATGTTGGTCTTGCCCCTCGTTTGGCTGGCACAGCTTACAACTGGAATACGATAACCATCGGCTGGGCTTTTGCCGTGATTATTGCTGTTTATGTTTCTGCCGGTGTTTCTGGTGCTCATCTTAACCCTGCAGTAACACTTGGCTTGGCTGCACGCCGCGGCTTCCCCAAAGGGAAGATTTTACCCTACATCCTTGCTCAAATGGTCGGTGCATTCTTGGGCGCTGCTGCTGTATATTTCATCTATCGCGATGGCTTAGTAGCAGCTGGCATGCCGAACGTGTGGTCCACCGGCCCCGGCTCTGTCTTTGGTCAATCATTCTGGGGTGGCGCCAGCTCAGGTGCAACGGGTACCTACAGCATGTTAACTGCCTGCATTGCTGAACTCTTTGGCACTATGGTTCTGACCTGGGGTATCGCTGCCAGTGGTGACCTGAAGAACAATGGTCTGAAGGATAACCTCGGTGGCTTTATCGTTGGCTTCACTGTGTTGGCAGTTGGTCTGTCACTGGGTGGCCCCAGCGGCTATTCCATTAACCCTGCCCGTGACCTCGGCCCACGTTTGTTCGGCGCCCTCGTCGGGACACAAGGTCTCTTCGATGGTTTGTACTGGCTGATCCCGCCGGTGCTCGTTCCTGCAATCGCTGGTCCTATCGGCTTCTGGCTGTATGACATTTTAGTAGCCAAGAACCTGCCAAAGAAAGACTAATTTTTAGAACCGTCTTAAGTACCTGAGGACGGATGAGGAGGCTGATGGTATGAAAAAACTCATTAATAAACCCGAAGATGTTGTACTTGAGGAGCTGCAAGGTATCGAGCTCGCTCACCCGGACCTCGTGAAGGTCCACTATGACCCCAACTTTATCTATCGTGCAGACGCTCCAGTGAAAGGCAAAGTCGCCGTCGTTTCTGGTGGTGGCAGCGGTCATGAGCCAATGCATGGTGGATACGTGGGCAAAGGTATGTTGGATGCCGCCTGCCCAGGTGCGGTCTTTACTAGCCCAACCCCCGATCAGGTGCTCGAAGCCACCAAGACAGTTGATGGCGGCGCTGGTGTATTGCACATCGTAAAGAACTACACCGGCGATATCATGAACTTCGAGATGGCTGCTGACCTCGCTCGCGGAGAAGGCATCGAAGTTGAAGCTGTGGTGGTCAACGATGATGTCGCTGTAGAAGATAGCCTCTATACAGCAGGGCGGCGCGGCGTTGGCCTCACCGTCCTCATGGAAAAAATCGTTGGTGCCGCTGCAGAGGAAGGCCGTTCGCTCAAGGAATGCGCAGACTTGGCTCGCAAGGTGAACAGCCAAGGGCGCAGCATGGGCATGGCGCTAACTTCTTGTACAGTCCCGCACGTCGGCAAGCCGACTTTTGACCTGCCCGAAGACGAGATGGAGATCGGTATCGGCATTCACGGTGAACCTGGTAGAGTCCGCATGAAGTTGCAACCCGCAGATAAGGTCACCGAATTGCTGCTCAAACCAATTGTGGAAGACTTACCCTTCAAGTCTGGCGATGAAGTTTTGCTCTTCGTCAACAGCATGGGCGGAACACCCCTCATCGAGCTCTACATTGTTTACCGCAAGGCACACAAGATGCTCGAAGAAATGGGTATCAAAGTCGTCCGCAATCTGATTGGCCCCTACATCACCAGTCTCGAAATGGCTGGCGCTTCGATCACGCTTCTCAAGATGGACGAGGAGCTGAAGAAGCTGTGGGATGCACCCGTTTTAACTCCAGGTATGCGCTGGGGTATCTAATAAACTGTCGGAAAGTCTGGAGATGTTAGTTTCTCCAGACTTTCCCAATGTATCGAGGTTTACCGTGGCTATATCAAAAGAAGATGTACTGAATTGGATTAAAACTTATGCGCAAGTGATCGCCGAAAATGAAGCCCTTCTGACGGATCTTGATGCTCAAATTGGCGATGCCGATCACGGCGCCAACATGAATAGAGGTTTCAAAGCGGTTTTGACCAAACTGCCGGCTCAGGAAGATAAAGATATTAGCACAATCCTGAAGACGGTAGGCATGACGCTTCTCTCGACGGTTGGCGGCGCTGGCGGTCCACTTTACTCCACGATATTTTTAGAATTGGGTAAAACCCTTGCCGACAAGGAAGAAATCGACCTCGCCGATTGGGCAAATGCTCTTGAAGCAGCTGAAAAAGGCGTACAGAACAGAGGGAAAGCAGTCCCAGGGGATAAAACCATGGTTGATGCCCTCGAGCCGGCTGTCGCTGCTCTCAAAGAAGCTTTGGCACAAAATTTGTCTTTTGATGAAGCTCTGCAAAAATCCGCAGTAGCTGCACACGAAGGCATGTTAGCCACCATTCCTCTGGTAGCCCGCAAAGGACGCGCGAGCTACTTGGGAGAAAGAAGCGCAGGTCATCAAGATCCTGGAGCTACGTCAACCTATTTCTTAATTGATACGGCCGCAAAAACCTGGGCAAAACAAAATACACATAAATAAAAATTATAAAAAGGAGAGTAAAAAATATGGCAAAATATGTTGCAGCAATCGATCAGGGTACAACCAGCACCCGTTTTATGGTTTTCAATCACAAGGGTGAAGTTGTAGGCTTCGATCAAAAAGAACACAAACAAATTTATCCGAAACCCGGTTGGGTTGAGCATGATCCATTGGAGATCTGGCAAGCCACTCAAGACGTAATCAAAGGCGCACTCGATAAACTACGCATTGACATTAGCGACATCGCAGCTGTTGGTATCACCAATCAGCGCGAGACCACCGTCGTCTGGGAAAAGGCAACCGGAAAACCCGTCTACAATGCTATCGTTTGGCAGGATACGCGCACTGATGCGATATGCAATCAGTTAGCGAAAGACGGCGGCCAGGATCGCTTCCGCCTGAAAGTGGGCTTGCCCTTGGCAACCTACTTCTCCGGTATGAAGATCAAATGGATTTTAGATAACGTTCCTGGTGTGCGTGAAAAAGCCGAAAAAGGCGAAGTGCTCTTCGGCAATATCGATACCTGGGTCATCTGGAACCTAACTGGCGGCCCTAAGGGCGGCGTGCACGTCACCGATGTTACCAACGCTTCCCGCACCTTCATGATGAACCTGGAAACCCTTGACTGGGATCCAGAAATGCTTGAGGTTCTGGGTGTTCCGCGCGCGATGTTGCCTGATATCAAACCATCTTCAGCTGTTTATGGGTATGCCAAGAACAGCGGTTTGGATGGTATTCCTGTGGCTGGTGACTTGGGCGACCAGCAGGCTGCTCTGTTTGGCCAAACCTGCTATGACCCCGGCGAAGCCAAGAACACCTATGGCACTGGCTGCTTTATGCTGATGAACACCGGCACTTCTCCAATCCAATCCAAGAATGGTCTTTTGACTACGCTTGGTTATAAGATTGGCGATCAGCCTGCGGTATACGCCTTGGAAGGCCTGTCTCTTATACACATCTCCGAGCCCACGAGACCGTACTAGATCTCGTATGCCGTCT
>ERZ1026814.532-NODE-532-length-20370-cov-4.732253_pt1 | contig 20370 bp, 16 predicted proteins | sample MGYA00520871_ERZ1026814 | MGnify/ENA primary metagenome ERZ1026814 (study PRJEB33270, sample SAMEA104284478) | anaerobic digester metagenome | biome: Anaerobic digester microbiome; feature: mesophilic sludge digester; material: Anaerobic digester biomass | place... | reverse complement strand
TCTTTTAGTTTTTTTTTTCAAGCAGAAGACGGCATACGAGATCTAGTACGGTCTCGTGGGCTCGGAGATGTGTATAAGAGACAGATAATACTATATCCTATATATAATAAAGCTAAGGATTTGAGCGAAAGCGCAAAGGCTGCCAAAAGGTATCCAAGACTAAAAAGAACGCTTCCAATCAGTGCAATTCTCTGGGGGCCAGCATTTGGAAGTATAACCCCACCTACGGCAGCAGCCATGCCAAGGAAGAATATAGCCAACGAAAAAACAAGCGAAACCTGAGCATTATTCCATCCAAAGGTCTGCATAAGAGGCACTTGGAAGTAGCTCCAAGCATAGACTGTCCCAAAGCAGAGCATTAACATAGCCCCTGCAAAGACCATGTCCCATCTATATGCAGCCTTAGAACCTTTTTGTGAGACTTGTGCTTTTTGATTTGACATGATTCTATTCCTTCTGCAACCGCCATCCAGAATGCGCCATAATTCATGTCCAGTCAATGCCAAGCAAATGGCTGGTTGTGATATGGGAAAGCCTAACTTACGTGTTCTAAATAGGCTCTTTCTCATTGCGGACACAGTAAAAAGATTATAAAATATGAGATTATATTCCTAATCTGGAGGCGATCCTATGAAAGCAATTCGCAAGGCAATGCTAGTCTTGGCATTTGTTATGTTGTTAGTACCGGCCTTTGCAAAGGCTGGTCAGTCCATAGTAGTGTATTCGAGCGTAGATGAGGTGAATGCGAAAAAGATTCTGGATGCCTTTACTGCCCAGACCGGTATCGCGGTGCAGTTTGTTCATCTATCTTCTGGCCCAGCTTATGCCAGAATCAAGGCTGAATCCGCAAATCCTCAAGCGGATGTGTGGTTCGGTGCTCCTAGCGAAAATCATATTGTGGCAAAGAATGATAAGCTCACTCAGCCATACAAAGGGCCGAATTTTGACAAACTGGGTAAGGAGTTCAAAGATCCGGAGGGATACTGGCGTAGCTTCTACATGAATCCCATGGCTTTTGCGGTGAATAAGGAAGTTATTGCTCGCATAGGAGCGCCAAAACCCACGAGTTGGGCTGATTTGCTCAACCCAGCGTACAAGGGGCAAATACAGATGCCATCTCCTCAGTCTTCTGGAACCGCATATAATATCGTTGCTTCGCTCGTCGTGCTTATGGGCGAAGACAAGGCATTCGATTATATGAAAAAGCTTGCCCCAAACATTCAGACCTATACATCTTCGGGCACAGCACCATCACAAGCCGTTCAAGTAGGACAATGTGCAATAGCAATTCAATTTACCCCAGCGTTTTTCGAAGCCATCGATAAAGGCTTCCCTATAGAAGTCATTTTCCCAAAGGAAGGTGTCTGGTTCGAGGCTCCAGCAATCTCCATACTCAAAGGTGCCAAGAATCTCGAAGCAGCTCAGGCTTTAGTAGACTGGCTCTCTTCTGTTGAAGGACAAAAGGTCTATACAGAGCTAAAGACATATTTCTATCCAGTTATTCCGGGTGTGCCGCTCGGTAAGGGAATGCCGGCTTTCGAGTCTCTTAAGACCATCGATGTCGATGTCCTCTGGGCGGGCGAGCAGAAGAAAAGGCTGGTAGAGCGCTGGGTTAATGAAGTCTTAAGCGCAAAGTGAGCAATTGATGCAGGTATCTGGATTCCGGGCGAGCACTAATTTGAAGCGTCTCGCCCGCGATCCGGTGTTACTAGCCGTTATCTTGCTGGTCACCGCATCGCTTGCAATATTCATACTTTATCCTTTGGTCGAAGTAGCTGCAACCAGCCTCGATGTTGGCGGTGGCAGGCTTGGGCTCGGAGTATATTCTGAGGTTGCAGAGTCAGCCTATATTCGCAAGGCTTTATACAACAGCCTGTTTATGAGTACTCTAACGGCGATTGTTGGGACAATTATTGGCTTCATTTTTGCCTTTGCGGTTGTGCGTGCCAAAGTTCCATTGGCAAGATTCTTCAATACTATAGCCGTGATTCCCATAGTATCTCCACCATTTATTGGTGCTTTGGCGATCATTATGCTTTTTGGTAATAATGGGCTAATTAGCTGGAACCTTCTCAAGATTCAGAATTTTCCTATTTACGGATTCAATGGACTTTTTATTGCTCAGGTAGTCACCTTTTTCCCCGTATCTTATTTGACTTTGAAAGGTGTACTCGAATCTATGAACCCGATCCTAGAGGATGCAGCGCTGGATCTTGGAGGAACAAGGTGGAAAGTCTTCAAAAAAGTTACTTTACCGCTAGCTATTCCGGGTATCGCAAGTTCTGTGCTTCTTCTTTTCGTCGAGACTCTTGCGGATTTCGGTAACCCTCTTATTCTTGCGGGGAGCAGATTTCCTATGCTATCGGTCCAAGCATATCTGCAGATCGTAGGCATGTATGATCTTCCTAAAGGGGCTGCCATCTCGATTTTGCTTCTAGTGCCATCGCTAATTGCTTTCTATCTTCAGCGATGGTTAGTGGGAAAGCGCAAATATACAACAGTGACGGGAAAACCGCAGCAATCCACGACACAGATTGTAAGCCCAGGAGCCAGAGCGGCCTTGTTTGTGGCTTGCCTAATAATCGCTCTATTAGTTGCGATGATCTATTTTTCTATTGTTGTCGGTGCTTTTGCCAAGGTGTGGGGTTACGATCATAGACCTACTCTAGACCACTTTAACTTCGTATTCGGCGTTGGGTTCAAAGCAGTGCGCGACACACTCATAATTGCTGGCACAGCTACGCCTTTTGCCGGGCTTTTGGGCATGGTAATCGCATATCTTGTCATGCGAGTCAAGTTCCCTGGTAGACGTTTCGTAGAATCGGTCAGCATGTTGAGCTTTGCAGTGCCTGGTACGGTTATTGGCATAGGATATATCCTTGCTTTCAATCATCCTCCTTTGGTATTGACCGGGACATTGACCATTCTCCTTCTAAATTTTGTGTTTAGATATATTCCTGTGGGAATAGAATCAGGTAAAGCGATTCTTTCATCTATAGATCCTTCGATCGAAGAAGCGGCCATCAACCTAGGAGCAGATGCGCGCAAGACCTTCACAAAGGTCACTCTTCCAATGATTCTGCCGGCTTTTTTTTCTGGACTTGTTTTTGCCTTTGTCCGAGGAATGACAGCCGTTAGCGCTGCGATTTTCCTTGTTTCCTCGAGATGGAATTTGATGACGGTTCATATCATGGCCCAGGTGGAATCTGGAAATCTGGGAGCAGCGGCAGCATATAGTTTATTGCTTGTATTGATTGTTGTAGCAGCGATATCGCTGATCAGATTTACCTTGAAGACACAGTATGCAAAGTTCGGTGGCTCAATGCTTCACTTCTAGGAGAATACATGAGTGTCAGGCTAATCAACATTTCCAAGGAATTTTCCGATCCTGAGCGTGAAGGTGGCAAAGTGCGGGCTGTAAGGGATTTCAATCTTGAAATTGCCGAAGGCGAATTCGTAACCTTGCTTGGACCTTCTGGCTGTGGTAAGACGACAACCTTGCGGATAATTGCTGGCTTCGAAACGCCCACTAAAGGGGAAGTGTGGATAAATGGCAAGAATGTCAATAATGATCCACCTAATAAGCGCGATACATCGATGGTATTCCAGAGCTATGCTATCTTTCCTCACATGTCAGTAGAACAGAATGTGGGTTTTGGTTTGGAGCTTAAAGGTCGCCCTAAAGCAGAAATCTCGCGTGAGGTGCGCCAGATCATGGAAGTGATGGGAATTGCTGATCTTGCTCATAGACGACCAGACCAGCTGTCTGGAGGACAACAGCAACGAGTGGCTCTTGCGCGATCAATAATCAATAAACCGAGTGTGCTCCTATTCGATGAGCCACTATCCAATCTAGATGCAAAGCTCCGGGAGCAAATGCGAGTTGAAATTCGCAGAATACAGCAGACTTTCAAGATAACAAGTGTATATGTTACTCATGATCAAGTCGAAGCAATGACAGTGTCTGATCGGGTTGTCGTAATGGACAAGGGATGCATGATGCAAGTTGGTACTCCCTTTGAGATATATTCCAGACCCTCCAATAGATTCGTAGCAGATTTCATTGGAAAAGTGAATCTGCTTCCCGTAAGATTCGAGCGAGAGGATTCCGGGAGATATCTTGCACAGGATGCGAGAGGAATGCGTTTTGAAGCGATGTCAGCAGTCCCGGGCTTAGAGCCTGATCAAGAAGCGCTTTTTATGTTAAGGCCTGAGTCCATCTATGTTGAAAGTGAGGAAAGCGCATCATCATCCGGGCCATTACGCATGATCCTGGCGCACGGTATTATCGACAAGGCTGTATACTTAGGATCAACGGTCGAATATGAGATAGATGTTTCGCTGGATCGGCCTATGCTTGCCGTTTCTCATGATCCTGTAAACGCAGGATTCTGGCGGCCGGGAGATGCGGTAGTACTTAAGTACAGTCCTCGCGCGGCTCATCTCTTGCCTTTTATGAATCCTTGAATAAAAGTATCTGGATCTTTGCCATAAACCTTGCAGATATTATGCTCAGCCGCAAGATGTTCATATAGTGCATTAAATTATGAAAACAATCTCTATAGCCGCATAGCTTGACATATTCTGTAGAATTAGATAAATTATCGCAATAGAAAACAGATGCAGCGCCCCTATTTGGGCGCAAGCGCTGTAATTTGGGTTTTATTGGAGGATTGTATGAAGCTGGTAAAGGTAGTCGGTGTCGTACTCGTTGCTCTTCTGTTGTTCTCATGCGCGCCGAAGCTTGCTCAGAAGGATCTAGATGCAGCCAATGCACTATTCGCCGAAGCTCAGGAAGCTAAAGCCGATGTCTATGCTCCAGATGAATTTATGGCTGCCCAGGATGCCAAAGCCGCACTCGAAGCCGAGCTTGCAGCTCAGGATGCCAAGACCTCTGGAAAGTCTTATAAGCAGGCAAATGACCTTATAAAAGCTTTTGCAGATGCAAGTACAAAGGCCAAAGAAGCTGCGTCTACAAACAAGGAACAGGTAAAGAACGAAGTTGCACAGCTAATTGTGGATGTTGATGCTCAATACACCACTGTTCAGGCTCTTGCTCAAGCCGCGGCGAAAGACACAAAGAAGGCGGCAAAGGCAAAGCTCAACGTAAAAGATATCAACGCAAAAGTCGCTGCGATGAATGAAGAGATTGCCAATGCAAAAGCGGCAAATGATGCTGAAGATTTCGCGGCTGCTCGTGATAAGCTTAATGCGATCAAAGCCACTCTTGATGAACTTCAGTCAACCCTTGAATCTGCCGGATTTGCCGCTCAATAATAATAAAGTATATCAAGTAGTGGCACGAGCTATACTATAGAATAAAGAAGTCGGCAACGTTTTGCTATTCAAGTCATAGCTCCTGCATTTCGATAAAAGACCGCTCCTAAAGGGCGGTCTTTTGGTTTAATGGTATCGGAGACCAAAATGCGTTGGAATTGGCAAAAATTTCTTATATATTGGAAACATGCCTAGATTTGCTGGATCTTATAGAGTCCTGGCGGACAGCCCGCCTGATATGATTTCTTTCGAAGAATGCCTCGTAAGATATTGGAGAGGAAATGATACTATTCTCCTTTTCTATGTTAATCCCCCGAGCGTGATAATAGGAAGGAATCAAAATTACTGGCGGGAAGTTGCACCTTCTTGTACGATCCCAGTTTTTCGACGTGCCTCGGGAGGAGGCGCAGTATATCATGATCTCGGCAATTTGAATTGGTCCATGATTGTTCCGAGGGAACTTCATTCGAAGGAAGAAGAGCTGTGCCTGATGGCTAAAGCGATTTCCAAGCTCGGAGTATATACACACATAGGAGCGAGAGGCGAGATCTTTGTGTCAATGCGCGATGGTGAAACAGAAGCAAAGATCTCTGGTACAGCTAGGTATTTTGGTACTCACAATGTGTTACACCATGGAACATTGCTTATATCTTCCAATCTGAAAACTCTTCATGCCTGTCTAGGAGGAATCAAGGTATTAGAGGATAATTCGATTCCATCGGTGCCAGCAACTCCGGTCAATTTGGTTGAATTAAAGCCTTCGCTCACGGTTTGCGAGATAATTTCAATGCTTTCACTTGAACTTGCAGGAAGGGATCCCTGTGAGATAAGCCTTTCCGAATTTTGGAATAGCCGCATGCCCCATCTCGAGATTGCATTGAGAGATCTCGGAGTATTGAAGGGATATCTAGCATCAACCATAGACTATGAGGATTTTGAGACATTCAGGGCACATTTTAGTTCTATAGAATGGATTAAGGATCGAAGCCCCCCTTTTTCCATACTCCTTTCAAGCGATAACAGAAGAATAGTCCTGAAAATAGAAGGGGGCAGAGTGTCCAGGATACTGCCCTTCGAACCGGATGATTTTGGAGCCGCAAATCTTGCCGCGCTCCTTCAGACGAGGTTTATTGGTCTGCAATTCGATTTCGATACTGTGGAGTTGATTGGCAGGGTTGCGGATGATGAATTCGCATGGTGAGCCAAAGAGCTCATGAAAATTCCGCATTCTAGGCCAGAATTCTCTTCAGCCTCTCCTTGACCTCAAGCCATGACCGTTTTAGCATTGGTAGCAAGATTGGTCCGCCTTATTTGCTGACCTTACGAAAATACAAAGATAGCCCATAAAGGCAATCGACGGAATTCCAGGAGCAATAATCATGAAAGAGAGAGAATTCGACTTTATTGTAATCGGTGCGGGTCCAGGTGGTTATGTTGCTGCGATTCGTGCGGCGCAGTTAGGCCTTAAAACTGCGGTTGTGGAAAAAAATCTTGTAGGAGGAGTCTGTCTCAATGTGGGTTGCATTCCCTCGAAATCGCTGATCCACAACGCTCGGCTTTTTGCCGAAGGTGGAAAGATGTTGCAAAAAGCCGGTGCAAAGATAGATATGTCTGGCTTTGATTATGAGCCCATATGGAAGACTTCTCGCCTAGTTGCCGAAAAGCTCTCTAAGGGAGTCAATTTTCTATTAAAGAAAAATAAAGTAGAACTCATTCAAGGAACGGCCAAGCTCACTGGAGCAAGCACGGTCGAGGTAGAAGGAGCTGACGCCGCTATAGAGCTTAGGTCTAAAGCAATACTTCTTGCCACCGGTTCAAGACCGCGAATCATCCCGGGTTTCGAATTAGATGAAAAGCGCATCTTGTCTTCTACGGGCATATTGATGAAGAATACTCTTCCCAAACGCCTCTTTATTCTGGGCGCTGGCCCGATTGGAATGGAATTTGCTTATATAATGAATGCTTTTGGCGTAGACGTGACTGTTGTGGAGCTCTTGCCAAGGGCACTACCCTTAGAAGATGAAGAAGTCTCAAGAATTATTGAAAAAGAATTCCGTAATCGAGGTGTGACTATTTACACTGGTGCAAATGCTAAAAGTGCGGAAATCAGGAATAATGAGGTGGTCGTTCACGTAGTGGATGAACAGACCAAGGCCATGGATATCTATGCAGACGCGGCCCTTGTTTCGGTTGGGCGTACGCCCAATACCGATAATCTTGGGCTCGAGCAGCTAGGAATCAAGACAGACCGGGGCTACATTCTAACGGGCGATTATCATGAAACCTCTTGCTCGGGTATATTTGCGGTAGGCGATATTACAACCTATCCTCAGCTGGCGCATGCGGCTTCCAAGGCTGGAGAGATTGTTGCCGAGAGAGTTGCGCATCTTTTAAAGGGAACTCCAAATCCGCAAGAGCGCAGTCTTGATAGACTTCATGTGCCGAGTGCTGTCTATTGCGATCCTCAAGTGGCTTCTTTTGGTCTGTCTGAAGCTAGTGCAAAGGAAAAGTGCATTGATCATCAAGTAGCAAGGTTTCCTTATCGGGGCAATGGGCGCGCGGTGGCAGAAGATGCTCCGGAAGGCCAGGTGAAGCTTGTTTTCGATCGATCGAACGGAGCGATTCTCGGTGCCTCGATTATAGGCGAAGGCGCGGCTGACCTGATCCATGAGCCTCTCCTGGCCGCGAATGCTGGGCTCAGGATCGATGATATCGCGGCTCTTGTGCATGCCCATCCAACACTGTCGGAGACGATTATGGAAGCTTCGAAAGTTGCGCTGGATAGGGCTATCCATATCTAGAGCAAAGGGATTTCTATGCTTATTGTATATGCTTATTATTGAAAATTATTATACGAGAAATTCCTATGGGAGGAACACCATGTTTGGAAAACATTCAAGCGCTGGCTTCCACGAGACATCGCCTGGAAATCGTATCAAGACTCTATGTTATGGCGAACATACTCTACTCGTCGAAGTCCATCTGGATAAAGATGCCGATCTTCTAAGGCATAAACACCCCTATGAGCAGACGGGCTATCTTGTTTCAGGCAAGATAGTTATGCACATCGAAGAAAAAGCAGTGGAGCTCAAGCCTGGCGATAGCTGGTGCATTCCTATGAATGCCGAGCACAAGGTGGATGTTCTCGAGGATAGTGTCGTCATCGAGGTTTTTAGCCCAACGCGAGAAGAATATATAAAATACAAGAATGATAATGATATTCTACAATGAGCATTAGTCATTCTTTTAATAGTACCTGGCTTACGCTTTACGGGAAGACAGGCTCAAGAAGCCGCTTCCAGATTTGAATCCTTTGTTTTCTTGCCCTTCTTGAGCTTCTTCTTGATTACTTCGAGATTCTTATCTTGTAATTCTTTACTCTTCTTTTTGGATTCGAGATAGTGGGGCATCTCACCAGCCCAGAGCTTTTCAGCCACAGGCGCCCATCTTTCGGCAGCTTGCACACACTTTGCCGTCAGATTATCAACATCTTCCCTATCTATGGGCTGCGTCGAATATGCTCCAGCAGCCTTTACCATCTCCGCAAGTTTCCCACTATTGTCCAAAAGAGGGCATGGCCTCAGGTGATTTTCGTTGAACGGTTGATTCTCGGCATATTGCTTGAACAAGGGTGAGCGCAGTGCATCCAGGAGAGATGTATTCTTGATGTTTACGTTCGAATAGTGAATAAACGCGCAAGGTTCGACATCTCCAGCAGCGTTGATATGGAGGTAGCTTCTTCCACCCGCAATGCATCCATTTACATATTGGCCATCGTTCCAGAAATCGATGAGGAAGAGCGGCCTTGTATCGCGCATCTTCCTGACCCAATGGAACATGTACTCGCGCTGTTCTGGAGTGGCTAAGAGACTAGTATCTGCATCTTTCCCCAGGGGCATATATGTGAATATCCAGCCAAACATGCAGCCTTGTTCGATCATAAAATCGAGAAATTCTTCGCTACCAACCGCTTCTGCATTCTTCGAATGATAGCATGCGCTAAATCCAAAGGGAGCGCCGTATTTTTTCATGTTCTTCATGCCTTGGACAACTTTCTGATAGGTACCTTTTCCTCGTCTAAAATCAGTAGCGTTTTCAAAACCTTCGATGCTGAATGCCAGTCCGAAATTCCCAGATTCCGCAAGTTCCTTTGCGCAAGCATCATCTATCAGGGTACCGTTCGTAAATGCCAAGAATACGCAGTCATCATGAACCTTTGCAAGTTTTATTAGGTCATCCTTTCTAAGCATCGGCTCTCCGCCGGAGTAGATATAGAAGTAGATTCCAAGCTCTTTTCCTTCTCTGATGATTCGATCGAGAAGCTCATAATCCATGGAATCGGTTTTGTCATACTCTGCGGCCCAGCAACCCTTGCAGTGCATATTACATGCACTTGTGGGATCCATAAGGATAGTCCATGGGATATTGCAATTGTATTTAACCTTCAGAACAGCAGTCTTATCTTGGCCGATTATTCCGGAATTGAAGACAAAATTGGTTAGAAAGCGCTTGCGAATCTTCGGATCGAGTTCGTAGAATGCCCTCATTATGAGACCTCGATAGGGATTGTTGGGATCATTCATCACCTCTTTTGCACTCAATAGCTGGCGCTTCATATCTTCACGGAAGGTGAATTTCATGAATAGATCTACGATTTTTGGGATATTCTTTTCAGGATCCTTGTTTAGGTAATTAAGAGCGATGTTCATCGCACTTTTCCCCAATGTTTGTGAGATGGAATTCATATTTCCCTCCTCTTTCTTTCTATTGTCAGCAAGAGCACTCTGTCAATATAACCACAAGGAATCTCCATGTTCGCTTTCAACAAAGCACCTTTTCCTACAATCATATTCCCAGCATTTGCAGGATCACTGCTATATTCTGCTGAATGAATGCTTTTTCAGTGAAAAGAGAATGCGTAATGCTGCTCTCTATAAGAGAAAAAAAGAGAGTCGTAACTACTGCAATCTGGACATAAGGCAGATTTGCATTCTCGCTAACAAAGAGATTCTCGATGTTTTTGCGAAGATTTACAGCAGAATTATCAAGGGTGGCAACAAGCTTGGTATCTTTTCGCTTGAGTCTCAGCGAAAGATCGAGGATGATCGAGGCGTTCTTCCCATCCCCGAAGTCGTTGGTAAAAAGCTGGTAAATTCGCTGGAGCTTCTGAGCTAATGTCAAGCTATCCTGATGGGCTATGAGCTCGATATTTTGAGTAATCGAGTTGAGCAATTCAACTACCGCATAGTGAAAGATCTCATCCTTATTCTTGAAGTAATTATATATATTAGAGCGGCTTAGTCTGCAGGCCGATGCTATATCGCTAAAGCTAGATTCATGATAGCCTTGCTTAGAAAACAGCATAAGTGCAGACCGGGCGATTTCTCGTTTTCTTTTATCATGATCCACGATCCTTGGCATAAGCTTTGTCTCCTAAATTATACTTTGGTGCAATTATTTATTCTGACAGCTATGTCAAATATAATTAGGCCAAAGACTTCTGTCAACGATTAATGACGATTCATGTCTTTGCTATCTCATTGAGTCATCGAGCTCGACAATACCAGGCAGAGAAAGTCGTTCAAGATACTCCAGGAAGGAACGGGGGCCTGTTGAGATGTGGATATTTTCAGTTGTTTTCCCTGCGAAATGCTTTTCCGTTTCCGAACAGATAATGGTCAAGGATGCATTTCCCATCGCTCGGTGCAGCGAGACTATATAGGGAGGAAGATCCTCTAAGTCCTTTCCTAATCTGGATGTTAAACCAGCAGGCCCCGCCCAAAGAATGGTTCGTGCGTTTTCGAGCAAAGCACCCAGAGCGTAGCTTTTATTAAGCCAGCCAGGATCCTTCGGATCGATTACGGTTATCTTAGCGGGGTAGGAATTGGTGAATGGCGCCAGGGATGCCGTATTACTGGGAAGAATCATTGCCATGGCATCGACTCTTGGAAGCATTGATGCCATTGCGCCGTATTGCGCTTCAATCTCGTCGCCACTGAATACCGCAATAAATGGTCGCTCAACCTTATTCAGCACTTTTTCGAGGATCATAAGCTCCTGCAAGACAGTGGGGCCAGCAATACTGGTCTGGATAAAACGAGGCACACCCACAATGCTTGCATGCCGGCGCAGGCATACATTGAATGCATCATTGACGAATATGCTATCGCTCAGCTCAGCAAGAGAACGAGCAAAGGCTTCGTCGTTGTCTTTTTCTCCCGTTGCATATCGGAGATTTTCCAGCATATTGATCCGATCTGGAACGATATCCTTCCTTGAGATCAATAAGCCGGATGAGCCAATGCTCACATGGTGAAATTTGACGACACTTCCCATAAGGCTTTCCAGTTTCTGTGCGATTGGCAGAAGGCTGTATGTCTCGTAAATTTGTTCGCGGGATATGCCTTGCAGGCTATGGGTTCCCGGATCTCCGCGGTGTGAGCAGATGATTGGCGTTGCGCCAGCCTCCAAGAGGTCTCTGATTACAGGAATCATTAGCGAAACTCGCATATCCACAACTTCAGGCTCGGAGTTCTCGCTGAGGTCGATGTTTGCGTCAACACGCACGAGCACATTGCGCTTATGCAGATCTCCGGCTTCCGCAAGACTTTTTTTTCGGAGACTTGATTCTCGCCGGAGTGCCTTCATCTTTGTAGAAATCATTGTCTCGACGATTTGGGCTGCTTCTCCGGCAGACTGCGCCTTAAGGATGGCTTCATGGATGCTGGAGACGGGCATACATGTGTCGGAGATGGGAGCAACACCTCGATACACTGCACCTGCATTGCCATCTATGGTTATTCGTTCTCCTTCGGTTAAGGCAATGTCTCCAGCACCATGAAAGATAACCTTACGGTGTTCATAATCGATTTCGATGTCCGAGCACCCGACAATACAGGCCTTATTCAGCGTCATTGCGGTGATGGCTGCATGCGATGTGCGCCCCGGATAGACCGTTACAATTGCACTTGAGAGATTGAAGATATTGAAATCCGTCGGTTTTGTATTGACAGCAAAGAAAATGACACTTTCCCGGCGCTTCTCCGCTTCCTTTAGCCGCTCGATAGTTATGATGAGTGTCCCAGAGACAACCCCACCGTTGATCGGTATACCCGTTGCCAGGGGTGGAACCCATTGTCTGAACCTAAAATCGGCCCTCGGTAATGGAATATTAGCGTACGCAAGTTCTAAGCTTCCGATGTTTTCCCTGTATTTATCGAGTGTTATGATTCCACGTTTCAAAAAGTCCGTGGCAGCCATCAGTTGTGCAAAGGATCCAAGTCTTGCCGCCCTCGCTTGCAGGAGATATAAGACACCATCCTCGACCGTGAATTCTATGTCGAGATCCTGATGATAGAATTCGATGAGATTTCTTTTGCATTCCAAGAGCTGACTGGCTATCTCCGGACAGATCTCTTCGATCGGTAAAGTGTCCAGGGAGCCCATGACGATTTCTTCCCCTTGAGCTCTGATTTTAAACTCACCAAAGAGCTTGTCCTCACCGGTGATGGGGTTGCGAGTCATGACTACACCACTCAGGCTGTTCTCATTAAGATTTCCAAAAACGACCTGCTGAATAGTCACCGCGGTTTCGATAGTCTCATGTGAGGCGAGAGTCTTGGAATATAGGTCGACAGTCTTTGAAGTACGCGAGCTGTAAACAAGCTCGATACAGGCAAAAAGCTGTTCTTCTTCATCGGTCAAAAAAGAAGGCCCCAAAAATGTAACCAGGAAAGACTCGAGTTCTGCCATCTTTTTGCGCTGTAGACAAAGGCCTGAGCCCTGATCCTCGAGTAGTTTAGTCTTCTGCGCAGCGCCTTGAGCGACGTCGTCTTTGTATCTTGTTCTAGGACATTGCCGGCTGAGATCCAGAGCGCTCTTGCAGTTCTCCAGAAATCGTAGATACAGAGTGTCGACGAAATCTGTCCCAAATTCTTTGGATAGTGCCGCTTGTACCCGGGGTACGAGTCCGATATTCATTATTGTCGACATCATGCCAGGCAGCGAAGTGAGAGCTCCAGATCGAACAGACAGAAGCAAGGGTTTGTCCCCATTGCCTAACATCGTGCCGGTTCTTTGTTCGAGCTCGCGCAACTTATCAATAATTCCTGCTCTGATATGATTGGTGTTTCGGCTCATAGCGGCGAGAAGAGGATAACTGAGAACAAAGGCTGGCGGAACCCGAAGGCCGATCTGCGCCATGTCGATGATACTGTTTCCCTTACCGCCTAGAAAGGGGCGCAGCCAAGCCTCGGGCTTGCGCCAGGTTGGTGCAATGTATGCGTCGATTCCCTTTTCTTCGATGCACTCGGAGAAGGAACCCTTGTCATTCAGACGCTGAAAGCGCAGATATAGTTGGCCCTCTCCCTGCTGTCGCTCGAGCTCATTATTGACAGCGGTGGAGACCTTTTCGACAAATTCGCTTAGCACATGGATTTGGGTACGGCGAATAAAGTTGTTGAAAAACCGTGTTTTTATCTGAGAGAGCTTAGAGGTCGGAACCTTATAATCCTCCAGAATCTGATTGAGGCTCCCCGTCATCTCATCGATTATCTCGGATTGGACATATTGCTGTAGTTCGGAAGAGATTGCTTCGAGACTGTGCTTGAGCTTAATAAAATCGGAGACCGACGATTCTCGCAGCTCTCCAAGTTCGTTTTGTCGCAATTGTACATTTTGGATTCTAAGACCTTTTATGCTAGAAATTGCAAGCAACTCGCGTACTACCTCAAGCGCATCGCGGATATTTCTGGGACTGACTTCGGCAAAATAGTTGTTGGTAAGGTCATTTGCAAGAAGAAAGATGAGGCGTCCGAGCCCTAAATCGAGCAGAATAAGGTCATAGAGATCGATTCGCGATTCCAGATACGATTCCTTCAGAAAGAATTTTACGCTTGCAAGGCGCTTAAAAGCATCGAGCTCTTTATCCGCACTAGAAAGACTTTCCGGATTCAGAATACCGAGGAGCCCTTCGACCTCTGCGCGAAGAAAACAGCGTTCGAAGATATCGAGGTTATTTCGCAAATTCTGTCTAACTGTTGCCATGTCTCCTTCTTCATAATCCCAGAGAAATTGCAGCCGCTTGAGGAGATCGATGGCCAGATCGATAAACTGTTCATCTTCATCGTCGGGCGAAAATGTATATGGGAGAGCGACGTATCCCGCATTTACCATTGGCTCTGGATTTCTATGCACGGCTAGTTCTATATATGGATTGAGGTAGTGAGTGATAATACGCGGAGAAAGGCGGCGATGCACTTCCTTGCGCAGATCGCCGGCAAAGCCCCTGAGAGGATCGTCTTCAGTACGACTTTCTTCGAAGGCCTCAGCATCCGAACGGATCCGTTCGATCATTTCCTCTGCATCCTGGCGAACAGGGAATTTTTTTATCACCTCGCGCGCGTAATAGATAAATTTTGCGGAAGGAGCCTTGACACTGGAAAGCATGCTGCGCGTTTTCTTTTCAACTTGTCTATAGATATCATCTATATCGCTTTTTTGGATTCGCATGTCAGGAATAGCACTGTCTGTGCCAATGAGCCTTAGGTTTATGAGAAGCTCGATGAGAAGCTGTATTTGCGTCTGTTCGTTGTCGCTTTCGCACACTCGATCGAGATGAGCGAGGATGTTTTCCCATGTGTTCAATAGGGGATGTTTCAGATCAGGTGTCATAGTTAGAGTATTTGAATGATTCTGACGGATTGTCAATGTTCAAAGTATGAATTAAGACAGGGCGCGAGATCCGATATCAGTACACGATTCAGAGTCTTATGCTATGATGGATCCAGCAAGTGCACAGGAGCACATAGATGAGAGTTCTCAATTTTGGTTCGATCAATATAGATTATGTCTACAGTGTAGATGAATTCGTCAAGTCGGGTGAGACAAAAGCCGCACGTTCGCTTTCGGTTTTTGCAGGTGGCAAGGGACTAAATCAATCTCTTGCAATGGCTAAGGCAGGGCTAAGGGTGTTACACGCAGGCAAAGTTGGAAAAGAAGGGGAGTTTCTGATTGATACGCTGAAAAATGGTGGCGTAGACACAAAACTTGTAGAGATTTCTGATGTGCCTACGGGACATGCGATTATTCAAGTCGATGATCGAGGCAGGAATTGCATTCTGTTGTTTGGTGGGGCTAATCAAGATATAGGCGAAGCTTATATTGACCGTTCTCTTTTGGACTTCGGTTCCGGTGATATGCTTATTCTTCAAAACGAGATATCCTCCATATCCAGCATAATTGCCAAGGCGAAAACCAAAGGTATGACTATTGTCTTCAATCCATCTCCATATTCGAGTCTTGTTCCGAATTATCCTCTCGAGCTAGTGGATGTCTTCATCATGAATGAGATCGAAGCGACTTGTCTCTCGGGGGAGCAGGATCCAGACAGGGCAGCCGGGCTTCTTGTGCGCAGTTTTCCGCAAGCCTTGATTGTGATAACGCTAGGAGAAGATGGCTCGATGTTCGCTCGTAAGGGAGAGATTATACGACAGAAAGCTTACAGGGTGCGCGCTGTAGACACGACGGCAGCTGGTGACACGTTTTCTGGCTATTTTATAGCTGGATTAGTTGAGGGAATGGAAATTTCAAAAGCTCTTGATCTTGCAGCTCGCGCTGCTTCCCTCTGCATTACAAGAAAGGGAGCCGCTGACTCTGTGCCATGGCGCAAAGAGCTTGAGAAATGGGATTTTAAGAGTTAGAGGGGAATATGAAATCGTATTCTAATTCGTTAGCATTATGTGTGGCATTTTTCATGGTGTGCAGCATAGCTGGAGTATCTGCTCAGCAAGCCGAGCCAGTTCAGCAGCCTCAGCAGGGCGAACCATCTCAGCTGCCCCAACAGCCTGCCCCATCCCAGAAGGACAGCCTAGCTTTAGCGGGCGAATGGAGGGGGACGCTCAAGGTCGGTGCATCGAGCTTGAGAATCGTCTTTCATATCGTGGATTCGGGAACTGGCTATGTGGCCACGATGGACATCCCTGATCAGGGAGCAAGGGGCATTCCGGTGTCAGGGGTTCGCATAGAGGGCAAAGGCGTGGTGATCGAGGTTGCATCTGTTGGAGGAAGCTACACAGGCACGTTGGATGCGGTAGGTAATCAGCTCGAAGGCTTCTGGAATCAATCTGGGATATCCTTTCCTCTCACTCTCTCGAGGCAGCCATCCGCAGAAATCCATACAGAACAAAAGTCTATGCCTATGAAAGAGCCGGCATCATTGGCTTACCGAGTAAAGGAAGTCAGATTCAATGGAGGAGCCGAAGAAGTACAACTTGCTGGTACCCTTACACTGCCCAAAGTAAACGGACCTTTCCCCGCCGTGGTACTTGTTTCAGGCTCTGGTCCACAAAATAGAGATGAGGAGATTCTAGGGCATAAGCCTTTTTTCATAATCGCTGATTATCTGACGCAGAGAGGCATTGCGGTACTTCGATACGATGATCGCGGCGTAGGAGCTTCCACAGGTGACTATCAAGCAGCAACGACATTTGATTTTGCTGCTGACGCTCAGGCGGCCATCGATTTTCTCGCGCGGCAAGAAGGTATCGATGAGAACAATATCGGGATTATCGGACACAGTGAGGGCGCGATTATCGCCTCGATTCTCGCTGCGCGAGAAGAGATTAGTTGGGATGGCTGGGCAAGCGCCAATGGTGCAGGGCACGAAAGCACTTGTGATACATGTGGGGCTGCTGGATTCAATGAGACTCGTGAGTCTTCAAGACCAGCTTTCATCGTGCTGCTCGCTGGTCCAGGAGTTCAAGGTTATGAGCTCCTTCTCATGCAGAATGAGGCGATTGGCCGAGCTTCAGGCTTGAGCGGAGAACAGATCATCGAAGCAAACAATCTCAATCGCAAGCTCTACGACATTGTAATCGAGGAGCGAGACGAGCAATTGCTCTGCAAAAAACTGACTGATGTTTTCTACGAAGAGATCGACCTGAATCCGGTTTTATCTCCCCTGGACAAAGAAGCCCAAAAAGCTCAGGTTCCCCAAGTAATAGCGCCACTATTGTCGCCATGGATTCGCACTTTTCTTGAGTTGGATCCTGCGGATTACCTAAGAAAAGTGAAAGTGCCAGTGCTTGCGCTGAATGGATCGAAAGACCTCCAAGTGCCTTGCAAATCAAACCTTGAGGCGATTAGATCGGCTTTATCAGAGGCTGGGAACAATTCCTCTAATTTTGTAGAGCTTGAAGGGCTCAACCATCTCTTTCAGCATGCAATTAAGGGTCTGCCCTCGGAATACAGCGAAATCGAGGAGGATTTTGCGCCTGAAGCCTTGCAAATAATGGGCGATTGGATATTGAATATTATTAGTCCCTAAAAAGACTCTAGTAGGTTTTCTCAATAACCCTGCTTCGAAAGATTGCTCTGGGTTTTTCTATCAAAGCCGCGAGATTACCAAGCGGCACAATTCAGCATCCGGCTCAGCATCGATTTTGAGTATAAGAGACTGAAGGGACCCTCCAGGCGCGCCTGCAGGTAGGCTGGCTTTCTTTGTTCCTTTTGCAATATGATAATCAGGCTCAGAGAATGTGGCTCCAGATGCAGATATCAAGGCGCCGCGAGGAAACTGTATCATCGGAACAAAAAGCTCAGAAGGCGCTTTGATAGAATGTTCAGGCTTGTATTCGAGGATGAATCGGCCTTTTCTTTGGTAGAATTGCATCAAGACAATGTCACCTGCAACCGCTGGTGCATAGGGGCGCACAAAACCTGCAATAGCCCTTCCACCACCGTCTTCGCTGCAAAAAACCGAAAGGTCTTCTCTGTTCCAGCCATCGCCATGCTCATGAGTGTTGTCAGCCGTATAGTTCCAAAGCGTTGCGCTTAAGAGATTTGCGTCAAGGGCATCATAATATAGAGAGAGTACCTTTTCATGCAGTTTAAAGTTTCCGGTTCGATATGCTTTGCGATTATTCAGATCGAATGGTAGGCCAAATTCGCCAAGAAGAGTTGGGGCATTACTCATGAATTCTTGTGAATGCTGCATGATCCGCGCCAAGGCTTCTCGGAAATAGCGCCGCACCGCATGCGAACCAATAACGACTCTTTGTCTTTCGGGATTATATGCAAGAAAACCAGTCCAGCGCTTCATGGTAAGCGTCAGCGAATCATACCAATGGCTTTCGTTGACGCAGAAAAAGTTAGGCCGAAGTATGGGTATGTAGCCCTGTGGATAGCCTTCTACAAATATCATAAAGCGCTTTGAGTTGCCAGATACATTAGCTAAATGCTCCGCGAATCGCTCGACAAATGGCTTCAAATAAAATTCGTTGAAGACTGAATGAGTACCTGCGACAGTCCCATTTTTTTCCGCTCTGTTCTTTGCTTTATATGATTTTCCGGAGGCAAACCAACCTGGCTGTTTCAATATTGGTCTATCGTTTTCGATATCCCATAAGCCGACTCTACGCCATACGCAGACTTCTCCTTCCTTCCAGGCACGGACGCTCTTTGCGCCCAAAGGAACTCTTTCCAGGGAGCGCAATCTCAGGCCTTTTACAGCTACTCTATTGGCGCTCGTTTCTAGTCCTTCCCCGGCGCACATCGCTTCCCAGGGAGTTGGCGCTAGCCCAGGCAGAAGCATATCACTTCGAGTAGCGCGGACATCGCGGATTCCGATAAATCCTTCCCCGGGCTCATTCATTGATCCAAACCCAACTACATTGTCATAAGAAGCAATTCGCTTGGCGAGCAGGCCAAAAGCCTGGAAATAGTGTTCCTGAAGGTAATCCTGGATTGGCATTCCCCGGGCGCAAACACCAGGAGCATAATCGTTCCCCGCAAAGAAAAGAGTGAACATCGTAGCGCAGCCAAGGCGCAGATGATTGGAGAACCACTGCATTTCGGGATATAGCGCTCCCATCTCTTGATGAAGCAGTGCAGCGCCGCTCGCATGAAGCCTTGATGGCTCGAAGCCCACGGCTTCGAGCGTCCACATTGGAGCTCCATCTCCTCCTGTCCAGCGAGACCATACATCCTGATGTGGATCTATGAAGAGAGATATTCCATGCCGAGCGGCGGCTTCGACTATACCCTCAATATAATTGAGATACTCGATATCATAGACACCTGGTGCTTGATGCTCGAGCGCTTCCCATGTCACCACAAGGCGCAAGAATTTCTGACCCCAGTTTGTGAGCCTTGAAAAATGCTCGTCTGCCTCTTCGAGAGGAAAAGGCCTGCCGACAAACGAGACATCCGCGCCATTATAGAATCCTTCTCCAAAGTGAGTTCGCCCATCCGGGGTTGTTGGCACTTTACTGCTTCCCCCGAGGTTCACCCCGCGCAGAATGAGCCAGCGCCCATTATCGTCGATAAAATGTCCATTCGATGCAGCTATTATTGACATTAGACCTTTCCCTTCAGTCTTACTTGCATGATCAATATAAGAATACGCCTGTTGTTACAGCGCCGCAAGCCGCAAATTATGATTCTTCTCTTTACAACTCTAAAAGCTCGTTCTAAAATGGAAAAAGGCAAACCTTAAAAAAGGAGGTACGCATGAAAAAATTTCTTAGTGTATCGTTCATCGCTATGGTGCTGCTGCTCAGCGCAACAGCCCAAGTGAAGAACGGCCCGTATGCGGACAAGGTTATCTACGATGTGCGAATGGATCAGACCATCGCCATCAAGGATACCGCAGAAGGGAAAACGGATGTCTTCTTCACTGGTCTTGACGGAAAGATCTATAATGGTATCCTCCCATCTGATCTGGAAAAACTTTCTACTTATGCGGTGCCATCGGGGAGCTGGTCTCTTCTCCTGAACAACATTCCAAACAAAGCGCCCTATACATTCCAGACCAAAGACGGTCGGACGATCTTTAATCCCCTAGCAATTCAGGAAGTCCGGTACGCACTCAATTGGCTCATCGACCGCAAAAAGATCGTCGATGAGATCCTTTTGGGCGCTGGCGAGCCAATGATAACAGCCCAGACACCTGGACAGCCTGGAACATATCGCTTCAATCTCGTGCCTGCTAAGTCTGTCTCTTATACACATCTCCGAGCCCACGAGACCGTACTAGAACTCGTATGCCGTCTTCTGCTTGAAAAACAAAAAAAAAAAAACTAAAAATAACCTGAA